>Ga0209486_10000734_pt1 | contig 14394 bp, 15 predicted proteins | sample NCCompost_FD_187518 | JGI IMG/M metagenome (GOLD analysis project Ga0209486, IMG submission 187518) | Agricultural soil microbial communities from Utah to study Nitrogen management - NC Compost (SPAdes) (version 2) | ecosystem: Environmental > Terrestrial > Soil > Agricultural land | place...
GGCATGGCCATCGGGGCCCACCAGCCTCCACTCCACGCGATACGCTCCGCTCGCGGTCAGCGGCGGTACATCGGCGCGAAGCACGTTAGGCAGCGCTGAATCCCCCCGAACCGCAAGCGCGACGCGCTGCGAGTCCGGAGCAACCAGCTCCACCCGCGCCGTGCGCGCCGCCACCGCCTCACTGAACTCGAGCCTCAGCTCGCGCGGTGGCAGGGTCACGCGACCACCAACGGGGGGATCGGCGCGGCGAAGCGTGGCATGCGCCAGCGCGACCATCGCCACACTCGCGACCAGCAGGCCCGCGACACAAGCGGGCCTGCCAAACGCGCGTGCGACAATCAGCGCGCGGCGCGCTTTCACCTCTGCGGCTCGCGGTGATCGTGGTGCATCCCCGCCATTCCCCCGGCAGCATGGAAGGGCCGCACGCGGAGGAACACGACGGCCCCCAGCGGCGTGCGGGACCCGTACGCATTTTCGAGCGCCGACGGCACGATGTTCACGGTCCCCATTGCCCCGACACCGACCGTCATCCCCCAGCCGCGTCGCAGCTCGCGGATGTACCCTAACGACAGGCTGGAGATCGCAAACTGCTCATCGGGAGCAAATGACGACGGAGGTTCGTCCAGCACGAGATCCTCGGCCGACTTCTCCACGAACTCGATACGGGAGAGGAGCGTGTTCCAGCGATCAAGAATGGCCTGGGTCTCGAAGGTCATGCTTTGCGAGCGTTCACCGTGGTGCGTGTTGAGGCCGTACGTGGCGGCGCTGGCCCACTGTCCCTCGGTTCCGAGCTTCGCGCCGTGCAATGCTGCCGCAGTCACGCGATGCGTCGGCTCGTCCGGATTCAGGACTTCCGGGCTCTTCAGGTAGCCGTAACCGGCCGAAAAGCTCCACGCCGGTGCAGGATTCACCGTCAGCCGTCCGGAATACGAATCCAGCTTTATCCGGTCGAAATCCCAGCGCTCTTCGTTAGGCTCGCGGCCGTTGAAGACCGATCCTTCGAGCTTCCACGCCCGGCCGAACAGGCCCGCCGTAAGAACGCCGAACGAGATATGCGTTGCGTCCTGCCAATGGTGACCGAGCGGCGCGAACGGGTTATCCATTGCCGATGGCCGGTGCATGAATGCCACCGGGCCAAGGGCCGGTTCGCCGGCCGGCGCGGCGTAGAGGCTGATTCCGAGCGTGCTGGACACCGGTCGTTCGTACAGGACGCCGAGTTCCATCCAGAAATCGTGCGGATGCTGCCGGTCCCGGATCGGTTCACCATCCAGTGCTTCGCCGCTCTGTAACAGCAAGGGGTAACCGCGCTTTGTAACGGTCGCCGGGTCGATGCTCAGCATCGTGCGCGCCTGAAAGCGCCCGCCGGCGAGCTCACGACTGGCCATGAACATCCCCCAGTTCAGCGAGCCAAACTGGCTATCGCCGCGGGGACCGTCCTGGTTGATATACTGGGCAAAGGCGACGCCGTGGAGCATGAGCTCCCATGATCCGGCCATGAAATGGCGCGAAGGAAGCGTGACGGCGTCCGGAATCCAGGTTGTGCCGGAGCCCATCCGTTCCATCGAAATGCCGAGGGGCGCGCTGGAAGGACTGCCCATTTGCATCCCGGGCATGTCCTGGGCAACCGCAATGCCACCACGCAGCCACGGGATGAGACTGAGCAACGTGAAAACGGTGCGTCGAAAAACACGCATGATTCTGTCGGAGTAGGGGACCGGACGCGCGCGCACCAGCACCCGTGTGATGCGAATGGTGACGAACGCCCCACCGCCTAACGCCAAACGGCGCCTGGCGGATGACAAGTGATCTGCCGGTCGACTACGCCTTCGGGGGAGGCGGGTCCGGCGACTCGACGCGCGTGCGCGACGACGTCACGAAATCCGTCGGCTCCTCGTTATGCCAGGACCAGCTCGTCAGGTCGTTATCGACGACCTGGATCGCACCGGTGGAACAGGTGCTCATTGCCGGGCAGCAGTCCGTAACCGGATGATCCTCGCCCGGAACCGTGTTCTCCCCGGAGCTCTCGTGGTGGTGCTCGTGTCCGGCCATCATCTCCGTCGCAGCGGCAGCTGGCTTGGCGTCACTGCCGTGACGTGAACAGCCGACGTCGCTCGCTCCCACCAACTGTGGGATCAGGAGCAACGCGGCGAGAATGCCAATGGCTGGGCGACGGGGCACGACGGAGTCTAACGATTCGGTGTGGACGTTCGGAAGCTACCGGAGGTTCCGGTACATGAGGTCGATGAGCTCATCGTACATGGGTTCCGCCTGTTCCGGCCCCGCCTTGATGGCAGAGGTCGCACAGTGTTTCAAATGGTTGCGCATGAGCTCACGTCCCACACCGCGAAGCGCTTCCTGAACCGAGGAGATTTGCGTCAGAATGTCGGCGCAGTACCGGTCTTCATCGACCATCTTCTGCAACCCCCGCACCTGCCCCTCGATTCGGCGAAGTCGCTTGAGATTGCGATCGCGAATATCCGGATCAACGCCAGTCGCCCTGCGCCCGCCTGACGAAGTTGTGGCGCTCCCACACGCACAAGAGTCGTGTTCAGATTCAAGAACTTTTCCCATTGATGCACCCGTGTTTATCCGGTTTCTCCCACGTCCCACGTCCACCCTCAGTGTGCCCCTCACCTTCCCAGACGCAAGCTGTTAGTAACCACGCTGACTGAAGACATAGCCATCGCCGCACTCGCCAGAATTGGACTGAGCAGCAACCCGGTAGCCGGATAAAGCACCCCGGCCGCAATCGGCACCCCCAGTACGTTGTAGACGAATGCCCAGAAAAGATTCTGCCGCATGATCCGCATCGTGCGGCGCGAAAGCGCGACCGCATCCGCCACTGCGCCAAGATCGGGACGCAGCAGGGCGATGTCGCCCGCTTCCAGCGCGACGTCCGTGCCACCACCCATCGCCACACCGACATCGGCTCGTGCCAACGCCGGCGCATCATTGATGCCGTCGCCCACCATAACGACGACATGGCCTTCGTCCTGAAGCTTCCGGATGACATCCACCTTTCCCGCGGGAAGCACGCTCGCAATCACGCGATCGATTCCCACCTCGTGCGCCACGGCATGCGCGGTTTCCGGCACGTCACCGGTCAGGAGAACGACATCCAGGCCTGCCTCACGCAACCGCCTGACGGCAAGCAGCGATGTAGGGCGCACCGGATCCGCGACGCTCAACGCACCCGCCAGCCTCCCATCCACATTCACAAACACCACCGACTCGGCGCGGTCCGTGCGTTCACGCACCCAGTCACGCAACGCTGCGACCTCCAGGCCCCAATCCTTCATCAGGCTCGCGTTCCCCACGGCCAGGGAGTGTCCGTCAACCACGCCGGTGACGCCCTTGCCCGGAACAGCCGCAAACGACTCGACCGTCGAAAATCGCGCCCCGCGAGCCGACGCTGATTCGACAATGGCCGACGCGAGCGGATGTTCAGAACCACGCTCCAGGGAACCGACCAGCGCCAGCAATTCCTCTTCGCTGTCCGGCTGCAGTGCCTTCAGCGCAACGACAGCGGGTCTGCCTTCAGTGACGGTGCCTGTCTTGTCCATGACAACGGTGTCGGCAGTCCCCGCGCGTTCGAGCGCTTCCCCGCCCTTGATCAGCACGCCCAGTTCCGCGCCTCGACCTGTTGCGACCATGACCGCCGTCGGGACGGCCAGACCCATCGCGCATGGGCAGGCGATGATGAGCACCGAAATGGCAGCGGTGAATGCCCGCAGCAGTGGCGCCGAATCGGCCACCACGTACCACAGGACGAACGTGATCACCGAAATCACCAGGATCGTCGGGACGAACACCGCACTGACGCGATCGGCGAGCCGTTGAATGGGTGCACGCGACCCTTGCGCGTCACGCATCAACCGGACGATCTGCGACAACACACTACTGGCGCCTAACGTCGTCGCCCGGTAGGTGAAGCTTCCCGTCTTGTTGATCGTGCCACCGATGACGCGGTCGCCCACGCCCTTGGCCACCGGCAGCGGCTCTCCGGTCAGCATCGACTCGTCGATGGCACTTGATCCTGTCATGACCACACCGTCGACGGGAAGCCGCTCACCAGGCCGCACGACGACCTCATCCCCCTCGCGCACGTCGCCGAGGTCGATGTCGCGATCGGCACCATCCTGCCTGACGCGCGCCAGTCGCGGCCGAAGATCGATCAGCTTGCGGATCGCCGACGACGTGCCAGCCTTTGCCCGTGCCTCAAGCGCGTTCCCGCCGAGGATGAACGCGATGATGATGATGACCGCTTCGTAGTAGACGTCGGGCGCGATGCCTCGGCTGATGAATACCTGAGGCGCGACCGTGGCAAAAACAGAAAACAGGAATGCGGCGCCTGTGCCGACGGCAACGAGTGTGTTCATGTCCGCCGAACGGTGCCGGAATGCCTTCCACGCACGCACGTAGAACCGGCCGCCGGCCCAGACCATGATCACGGCCGTGAGCAACATCAGAGTCCAGCTGATGACGGTGATCGGAACCGCATACAACGACGGGAGTGCGCGCCGCAGCACGGGATCCAGCCACACCATCGTCCAACGCATGACCGGATCCGCCGAACCGGAGCCGTGATGCGCGTTGGCCGCCATGAGCGGCATCGACACAACCATGGCCACGACGCCCGTGATCAGCGACAGAGTCGTCTTGATCCGCAGCTCCTTTGCGTCTTCGACCCTGGCTCTGTCCTGTGCTTCCTGCTCTTCCACCGCACTGAGATCGTCGAGCGGTAACTCGGCGCCATATCCGGTTCCGCGGATGCGTTCCACCAGTGCGTTCACGTCGACTACTGCTGGATCGAAGTGAACCGTGGCGGTGTTCGTCATGAGGCTGACAGACGCCTCATCGACGCCCGGCGTCTTTTCCAGGACGCGCTGTACGCGTGCCTGGCAGGCGGCACACGTCATCCCCGAGACAGGAATGTTGAGCTTCGCTGCCTGACGAGTGTCCAGCGTCGCGGTTGCGCCGTGCTCCTCGGGTGCCACGTTACGCAGCCGCCTCAGTGGCTTCGTAGCCGGCTTCGGATACCGCGTCCACCAGGTCGCCCACCGTCGTCTTTGTTTCGTCGAACGAAACCGACGCGGATCCAATCGACACGCTGTCGACTTTCACGCCGGGAACGGCGGCCAGCGCCTCTCGAACTGCGCCAACGCAGTGGCCGCAGCTCATCCCCGACACTTCCAGCTTCAGTTGCTTCATATAGCCCTCCTCGGCCTGGATTCCGTGAGGAAAGCTATATACCCCCTCCCCCTATATCAACCGGGGGATTCCGAGGAGTAGCCAGCCTCGGCAAGGGCAGCCATGACCTGGCTCCGCACGGCGGGAGGCATCACATGGCGCTCGCGAGCCCGGCTCAGGGCCTGGATGAAGAGGCGGCCAAACTCCGCGTGCGGCAGACAACTCTTGCACGTGAGCAGGTGATGACGCACCTCGACCATCCGGGCGTCATTGAGCTCGTCATCCAGGTAGTCCCAGAGCTGCTGGACGGCCGTTCGGCAATCGATCGCGCGAGGTTCGTCAGACATGCGATTTCCGATCTGCTTCTACCGTGGCAAGGCCGGCGTCCTTCGCGTGAGCCCTCAGCTTCTGCTGCATCTGCCGCCGGGCCCGGAAGAGCCGCGACCGCACCGTGCCTATTGGTACACCAAGGATGTCGGCGGCGGCTTCGTATGACTGGTCTTCGACATCCACCAGTTGGACTACTGAACGGAAAGGCTCATCCAGGTCTGCCATGGCGCGGTCGAGCGCGGGACCGAGATCGACCGAAGCAAGGATGCGATCGGTTCCGTCCACGATCATTTCGCTGTGCTCTCGCGCCGACGCGAGGGCTTCGGCGTCGCCGTCGATCGCTTCAACCTCGTGACGGGAGTGCTGTCGCGACCGAAGAAAGGCGTTTCGGCAAATCGTGAAGAGCCAGCGACGGCAGTCGCTCCCCGGCTCGAAGGTGTGCCATGATCGGTAGGCACGAAGGTACGTCTCCTGAACTATGTCCTGTGCGTCGTTCGAGTCGCGCGTCAGTGAGAGCGCGAACCGGTAGACGTCGTCCATCCATGGGATGGCGTCGCGCGCGAAGCTGTCGTCCTTCGACTGTCCGCTGTCGCGGCTTTCCGCCATCTTGGTCACGAATTCAGGGAGACTGCTTGTGGTTCCTGAAATAAAACGGGTAAACGGGTAAACGGGTAAACGGGCAGACGGGCAGACCTTAATTGCGGCACAAGCGAAACAACGTCACTGTTCTTGGCGTCCGCCATCCGCCATCCGACATCCGCCATCTCCATTCCCTGATGAATCCCGCTGACCTGCGACGCGAATACGCCCTGGCATCGCTGGATATCGCGCACGTGGACAAGGACCCACTCTCTCAATTCCAGCGATGGTTCGCCGAAGCGGTAACCGCCGAGATCCCGGAACCGAATGCCATGACCCTGGCGACATCCTCGCTTGAAGGGCAGCCGTCGGCGAGGGTCGTACTCTTGAAGGAGGTCGATGCCCGTGGCTTCGGATTCTTCACCGACTTCCGAAGCCGGAAGGCGGTCGAGCTGGAGAGCAACCCGAGGGCAGCGCTGCTTTTCGCCTGGCTGGAGCTCGAGCGGCAGGTGCGGATCGAAGGAACGGTTTCGCGCATGCCGGCCGATGAAGCGGAAAACTACTTCCGTACGCGCCCGTTAGGCTCGCGGTATGGCGCCTGGGCGTCCGTGCAGAGCCGTGTCATACCTGATCGCGAGTGGCTGGTCGAGGCGGTGCGCGAAGTCGAGAGCCGGCATCCCGAGGGCGACGTGCCGCTGCCGCCGCACTGGGGTGGGTATATCCTTTCGCCAGGCGTCTACGAGTTCTGGCAGGGACGGCCGAGCCGGCTGCATGATCGGGTGCAGTATCGACTGGTGCAAGCGCAGTGGCTGATTGAACGGCTGGCGCCCTGAAAAAATGATGGGCGATGGCTGATGGGGGATGGGGGATGGAGATTCGACACGCGTAGAGTAGTAGTCCTCCATCTCCCATCCGACATCCGACATCCGTTTTAAAACTTCTCAGCCACCGTCGCTTCCTCGAGCAGCTTCTGGTACGACGCATAACGACTGGCGTCCACCGCTCCCGATGACAGTGCCGATCGCACCGCACAGTCGGGTTCTACGAGGTGGCTGCAGTCCGCGAACCGGCATTCGTCCTTGAGCGCCCTGAACTCCGGAAAGCAGTTGTCGAGGCCCCGCGATGGAACGCCCCAGAGCCCCACCTCGCGCAGGCCCGGCGTGTCCACGACGAAGCCTCCGGCAGGAAGCGGATGCAGGTACGCACCCACCGTCGTATGCCTGCCCTTGTTGACCGAGGCGCTGATCTCCCCCACCCGCAGGTTGAGCCCCGGGTACAGCGTGTTCAGGAGCGATGACTTTCCGACCCCAGAAGGACCCGTCAATACTGACGTTCGTCCGCGCAGTTGTTCGCGAAGTTCGTCCAGCCCCCGACCGCTGCGACAACTCGTTATGTGCAGGGGATAACCAATCGTCTGATACGTTCCGAAGACCCTCCTCGCCTCCGGTTCACCCGCAAGATCGACCTTGTTGATCACGACCCGCGGCGCCAATGCGTTCGCCTCGGCGATGACCAGGAAGCGGTCGAGCATGGCGACGTGTGGTTCCGGCTGGCGGAGGGCAAAGACGACTACCACCTGGTCCACGTTGGCGGCGATGACCCGCTCCCCACGCGCACGACCCGGCTCTTTCCGCGCCAGGCGTGACCGCCGGTGGAGAACTTCCGCGATAGCCCAGCCGGAACCCTCGGTGTCGCGGGCGACGACGACTTCGTCACCCACGGCAAGTTTGACCCCGCTCTCGTGTTTGACGCGTCCACGCAGCGCGGCCACGACCGACTCGCCGTCTTCGCAGTGCACGTGCCACGCACCACCGGTGCCGTGGAGAACGACGCCCCGCGTCACTCGTCCTCGTCCCGCATGGCGTCCCACCATCGCCGCGGTGGCGCCGGCGCGTTCGCGCGGATCAGGTCATCCAGCACGGCCTTGGCTTCCTCGAGCGGCATCGCGCCTAACGCCGCACGGGCGCTGGCCGGCGATTCGCCGTACGCAAGGAACGGGGACTCGAGATGCCCCTCGACGCCCTGCGAGCCGAGCCGGCGCCAGCGGACGAACAGGAAGTACGCGCCGTAGGGACGCTCGACGTCGCTGGTGCGATCGGCTTCGATCGCGACGCTGTAGGAAATTCCATCGGACCCCTGGAACGCGGCGGGACGATCGTGGACGGCCATGTACCCGCCAATGGTGCGCTCATCTCCCTTCGAGGGATCCGGTGGAATGAAACGGCCCATTGGCGATACCAGGAGCACGATCGGTCAGGGACTGTTCGCGCGGGGAACCGCTGTCATCGCGACTGGCGGCTGGGTCGCGAGGCGGATCACTGGCGCGGAACCGTTTGCGCCTGACGAGCGATCACCAACATCCCAGGCGACGATGCCATCGTCGCTTTCCGGTTCGAGCAGGTACATCGCCAGCACGCCGAGCGGCTGGGCAACACGGATGATGTAGGTGCCTGCCGCGAGCGTTACCGGCCGTCCCGATTCCCATCGGCCAACGAGGCGGACCAGGCGGTGTCCCTCAAATGCCTGCGGTGCGATGACGGTAGAATCCACCACGAACTGCGGTCCGGCATCGCCGCGCCATTCCGCTGACAGGCGCGACATCTCGAAGCCGTGAAGTTTCGCCAGGTTGAACGCCGTTGTATCCGTCGCCGCGATGGCGTACCCCCACGGAGCCGGCCGAGTCACCGTCGGCGTGAAGCGATCGAAGATCTGCATGGTCGCAGTCTTGAACCGACCGGTCCGGCGCGCGCCGAGTGGCATGCCCGCCTCGTAGCGGGTGGAATCGCCCGTTCGTTCGACTTCTTCGTACGAGACTTCGGCCTCGTAAGGCGTCTGCGTCATCGCCGACCGCACCGGAACGGGCGGCAGAACAGATGCGCCACGCCGCAGTGCATCGTCCGAGCGCTTCGCGAGAGCTCGTATCGCCGCACCACGTTCGGCCACCAGCGACAGCAGCTCTTTTGTGAAGGCGTATGTCGATCGAACGCGTTTCTCGAACGGATCGTGGGAATACGCTTCGCTCAGGACCGAGACGCGACCACGCAACGCGTAATAGTTCGTTCCGAAGCGCGCCGTATGCTCGTACGTGCGCCACTGTGTGGGGGGTGTAGCCGGCGTTATGCCTGTGGGCGGGGGTCCGCTGCCGGCTCCGCGTCCTCGGCCGGCGCCGCCACCACCAAAGTCACCGTAGTCGAACGTCAATACCTGGTGCCGTTCGCGGACGCGGCGGCGTAACTCGGGGAGGAACGAGTCGCGCGCCCAGGCACCCCCGAACGTCGCCTCACGCAATTCCGCCGCCGGATTCAGCGATGGTGCATACGTCAGGTTGTAGCCGTGATAGCTGCCGTTGGTGGTGTGCAGGTCGACGAAAACGTGCGGATCCCACGCGTTGAACATGGCCAGCGACGCCCGCGTTTCCGGCGCGTCCGCCTTCATGTAGTCACGATTCAGGTTCAATCCGGTCGCGTTAGGCCTCGTGCCCACCATTTCCGGGCCATTCTGCGCACCGCGGTTCCGCGCTTGCGGCGCCAGCCGTTCATTCCCGTCCGCGTTGTAGTTCGGCAGTGCGATCAGCACGATCGAGTCGAGGACGTTCCGCTTCGGCTCGAGCATCAGGTCCCTGACGAGCGCCTGCAACGCTTCCTTTCCCTCGACTTCTCCGGAGTGGATGTTGCCCTGGATGAACACGATCGGGCGACCGGATTGGCGCGCCGCCTGCGGCGTGGCAAAGAGCGGGCGCGACACGATGACGTATGGCAAATCACGCCCCTCGGTCGTCTTGCCCATCACGCCGCTCGCAATCGGCTTGCCGAGTTTCGTCAGGCTGTCGAGGAAGGCCTGCACGCTGGCGTGCGACGAGGTCTCGGTGTAATTGGTGCGCTCCGCCTGCGTCCGCGGTCCCGCCTGGGCGCCGGCGATGACCGGCGCACCTAACGACACCATCACCGCCGTGCGACGCCATCTGTTCATCGTCCGGATCTCCGGGAACCGAAAAGGTGCAGAGGTCAGCATGCAGGAAGATACGCCGTTGCGATTCGCGGACGCGATTACCGGACCAGCACCAGGGCGACCTTGCCGAGGAACTCGTCCTTTTCCGTCGGCCAGTTCATCGGAACATCGAGATCGGTGCCGTCCATCCTGATGTTCACGCGATGCAACCCGGGCGCGATGCGGTAGTACCCGCGCCACTCTCCGTTCGGCTGGCGGACGAGCGGCACCGGGATCCAGTCGACGAAGTCGGCCAGGAGTTCGACGGTACGCGCGCCCGGCGCCCACACGCGCACCTCACGGATGTCCGTCGAGTCGAGCGACGGTCCGGTCACGAGCGCGAGCCGCAGTGAGACAGGAAGGTCGGGTATACGGGGGCGCGGTGGTGGCGGAGGGGGCGGCGGCCGTCGCACCGTGGGCAGGCGCCCGTTCGGTAGTCTCACCGTGAACGACAGGTACCGGCCGGCGGGGAGGTTCTGGATCAGGTCTGCCGGATACGACCCGGCACTCAGCGTCACCCATGAGTCGAGGAACATCGGCCACGTGACGGAAAACGCACCCCATCCCCGCGTCCCGCGCTCCGCCTCGCCCAGCCTGACGCCTAACGACGTACTGACGACGCCCCGGCCGGCCAGCCACTCGACCTGGCCCTCGCTATCGGCGAGCATGTCGCCCGACCCGAGCTGCATCGCCGTGCTACGCACCCCGCTGAACACCACCCCGCGACGCATCCACGCCCTTCCCTCGGCCATGACCACTGATTGCCAGAAGCGTCCGTCGAAGGCCCGCGCAACGGCGAGCTCACTGTGACCGCCCTGGTCATCGCGCTCGAACCGGATGCGGGCGCGAGTGGTCAGCGCCGCCGTCGGCATGAATCCCGTCTGGATCGTGGTGACGGCGTCAACGAGCATTTCGCCGCGAAGTGCGGTGAACAGTCCCCGATAATGTCGGGTGACGGGAAGCGCCGCCGAACGTTTCGACGCCTCGAGTCCGCCCTGCATGCTCACGCGTCCGTCGTTGAAGATCGACAGGAGGCTGTATCCGGCACGAGTTGATCGCTCGGTGCCCATGACAACGGCGTCGTAAAGCGTCAGCGCGCCGGCGGTCAGTCCATTCTGGTATTCGACGAGCGCGAAGCTCGCATCACGCGTTCGAACCGGGACCTGTGCGTGCGCGAGAACCGGACCAGCCAGGCCCAGAAACAGAGACGCGGCGAGGTGACTTACCCCGCCGCGCAGCATGAATCGGACGAAATCGTCAGCGGATTACGGTCGCTTGGTGTCCTTGCCTCGCGGTGCGGGCGGACGAGCTGCATCACCTTTGTTGCCGACGGCAGATCCACGAAGGTTCGGATTCGCCAGGGGATCAGCAGGCCGTGCCGTACCGCGGGTCGAAGGTAATGCTGTGCCCGGAGCGACGCCATCTGCACCGCCACGGCCCGCGCTGATTGCGTCGAGCAATCCCTGCTCGCGCGCAACCGCGGACATGCCCGGTGGTGTGCCGCCGCTGATATCGCGTTCGATCTCGTCCTGCAACGTCTTGATCTCGGCATCCGACGCCGAAGCGAGCGCGACATTGATAAGCACGGTTGCCGCCGTGTCCGCCGGAACTCCGCGGTTGATGATGTGCGTCATCGTGCTCAAGGCCGACGCGAACTGCCGCTCCTTTCTCGACTCACGAATGCGCGTGAGGTGACGCTCATCGACGCCGGCCCGGATCGCCTGGGCGCCCGCGCTCACCTCATCTTCTTTCGCGTTAGGCCCGAGCAGCTGGCGGGCACGCCGGAGGTCACGCGCCCATTTGCGCACGCCGGTCAGGATGACCTGGGGACTTCCCCCTTTCTGGGTCCCCTCGAGCGCATAATCGACGAGTGGCTCGTGCGGTACGCCTTCACGGTCCAGCGAGTCCGCGATCGATGCGACGGTAGCGCGGATGCGCGCGTCGACCCGCTTCTCGATGCGGTCGTCGGTCGCGGCCACGGTGAAGCCCGCGGCCGCCAAGGCCGCGAAGGACATCGCCGATACCGTCGTGAGCCGGGTCACTGCGGCACCTTCGGACTTACGGTGACCACCGAGTTCGGCGAGCCAAAGTCACTCGACGTCTGTGGCATCGTCGGATCGGTCACGCGCTGCTTGCCGTTCAGGATGAACTGGTATTCGTAGACACCAGGCCGCAGAACCAGTGAAACGGTCCACACTCCCGGCGACACTTCCGTCATCATCGTCGAATCGGAATCCCAGTCGTTGAATCCGCCGACGAGGGAGATCGACTGAAGGCCTTTCTGATAGTAGGTGAACTGGTGGGTGACCAGCTGCGGCTTGTCGCCAGTGTTTGCTACCGGGGTAAGCCCTTCGGCGCCGACTTCCTGTGTGGCCACCTGTACCTGGTCGACAGCGCTCAACTGCCAGGCGCTGAACACGACCACACCGACAAGCGCGGCGGCAGTCGCGAATGCGCCGATGGGCGACACGCGCAACGTCCACGGACGCATGATCCACGGGCGGCGTCCTGCCTGACGAGTCGGATGAAGCGGAATGACCTCGGGAGCATTCAGCGCGTCCATAACGCGCTCGTCAAATCGCGCGTCGAAGCGCACAGGGCGCTTCAACTCGGCCGCGATCTGATCGATGAATGGATCCCTGTGGTCAGTCACCTTGCACCTCTTGGAGCAGCACTCGCAGCCGCTCGCACGCTCGTTTGACCCGCATCTTCAGGGCGGAAACACCGACACCGGTGATCACCGCCATGTCGTCATACCCCAGCTCTTCCACGTGCTTCAACAGAAACGCTTCGCGCTGATCCGTATCGAGGCGTTGCAAGGCTCGGTCCAACTCTTCTCGCCATGCCGCGCGCTCGGCCGGATGCTCTTCGGAGGCGCTGAGGAGGGCCAGTTCGTCGTTGACGAACGTCCGCTCCCGGCGACCCCGCCGAGTTCCGGCAGTCCGGCAGCGATTGGCCAGGATACGGAAGAACCAGGGGGCGAACCGCTCCGGTTCATCGCACTTGGCCAGCGATCGATAGGCACGGACGAAGGCATCCTGCATCGCCTCCTCCGCATCCTCCCGGCTCCCGAGCATCCGTACCGCATAACGAGCGTACTGAGCCCGGTATCGCGCCACGATCACAGCGTACGCCCCGCTGTCGCCAGCCAGGACGCGAGCCACGATTGCGGCATCACTGTCGTTCTGAATAGAGAGACCCCGCGTTTGTGTCATGCGTCAACCTGAATCGCGGGTTCCTTGCGCTTTCGGAGAAGGGGCGTTTTGCGCAAATGCTTGTCCGGCTTAACGTTAGCCAAAACTAATTCCCTGGGCTACCCGCAAATGGCAAAGGCGCCATCCATAAGATCTGATGGCGCGGCCGTGCTGGGTCGTTTTTGATCGGACATTGGAACCCGGGTCAACGTCACAATCCCGCCGTCCAGGGTCAGACCGGGGTCAGACCGGGGTCTGACCCCGGTCTGACCCCTATCAAACAGGCTTTCCTTCGGTGGGATAGAAGCGCTCGCTACGACGCGCCATGGAGACCAGCAGGTCACAGGGCGTAAAACGGGGCGCGAACCGCGCGCTGAGGTCTTCCAGGGCATCAACAACTTTTCCCACTCCCACGGCATCGATCCATCGGAAGGGTCCCCCGCGGAAGGGAGGAAACCCGATACCGAACACAGCGCCAATGTCGCCGTCGCGAGCCGTCCGGACAATTCCCTCTTCAAGCGCCCGCGCGGCTTCGTTGACCAGGGCCAGGGCACAGCGCTGCTGGATTTCGTCGGCTGGAAACGACGACCGGGTTGGATTCCCGAGCAGCGAGTAGACGGTCGTGTCGGCTGATCCCTTCTTGCCGTCGGTGTCGTACAAATAGAAGCCCGACTTGCCCTTACGACCCACCCGGCCCGCGTTTACCACAGCACGCATCGCGGGCGACGGCGCCATCCGCTCGCCAAAGGCCTGGTGCAGGATCGCACCGGACTTCGAGGCGATGTCGAGTCCAACTTCATCGAGCAGGGTCAGCGGGCCCACAGGGAACCCGAACTTCTCCATCGCGTCGTCTATTGACTCCGTCGTCGCTCCCGCGTCGAGCAACGCGCCCGCTTCATTCAGATACGGAGCCAGGATCCGGTTGACGTAGAACCCAGGTGCGTCCCTTACGACGATGACCGTCTTGCCGATCTCCCGACCCCACGCCACGGCGGTTCCAACCACGTCCGCCCGCGTGCTGCGCGTCGGGATCACCTCGAGCAACGGCATGCGGTGCACCGGTGAAAAGAAGTGCATCCCAAGCAGTCGTTCCGGGCGACGCGATGCCTGGGCG
>Ga0209486_10000735_pt1 | contig 14386 bp, 9 predicted proteins | sample NCCompost_FD_187518 | JGI IMG/M metagenome (GOLD analysis project Ga0209486, IMG submission 187518) | Agricultural soil microbial communities from Utah to study Nitrogen management - NC Compost (SPAdes) (version 2) | ecosystem: Environmental > Terrestrial > Soil > Agricultural land | place: USA...
CCACCTTGCGGACATTCCCCTCGATCCAGGCCCGGTTGCGGAGCGCCCCCTCGGAGGCCACCGGCACCACCTTGAGGGTACGGGCGCCGCTCCCGTCCGGGTTAGGCCCTACGGTGATCTCGACCGTACGCCCGACGGTCTGCTCGAAGGGCTCGTACACGCTCGCCGGCGCCTTGAGGTCCCGGCCGTTGACCGCAATCAGATACTCCCCGGCGCGCACATCTATACCCGGCTCGGTGAGCGGGGCGCGGAGGGTGGGATTCCAGTTGACCCCGCCATAGACCCGGGCGAACCGGTAGCGGCCGTTGGCCACGTCGTAGTCGGCGCCCAGGAGGCCGACGCCCACTCGCGGCGGGGTCTGGAGCCGCTGCCCGGTCCCGGTGTTGCTGTGTCCCACCCGAAGCTCGCTCAGGGTCCAGCGGATGATCCGGTCCACATCGGTCCGGCTCGAAGCGCTGGAAATCAGTGCCCCGTACCTGGCCTTCTGCGCCTCCCAGTTCACCCCGTGATAGTTGGTGGCATAGAAGTAGTCGCGGTTGATTCGCCACGCCTCCTCGAACATCTGGGCCCACTCGGCCCGGGGATCGATGCGGAGGTCCACCGCGGCCACGTCGATCCGGCCCTCCCCGGGACGCGGGGTGGCGGTCCCGGTGACGAACCAGTTGGATCCCTGCCGGAAGAGGATCTTCTTCCCGTCCCGGGTGAGATCGAACGCCGCCGCCTCGGGTATCACGACGTCGTCCTTGCGGCTGGTGATGTTGTAGCGCCGGACCACGCCCCGCCCATCGGTCATCCGGAGGTAGTAGAGCTGATTCGCCTCGCCCAGCGCGATCTGCTCGATCTCGGCCCGGGCAATCGGGAAGGCGACGATCCGGTTGGCGACGCCGGCCAGGTCCACCGCCGCGGACTGGGCCGCCGGTGCCGGCGCCGGTGTTGCGGCGCGGGCGGCGGGCGCCGCACTGTCGGGCCTGGCCGGGGCGAGCTTTTCCTCGTCGCTCTCCCGGGCAAACGGGTTGGGAGCGTCCTTGGTCAGCGCGATGGCGTAGATCGACCGGGTGCGGGTGAGTCCCTGGGTGCTCTGGGCAAACCAGTCGAGCGCGGGACCGGCGTCGGTCGACGCGATGACGTAGAGGTACTTCCCGTTCCGCTCGAAGACCGGTTGGGTCACTTCGCTCAACCCGTCGGTCACCGCGAGCGAGCGGTTCTGCTGGGTGTCGTAAAGGGAGAGCGCGGTGACCAGGGGGTTCGGCTGCACCGTGTAGGCCAGCCAGCGCGAATCGGGCGACCAGGAGTAGGTGATGACGTTGAGCGGGGTATAGATCCGGTTGCCGGCCACCTTGCTGCAGTTGCCGGTGCCGAGATCCATCACCCAGATGCTCTGGGAGTTGTCCCGGTAGGCGATCTTCTTCCCGTCGGGAGACCATTCGATCCCGCTGTAGAAGCCGGCGCCGTGCAGATCGAGCACCCGATGGGCGCCCTGCCCTTCCTGGGGTGCGAGATGGAGCTTGTACTCGCCGCCCTGGTCGGAGACGTAGGCAATCGTCCTCCCGTCGGGGCTCCAGGCCGGGCTCCGCTCATGCGCCCCCGGTGTGCTGGTGAGGTTGCGCGGGTCGCCCTTCTCGGCCGGAACCGTGACGATCTCTCCCCGCATCTCGAAGGCAGCCCGCGCCCCGCTCGGCGACACCGACACCCCGCGGATGAAATCGGCGCCCTTGACCCAGCGGGTCCGGGTCTCGCGCAGGTCGGCGGCAACGCCGATGGTCAGCTTGTGCGCCTTCCCCGCCGCGGGATCCATGAGATGCAGCCAGCCGGCCTGCTCGTAGAGCACTTTCCCGCCGCCGCCGGCCGCCGCCATCACCGGGAAATCGCTGTGGCTGGTGGAACGGGTGACTGCCTTGGTGCGCCGGTCGTAGCGATAGAGGTTGAACTCCCCGTCCCGGTCGGAGCGGAACCAGACCACGTCGGCATCGAGCCAGATCGGATCCACGTCGTTGCTGCGCCCGGCGGGCTGGGGAACCTTCTCCACGTCCCAGGTGCGGGTGTCGATCAGCCAGAGCTGGGAGACCCGTCCGCCCCGATAGCCTTTCCACTGCTCGAAGGCCCGGCCGATCGGGTTGTAGGCGATGTAGCGGCCGTCGGGGGAATAGGTGGCCTGGGCGGCGTTGGGGATCGGGAGCCGCTCCTCGACGCCGCCGGTCACCGGCACGGTCCAGAGCTGGGAGTAGCGGCCCGAAAAGTCGGCCCGGGTCGAGGTGAAAAGCACCCTGGCGCCGTCGGGCGTGAAGGCCTGGGCGATGTCGTTGCCGGGGTGCCAGGTGAGCCGCCGGGGCTCGCCGCCGGCGGTGGGAACCAGGAAGACATCCACGTTGCCGTCGTAGTTCCCCGAGAAGGCAATCCACTGCCCGTCGCGGGAGAACACCGGCGAGCCTTCGTCGCCGTCGGCGGTGGTGAGCCGGCGGGGATCGCTGCCGTCGAGACGGGCGGTCCAGAGGTCGCCGCCGTAGGCAAAGGCAATGTGACTCGCGCTCACCGCCGGCTGGGAGAGCATCCGGGTGTCGGTGGTGCTGACCTGGGCCCATGCAAGGGCGGGAAATGCGGCGAACAACAAGGAGGTGATTCGCATGAGAAGTCCCTCTCGGGTGCTACGGGTTCGAAGCCCCGGCGCTCCAAGCGGTCGGCGAGGGCCGCCGAAAGCCGGGACTCGATCAGATCGGGCCTGTTCGTGGGGGTGAATCCAGCCGGCTCAATCTACCATCCTGCCGCTTGGACGGTTGACCCACGGATTTCACAGATTCTGAAAAGCACACCACCAAATTGGTCCGGGTCCTTGGACTGAAAACTGTTTGAAAAGCCCCTCCGGACCGCCCGCTTGCGCAAGAGCACTTTGTCTTATAAAGTAGATCGGTATGGGAGCCCTCACCAGCTTCTTCTTTCGCCCCCCGCAGTCGGTCCCCGGCACCTGGGCCATTTTCCGCTGGTGGGAGTCCCGGCGGCTGGCCTTTAACGCGGCTGTCCTGGCGGCCGGAGCCACCACGGTAGGCACCCTGTTCCTGATCGAGCTGCTGGCCCCGGGCCGGCCCCGGCTCCCCAACCTTTTGGTCATCCTGATCTACGCCGGGTTGGCCAATTTGTTTTATACCCTTGGCCCGCTGGCCGACGCGCTCATTACCAGGCTGGGCGGGCGCCAGGTCTCCGAGGTGGGGCCGATGCTGTTTCGATACGGGTTCGTCTTCGCGGTGCTGCTCACCCTGCTGCCCATCCCGGTCACCGCGCTCCGGGTGTTCCTCGGGATCATCCTCTAGCCATGTCCACCGCGCTCACCAAGTTTTTCTTCCGGGCCCCCTACTCCCCCGCCAAAACCGGCGAAATCATCCGCTGGTGGGAGTCCCGCCGCCCGGCCTACAACCTGGCCGTGGGCGCGGCGGGCCTCCTGTCGTACGCCGCGATCACCCTGTTCGAGCTGCTGCGCTTCGGCAAGGACCCCACACTTCCGCTGGGCCTGATCCTGGTGTACGGCATTCTGGCAAACTTGTTCTACTGCCTGGGACCGGTGGTGGACACCATCGTCATGCGGGGCTGGGGCAGAGATTACTCCGAGGTGGGCCCTACCCTGTTCCGCTACGGCTTCGTGTTCGCGGTGGGGCTCACCCTGCTGCCGCTGCCGCTGCTGGCGATCCGCGTGGTCCTGTGGATGGTGCTGGGAGTGTAGGGAGGCGCAAAGGCGCAAAGGCGCAAAGGCGCAAAGGCGCAACGAACTGCCTACCGTCCTACCGTCCTGCAACCCTACCGTCCTCTTTGCGCCTTTGCGCCTTTGCGCCGGCGGCCATATCCTCTCTCCATGACCCCCAAGGCGCCGGCGGACACCGCCCGAGCCGCGCCCACAACCACCTTCCTCGATGGCGGCGGTGAGCTGGGCGCGCTGATGCGCGCCTTCGACTGGTCCAGCACCCCCCTGGGCCTGCCGGAACGCTGGCCCCAGAGCCTCCGCAGCGCGGTCAGCATCCTGCTCCCCTCCAAAGCCCAGATCGTGCTGTTCTGGGGTCCCCGGTTCATCACCCTCTACAACGACGCCTACCGACCGGTCTTCGGAGCCAAGCACCCCGGCGCCCTGGGCCGGCCCGCCAGCGAAGCCTGGAGCGAGATCTGGGAGAGCGGCCTCCGGGAGCTGTTCGAAGGCGTGGTGCGCACCGGGGAGGCCTTCTGGGCCCGGGACCGGCTCTTCATCCTGGAGCGCCACGGCTATCCCGAGGAGACCTACTTCGACGTCTCCTACGATCCGGTGCGCGACGAATCCGGAGGCGTGGGCGGGCTCTTCTGCATCGTCAGCGAAACCTCGGGCCGGGTGATCGGCGAGCGCCGGCTCCGCACCTTGAGGGACCTGGCCGCCCGGCAGGCCGACGCCCGCACCCCTGAAGAAGCCTGCCGGCTGAGCCTGGAGTCGTTCGCGGGGAACTCGCACGACATTCCCTTCGCCCTGCTCTACCTGGCCCAGCACGGCGACGTGCTCCCCCTGCTGGCGTGCGGGTCGACCGGCGCGGCCGAGATGGCCCACCCTGGTCACTGGCCCTGGGCCACCGTGCTCGGCAGCGGAGAGCCGGAGCTGGTTCCGCTCGACCCTTCCATCCCGGTTCCCCCCGGGGCCTGGACCCGCCCGCCGGAGCGGGCGCTGGTCCTTCCGATCACCGCCCCCGGTCAGAGCAGGAGCGTCGGGATGCTGGTCGTGGGACTCAATCCGTTCCAGGCGCTCGATGGCGACTACCGGGACTTTCTCGAGCTGGTGGCGGGGCAGATCGGCGCCGGGATCGCCAATGCCCAGGCCTACGAGGAGGAGCGCGTCCGGTCGGAATCACTGGCCCAGCTCGATCGCGCCAAGACCGCCTTCTTCAGCAACATCAGCCACGAATTCCGTACTCCGCTGACCCTGATGCTCGGTCCCCTGGAGGAAACCCTGGCCGGAGACACCGGGCTGCCGCCGGAAGACCGGGAGCGGCTCGAGGCGGCCCACCGCAACGCGGTCCGGCTGCTCAAGCTGGTCAACACCCTGCTGGATTTCTCCCGGCTGGAGGCCGGCCGGCTCGAGGCGTTCTACCAGCCCACCGACCTGGCCGAGCTCACTACCGAGCTGGCCGGGGTGTTCCGCCCGGCGATCGAGGGGGCTGGCCTCGGCTTTTCGGTGGAGTGCCCTCCCCTTCCGGAGCCGGTGTACGTGGACCGGGAGATGTGGGAGAAGGTGGTCTTCAACCTGATCTCCAACGCCTTCAAGTTTACCTTCGAGGGGGACATCGCGATCGCCCTGACCCGGGAGGACGGCCGGGTCTCCCTCCGCATTCGCGATACCGGCACCGGCATTCCCGCCGACGATCTGCCCCACCTGTTCGAGCGATTCCACCGGGTGCGCGGCGCGAGAGGTAGGAGCATCGAGGGCACCGGGATCGGCCTGGCGATGGTGCAGGAGCTGGTCCGGTTGCACGGAGCCTCGATCACAGCGGACAGCGAGCCGGGCCGGGGGAGCACGTTCACGGTGTCGCTCCGGCTCGGAACCGCCCACCTCCCTGCCGACCGGATCCGCCCGGCCCGACCCCGCGACGCCGAGGAGCGGCGGAGAAGGGCCGTCGAGGCCTTGCTGGGATGGCCGGCCGAACGCCTGGGGCTCGACCTGCCGGAACGGGTGGTGACGGAGCCGGGCACTGAACGGCCTCGCATCCTCCTGGCCGAGGACAACCCCGACATGCGGGGCTATCTGCGCCGGATGCTGTCGGAGTCCTACACCGTCGACGCGGTGGGCGACGGCCGGGCGGCGCTCCGGGCCGCGCGGGAGCATCGGCCCGACCTGGTGCTGACCGACGTCATGATGCCAGAGCTGGACGGGTTCGGCCTGCTCCAGGAGCTGCGCAACGACGAGCAGCTCCGAACCGTGCCGGTGATCATGCTCTCGGCACGGGCGGGCGAGGAGGCCCGGGTCGATGGGTTGGAGTCCGGCGCGGACGACTACCTGGTCAAGCCGTTCAGCGGGCGAGAGCTGATGGCGCGGGTGTCGGCCCGGATCGAGCACACCCGGCTCCGGGAGCGGGCCAACGAGATGGTCCGGGTGAGCGAATCGCGCTACCGGGCGATCTTCGAGACGGCAGGGGCTTCGATCTGGGACGAGGATTTTTCCGCGGTCCGGGCCGCGATCGAGGAGCTCCGGCGCGCGGGGGTCAGCGACTTCCGCCGCTACTTTGCCGAGCATCACGAGTTCGTCGAGCGGGCCATCGGGCTGGTGCGGATCGTGGATGTGAACGACACCACCCTCCGGATGTACGGTGCCCGCGACAAGGCCGAGCTCACCGGCTCGCTGCACAAGATCTTCCTGCCGGAGACCGTGCCGATCTTCATTGAGGAGCTGCTCGCGATCGCGGATGGCAAACCAGGCTTCGAGGCCGAAACGGTGGTCTCCACCCTCGGCGGCGAGCGGATGGACGTGCTGTTCAACATCGCGTTTCCCCAGGCGGACGGCGCCTTCCAGCCCGCACTGGTGACCATCATGGACATCACGGCGCGGAAGCAGGCCGAGCGCGCGCTGCGCGAACTGTACCAGCAGCGAATGGATCTGATCGAGCGGCTCCGCCAGGCGGACCGCCAGAAGGACGAGTTCCTGGCGACCCTGGCCCACGAGCTGCGTAACCCGCTCGCCCCGCTCAGGAATTCCCTCCACCTGCTCCGGCTGTCGGACGGCGGCGGCGGAGCCGCGGCGCCGATTCACGAGATGATGGAGCGCCAGGTCAGCCACATGGTCCGGCTGGTGGACGACCTGCTGGAGATCTCCCGGATCACCCGGGGGACCTTCGAGCTCCGGAAAGAACCGGTGGAGCTGGCCACCGTGGTCCGCAATGCCATCGAGACCAGCGATCCGCTGATCCAGGCCGCCGGTCACAAACTCGCGGTCGAGCTGCCCGGGGAGCCGTTGGTGGTGGACGGCGATCCGGTTCGGCTGGCCCAGGTGCTGTCCAACCTGCTCAACAACTCGGCTAAGTACACCGCTCCCGGCGGGACGATCTCGATCCGGGCCCGGCGAGAGCCCGGGGCCGCGGTCGTCGCGGTGCGGGACAGCGGCCGGGGCATCAGCCCCGAGGTGCTGCCGCGGCTGTTCGAGATGTTCAGCCGGGGTGCCGGCTCTGGGGGAGCGGACGGGGGCGGACTCGGCATCGGCCTGGCGCTGGCCAAGCGGCTGGTCGAGATGCATGGCGGGAGCATCGAGGTGACCAGCTCCGGCCCCGGAAGCGGGAGCGAGTTCACCATCCGGCTCCCGCTGGCTCAGGCAGAGTCGCGGAAGGCCCCCAGGCCACCGGTATTCGAAGCGATGTCCCGGAAGCGAATCCTGGTGGTGGACGACAACCGCGATTCAGCCGAAAGCATGAGCATGCTGCTGGGCGTGCTGGGTGCCGAGGTGCGGGTGGCGCTGGACGGAGCCACCGCGCTGGCGATATACGAAGAGTTCGACCCGTCGGTGGTGCTGCTCGATATCGGGATGCCGGACATGGACGGCTACGAAGTGGCCCGCCGGATCCGGGCCCGTTTCCCGGAGCGGGCCACGGCGATCGTCGCATTGACCGGCTGGGGCCAGGACCAGGACCGCTGGCGGACCCGGGTCGCCGGCTTCGACCATCACCTCACCAAGCCGGCGGATATTGCGGGGCTCCATGCGCTGCTGCAGGAAGTTGGGCGGTAGGGCGCGCAGACGCGGGGGCGCGGAGGACGCGAACTGCCTACCGATTCCGCGTATAGAGCTCCATTTGCCAGGTGAATGTCGATAGCTCACGGGACCGGGTGAAACCGCCCCGCTGAAGCACCTCCGCGATCGCGGCGGGCCGATGCACGAAGGACCTGAAGTCGTCGCCCCGAATCCCCCGCCAGGCATTCTCGATCCACATGGCCAGCCGGACCCACCACCGGTCCCGGGGATAGGCCAGGGCCAGGAGACGGCTGCTGTGGGCGGTGGCCTGTTCCAGCAGCGGAGCATAGGCCGGATAGCAGCAGACCACCCGGTCGAGCACCACGAGATCGACCTGGGGCAGCGTCGGGGCGATCGCGACGAAATCGGCTTCTACCCGCTCGATCCGGTCGCCCACTCCTCGCTGGCGCGCTTCCTCGGCGTTTGCCGCGAGGGCTGCCGGAGACATATCCACGCAGATGGCGTGCTTCACTCCTGCTTCCAGCAGCTCGAGGCTGATGGCTCCTATCCCGGAGCCGATGTCGAGCGCCGTCTCCGGCATCGGCTCCTGGGGAAGAATCTGGCTCAGGAGGCCCAGTGTGGTTGGTCCTGGTCCGGCGCTGCGATAACTCTCGAGCTCCTTGCGGACTCTGCTGTCGTCAAAGTGTCGGGCGGCGGCAGCGGTCACCGAGGAGCACGAGCAGCTCACTGAGGCGGACGACTGGAGGGTGGAACCAGCCCGTTCATCCGCATGTAGGTAACCAGGTTCCCGTAGTGCTCGGCGTTGTGGGTCGCGTTGATGCCGAGGGCGGCGAGCCGGCTCCGCTCCTGACCGAAGAGCTGGGTCCGCTGCTGGGCGGCGGCGTCGGTCTGGGCATAGGCCCGGCCACAATACTCGGTGGACGCTCGAAGCGCGGCGACCAGCTCGGTCTTGGTGGTCTTGGTTTTCTCGATCTCGTCTTCACCCCGGGGAGGGTCGCCCAGGGCGGCGGCGCAGATCATGTACTGCGCGCCGGCCACGTGGCCGATGAGCTGGCCGAAGGACCGCACGGTCGCCACCGGTTTGTAGGCATACAATGAGTCGGGCACGTCCGCGGCGGCCCGGGTCACGTAGTTGGTCATAGCCTGCCACTGCTCACGCACCGTGCGCACCGCGAGATCAGACGGAGCGGCCGGCTGCTGGGCCTGGGCAGTGCCGGCTAGGCCGACAATGGCGAGTACGAACAGAAATGGACGTTTCATGAACCACTCCGAAGGTTGGGGACTTAGAATCGAACCTGAAGCCCTGCTGTAACAACCAGATGGTCGTCGGTTGGAGGGTGCGGAAGATTACTCGGCCGACTGCTGGTCAGCGCGTGATAGTGGAGGCTGAGCAGCCCCCCCACCCTCCGCAATTGTCCGAACCCAAAACCAAGACCTGCACTGGGGTTCCAGACCCCGGAATCTTCCCCATTATACCAGAGGCCACCAAGCCTGGCGGTGGCCTCGAGGCGCCATGACTGGCTGCCTGGGGTGAGCCGCACCACCGGCCCGATATCGAGTGCTTTGGCGCTCTCCTCGCATCGCGCCCCGATGATCAGGTCACATCCGACCCCAATGAACTGCCAGGCGCTCCCCGCGGCCGCAGCCGAAAGACGACCCAGCTCCGGCGTCCGGAGCTCGAGCCCGATCAGAAGCCCGCCGGATCCGGGGCCTCCGCCCGCAAAGCCACCGAACGCCGTCAGGGATTGGCCTTCCAGGCTCCCGACAGACCCAACCATGAGGGCCACGAGAAACGGCAGATCGCGACGGAGCAGGCTGGTGCGCATGGCGGAAATCTACCGTCTTTGCGTGGATGTGACGCTGCGCGCAGCGAAGCCGCCGATCTCCGCCCGAAGCTCCGCCCCTTCGCTTGTCCTTCGCTTCGCTCAGGACCGCTCAGGGTGACGACCCCTCAGCACCCTGCTGTCCCCGCGGGCGCCGGAATCACCAGCATGGCGCGGAAGGCCGGCAACGAGCGCACGGTCACGTACGGTGGATCGCACCTCAAGTGCAGCTGAAAATGCCGGTCGCCCAGGGGCCGGTACCGCTGGAGCCAGGCCAAACCCTGGGCATGGTCGCCCAGTGCGATGTGAGGATGGCTCACGTAGACGGCGGTGTGCGAGTTCAGCGGCTGCTGGGTCAGGGCCATTGAGTCCACTGTTCGCAGCAACGCCCTCGCTTCGCCCCGGCGTCCCGCCCGGGCGTAGGCCAGTGCCATCCCGGCCAGAGCGTTGACCAGCTCGACGTCGGTGCTGAGGCGGATGGCCGCATCGAGAGCGGCCTCGGCCCTGGCATGGTCTCCCCGCTCGATGGCTACATATCCCGCCGTGGTCCGCCCCAGCAGGTAGTTCGATTCGAGCGCCAGCGAGCTGTCGGCCCAGAACGCCGCGCTGTCCAGCCTGCCCTGCCAGTAGTGACCCAGCCCCATGAAGGCGAGGCCCTGGAGGTAGCGGGGATTGACCCGGACGCTCCGTCGCCACATCTCGACGCCTCGGGCCAGATCCCCCTGGTGCGAGTAGTAGAGAGCCCACTGGTGCCATGCCTCGGCGAGTGTGGAGTCGAGCGCGGTGGCTCGGGAGAGCGCCCGGTGCACCGGCGCCAGCTCCACCGGATCCACCATCTGAGTCAAGGTGGCCTGGGTCAGCCAGCTCTCCGCACTCAAGGAATCGAGGGTGAGGGCCCTTTCGGCAGCGAACAGCCCCTCCTCGACCAGGCGCGGGTGCGGTACCCCCGGCACCACAAAGCCACGCTGGTAGGATCTGACGTACGCCTTGGCCAGCCCGCTCCACAGCGGAGGGTAGAGCGAGTCATGCGCGATGCCGGACTTGAACAACGCGATGGCCTCGGCGACACCGCCGGGCCGGCGCGAGTCGTAGGAGCGAACCGCCCGGCGATACAGATCCAGGGTGATGGAATCGGGGACGTGGCCCGAGGCCGCTCCCGAGCCCGTCTTGGTCGCCAGCCACCATCCTCCGAGAATCAGCGCCGCGACGGGTAGCGCCCAGGCAAGACGCCGCCACCCGGTTCGTGCCGGAGTGACCGCTCGCTGCCCCGTGGGAGCCGACCGCAACGCCGCGGCAAAAGTCCGGATTTCGGGAAACCGGTCGGCCGGGGCGCGTTCCAGCGCCCGAAGCACCGCCGACTCGACTGCCGGTGGCACCGTGCTCCGGACCGGAGTCAGTGAGCGGGCCGGCTCGGTGAGCCGGCGGGCCATGATGGCCTGGGCGGTGCTGCCGCCGAAGGGCGGATCGCCGGCCAGCATCTCGTAGAGCACGGTCGCCAGGGCGTACTGGTCGGTGCGGGCGTCCACCTGCCCGCCGAAGCCCTGCTCCGGGCTCATGTAGGCGGGGGTTCCGATCGCGAGTCCGGTGCTGGTGAGCTTCTCCGCATCGCTGCCGAGCAGCGCCTTGGCGATCCCGAAATCCACCACGAAGACCCGGCCGCCGGAGAGGAAGATGTTCTCCGGCTTGATGTCGCGGTGCACGATGCCCTGCTGGTGCGCGGTGCTCAGCGCGCCGGCGGCGGCTTCGGTGATGGCCAGGGCCTCCTCGACGCCGATCTGGCCTTCCCGGGCCAGCCGGGCCCGGAGCGATTCCCCTTCCAGGAACGACATGGCGTACCAGGGCAGCCGGCCCTCCGGTGCTTCGAGCACACCGGAATCGAGAATCGGGACGATGTTGGGGTGCTGGAGCTGCGCGGTCAGCCGGATTTCCCGGAGGAATCGATCAATGCCGATGGCGCCGGCCAGCTCGGGATGGAGAATCTTGATGGCGACGGCGCGCTCGTGTCGCAGGTCCCGGGCCAGCCAGACCGTGGCCATGCCGCCCCGGCCGAGCTCGCGCTCGAGGCGGTAGCGTTCATCCAGAACCAGGCCGGGAGTAGTCATTGCGAGGGACCGGAGGTCCCGAAGCAATCTCGGCGGGATTGCTTCGGCGCCTGCGGCGCCTCGCAGTGACTACAAGTCGAACCGCACTTCCATGCCATAGTACCTCGACTTCTGGAGATAAAACTGGCGTTGCGGGCTCATCCCGTCGAGGAAGGTGAGCAGCAGCGAAAACCCCCGCCGCCGGGTCGGATCGGAGAACCGGATCCCCGCCCTGCCGGCCAGGGTCACCTCCCAGTCGGTGTATTCCTGGGCGTCGGCGTGGAGGGCCAGCACCGCCCGGGCATTGCCCCCTCCAATCACGCTGCCGGGCTTGCCGAGGTAATCCAGTCCGAGCGCCACCGCACCGGGACCCAGGTCGAGGACCTGGATCGCCGCGTAGCTGGCGTTGAGACTCATCCTGACCAGGCCGAGGTTCCGCTGGGCCCAGAGGCCCACGATCTCCCGGGACCAGTTGACCCGAGGCCCGGGGAACCGTTCCAGGTACTCGTCCCCCAGGTGGCTGCTCTCGTGGTACGCCTCGAACCCCAGCCGCCAGCGGGCTACCTCGGCGGTGAGCACCATGGTCACCTGCCAGTCGTTGCTGATCATGGAGGAAGCGGCGTCGCCCAGGGAGAACCGGCCGTAGACCTCGGTGCCCAGATGCAGGGTCAGGGGGATGCCGCGCCGGCCCAGCGACAGCAGGGGCCAGATTTCCCCGAGCCCCGCCTCCCCCTCCCACTCGGCGCCGAACCGGGACTCCCCCCGGTCGAGGTAGATCACCCGGCCGACCATGGCGGAGGTGCGGGAAGATGCCAAGGGGTACTCGAAAGTAGGGACGTCGTTGGGGAGGAGGAGGGATTGGGCGTGCAAAGCAGAGGCAATAGGCAACAAGACCGGGGCAATGGGCAATAGGCAGTGTGCAATCACTGCAATTGCCCCCCAACGGGTTCCCCGCGCCTTCCGCGTCTTTCGCGTCTTCCGCGCCCAGCTGTTGAGCCCGGGGTGTCGATGACCTATTTTAGAGCCAGTTAAACCCATCGTCGGAGCACCCATGCTGTCCGCTGTCATGATGTTAGCACTCGCCGCCGAGCCGGCCCGGGACTCGGTTCCGGTCGCCCAGGTGACCCTGGACCGGGCCAAACGGGAAGTCGTGGTCACCGCCGGTCCGTTCAACGTGCGCAGCATGCCGCCCGGCATGAAGCACGAGGAGATGGACATGATGGCGGACCACAACACCCCGGTGATCCGGTTCGAGTGGCCGGTCGAGGGGTGGTTCCGGGGCTTCAGCATCGAGATCGTGGACGCCGCCGGCAAGCCGATCGACCGCCGGCTGGTGCACCATCTCATCGCCATCAATTTCGACCGGCGCCAGCTCCTCTATCCGTCCTACGAGCGGATCTTCGGCATCGGACAGGAAACCGAGGACGCTTTCATCCCCAAGTCCATCGGCATCCCGATGAAGCCGGCGACGAAGCTCGGCATGTACCTGGCCTGGGCAAACGAGACGGGCAAGGATCTCGAGGGAGTCCAGGTGCGCCTCAGGCTGGCCTACAGCCCCACCAACCTGAATCCCCGGCCCCTCGACGCGCTCCCAATTTACATGGACGTGAACCTGACCGTGGGCAAGGGGAACACCTACGACATCCCGGCCGGGAAGAGCGAGAAGGCCTGGGAGTTCACTCCGCCGGTGAGCGGCCGGCTGCTGGGCGTGGGCGGGCACATGCACGACTTCGGCGTCGCGGTGCGGCTCGAGGACGTCGAGACCGGAAAGGTCCTGTCCCAGATCGTCTCGACCAGGACCTCCGACGGCAAGCTGGTCAAGATCGGCCGCCGGCTCTTCGGGGTAACCGGCGAGGGACTGCTGCTCAAGGCGGGGAAGAAGTACCGGGTGGTGGGGGTCTACGACAACCCGACCGGACAGACCATCGTGAAGGGCGCCATGGCCCACATGGTGGGGCTCTTCGCCCCCAGCGACGTGTCAAAGTGGCCGAGGCTGGACCTGACCGACGAGCAGCTCCAGGACGACCTGGCGTATTTGAGCGAGATGGGGAATAAGGGGCATAAGCACAACCAGTGAAGCGTGAGATGTGAGACGTGAGAGGGACAAGCATTTCCGTCTCACCTCTCACATCTCACTTCTCACCGTCTCGTCCCTGATTTCCAGCGCTTCGTCCCTCCTCCCTTGCGGGTGATCCCCCCGGGCTCGAAGCTTCTCCCGATGCCCTCCCCTTCCCTCCATGGCTCCTCCCGGGCCCGGCTGGCGGTGGCCGGACTCCTGGTCTGGGGCTTGGTGGTCCTCGGCCTGGGCAGCCAGACCTGGGCCACCTATGCGGTGAAGGGCGAGCCGCTCGCCTTCGGCCTTCCCCTCCTCTGGGCGGTGAACGGCTGGGTCGGCTGGTTGGTCCTGGCCCCGGCGGTGTTCTGGCTGGCTCGTCGGTTTCCGGTGGAGCGCCCTTTCGTGGCCCGGCACCTCGGCCTGCACGTGCTTTTTGGCGTGGTTGCGGCGATGCTGGTGGGGCTCTGCTTTTTCGGGATGGAGCTGGTCACCGGGCAGCTCTGGGACTCTACCATGTCCTCCGGGGCGCTGGCGTTGATGTACCTCACCAAGAACCTGGTGATCGGGGTGCTGGTGTACGGCGGGCTGGTGAGCCTGTCCCACGGGATCGAGTACTATCGCCGCTTCAAGGAGCGGGAGCTCCGGGCCACCCAGCTCACCGCCCAGCTCAGCAAGGCCGAGCTGGAAGTGCTCAAGATGCAGCTGCAGCCCCACTTCCTCTTCAACACCCTGCACGCGATCTCGGCGCTGATCC
>Ga0209486_10000737_pt1 | contig 14381 bp, 9 predicted proteins | sample NCCompost_FD_187518 | JGI IMG/M metagenome (GOLD analysis project Ga0209486, IMG submission 187518) | Agricultural soil microbial communities from Utah to study Nitrogen management - NC Compost (SPAdes) (version 2) | ecosystem: Environmental > Terrestrial > Soil > Agricultural land | place: USA...
TCGATTACGTTGCTCTGGCAATCGCGACTTTTGGCGTCGGCTACCTTCCATTGATCCCCGGAACGTTTGGGTCGATGGTTGGCGTCGCGATCTTCTTGCTGCTGGGCCAGTGGCCATTGCAAGTCGCGTTCATTGGGGCAATCGTTGTGCTTGGTACCTGGGCGGCATTCCGGACCGAACGGCTTCTCGGTATGAAAGATCCGGGAAAAGTGGTGGTTGACGAAGTCGCCGGGCAGATGATTTCGTTGTTGCCGCTTTCGTTCCTCGCCGATGGACCATGGTTCGTGTGGGTGATTGTTTCGTTTAATCTTTTTCGTTTGTTCGACATTTTCAAGCCATATCCTGCTCGTCGGTGTGAAGCTTTGCCGGGCGGTTATGGGATCATGGCGGACGATTTGGTAGCAGGAGTTTATGGCGCGATCAGCACGGCGACTGTTATTAGGTTTTTTGGTTCGTGAGGAGGGTTGACGAGTTGGACACAATCAAAAAGAGACAAGACGACGCGACGAGCAAAGAAACTTTGGAAGACATCGAGGATTCTGAAGCGGATACGGGCGATGCCGATAATGACGATGGTCCAAGTCCGGATGGCGCGTTAGACGAACCGGAAGAATTGCACAATGCGGATCCGATGTGAGGGTTTTGTCCGTAGTCAGTAGTCCGTAGTCAGTAGTTCTGCAAACAACTGACAACTGACTACTGACAACTGACTACTTTGGTGTGTCTTGCGTCTTCGGGCGGTTCCACAGCCACCCGCGCCACCAGAAGAAGAACAGCATACCCACGGCCACGATTATCATGACGGCCAACGTCGCAAAATAACCGTACCGCGAGTGTAGTTCGGGCATGTTGTCGAAGTTCATGCCGTAAACTCCGGCGATAAACGTCAGGGGCAACATAATCGCCGAGAAGATTGTGAGTACTTTCATGATCTCGTTCATTCGGTTTGAGACCACCGACAGGTAAGCCTCCAACGACCCGTTAACCAAATCACGATAGGTCTCCGCGAGATCAACCACGCGCGTGAGGTGATCGTGTACGTCACGATAAAACGGGCGCATATCTTCAGGGATTAGATCAGAAAACTCACCGCGGCTCATGCGCAGAATGACGTCCATCTGCTTCACCGAGATCCGTCGCATCCGCAACACGCCGCGCTTCAATTCCGTGATTCGCGCGAGAATCTGGTTGTTGGGCTGCTTCAAGTTGAATATTTCTTCTTCCAGACGATCAATGCGCTCGTCGAAATCGTCGAGGACCGGCAAGTAGTAATCGACGATCTGGTCCAGGATTTGGTGACAGAGGAAGGCCGGACCGCGCCGGCAAAGAATCGGGCTCGTGCGCAGAAGTTGTTTGACGTTATTAATGCTGCGGAACGAATCGTGGTGGTAAGTAATGACGTAGTTTTTGCCGAGAAAGCCGTCCAACTCGATTGTGTTGAAGCGATCGGGGCTTGTGTCCGCGCGCACGCCGTGCACGATGAAGTAGAGATAACCCGGAAACTCCTCGATCTTCGGATAGTGGCGGTTTTCGTGGCAGTCTTCTACAGTCAGAGGGTGAAACTTAAACACGTCGAGGAGAATGCGCTCGTCCTCCTCGGTGGGCGATTGCATGTCAACCCAGAGCACGACCGAAGGATCTTTCAAGAGGGCGGGCAGTTGGTCCACTGTAATGCCCTCATGGACCCTCTCCTCGCCCTGCCGGTAAACAAGAATCTCCATTTTCAAGCTCCGCTGACGGATTTTGATTATTCGTGGTGTCTGTTACCATACCGACTTTTTACTGGCAAGCAAATAATTAGAAGCAGACTATGACGATTAAGATTTTCGTGGCCGATGACGTCAGTGATACCGGTCTTCAACCGTTGCGCAGTGCCGGCTTCAACGTGGAAAAGCGTGTGGGACTGGCGCGCGCCGAGCTGGTCGAAGCATTGAAGGGCAGCGATGGTCTAATAGTGCGCAGCGAGACCAAGGTGACTGCCGATCTACTCGAAGAAGCAACCAGCTTGCGCGTGATTGGCCGCGCCGGAGTCGGTGTCGACAACATCGACGTTCCGGCCGCGACTCTCCGCGGCGTCGTCGTGATGAACGCGCCTGACGGCAACACGATCACGACCGCGGAGCACACGATGGCGCTGCTGATCTCGCTCGCCCGTTCGATCCCGCAGGCCAACAGCAGCCTCAAAGCCGGACGCTGGGAACGAAAGAAGTTCATCGGAGTCGAACTACAAGGCAAGACGCTTGGCATTATCGGACTCGGTCGTATCGGACGCGTCGTAGCTTCGCGCGCGCGTGCGCTCGGCATGCAGATCGTTGCTTACGATCCGTTCATCGCTCCAGAACAAGCGCGCGATCTCGAGATTGAGTTGGCGCCGCTCGACGACGTTTACGCACGCGCTGATTTTCTTACCGTCCATACTCCGTTGACGGCCGAAACACGCGGGCTGATCGATCGCGAAGTGTTACGGAAGATGAAACACGGAGCGCGTTTGATCAACTGCGCGCGTGGAGGGCTGGTTGACGAAGACGCGCTGTACGAAGCGCTGATAGATGGTTCGATCGCAGGCGCTGCTCTCGATGTGTTTAGCGAGGAACCGCCGCCCGCGGACCATCGCTTGTTGCAACTCGAACAAGTTATCGCAACGCCGCACCTGGGTGCGTCAACGACAGAGGCGCAGGAAGGGGTCGCCTTCACCGTCGCCGAACAGATGCGCGATTTTTTCCTGATCGGCGTCCTGCGTGGGGCTGTGAACGTGCCGGCGATGAGCGTGAAAGAGTTCAACCTGATGCAACCTTACGTCGCGCTCGCGGAGAGTTTGGGTCGTTTCCAGGCGCAACTTGTCGAGCAGGCGGTAAATGAAGTGCGAATCGAATTCGCGGGCGAGATCGTTGATCTCGATGCCACTCCCGTGACGCGTGCGTTTCTCGCGGGCTTTCTGCGCGACGTGAGTGCTCGCGTCAACGTCGTGAATGCATTTCTCATCGCCGACGAGCGTGGAATCAAGGTCACGACAACTTACGTTCGCTCGGCCGGTGACAACGCTCCGGCTATGCGCACGGAGATCATGGCTGGACCATCACGACGCAGTCTCGCGGGCAACCTGATCGGCTACGGCGGGCAGCGACGTGAGGGACGCATCACCGAGATCGATGGCTTCCATCTGGAAGCCCGACCGGAAGGTCATTTGTTAGTCATGCGAAACTACGACGTCCCGGGAGTGATCGGAAAAGTAGGAACGATCCTGGGCGAAGGCGGAGTGAATATCGGTCGATTTCATCTCGGGCGTCGCGAGCGAGGCGGGGAAGCAATAGCCGTGATCGAAGTTGACGCGCAGTTAAGCAAAGACACTCTTCAATCGTTACGCTCGCTCGAACAGGTAATTTCCGCCCAACCCATCGAACTTTAAAAAGTGGTCAGTTAGTCAGTAGTCAGTTGTCAGTAGTTGCTTTTTCAACGGACCACTGACCACTGACTACTGACTACTAACTGAGCTCGTCGGCGAAATCTTTCAGCTCACGAAACAGACGCGCGAGTTCGCCGGCTTGATAATGAGCGTTCAAACCACTCGGGTTCGGTAGAACCCACACGATCGTTGCGCCGATCATCTCAGGTTGACGGCCCACACTCGCTTTCGGTTGATTGAATGCTGTGCGATACGCGCCGACTCCCAGCAAGGCAAGCACCCTCGGACGGAAGCGGAGCACCTTTCGTCGCAACTTCTTTCCGCCAGCTACGATTTCATCCTTCGTCAACAAATCGGCAGTCGCCGTCGCTCGTGCAACGACATTCGTGATGCCATAACCGCTCTTCAACAGTTCGCGTTCGTCGAACGCCGACAGCACTCGTTCCGTGAACCCGCCCGCATGAAGCGCCGGCCAAAAGCGATTACCGGGCCGCGCGAAATGATGACCAACGGCAGCCGTGTACAGTCCAGGATTGATTCCGGAAAAGAGCACACACAGATCCGGCGCGATAACGTCAGGAACCGTCTTCTTGGTAGCTGCGAGGAGTTGCTGCTTCGTTGGTTTCCAGGGCGTGGTCACGAGGCGAGGTCAGTAGACGTCGAAGTGTGTTTGTCGCGTCGTACTTTGTTTCGACACACGATCGATCACTGTTACGTTAAGCTGATAACGCCCCGGTTGCAGCTCATCGAGCGGAATCTCCGCTGCGTACGGAAGACGCGTGAGATCGGTGTTCTGGTCAAACCCGATCTTTCTCAAGGCGGTTGTGATGAGGGGTTGATCGTCGCGCACCACCTGCACCTGAATTGCGACATCGGGTTTTTGATCGCTACTTGAAAGGGCGGCGTTGTAGGCGAATACGAGGAAGCGCAGTGTCGAATCACGGCGGAAGCGATGACTCGCGCTCATTGCTATTGGATTGATGGTCCCCGCATCTGAAACGTTGGCCATAGTCTTCTGTCTACGTTCACCCAGCATCACGCTGCTCATCACCAACTGCTTCTTGGTAAGGTCCGGGATTTCGAACCATGCGTGCGCACTGCCGATGCGTCCGGTCTTTTCATCACGCGCTGCGACTCTCACCTGATAAAGCCCCGGCGGCAATTTCGCGGGAAACGTGAACGTGATGTCGCGATCGCCAACCGTACCCGACGGCGCAAGCGAAGTGGCGACAATTCGTTCCAGAAAACTCGCTTTCGGCGAGCCTTTGTCGTCGTAATACACACCGCTCACGTCGACTATCGCCTGAGTTTTTCCATTAGGTTGTTGGTTAAACGATAGAAACTCAACCGGTATCTGCATCGACGTTGCCAGCGTTGCGCCCTTACCAACGACGTCATAGTAGTCTGCGCTGATGAGAATCGGCAGAGCGCGTTGAGGATAAGCCGCGGAGATCGACTCACGCAGCTTTGCCGGTGCGGTTTGAACTGACGGAGGAGCGGGAGACGTTTCGGGCTTGGCCGCGACCTCGGGTTCGGGATCGACGTCGAAGTATCCCTTTCGCACTCTCAGGCTGAGATCCGGACGGTTTATCAAGCGCACTTCGAGGTTGCGAAACCGCTTATCTTTTTGCGCGGCGGCATCGGGTTTCCAGGCAAGCAAGTAGTAGACGGAAGTTTCCTTCAACGCCGGAGTGAATATCTTCGTGAGATCGTTTGTGTTGAATAACGATTTGCCGCCTGTGTCGGCAGCGAGCGCGTGCATTCCGTCCTGCGTTGCGGTTAGCTGACCTCGCGATGAGCTGACGAGCCGTCCGTGCGGATCGAATGGTTCTTCGGTGCTTGCGTCAGTCAAAATTGCGACGAGTCCGCGAGTGTCGATCGAGTAGATCACGACGCCACTCTTCGCGGCGGCATTGGTCACGTCGCGTATTTTTGAGAACGAATCGCCACGCCGGTTCTCAATCAGAAAACCGCCTGACAAAAAGAAGACGACTTTGCGGCCGGGCAAGTCCTTAGCAGTGCGAACGAGGCGTTGGAGTCCGACCAACGTATTAGTATTAAAGACAGCTGCTTGTGAAAGAATTACGGACGCTCGTTGGCGAACGATGCTTGCTGCCATCTCGCGATTCAGTCCTGGATTTGCGCGTACCGTCTCGGTGATGAAGAACTCGAAAACGTCTCTATCCTGGCGATCGATCAGCATCGCGTGGAACTCGCTCATCAGTGGTCGTTCAGCGTCTTTAATTGAATAGGTTCGAGCGTTGAGGCGTTTCACCGCCTTGCGCAGGACCATGCGATCGTTCGTCAGTTGTTGCAGAAAGCCAATTTGGCCAGTGGCGGAGGAAATTGCGACCTGATCGTTTTGGCCCATCTCCTTGTCGATGAAACTCTCGATCGTCTTTCGGGCGAACGGAAAGTCCCCCACATTCATATGGAAATCGTCGACGTAGAAGAACACGATGCGGCCGCGATCGAGTGGAATCGGTCGCTGAAGATTGACTGTGGTCAGTCCGCGCGCAGCGGCAAGCTGACTCTCTTCGTTGCTGCCCGCCGTGATAAGTTCGAACGCCTCGATAGGTCGTTGCTTGCCGTCGATGCGCAGTTCGAAATTCTCGCGCGTCAAGTCTTTGACGAAGCGGCCCTGCTTATCAAAAACCATCACATCCGTCTGGACGAGCTCGGTGTAAACGCGTACAACGTCATCCTGAGATCGCGCCGGCGGAGGCGGGGGCGGCGTCGCTTGTTGCTGTTGTGCGCGCGCGGGCGTGGTCCAACACGTCAACAGACACAGAGCCAGCAGATACTTTGCGGACGGGAAAGAGTGGCGACGCGCAAACATAACGTAAAAGGTGTTTCGAGCTCGCGGGGAGACTGGTGTAACTATGTATCAGATGAGGTTGTTGTGGCAACCAGAATCTGTGTACCTTACACCGTTTCACGGAAACTTTGGATTCCCGAACAATAACCCAGATGTCCGCTAACCATATAACAGTCAAGCTGGATCGCGTTTACAAGAGTTTTGGCGACTTTACCGCGGTAAAAGAACTCAGTCTTACGGTGCGCGCAGGCCGCGTTTTCGGGCTGCTCGGACCGAACGGCGCCGGCAAAACGACGACGATCCGAATGATGGTCAATATCACTGCGCCGGATTCAGGTTCGATCGAACTGTTTGGCCGCAAGATCGATTCCGCGTTGCAAAACCGCATCGGCTACCTTCCGGAAGAACGTGGACTTTACCGGCGCATGAAGGTCGTCGATCAGTTGAGATTCTTTGCCGAACTGAAGAACGTTCGCGGGAAGGTCTTTGAAAAAAGGATTGACGAGTGGCTGGCACGCGTGAAGCTGTCCGAATGGAAGAACAAGCGATCGATGGAACTGTCGAAAGGCATGCAGCAGAAGATCCAGTTCGTTACTGCCGTGCTACACGATCCCGAACTGCTGATCCTCGACGAACCGTTCTCCGGTCTCGACCCGATCAACGCCGAGTTGCTCAAGGAGATCGTGCTCGATCTGAAACGCAGCGGAAAGACAATCATCTTCTCGACGCACCAGATGGAAGTCGCAGAAAAAATCTGCGACGACATCTGTTTGATCAATCGTGCGGAGAAGGTGCTCGAGGGCAGCTTGCGCGAACTCAAGAGTAGCTTCGGACGCAATGCAGTTGCCGTGCGCTGTGAGGGCGGAGACGGAGTGCTCGACGATCCATCGCTGGTCAGCAAAGTGGTGAGGCATGCTGACGAAACGCAGGCGCTACTCGCGCACGGCGCCAACGCTCAAACACTGCTGCGCCGGTTAATCGACTCGGGCGCTACGATCGGGAAGTTTGAGATGGTTGAACCAAGCCTGAATGACATTTTCATCACGAAGGTCACGGAGCACCAATGAGAAAGTTTCTGGCGGTAGTCAAACGCGAATACGTGCAGCGAGTGCGCGCGAAGATGTTTATCGTATCGACGATTCTGTTGCCGGTAGTGATGTCTCTCTTTGGTCTCGTTCCGGCGATCATTCTGAATATCGATGCCGGTGGTCCATTGCGGGTGGCTGTGATTGATCAAACCGGCAAGATGTACGAGCCATTGGAATCAGCGTTTGCGACCGAGGAGTCGGAGGAGGCTGCACGACAACCGAGTCCGGAACCGGGGGCGGCGGACCAGACGCGCCGTGGAGTGTCTCGGATGGGTTCGCGAAGCTTTCAGCTCACGGAAGTAAAAACCGATGGGCGCTCGGCTCAGGAGGTGAAGGCCGAGCTAGATCAACAGTTACGCACAAAGCAGCTCGACGGTTATCTAATTCTGCCGCCGGATTTTTTAAGTACCGGCCAAGCCGAGTTCTTCAATAACAATCCGGGCGACATGTTGTCGCGAGGAATTCTGACCTCGGGTTTGACGCGTGCCTTGCGTGAGCAGCGTTTAGTGGAGGCCAACGTTGGGCCGGAGACTCGAAGGGATCTGTTCCGTCGCGTGGAACTGCAAGCCGTGAAGATCGGCGCGACGGGTGAAGAACGCGACTCGGGTGGAAGTTTTATTCTGGTGTTCGGCGTCGGCTTCATCATGTATCTCGCGATCCTGATGTACGGGCAGGTCGTACTCGGTGCGGTGATTGAAGAGAAAGAGACGCGGATTGCCGAGATACTGTTTTCGTCAGTGAAGCCGTTCACGTTGATGATGGGGAAACTCGTGGGCGTTTCCTTGGTGGCGCTGACGCAATTGTGCATCTGGGGAGCAGCGTTCGCGGCGTTCGCATTCTATGGCGTGAGCATGATGATGTCGCGCGGTATGCCGGCGAGCATTCCGAGCATTCCGTTTTCTCACTACATCTACTTCGGACTGTTTTTTCTGCTTGGGTATTTCATCTACGCAACGATCTATGCGCTTGTCGGATCGATGGTGACAACGGCCCAGGAGGGTGGGCAGTTGGCGATGCCGATCATCCTGATCCTGATCGTTAGCTTCTACCTGTTTCTGCCGGTGAGTCGGAGTCCAGATTCGGCGTTTTCGTTTTGGGTGTCGATGTTGCCGTTTTCCGCGCCCGTGGCGATGCTGGTCCGCATCGTGACGCAGACGCCGCCGTTCTGGCAGATCGCGTTGTCGTTGGTGATTGGGTTCAGCACCGTGCTTTTGATCATGTGGTTTGCGTCGCGCGTGTATCGAGTCGGGATGTTGATGTATGGGAAGCGCGCTTCACTGCCGGAGGCGTGGCGCTGGGTACGCCAGGCTTAGACGAGTGCTTGGTGCTTTGTACTTAGTACTTTGCTTCTTGTCAGTGGTCCGTGGTCAGTTGTCCGTGGTAGATAGCTAAGTTAGTTGTTTGTCAGTGGTCCGTTGTCAGTGGTCCGTTGTTAGTTCTTAGCTATCTACCACGGACAACTGACCACGGATGATTGACCACGGACAACTCAACGGACCACTGACAACGGACAACTGACAAAGCACTAAGTACCAAGCACAAACAATGATTGAGATCGAGAAGAAGTACCGGCTAACTTCAGCGCAGCGTGATCAGGTGTTGCTGCGTTTGAAGGAAGTTGGCGCGGATGATCGTGGTGAAGAGTTTGAGGAGAACACGATTTACAGTGGCGGCGCCTTGAAGCGTGGGACGTCGGTGTTGCGCTTGCGGCGCGTCGGCGGGCGCGCTTTGCTGACCTACAAGGAACGCGTGGCCAACGCTTCAGCGGTGAAGCATCAGCGTGAGGAGGAAACCGCGATTGATGATCCATCAGCGATGGCGGTGATTCTCAATGCTCTTGGTTTCAAGCCTTTGCTGGTTTACGAGAAGCGGAGACAGACGTGGTCTCTTGGACCAACGGAAGTTGTTATTGACGAGCTGCCGTTCGGACTTTTTATGGAGATTGAAGGCGGCGAGCAGGATATCGAAGCCACCGAGCAGACACTTGGGATCCACGATCTGCCTGCTGAACATGAGACATATCCGCGACTCACCGAGCAGTATGGTCAGGTTGTTGGCGATGTGATTGAGGCACGGTTTAACTAAATTTGCGCCGGAAAGTGTCGCATTCCCGGTCACAAATTTCGTCACTTCTTCGTCGTTTCGATCGATTTTCCCCACAAAAGCGCGGGTTTTCACCGGGCACAGGTCTTGAACAGTTATTTGTCGATGTTCTTGATCGGCTCACTGCTATTTTTTGGCGCGCTTGCGATGATCATCCACGAACTGGGGCATCTGGCCGCGGCGCGTTATTGCCGTGTCCCGGCCTCTGAGTTAGGACTCGGAATGGGGCCGAAACTCTTTGGGTTTCGTGTCGGCACTATTCGGCTTAACTTTCGTGCGCTGCCGATTGGGTCGTTTGTGATGCTCGATGGCACTGTGTTGCTGGAGAGATCGGTGCGGGCGCAGCTCCTGGTCCATCTTGGCGGAGTTATCTTCAACACGGTTGCGGGAGTGCTGACGTACGGAACTATGTTTGGCTGGTTGAACCTGTTGCTGGCAGCGGGAAATATTCTGCCGCTTTATCAGCACGATGGCTGGAAGTGTGGCGTCGCAATTATGCGCGCGTTGATGCAGCGCAATAGTCAGCCTGCGGAGCGGGCATTGACGTTCTCAGGCGGGTTTGTGAGTCTCGCGATCGCCTGGGTCGTCGTACGAATGTTTGTATAAGGTTTTTAGATCCGTGTGCCTCTGTGTTGGTTAGAGACACACGGATCTTTGTGTGTTTGGCGACTACTTCTTCAGTGAGACCCAGACGGTGTAACTGCTGCCGTCGAAGAGTGTAGCGCGCAGGAGCCACGTACCTTGGCCGTTATTGCCGAGGCCTTTCGTGCTCAGGTTAAAGTGCCATTCAGTCCCGGTCAGCCGGAACTGGTTGCCGGTTGTAGCTGAGTCGGTGGGAGTGGCATCGATCGGATCATCGAACGTTGTCGAGTTGCTGTACTTGATCGCCTGCATTGTGTGGATGCCGGTGGTCAGTGGTACACCGAAACAGACGGCGTTGAACTTCACCGGGATCGTGCTGTTCAACTTAAACGACCTGACTGGACTGGCGAAAGTGCCGCCATTGCCGACTTCGACGGCGCCGCCGATTGGTGAGAGGAAGCCGTTGAAGGCACTGCACGCCGTCACGACGGTGACTGTCCCGTTGACGTAAGTGAAGTTGTAGTTGCCCGAAACGGCGTTCTCGCATTTTGTCGGGTAAGTGCCGACGAGCGAACCGACCGTGTACGTGGTCGAGCACGTGGGCTGGATGGTTAGATCGGTCGGATCGTCACCTACGACGAAGCCGGTGTAGCTGGGAGTGATCGTTGGAACGGGATCGTTGAAGGTCACGGTGTGACTTGATGCCGTAATGGTTAGCGACGCTTTGTTCACTGTCTGACCGCCATCGAGCAGGTCATTACTGTTGTTGAAATTGGTGTCCGATGAATTGAACACGGCTTCAACCGTGTGATTACCGGCGTTCAGTGAGTTGATCGAATTGCTCGTCGCCCCACCTGCTGAGAGAGTGACTGGCGCGCCGAAGTTAACGCCGTCAATCTTGAACTGGACTGTGCCGCCGCTTGGATTGCCAGCACCGGCGCCGGTTCCCGCCACGGTTGCCGTGAATGTCACGGCTTGACCGTAGGTTGAAGGATTGAGACTCGATGAGACAGTCGTCAGCGTGTTGCGTTTATTGACAGTCTGGGTAAGTTCATCGCCGCTGTCGTTGAAGTTGGTGTCAGCCGAAGTAAAGAAGGCTTCAACCGTGTGGTTGCCTGCGGTCAGTGAACTGATCGCGCCACTGCTCGCCGAACCTGCCACGAGTGCGACCGGTGCGCCGAAGTTGGCACCATCGATCTTGAACTGGACCGACCCTCCGGTTGGGTCACCAGCACCAGCACCCATGCCTACCACCGTGGCACTGAACGTAACGCTCTCGCCAAAGGTCGACGGATTAAGGCTGGAAGAAACAGTCGTTAGCGTATTACGTTTGTTGACTGTCTGACCGCCATCGAGCAGGTCACTGCTATCGTTGAAGTTCGTGTCGGCGGAGGTAAAGAAGGCTTCCACGGTGTGGTTGCCGGCCGTCAGTGAGCTGATCGCACCACTGCTGGCCGAGCCACCACCCAACGGAACTGGCGCGCCGAAGTTGGCACCATCGATCTTGAACTGGACCGAACCACCACTCGGATCACCAGCACCAGCGCCCGTGCCGGCCACCGTGGCACTGAACGTAACGCTCTCGCCAAAGGTCGACGGGTTGAGACTCGAGGAGACGGTCGTCAGCGTATTACGCTTGTTGACTGTTTGACCACCGTCCAACGAATCATTGCTATCGTTGAAGTTCGTGTCGGCGGAGGTAAAGAAGGCTTCCACGGTGTGGTTGCCTGCGGTCAGTGAACTGATCGCGCCACTGCTCGCCGAACCTGCCACGAGTGCCACCGATGCGCCGAAGTTAGCGCCGTCAATCTTGAACTGAACTGAACCGCCAGATGGATCACCAGCACCTGCGCCAGTTCCTACCACGGTGGCGGTGAACGTGACGCTCTCGCCAAAGGTCGAAGGATTGAGACTCGAGGAGACGGTAGTAAGAGTGTCGCGTTTGTTGACCGTCTGCAACACATTGCCTTCACTATCAGCGTGGTTTGTCGCCGTATAGCACGCCGTAATCGTATGACCGCCAGCTGTCAAAGCCGATGTTGAAAACGAAGCCTGCCCCGTCGTTGGACCAGTTGTACCAACAGGCGTTGGTCCAGCCAGAATTGTCCCCGGCGCTGCGCAGGTGCCGCCCTCAATAAACGTCACGCTTCCTTCGTCAACCGGCGTGCCTGCGGCCTCAGTTGTCGACGTGAAAGTTACATTCTCACCAAAGGTCGATGGGTTGAGACTGGATTCAAGCGTGGTGGTCGTCGCCACCTTGTTGACGGTATGAACCAACACTGCCGACGTACTTCCAGTAAACCCGGGGAAGCTGCTGATGAATTGCGCCGTAATGTTGTGTACGCCCGGCGTAAGCGTCGAGGTTGTGAACGAAGCAAACCCACCGGTCACAGTGCCGCCACCAATCGGCGTAACACCATCCCGAAAGACGACTGAACCACTCGGTGATCCCGCACCTGGCGCCGTCACATCGATTTTCGCGGTGAATGTGACTGGATCGCCAAAACTCGACGAATCAACTGTATCCGGTTCAAGCACATAAGATTCATTCGCCGGATTCTGATAAAGAGTCATGATCCGGCTTGTAGTCGGATCGATTCCCAGTCCCGTAGTGGGAACGAGCCCAATGCCGTTCCGTGGCGTCAACTGCTTGTACGCCGTTGGACCACCAAGACCATTCGGGTTGGAAAGCACGTAGAGGTTTGAAGTACTTTGTTCGGCAAAAATCCCTCGTTTGTTGGAGGGGTCGTACGCCGCGGCCCACCCGGCGAACGCAGGTGCGCCAGGCGCGCCGTCCGCAATTAGATTGGTCCAGGTCGGTGTTCCGCCGATCCCATTTGCGTTTGTCAACACGTTCACAGCACTCGACGCTGCCCCTGTGTCTGAGCGCGCACCACCAGCGACGCTAAAGCGATTCGTATTTGAATCGTAGAAGGCTCGCGCCTGATACTGGCCTAACGGAAAAACACCAGAAGTCGCGAGTTGAGTCCACGCCGGCGTGCCGCCACTGCCGTTTGCATTCGAGAGCACCCATACGTCGGCAAAGGTTTGTCCCGCTACGACGCCGCTGCCGTTCTGTCCACCGAAGATAATGAGTCGATTGCTTGCAGGATCATACGCTCCAGCGGCGTGATTACGCGTTGCAGGCGGCGCGCCGGAAGGCGTTAGTTGCGTCCAGACCGCTGGGCCACCCTGGCCATTCGCGTTTGAAAGGACCCACACGTCGTTGAGCGTCGGCAGACATCCGCCTGCGCAACCCGCAAAGACGATGAGTTTATTTCCAACTGGATCGTACGCAGCAGTTTGCGCGTGGCGTCCCGGAGGACCACCGGATGCGACTAGCGTCCACGAAGGCGTACCTCCCAGACCGTCAGCACCGTTCAACACCCACACTTCATTGCCTCCGGTGCCGCAACCTGTGCGAGCGAATACGATAAGACGTCCATCATTGTCTGCAACGCTGCTGGGTGCGCACGTGGCGGTGGATGGTCCAGTACCAGTCGGCGACAATTCGGACCAGTTGTGAAGAGCAATCGTTGTGCTCGCCGCTGTTACGTTGAAAGATTGAATGTTACTCGAGCTGCCGACGTATGTAGTTCCAGCAATTGTTTGACCCGCAAACGTGGCCTGTATGTTGTGCCCGCCAAAGGTCAAGTTAGACGGATTGTAAGAGAGCGTTGCAAGGCCGCTGGCATTTGTTACGCCAGTACCGACCGGAGCACCGTCGACTCTGAAGGTGATTGTTGCGCCGCCGACAGGCGCACCGCCGATTTGGCGCACGAGTGTTGCGGATAACGTCACCGGGCCCGAGGATCCAAATGGAACTGAAGGAGGACTCGGCGCTGCAAGTGTTAGCGAGGTATTGACCGCTGCATTGATATTGACCGCGTTGTTTTCTGTGTCTGAAAGAGTGATCGGGTTGCCCGTGCCGCCCGGATTGCTAAGTATCACGTCGACTGCATGAAGCCCGTTTGGGGTACCTGCAGGAATATTTACCGGGAATGTAACGGTGGTTGTGCCGCCGTTTGAGCGCGCAAGAGTTCCATTGGTCTGGCCCACGATCGTGGCACCGTTTCGAATGTTGATTGTGAACGTGATAATTCCGCCACTGCCGTTCGTGCTGTAGCTAAATTGCACGGGTACATTTGCTGGAAGCGTGGTGACCACGGCCGGAGATCCGGCGGTCGGTGAAAGAATGTTGACCGTAATGATGCCGTCGCTGAAAGCAGTTTGGGCCGCGAACCCTGAGGTTAGACCACGCGCGCCTACAACGAACCTGACAAACAGATCGTGATCTTCAACCTGGTAACTACCGGCAATATTGCCCGATTCGTCAGCAACGACTTCAAAGTTCCTTTCAAGGTGCGTATGGGGATCTTCGTGGATT
>Ga0209486_10000738_pt1 | contig 14373 bp, 22 predicted proteins | sample NCCompost_FD_187518 | JGI IMG/M metagenome (GOLD analysis project Ga0209486, IMG submission 187518) | Agricultural soil microbial communities from Utah to study Nitrogen management - NC Compost (SPAdes) (version 2) | ecosystem: Environmental > Terrestrial > Soil > Agricultural land | place...
GCGGCAGATGCACGCACCGGGTGCAGCTGGCCATCGTGTCCGGTGCCACGCATCTGCAAACTTTGAAGAGCCCAGCGCGCGGCGCGACATGCGAGTCGATTTCCCCGACTACGCGACCGCCTGCGCAGTCTCGCTCGCGCCAGCGTTGGCACGAACGGTTAACACAGGGCACGGTGCCCTCCGCAGCACCCGCTCCGCTACGCTTCCCATCACTGCGTGAGACAGGCCGGTGCGGCCGTGGGTCGCCATCACGATCAGATCACACCCTGCACTGCCGGCGTGCTCGATGATGGCCTGTGCAGGCCGTCCGGTGATGACGGCGGTCTTCACCGTCAGTCCCTGCGCGGCGGGTCGCTCCTTCCACGGTGCGAGCTGCCGCTCGGCGCCGGCGATCAGTTCCTGCAGCAGCTCGCCGACATTGGGAACGTAGCCTTCAGCACCCCAGGCGCCCGCGGCGAACGGATCCTCGACGACGTGCACGAGTGTCAACTCGGCGCCAAGCCGACGGGCGAGAGCCGCGGCGTAGCCGAAGGCATGCTCGGCGTGCGGACTGAAGTCCACGGGTATCAGGATTTTCGTGATGTTCGCAGTCATACCCCTTCTCCTATCGTCATGTGACGGACAGCCGTTTCGGCGTCGCGAGCGTGGTAGAGCCAGCCCACCCTGCCAGTCAAGGTGACACCGATGCCGCTCGCAACGACCACAGGGTCGCAGTCCGGTTGGTGGACGGCGTGCTCCCTGACCCGCACGTCGAGATCGCTCAAGGTTCCAGTACTCATCTCATCGTCCTCGCGCGCGTCGCGACGTGGCGACCTGCCATCCGGGTGTTCGATGTCCACAGGTGGAGCATTCCAGGCAGATCCGTTGCGACTCGAAGTGCAAGAGAAAGTTGTGGCCGCGAAGACCACAGGCCGCTTCGCGCACCCAAATGCGCGCCTCATGCCACGATCGCGGGCCGCTTGCATGAACATGCGGCCCATAGGGGCCGGCTTCTGCGAACACGGTCCACATGGCAACCTCCTGCGGAGGGGCAACGCAAGCCGAATTCCAGACCGTAGCGTGCGGCGTGCGTCGAATATCGCCGGAGTCCGCCCGGGGCCGCGCGCGGGGAGACCGGTCTCGGGGAATTCTTCGCGGCGGCCGTGATTTTTTCGCGCGCCTGACCAAGGCGCAGATGCAGCGGCTGTGGGGACTCGACGGCTACGTCTGCGACGCGCTCGTCGCCGCCCTTGTCGAAGCACGAGTGCTGCGGCGATCGGCGACCGGACGTTATGTGGCGGTGACGTCCGGCCGTTGACCGGCGGAGCGGATCAGGGGAACGGCGGGAATTCCCACGTACGTCGTGTTCCCCTCGAGCGTCATGAACTTGGTGACCAGGCTCAGTGCGCCAACCTGCGCCCCGGCGCCGATGCGGACGCCGATGTCGATCACGCTGCCGACGCCAATCGTCACGTCATCGCCAATCGTGACGCGTGCAGTCTTCAACAGGCCACCTTCGACCGTGTGCCCGCCCATGTGCACGTCCGCGCCGATCACGACGTTGTCGCCGATGCTGAGCAGGTTGTGGTCGGTGATGGCGAGCGTGTTGATGAAAACGCCGCGGCCAATCCGCGCCCCGTTCCAGCGCAGATAGGCCGTCCAGAGAGGCGTGCCGCGCAGCAGCGTGCCCGCGAACACGCGGACGACGTAAATCGACACGACGTATCGCATCCACCTGAGCAGAGGCGGCTCCAGGCCGGTGAGACGCACCGTGATCTGATCCGGCGACCGCGTCCGGGTGAGCCGATTGACAATCGGAGAAATCAGGACGAGAAATAGTGCAAAGACCGCGTACGACGGCATGATCAGCGCGCTGATGACCAATGGCCGCATGGCGGGGGTCATGTGCGCAACGTCGAGCCACTGCCAGACGACGACCACCGGCAGCGCGGCGAGTCCGCAGACAATGGCTTGCATGACGATGATGGCGCCAGCTGTTGGAAGCATGCGGCCGTAACGTATGACGTCGTACGATCCAGCCATTTCACTCTCCGGCGAGGGGCCCGCGGTTGTCCTGGTTCCCGGGATGGACGGTACCGGACAACTCTTCTACAGGCAAGTGCCGCTCCTCGCGCAGTCGCACCGCGTGGCCACGTATGCGCTGCGCGACGAGGCGAGAGACATGGGGACGCTGATCGCCGATCTGGCAACGGTCATCGACGTCGCGGCACCGACAGTCAAGCGCGCGCTCATCGTCGGCGAGTCGTTCGGCGGTGTCCTCGGTTTGAGCTTTGCCCTCGCGCATCCGGACAAGGTGTCCGGACTGGTCATTCTGAATTCGTTCCCGTATTTCGCTCCACGGATCCGGCTCCGGATGGCGATCGCCGGGTTGACGGTGTTGCCGTGGGGCGCGATGCAGCTGGTCCGGCGGCTCACCGCGTTCCGGCTGCATTCGCGTCACACCCACCGCGACGACATGGCGGAGTTCATGAGACGGACGGCGCAGGCGACACGCCGTGGCTACCTGAATCGCCTCCACATACTGCGAACCTACGACGTGCGAGAGGCGCTCGGCGGCCTCAGCGTCCCTGCGCTGTTCGTCGCGGCCGATGAGGATCACCTGGTGCCATCCGTGAAGCAGGCCGAACTGATGGCGAGGCTGACACCTGATGCCAGCGTGCGTGTGCTGGTTGGCCACGGTCATATCTGCCTCATCGCTCCAGGGGTTGATCTCGCCGAAGTCATCGCCGACTGGCGGGCTTTCTGAACGCTACCGGTTCAGCGACCAATCCACGAACCGGCGCCGGGGGCGCGGCTGGAACTGACACAACGTCCGGCGGGATTTGCGGGGCTTCTTGTTCTCGTGGACGACCTGGGCCGAACGGCTCGCTAGCTCTTCTTGCTTCCAACAAGCAGGAGCACCCCGCCAAGCGCGATCGCCCCCACGCCCGCCCACACTGGAACATTGACGGTCCGTCTGTCCTCCACCGACAACTCGATCGGTCCAACCTTGGCGTCGTGAGTTTCCTTCGTGTAGCTGAAACTCCCATACGCCAACCCCAGGACGCCGGCCCCGATCAGCACGATTGCCGCAATCTTGACTCCGTTCATCTCGTCTCCGTCCTATGACACAACACTTGGATCCCCCGCACGGACATCACGCGGGGGAGTGCAGTAGGCATCACGGCTCGCTGCATCTGGCGCCTACCCCGTCTGTGACGTTCGTCTTCCGACACGTTCGTCCCGCAGGATGACCGTCACGAGAGAGTCGTTGACCTTCAGGCCATCGCTGTAATCGATGTAGCCGAGCTTCCTGAACCTGCTCATGAACAAGTTCACGCGTGGCCTCGTGGTCCCCACCATTTCCGCGAGCGTCTGTTGAGAAATCCGGGGCGGCACACGATGGGTCTTGTCTGGTGTGCCGTAATGCGCCAACTTCAGCAGCGCTCGCGCCAGCCGCTTCTCGCTGGAATTGAACAACTGATCGACGACGTCTTCTTCGATGCGGATGTTGCGAGCGATCATGTACGCGATGAAACGATCCGAGAACGCGGCCTGTTCATGGAGCAGGCGGAGCATCTGCTCCTTCGGAATGATCAGCACGCTGGCCGCCGTCATGGCGGTGGCCGTTTCGTGGCGAACCGGACGGCCCGCCAATGAACTCTCGCCGAGGAAGGCACCGGTCTCGGGCATCGCGATGACGGCTTCCTGGCCGCTGCCAGATAACACCGAGAGCGTGACGGTCCCGTGCTGAAGGTACATGACGCTGTCGGACGCATCGCCCTGCGAAAAGACAATGTCCCCGGGTTGATACACCGCGATGCGAGTCCCTGCGCCACCGGAACGGAGAAACCCGTCCACGTTGAAGGTGGGCTTCCGTTTCACGATTCGAAGCGTCGTCGGCATGACAGTGCTCGGGTGAAGACTCCTCACGCTGACAAGCATAGAAAGAGCCAGCCCCCGGCGGCCATAATCGGCGGGAAGTTTTCGCGCGTCCTGCGGGATTTTTCCTCTGGGATGGTTGGCAAGATCGCGGCGCAGGGCAGGCAAGGACAGAATCGGCCCGCGGAAGACTGCGCCATTAATCGGCGATCTGCAGCGGCTGCCGAACGTATCGGAATGTCCTCTCGTAGGTCTTCGCTTCAGACTGCGGCGCGACGCCAATGATGTTGAGCAGACTGCCGTCGCGCAGCTGCGTGCAACTGCTGTGTGTCCTGCTGCAGGTTGCCGCCGCCGCCGAGCCTGCGTTCCAGTTGGCCGGCACGCTGACGCGCACGAAGTTCGACGGCTGATACGTCCGGTACGAGTTCGCGGGCGGCTCGACGCGGACCACGCGCGGACTGCTGGTGCCAGCGGGTCGGCCGCCCGTGGTGGCCTGTCCTTTGGCGATCTGTTCGGCGGTGTAGGCAGGCGGCATCCCGGCCAGCCGCGACTTGATCGACTGGAACTGCCCGGAGTCGCCATTGCCCTCGACGCGCAGCATCGAGGCTTCCTTGACAATGGCGTCGGAGCGGTTGCCCGGGTTCGGGTGACTGCTCAGCCACTCCGGGCCGCTGCGGCCGCCCGCCGCCTCGAGGGTCTTGAACATGTCCGCCATCGCGCGGGGGTCATATCCCGGGGGCGATGCTGTCAGGTGTGGTCACCCAGGTCGAACGCGCCGGGCGTGTGCAGGGGCGCAGCTGGCGTTCGTCTTCACCCGGGCGTCAGGGGATTTCATGAGTAGAACGCTTGTGGGTGGCGAGGGTCGTGCGGTTGCCGAAGATCAATCTCGCCCTCGTACACTGGGACATGTGCGCACAATCTGAGTTGCGTCTCGCGGGCGATGCCATCCCCGATGATTGTCGTGTTATCGAGGTGCGTGTCGCAGAACTGCGGCAGCTGTTCCACAGCAACGATCCCTCTCCGTTTCGTGAGCGCGACCTCGATCCGGCCGCCGAGAGGTTCATCGTCGACTGGAGCCGCGAGCTGCCGGTGGATGCGCGCCTGGCGCTGGTCGTTTATTTGGAGCGGGACGCCGGCAGGGCTGACGAGGCTGTGATCCTGCGCGAGGCGATTCGGGAGTTCTTCGGGCAGCGCGAGATCGCTGCGCGGCGGACGCTCCGAGAGCTGTTTCGCCGTGGTCGGATAAGTCTAGCGATCGGCCTCGCTTTTCTGACGTCGTTCATTGTGGTTGGCGATTGGGTTGCCGGCTTTTTCGCCGAGAGTCGTCTGGGCCAGGTGTTCCGCGAAGGGCTACTCATTGGCGGCTGGGTGGCGATGTGGCGCCCTATCGAGGTGTTCCTCTACGATTGGTGGCCGATTCGGGCCGAGGCTCGTCTCTTTTCTCGACTGAGTTCGATGCCGGTCCGAATCGAATATATGGGACGAGCGCCGTCAGGCGCGTGGCGCCGCGATTGGCCGGCGGTGCCGGCAGGTGCCGGACACGCGCCAGAGACGGTCACCGTGCGCCCGGAGGCGCCAGACCTTCACGATCACACCCCAGAGGAGGAACGGAAGATTCGCGAAGCCGCTCTCGACCAGACGATCGAGAACTCGTTCCCGGCCAGCGATCCCCTCTCGTCGGACCCCAACCCAGACGACCACACTGCGGTCGTACGCAAGGTTCCACGGGGCAACGACTGAGCCCAACGCCCAGAACTGCTGACGCCGTAGTTGGCCACGCGGGGCAGCTACTTTGATTGTGACGCGCGGCATTCCGCAAGCCATTGTTCGCTCATCCACCCGAGCTTGGGCGGAATGACACGAGCGCGCCTTCGTCCTTCTGAGGTGACCACCCGCATCAGCACGACGAGGCCGGCGATGAGAAACATGAGAAATCGCACCATGGAGACCATCGTCCCAAAAACGCGCCTGGCGTGTCTGTGCGTTTGTGAGCATCTTGAGGGTGCAGAGGTAAAGGCAGTTGACGTTGAGCTACGCTGGGATCGCGGTGACGGTTCACACCTCCCACGGTGCTATAGCAACCTGCTCCCAATAGGTGACGGCCCCATCGTGCCAGCGGATGAATCGCAGCCCACCGTCCTGCGACACCACGACGGCCACGGCGTCGCGGACGACATGACAGAACCGGTATGCGGAGCGATGCCTGGTACCGACGCGATCGGTGCGGACCCATTCGCGGTCCGCTCCCTCCAGGTCGCGCGCCCGCATCACGCGTGGGACCTCCGGTAGATCACCCGCGATTTCTCCGCCGAATCCAAGCAGATCGAGGCCCGTGGTCATCACGACCGCGCCGTCGACGTGGGTGAGGTCCGCGACCAGATGTGCGGCTTCGAACAATGCCGCGTCGGCCGCGGCTACTTCGGTGGCGTCGCTCAGCTCATACTGCCGCCACCCCAGGGCTGGCCCGTCAGCAGGCCCCTGATGCGCGGCGGCGAGTCTGTCGACGATCGCCGCCTTCAACGTCCGAAGCCGCCGCCGTGGCTCTTCCTCCATGAACGGATATTTCACCCAGATGTGATGCGCGTCGGTCAGCGCCGGGTGCGACACCTGTTCCGGCACGAGAATCAACATCCCCCCGTGCTGGGCCCCGCGAACGGTTGCGAACACCCGGCGGAGAATGTGACAGGCGAGGACAGCGCCGAATCTCGCATCAATGGCCGCGTTCGACTCGATTCCGCCGCCCGTCACAAACAACTCCTCGAGCCAATTCGCCTGAAAGACGTCCATCCCGCGGCTGATCAGCGTGCCGTTCGTGAGTTCGGCGATCGTGATCGTCCGAACGCTGACGAGCATGCGCCCGGCGCCGGCGACGGCGACGATCAGGACCGGAGGGATCGCCTGCAGCGTCTCCCGGCCGCCCCTCACCGATTGCAGCCAGTGCGCCCCGGAATGAATCAGGCCCCAGATTCGTGGGCCGCGATCGCGATCGACGGTCGCGCCGATCAGCGTGCGCGAGAACACTGCTGCTGGCGCCAGGCGTCGTAGCTCGTGCTGATCAAACGGTCGCGAGTCCCCAAACACAAGACGATGCAAACCTGCGGGCGGACCGTCGGCCGCCGGGAACATCTCTGGTCCGGCCAGAGCCAGCCGAAAGGTAACGGGGCGTCCCTCTTCGCGCAGCAAGCTGGCCTGAAAACAGACCGAGAGAACCTGTTCGAGCTGACGGCGATCAGGCAGGGTCAGCTGGATACCGGTGCCCAGCAGTAATTCGTGACAACGGCCGTGGACCGCTGCGGCCAGATCACGCGGATACGCGTGAGAATGGTCCTCCGGGAATGCAGGGTTCATACGCGCGCCGGAATTGACGTCCGTCTCACGATCGTCGAGCATTCCGTTCAGCGTGTCCCTCCGAGCTTCCGCTTCAGGTCGTCTCGGTCGTTTCTTGCCTTCTGTTCCGCCTTCGTCTGCTGTGAGTCAGGGTACCGATGCTCGCCGCGAGCCGACGAATCGTGGGTCGCATCGAACGCGGCACGCCTGTTGGCGCGTTCGGTACGTTTGTCTCGTTCGGTTTCGGCCGCCAGCCCGCTGTCAGACGGCCCAGCCCCGCCTTCGTCCTCCCATCCGGCGAGCGCCGCTCGTTGCTGCTTCCTTACCTTCGTGCTCATATGGTTCCTTTCATCGTGTTCGCAAACTGAAAGAGACGCCCTCACCTCCGTATGCGCTCGGTCAGGCAACCTTCACGCGGTTGCGCCCGGCGCTCTTGGCCGCGTACAGCGCCCGGTCAGCCGCACTCATCAGTGATTCGATGTTGCTGGCATCGCTGTGATTCTCGGTCGCGTGAGCCGGCTCGAACACGGCCACGCCAACAGACGCCGTCACTCCCCCCAGTGTGCCGTCTTGAGCGGCCAGATGCACCAACAACCGTTCGGCCAGCCGTTCAGCAGCCTCCCGTGACGTGTGCGGTGCGACGATTGAAAACTCGTCACCACCCCATCGGGCTCCAAAGTCAGTGGTTCGGAGTGTCTGCTGGATTGCCGTGGCCGTACTGCGGAGCAAACGGTCGCCCCCACTATGCCCCCGCTCGTCGTTGATCCGTTTCAAGCCGTCGATATCGATCAAAAGCAACGCCAGTGGTGCGTTATACCGTGCGGCTCTGTGCCACTCCTTTTGGAGACGGTCGTCCATCGCTCGGCGGTTCGGTAGGCCAGTCAGCGGGTCTGTTGTTGAGGTCAGGCGCAGCCGGTCTGCTTGACGGCCCAGCACGTACCCCAGCACGAGGACCATGACGGCTGTCGCCACGAATACGTAGGCATAGGTGTAGCGGTTCGACAGGAAGTCGGCGCTCGCCGATGCGGCTGGCGCGAACACTGAGCGGAGGACGAATAACCCGCCCGCCGTGACAACTGCGGCCACCAGAGCGAGGTTGAATCCACGCCGGAGTCTCATGCGGCTCCTCAAACCGGGCGCAATCGACGCCTGAGAGACGTGCCTGCAAAAGAAATTCCCGTACGCGAAACGGGCGGCGGCAGTACCGACGGTTCACCTCAAGGCGTCCCCCAACTCTGGCAGGAGGAGCTGGCGGAAATCGTCGGGACAGCTCACGGGTGGCACCGCACGCGCGAGCGCACCTTCCGCATACACGCGGGTGAGCCCGGACATCCACCGCTCCGCCGTCACGCGATCGCGCTGATGCGTTTCGATCGGAGTCGCGTGCACGCACGAGGTGTCCTCGTCCGCCGGAACGAACTCGAGCCACGCTTCCCAGCGGCCGTCGGCCGATGCGCGTGCCAATGCCCGCGCCTGAAACGTACCTCTGGCATCCGACACGTCAGGCAATGTCCGCATCGCATATTCCATGATGTCCGCTTCTTCCTCGCACTGTGGTCCCCGCATCGAGAAGCCAGCCGCGCGCTAGTTGGTGTCCCGCTTGTTCGAATTGTGGAACGTCCTCCGCATATCCTCGACAACCGTCATTCGCTCCAGTGTCGCCTCCAGCCGTTCGGCGGTCTCCCGTATCGAATCAACGAGCTCGTGACGTGCGTCTTCTGCCTCGAGCCGAGTCCCTTCCCCCACGGCGCGGGCATTCTCGGCAGCCTCACGCTCGGCTTCCTGGGCCTGGCGGCGCCCTTCCGCCGACTCGCGAATCTCCTCGGCGGCGCGCCTGACTGTTTCCGCCTCGCTGGTCGTCGCAGCACGAATGTCTGCGTACGGTCGAGCATCGGGCGGCGAATGCGGCGCGCACGGGGTTCGCTTTTCAGTCATAAGTGTTCGTCGACCTCCCTCGCAGCGTACCAGTCGAACCGACCAAGCGATGTTCTGAAACGGACAGACCCTGTCGGGCCCGCGAGGGCCGCCAGCAGTGTTCAATTCATGACATCGCTCAGGATCAGCTGAGGATACGCTTCCACCCTACAGCCGACGACCGGAGGTAATCCGCAATGACACCCGACCGATTGATGTTCCCGATCGCCTCGCCCCGCGTTGCAGCAGCGCCCGACCCGGGGGTGGTAAGGCGTCTCGACAGTGCCGAGCGGGAGTTGCACGTACAGTTCACGCGTATCGCTCAGCTCCAGGCGCAACTAGACCTGGTGACGGCAGCGTTGCAGCGTCTGTCATGACGGTACGCCGCTCATCGTCGCCCGCGCCATTGGAGGGATGAATGTTGTACGAGTTCATCACGATGCATCGGAACGAGATCGTGGCTCGCACACGGGAACGGGTTCGCAGCCGGCCCTGGCCGTCCGTGTCGAGCCAGGAGCTGGAGTACGGCGTGCCGCTGTTTCTGGCCCAGTTGTCGGACACGCTTCGGCTGGAGGGGTCAGCGACCCCGTTCTCGTCGGACGCCATTGGCGCCACCGCTGCACGGCACGGTGCCGAGATGTCGGCGGCTGGTTTCAACCTGGCGCAGGTCGTCCATGACTACGGTGACATCTGCCAGACCATTACTGACATTGCAATCGAGGATCATGCCCCGATTACCGTCGAGGAATTTCACACGTTGAACCGCTGCCTCGACACGGCGATCGCTGAGGCCGTCACCGAACACGCGCGGCTGGCGACCCAGACGCGAGCCGAAGAGGAGGTTGAGCGCCTCGGCCAGGCTGCTCACGAGCTGCGCGATCTCCTCAACGGCGCGCTGCTCGCGTTTCACGCGCTCAAGCGCGGTACCGTCGCCATCAACGGCAATACCGGGGCAGTGCTGGGGCGCAGTCTGACCGACCTCCGGGATCTGGTGGACCGCACGCTGTCGGAGGTGCGGCTTGCCGCGGGGAAACGGCGAAGTGAACGACTTGACATGGCGTCCTTCGTCGATGAGATCGCGGCCACAGGGATTCTGCACTCCGAGTATCGCGGTATCAGGTTCACCGTGTTACCGGTCGAACCTGGCTTAGCCGTTGACGCCGATCCGCAGCTGCTCGCGTCGGCGGTGATGAATCTGTTGCACAATGCCTTCAAGTACACGCGCGCAGGCGGTACGGTGGCGCTGAGCGTGCACACGCAAGGCGAACGGCTGCTCCTCGATATTCAGGACGAATGCGGAGGCATTCCCGAGAGCAAGTCGGACCTCTTTCAAGCGTTCGGTGAACGGCGCGGGGCAGATCGGACTGGTCTCGGGCTGGGGCTCTCGATCGCGCGTCGGGCCGTCCGGGCACACGGCGGTGAAATTCGGGTGCGCAATATACCGGGCCGCAACTGCGTCTTCACCATCGACCTTCCATTAGCGCCGCACGGCGAGAGGGTTCTGCAGTCGACGTCTCGTCTCTGACGGCCAGTCGCCTGCATTCAGGTTGGGCATTGGCTTCTTTGTTGTCGGCATCTACCAGCCGGAGCCGAGGATTCGGACAACCGCATTCATCGCGCCGAGCAACAGCGGCAGCGTCCAAATCAACGCCGTCGCGATCAGCAGATCCGCTGCGATTTCCCGCAGCCGCCGCCACCCCCGGTGGGTGACCGGACTCGGTAACACCGACATCAATTCACCTCGCGCGCTGGGCCGAAGCGACGCGTCGGTCGCTCACGCGGCCACGCGCAGCTCGCTCACGCGCGCCACGGCCCGACGACCGTCGATGCACGGAACAATCCGCAGTTGCAGGGCGGACACGTCTGTGAGGTGCAGGGCGCATTCCTCGACCTGCGCCGTCGCCCCGTCGGGACTGAAATTGAACCGTTGGCGCAGTACTTCGCGATGCCCCTCTCCGCGGCGCAGGCAAGCCCAGATCGTCATCTCCTGTGTGCGTGACTGTCCGACCTCCCATGAGACCACCCTCAGCCGACTCACCGACGTCGACTGACGAAATCGGATCTCGATCATCTGTTCGCCGGGACAATCGGCAGTCCACCCGTGGGGGCTGCGCGCGACACGCTCTCCGTCGACGACGATCGTGATGTCCGCGAGTTCGTCGAGATCGAGCCAGCGATCGTCGGCAGCCTCGCCCGGTGCGGTCCCGCTGCCAGCATTATGCAGGATCGCGTTCACCGCCGCTCACGTCGCGGGCGCAGCGACTCTATGGGCAGGGGGCGATCTTCGTTCCAGGCCCACAGCAGCATCGCCGGTGGAAGGACGCCGACGACAAGGAGCAGCAGCCAGCTGCGCAGCACCATACTGTCGATGCCGATGAACGTCAGGCAGGTAAGAGCGAGCCAGACGCCGATGAGAGACCAGCGCCATCGTGGGGCAGACATTTCCAGGACTCCTTGGGTGTGACACCTATTCTTGGCGGACACGAGACAGCCTCCGTCGAATGGGAATCGACGCTTTGATGGCGGCTGTCCGGATGGGCAGGAACGTCAGGAAAGCTGTCATCAGTGTACGCGAAGAACCTCGCCGCCGCGGCGAAATCCGCTCAGCGATAATCCGGCGGCGGAGCGGGCGTCAGTCGCGATGATGGCCGAGAACGGCGGGGCGTGGCGGCCCGGGGGCGGCCACGCTCCGCAGGCATTACTCCTTGGACACGGCGGCGCGCTTGGGGGCTTTCGTCGTCCCCGTGCGCGACGTTGACATCAACTCGCGCGCGATCTGCGTCAGCAGGTTGTCGCTGACTTCCTCTTCAGCAAGCGTCTTCGACAACAGCTCCGCCGCCGCCGGGAGGCCCGCCTGCCCCGCAAGCGTTCGTGCCGTTCCGTATCCGGAGATTTCGTAATGCTCGACTTTCTGCGCCGCCGCGATCAGCGCCAGGTCGGCTGAAACGGCGTCCTTGCCCTCGCTGTCACCGATGACGTCATCGCCTTCCGCGATCAGCCCCTGCATGCCTTTGCAAGTCTTGCCCTTGGCGGGGACACCGACCAAGGCGAAGACCTCCTTGAGTCGCTCAACCTGGATCTTCGTCTCTTCGAGATGGGTTTCGAACGCGCGCGTCAGCGCGTCGGCATTCGCGGCCTGCGCCATCCTCGGCAGGGCTCTGACGAGTTGTCCCTCGGCGTTCAGCAGATCGCGCAGTGTATCGACCAGCAGCTCTTCGAGCGCTTCAGGCGCGTCAGAGGTGCTGGTGCTTCTGTCGTCGACCCCGGCATCGACCGCCTCAGCAGCCATTCCCGCCTGAAAGGCCGGTGCGTCAACCCATTCCCAGTCGTCGCCCTGGTTCCACGGTCCTCGCGCGTCGATCTCGCCGTCGTCGCCCGTTCCTGTCGAATCGTTGAAGAACTGATCGACGAGAACTGGCGTGGGTGGGATCCGTCCGATCATGAACCGCGGTTTACCCATGCTTTCCAGGGCAGCGGTGAAGGCTTTCATGTGGGTAATTTCCCGCGTCATCAGGAATTGCAGCGCGTCTTTGGTGCCCGGGTCGTTGGTGAAGTTGATAAGCCGTTCGTAGACGATCTTGGCGCGTGCCTCTGCCGCAATGTTGCTCCGCAGATCGACGTCGAGTTCGCCGGTCACCTTCAGGTAATCGGCAGTCCAGGGGTTGCCCTGCGAGTTGAACAGGTTCACGCCACCACCGCCGGCGATCGCGATCAGCGGATCCTGTTCGGCTGCCTCGCGGTCGAACTTCAACGGCTTCAGGTGCAGGCGGGCGAGTGCGCCGACGATTTCCAGGTGGCTCAGCTCCTCGGTGCCGATGTCCATCAGGAGATCCTTGCGCTCGGGATCCTCACAGTTGAGACCTTGAACCGAGTACTGCATCGCCGCCGCGAGTTCTCCGTTCGCTCCGCCGAACTGCTCGAGCAGCATGTTTCCGAACGCCGGGTCCGGGGTGTCGACACGAACCGTGTACATCAACTTTTTTACGTGGTGGTACATGAAACCTCCGTAGGGTGTACGCCGTGGGATGCCAATCGATTTTGCTGGCAGCCATGTCATTGCAAGTACGAGGACCTCGACCAAACGCGCGTGTTGAATGGTTGGTCGCGCGGCCATCGTCGCGAACAGGACCTGTACATGAGGTGAACATGCCTATGCGTTGTGACGGCCGCTGCGACGACGTCACGCGCCGACAACTGAGTAACGAGCTTCTTCACGAATTACGACGGAAGCCCCGTACATGACGATCGGGGACACGAGGCCCCCGTCGGGTAGGTGGGGATGTTTGTCGGCGGACCTGAATGGCGACCGAGCGTAGCTGCTTCCTTTACAGCAACGGTGATGCCACTCTTGCCCGGAGACGGCGGCCGCGTGTGCTACTTCACGACTGGGCGGCCGGCGCGGGAGAGCGCACCCACTGCTGCCATCAGGCCGACGTCGTCGAACGGCTTGTCGAGATGCCTCACGAATCCCCGCCTTCAGGCGTGCCGATGGGCAAGGCCTGGCTCGAACGATCGCCGCGTTGACAGCGCCTGATCGCCTTTGTTTATTCACCTGCACACAGGCTTCGCACTTGCACCTGGAATAGTAGCGGGCTGCTCGACCTCGCCCCCGAGTCACGTCGGAGGAGCCCATGACTCGCCGCACTCGTCGGATGACCTTCGCCATCATCGGAGCGATCGTCCTGCTTGTGGCGATCACGCCGTTTGTGATGGACGTCAATCAATTCCGCCCTTTCATCGAGGGAAAAGCCTCCGCGGCACTGGGCCGCCAAGTCGACCTCGGCAATCTGAAGCTCTCTCTGTCGAGCGCGTCGCTCACGACCGAGACGCTGGTCATTGCCGACGACCCGGCGTTCAGTAGCACGCCATTTCTCGAGGCCAGGTCCGTCTCGGTCGGCGTCGAGCTGCTGCCGTTGATTCTGTCGCGTGCGCTCGAGGTCACGACGATCAGCATTGAGAGTCCCCAAGTCACGGTGATTCGGGATTCAGCCGGTCGCTGGAACTACTCGTCACTCGGTTCGTCGTCTTCCCTGCATTCGGGCAATGTGCCGTTCAAGAAGCTGGAGTGGAAGAACGGACGGGTCATCGTCGGCTCGACACACTCGAAGAGGCGCAGCGTCTACGATCACGTCGATGTCACGGCGTCGGCCGTGTCCTTGACATCGATGTTTCCGGTGAGCGCGAGCGGGGATCTCGACGGCGGCGGTCACTTCACGCTGGCCGGCAACGTTGGACGGCTGAACCGGGAGGATGCCTCACTCACGCCGTTCG
>Ga0209486_10000739_pt1 | contig 14360 bp, 16 predicted proteins | sample NCCompost_FD_187518 | JGI IMG/M metagenome (GOLD analysis project Ga0209486, IMG submission 187518) | Agricultural soil microbial communities from Utah to study Nitrogen management - NC Compost (SPAdes) (version 2) | ecosystem: Environmental > Terrestrial > Soil > Agricultural land | place...
CGGCGTGTCCCGCTACGCATCCCGGATCGGCGGCAGGACGCTTGATCGCACGGTCACCTTGGCCGATGCGCAGCTCACCTGGATGCCGGCCGGTTCATTCGCGCTGTCTCCGAGGATCCAGCACTTCCGGGCCGCTGGCGAACAGTCCAGTGCGTTCCTTGGTGCATCAGCGATTACGGCATCGTCATCAGGCAGCTTCTGGGCGATGGCCGGATCGTGGTCGGCCGATAGCGTGCGTGCCCTTCAGTGGGCAGCGGGTGCGCGATTGCAGCTGCACCCTAACGTTTCGCTCGAGAGTTCGGCGCGGCACACCGCGTTCGATCCGCTCTATCTCCAGCCCGCGCAAACGTCATGGAGCGTCGGCGTGTCCGTGTTACTGGGACGCGCCCGCGTGGTGGCGCCTCCGGTTCCGGCGGCGTATCGCGATGGTAAGGCGCTCATTCGCCTTCCGGTATCAGCATCGAAGACCGCACCGTCCATTGCCGGTGACTTCAATTCCTGGACGCCGGCGCCGATGCAGCGCGACGGCGATCACTGGACCTACACGATCGCGCTGACGCCCGGCGTCTACAACTACGCCTTCGTCAGCAGCGCAGGTGAGTGGTTCGTGCCGAAGCATGTCGCCGGTCGCAAGGACGATGGCATGGGCGGGCACGTCGCGGTCCTGGTGGTTCGATGAGTATCCCGCTCGAGTTGACTCGTCAGGCACCGGACGTCCCCGACGCCTACCTGGTGGCCAGCGTGCTCGATGGTGACCTGGATGCGTACGCGGGTCTCGTGCGCCGGCATCAGGACGCGGTCTATCGCCACGTACGAGGGCTGGGTCTGGATCACGACACGAGCCTCGACGTCGTGCAGGACGCCTTCGTCAAGGCCTTTAACCACCTCGGCGATTGTCGCGAGAAAGCGAACTTCAAGGCCTGGCTGTACCGGATCTGCCGGAATCTCTGCTTTGACGAACTGCGCAATGTGCGGCGGCGAACGATGACTCCCATGAGTGATCTGGAATCGCCCGATGCGCTGGAGGATCCACGTTCAGGATCCGATGAGCTCAAGGTGACGCTCCGTGAAGCCCTGGACAGTGTTCCCGTCGAACTACGCGACGCGTTCCTGTTGAAGCACGACGCCGGATACACATATGAAGAAATTGCGAAGTTGACCGAGGCGTCGCCGAGCGCCGTGAAGATGCGCGTGCACCGCGCTCGTGAGGCACTCCGGTCGTTCCTGCAGCGGCAGGGCTTCGAGAATTTTCAAAGTGGAAGTGACAATCGGGGGTCTGCCGAACGTCTCAGGAATACAGAAGTAACGGAACACACGGCGAACCTCGCACAGGCGAACGGTACGCCGACCAAACCGATCAGGAGGATGTCATGAAGGCAATCAATATGAAGTCACTGATGGCGGCGCTCGTTATGCTGCTTGCGCCATCGACGATGTTTGCCCAGGATGGTTCTGCTCAGGAACAAGGTCAGGCCCAGGCACAGGGTCAGGGCGCGGGACGAGCACAGGCGCAGACGCCCGAGGCTCGTATCGACGCCGCCATGAATGCGGCAGCCGAGGCGAAGATCCCGCTCTCCCTGGTCAAGAGCAAGGTTGCTGAGGGTGAGGCGAAGCGCGTCCCGCAGGAACGGATCGCGACCGCCGTCGAGGCGCGCGTGAAGAGCCTGGTGCGGGCGTCAGAGACGCTGCAACGCGCCGACATCGAGGCTCGCAATGAAGGCGAACTGCTCGTCAGCGCCGATGCGCTCGATGCCGGGGTGAGCGAGAGCGCGCTGGTCCGCATCAGCCAGGACGCACCACCGGAGCGCCGCACGGTCGCCGTCGCGGTCCTCGCGGACCTGGTGCGGTTAGGCGCCGCCTCTGACAACGCGCTGGCCCGGGTCAGCGGCGCGGTGTCGAGTAACTCGGCACTGGCCAATCTGCACGCCGAAGTGGCGGCGCAGTTGCAGCGCGGCGGCTTGAAGTCGACCCTGGACGCGACAGGCATCATCCGCGTTCCGTAACGCCACGCAGAATCGATAGTCCGGTCCCCACTCACGAGTCGTGAGTGGGGACCTTTTGCTTTGGGTGCGAAGGACACTCCGGATTAATTCGACGCTGGCACCCTCTGGACGCGCGATCCTGGCGCGCGCATTGTCTTGTGCGGCAGGTCGGAAGCCACGGGTCACGGAGTAACGCTATCGCCGTCGTCGGATCCTCGAGTTCGTCTCACATCACGCCAGCGGAGGCTTCTATGGTGCAGCAAGTCGCGCGGATCTTTGGTGTGGTCTTCCTTCTGGTTGCGATTCTGGGATTCCTCGCGAGCGGCATGTCGATGGAGGCAGATCCCGCTCTCGCCCCGCGAGTCCTCGGGCTCTTCCCCGTCAACGTCCTGCATAACGTGGTTCATCTCCTGTTCGGAATCTGGGGACTGGCGGCCAGCCGCACGGTTACGGCCGCCACGCAATACGCGAAGATCGCGGGCGGGATTTACGTCGTGCTCGCCGTCCTGGGATTCATCGCTCCCACGACGTTCGGGCTGATTCCGATTGGTGGACACGACATCTGGCTGCACGCGCTGCTTGGCGGCGTCCTGGTCGCGGTCGGTTTCATGGCCCCGAAGTCAGCGACGATGTAGCGCCATCAGCACCGTACGACATGGCGGGCCCGTGCGGCGCCGCGCGGGCCCGTCAGGCAGGCCGCTGACAGTAGCGCAATCATCGTTAGGCGAAGGCTTGTTCGCACGCTGACCCCGGGATGGCGTATTTCTGTAGTCTGCCAGCCGAAGGCTCGGGCGTCTTGGACGATATTACGTGATAGCTGAATGTCAGGTATCAGGTACCAGTCATCGGAAGCGCTCCATACGCGTCAGACCTCCAGCACGTCTACACCGTACGCACCGAACACCGCGTCACGCGTGGCGATCCGGAGTCCCTGCTCCAGGGCTTGTGCGACTAGCAGTCGATCGAACGGATCCGTGTGATACCGAGGCAGCCGCGCGCTGATCTGTGCCACCGCCGCCGTAACCGGTGTCTGCAGAAATCCAGTCGACTCGGCGACGCGTAGCCAGTCCGGCGGCAGGGTGAGCTTTCCTTTCGACGCCTTGAGTTCAAGCTCCCACGCGGAGGCTGCGCTGAAGTAGACGGGTTGACGGGTGTCCTGGATCTGAACGACTGCATCGGCCCGCATTCGATGAGGGGCATGTAGCGCCCAGAGCAAGGCATGCGAGTCGAGCAGAAGATTCATTTCTTTTTTCGGGAGGACGTGCGCGTTGGGCGTGCCTCAGCGACACGTGCCTCACGAGCGGGTTCGACCTCCCCACCGTAAAATGCCGATTCGAGCTCCGCATCAGCCGCCCAGGCGTCGGGACGTTCAACGACCTTCCCTGCCAGCGAACCGAGACGACGCGGGCCTTTGGTCACGACCACGGCTACCAGTCGAACCAGCGGCTTCCCCGCCCGCGCGATCACGATGTCCTCTCCCGCGGCGGCTTCCTCAACCAGGCGGGAAAGGTGGGTTTTCGCGTGATGCATGTTGACCATCTTCATATAGACTAAGCTTAGTCTACTTAGTCCGCGTTTCAAGTCAGCGCGTAACTCCCACGGCGGGTTGCGCGACTAGCGCCGAACGCTTCCTTGCTCCCCCATGACCCTGGCCAGCTTCTCGCGCGCGGCAGCTACCTGCTTCGCTATCGCGGGATCGGGGTTCTTGAATACCTCGATGTGCCGCCGATAGAACTCGGCGGCCTTTGCTCGATCGCCTCGTGCTTCGTACAGGTCGCCGAGCATAACGAGCGCTTGCGCATACCAGCCGGGCTCGTAGATGGTGCCGCCAAATGCCGTCGACGTGCCGATAGCGCGCTCAAAAAGCGCGATGCCATTCCGCCGGCGCCGAGTTCCCGCTCGATGCGGTACTTGTCACCGAGGGCTTCGTGGAGCCCGGCCATCCGATCGGTCATCGACGCTCCGTCATCGGCCGGGAATGTAAGACTTGGATAGGCAGCGCGCACCGCACACCTCGCCGTCAGGCTCGAGAATCCGTCTGGATACCACCGATTTTGCGTGGCCCTGACGGACTGCAAAAGACCACGATCGTGCGCACGCTCGAGGAAACTCGCCGCGAATGACGTCGGCGATAGTCGTGATGCCGACTGGGCCGATTCAATCAGGTAATTGAATCTCAACGGTTGATCCATCCGTCAGCCCGTAGGTCTCGCGCAGATTCCTGCCCGCAATGAGTTCGACCACCCAAGGGTCGGGACGGTCGCGGGCAGCTGTCGTCGTCGTCCACAGCCACGCAGGTTCATTTGCGAGGTTGGCCAGAAGGCAGCGGACGAGGAGAATGTCGCGTTCTCCACCATATTCGGTTCGATCAAAAACGACTGTGCGACGCACGATCGCAGGGTCGAACCAGTCAAACGGCGCCCCGAGAGCGACGTTCAGCGAGCCTGGATAAACGAGGGTACCGACCTTCCGCGAATAGGCAGTGTTGAACTTCGAGAGCCAGTGTGATGCGTCTCCAGCGCCTGCTTGCACGCGTCCAATGAGGCGGCTCTCCATCAATGTCTTGGCCGCGACGTCATGCGGAAGTAATGGGGTTACGCCTTTACAGCGACACCCTTGACGGCATTCCTCGACGACGCGAGCTGCTCGAGGACATGTGGGAGAACCAGGACGAGCTCCTTGCGCACAATTTTCGCATCGAGTCGCGACGCAGTCGCCAGCGCCTCGATCTGCTGGGTGCCGAGGCCATGTACGATTTGCTGCGGCGAAATCATCCGTGTGCCGTCCCGAGAGGTCAACGCCGCCGCGACGTGCCCCAGGCCCTTGTCCTGAAACATCTTCAGGAGTCCCGGGACTCCACCGGGCGTTGCCCGCACCAGGTTCAGCACTTCGGGGAATAACTTCTCGTTGTCGCTGACGATCGAGGGGACTACTCCCGCTGTCGTCGCCGTGTTTTCCAACGTCATTCAGGCTCCATACTCTGAGTATCGTCGGCGACGACGGCATGGCAGAACCGTAGTAGTCTGCCTTGGCGTGGCGTTGCGCTGGCCCACTTCGTTGCCGACAATGAACCATAGCTGGTTCGCGCGCTCCCCGCAGGCGCTCGACGCGCCGTTTCGCCACAAATTGCCTGACGAGTCCTGAACTCGGGGGCTTCGCCGAAGCACCTGCAGTTAGTCGTATTCGTCCGAGCCCTGGACCCACATGAACGACTGCAGGTCGATCATATCGCGCGGCTTCAAATCCTCCAGATCCCGGCGCAATCGCTCGGCGAAGTCGAGGAGCGCTGAATAGACGTTCCAGGACGGCCGCGACTCGTAAGGCAACGCGTAGTCATAGGCTGCCGCCGCCTTCCTGGTGACTGTCGGCTTGAAAAAGAGATGCCGGTCAGGTTGGGCTATGAAGGGGAAGACGGTGACCGCGGGCCAGGTCAGCACCCGCGTCCCCTTCCTCGGTAAGTTCGCCACCGTTTGGACCCATCGGTCGAACCGATGCGGGAGGCCGCCGCTGCCGTGAAGGAGGTCAAACAGACCCTCGGCAAAAGCGCGCGCACCTTCCGGACTTCTTACCGCATCGCGAAGCGCCATCTTCTCGAACGAAAAGATCATGCTGTGACGCGACCGCTGTTCCACGCGCAACGCTGTCGCTGCAATGACCTCGAATTCCCGCTCCTTGAGCAATCGCTGGAAATCGCGACGGCCGAGTGATTCTTCCCAACGCAGGTGAGTCTCCCACTTGTAGTCGCGTTCCCAGTCCAGGTAAGTCGGATCAGCGAATCCACCGGGGAAAAAACGCAGAAACTTACGGCGGGCCCGAGCAACCGGCGTCGCGGCTGCTCGACTCGCAACTTTCCGCTTTGCGCGCCATCCTACTCGAGTGGGCATGCCCCTACTACACCGCTTCTTGACAATACGGTCGACATTCAGCGGTTGCGACTCGTTCCCGGCGTAACCGACGCCGCTGTCGGCTCACTGCCGACTGCCGAGTTCCGCATCCCGCGTCCGCTCGTGGTCGACGGCGGCAGCGGTGAGCGACATATCGGAGTCACGGATTATCACACCGCCTGGATAGACAGCAATTACTTTCGCGTCAGTGGGACAGCGCTGGTGGCTGGCCGCGTACCTAACGAGGGCGCATCGGATCAATCCCCCACCCCACCGTTTCGCGCACTGTTCGAGGAACCCTCGTCGTGAATCGCTCGCTCGCGCGTCGCATCGTTCCCGACGGGAATGTGCTGGGGATGCGCATCAAGGTCGCGGTGGCGGCCGGCGGTCGGTTTCCCCCGGCCGACGTCTGGTCGACGATCGTTGGGATCAGTGACGACGTGCACCTTCCGGGGGTGCGCGGCGCACCTCGAATCGTATCAAATGTATTCCGTTCGGCCAGGTCGGAAACTGGGCCGCCGCGCCGATCGGTGCAGCAAGCGTTGGCGTTAGTATGGTCAGCAGCGTGCGGTTCACGTTGATGCGCATGACCAGGACTCAAGTGGCGGAGGCGAGGTCGTACAGTTCTGAGCGCCCGTCATCGAGGCTTTCCCTTTTGGGGCGGTATCGGCGCCATGGCCCCGTCGAGGACGTTAGGCATTCGCGCCGCGACTGCACGTAACTCCGGGTCCGCGCGGCGCCAGAGACGTTCGAGTCGCTCGCGCATCTCCATTGCGCCCACCGAATCGCCACGTGCCGAGCGCAGCTCGCCCAACCGCTTCATAGCCCACCCTAGCTCGATCGCATCAGTTTCGTAGCGATGAAACCACGGCGTCTCCAGATAGCGCTCGTACGCCACGATGGCGGCCCGTGAATCACCCGCGTTCTCGTGCGCGCGCGCCAGCGCCGGAAGTGCACAGATTGTGCAGAAATGCGTCGCCACCGCCGAGTCCAGGTACACCCGCGCCTGAGCGATCCTGCGCTGGGCGACCGCGATTACGCCGCGTGTCCAACTCCGATCGGCGCGGAGGTTCCGGTCGAGCGCACGATCGTTGGAGTCCGCACCGGCGAGTAGCTCCCGCGCGCGGGCTAGCTTCCCGGCGTTGGCATAGAGTCGCGCCAGCATGTCGTAGGGCCGGTCACCGGGAAGGATGCTGTCGAGCGGCAACTGTTGCAGCGCCGAGTGAACGAACGCGATCGCGCGCGCGGTGTCGCTCCGGTAACGCAGCGCCAGCTGCGCGCGCTGCGCCACGCCGAAAAGGAAACGACCGTGCGATTTGGCCGCGGCGCTCAGCGTCAGGTGCGTGCGCCAGTACCGGTCGGCCTCCGCGAGCCGTCCCTGTGTCATCGCGATCCCCGCGAGCGCCTCGTACGGGTCGATCAGTTCGAGCGTATCGCCACGCACGGCAGCGATCTTTTCCAGCGCGAATCGCTCGGCCGACTCCCAGTCGTGCTGCGCGCTCGCGTCCTGGTACTTCACGCCGCCCAGCACCTGGTTCCCGGGAAACCGCCGCGCGATCAGGTCGAGCGTGCGCCGCGAGTCGGCGAACCGGCCCTGGAGCAGCTGTGTGCCATGGATCCCGAAGTACAGGTTCGCGATCGTCGAGTCCATCGTCGCGGCCCGCACGAACAAGCTCTCGGCCTCGGCGTATCGGCGCTGGTCCTGACGGATGAGCGCGAGGTTGTTGAGCGCCCGCACTTCATACGGATACCGCGCCAGCACGCGCTCGTAGGTTGCCGCTGCCGAGTCGCGGTAACCAGCGTGCCACGCATTGCTCGCGATGATGAAGTAGCGATCCAGGAAGGGTAGTCGATTCTGGTTGGCGAGAGCCCGGCGCAACGCGGCGCTCGCCCGTCCGGGCTCGGCCAGCGCATCGTACGTCATCGCCAGCGAGATGTGGGCCGACCCGAAGGCGGAGTCCAGCGCGATCGCCTGTTCAAACTTCCGGATCGCTCCTCGCCGGTCGCCAGCACGCGTCAGACGCTGACCCTCGGTGAAGACGCGGAGGGCCGGCAGCGATTTGGTGGCCGCGTCCCACAGGGGCGGCGAGGCGCGCAGGTCGCGAAGGGACTCACCGACTCGCTCGCGCAGGCGCCTGCTCAACCGGTCGACGGCCTCGATCAGCTTCGACGAGTCAGCGGCGGTCTCGCGAACCGACGCGAGTGCGCTGCCGCCGACGGCATCGATCAGCTGCGCGGACAGACCGAACGCAGTACCTGTTCTCGTTAGGCTTCCTGTGACGATCGCTTTCACGCCCTCGCGCGCGGCGACCTCGCGGGCCAGCGTGTCGTCGAGCGCGAGATCGGGTGATCGCTCCATGCGTTCGAGCGTGACCCGCACCTGACGCGGCGTGAGCACGCGGACCACCGGCGATGCGGTGAGGTCGATGCGGATTGCTTCGGTGATGGCCGCGGCGAGTGTGCTGTCGCCGGCGCGATCTGTAAAGTCCGCCACGAGAACGCGGTCGCGCTCGTGCAACGCACCAGTGGCGAGCAGCGATGGTTCAGCCCGTGATCGCGAGGCACGGGAATTGGAGAAGGCGATCGCCAGCGGAACGGCCGCGACCAGCAATGTGACGACGGCGGTCTCCACTCGATGTCGCCCGACGAACTTCTGTGTCCGGTATGCGAGCGTGTCGGGACGCGCGAGGATCGTCCGCCCCGCGGAGTGCCGTGCGAGATCCTCGAGCAGGTCAGCCGCCGAGGAATACCGCCGTGCTGGATCCTTCTGCAGCGCCTTCAGGACAATAGTGTCGAGGTCTTCGGCGGCATGCCTGGGAAGGCGCCGGCGGCGCATCGCTGACGACGGCCGCACCGGCTCGGTCTCACAAACGACACGCTCGATGGCGCCCGGCGAGAGACCCGCTGTGCGATACGGGCGCCCACCCACGAGGAGCTCGTAGAGGACCATGCCTAGCGAGTAGACGTCGGATGCGGCGGTCACCGGCGCGCCGCGGACCTGCTCAGGCGCCGCGTATTCGGGCGTCATCAGGTGCATCCCTGTGCGCGTCCGCGGCGCACCGCCATCATCGCCATCACCGCCAGCGTCAAGGAGCTTTGCGATACCGAAATCCAGCAGCTTCGCCTCGCCCGTTCGCGTCACGAGAATGTTGGACGGCTTGAGATCGCGGTGGACGACGCCGCGCTCGTGCGCGTAGCTCACCGCCGTGCACACGTCGCCGAACAGCCGCAGGCGCTGCTCGAGCGAGAGGTCGTGTTCCCGAGAGTACCGGTCGAGCGGCTCGCCCTCGACGTACTCCATTGCGAACCAGGGTGTCCCGTCGGGAGCTGTGCCGCCGTCGAAGAGGCGGGCGATGTGTGGGTGCTCGAGCGAAGCAAGGATCCGTCGTTCTGCGATAAACCGCTCCACCATCCACCCACCCGCCAGCGCGCCGCGTACCAGCTTGAGCGCGACGCGCTGGCGGAACTGCTGGTCGTCGTCACGCTCGGCGAGATAGACCGTGCCCATCCCGCCCCGTCCCAGTTCGCGCACGATCCGGTACGGCCCGATGCGCTCCGGAGGCCTGACCGCGACATCGTCGCCGGGCGCGTCGAACAATGGCGCAGCGATCTGCGCCGCCGGCTCGCGCAGGAAGTTCCCGGCGCGGTCGTGCGCCAGGAGGAGTCGCTCGACCGTCTGCCGTAGTACCACGTCATCGCCGCATGTGCGCTCGACGAAGGCCGCTCGTTCGTGCGGCGGCAGATCGAGCGCGGCGTCGAACAGCGCATCGGCGCGTTGGAAGGCATCGAGCCTGGGATCCATGAGGCGATGGCTCGTTAGGCAGTGACGATCACGACGTCGTGCCCGGCGCTACCGAGTCCGGGTAGAGCTCCTGGAACAACCAGCTGCGCGCCCTCGCCCAGTCGCGTTTCGCCGTGCGGAGGCCGATACCAAGTGTCTCGGCCGTCTCCTCCTCCGTGTAACCGCCGAAGAACCGGCACTCTACCACGCGAGCCTGGCGCTCGTCCATCGTGGCCAGGCGCTCGAGCGCGTCGTCGAGCATTACGAGGAGCTCCGCCCGGTCCTCGACTGCGACCTGATCGATGTTCTCGAGCGGCACTGGTTTCCGGGCCGCACCACGCTTGTCCGCGTGGTGACGACGGGCGTGATCGACGAGGATGCGCCGCATTGCGGTGGCGGCGATAGCGAAAAAGTGCCTTCGGTCCTGCCAGGCGCCCGCCTTTTGATCCACGAGCCGCATGTACGCCTCGTGAACGAGTGCGGTGGTCGACAGTGTGTGGCCCTCGTTCTCACGCCGCAACTGGTGGTGGGCGAGGCGCCGCAGCTCGTCGTAAACCAGCGGAAATGCGCGGTCGAGTGCCGCGCGGTCACCCGCGGCGGCCAGGACGAGCAGGTCGGTGACGCTCTCTCGCGGGTCCATGCACGATCGTGGCTCGTTCCGTCGGCGTTCTACGCGTTCTCTGAATGAAGGGCGGAACAGAGGGGCGTCGCAACATGCAACCGGGCACCACCGGCGGCAATACGAGGCGCGACGACCCCCCTCTTGCGCGGGCTAACCGCCCCGGACGACGACACTTGGAGGAACAGATGCGGAGGAGTTCAGTGCTGTTCGTGGCCGTCGGGATGGTTGCCGCCGGGTGCTCGCGCGACGCGCCCATCGTGGCCCCCGATATCGAAGTGGCCGAAGCGATGGTCGCGCAGGCCAAGGCAGTGGAAACGACCGACAAGGACCGCCTCGTGGCGGACGCGATCGACGACGCGCTGGAGCGGCTGATACCGTCGCTCGACAATTACGGAATTCCGCTGCGCGCTCCGCTGATCGCGCTCCAGACGCGCGCGAGCGACCCGTCAGCGTGGGACGCGCTGGGACGAGCGCTCAAGGCGATCACACCCACGCTACCAGAAGAGTACCGACCCGACCTGGACGCGCTGCGCCTGCAGCTCGGTGCCGCCGCGACCCAATGACCCAAACAGACGAGGAGACAATGATCAACCACCTTCTTGAGATGCGCCGGGCGCTGCCCGTGGCGCTGGCGCTGGCCGCGCTGGTTGCGCTGGCGCCGGACGCCCGCGCACAAGCACCCGACCCTAACGACCCGAATGTCATCTGGGCGTGCTACGTGCCGCTCTCAGGCACTGTATACCGCATCAAGACGACGGATACGAAGCAGGAATGCGCGTCGAAGCAGCACGTGATCTTCTGGTTCAATGCGACAGGACCTCGGGGACCGCAAGGTCCCGCCGGGCCCACGGGTGCTACCGGAGCAACGGGAGCAACGGGAGCAACGGGAGCAACGGGACCGACGGGGCCCGCAGGGGAAGGCACCACCGGCTACTTCAAGGCACTCACCGCGGAGCTGACTAATCCCGGACCTGCGGTCCTCTCACTCAGCCTTCCCGCAGGCCACTATATGTTTATCGCTCGCGTCAAGGTTTTTAACAAGACCAATGACGCCGAAGAAGCCGCAGCGGCCTGCAGCATCGGTGTGCCGGGACAACTCACGCACACGGAGACGAAGATCAACCGCGTTGTCGGGGAGTTGTCCTTCGTAGTGGTCGGCGCCGTGCAGGCCAGCAGCCCGTTTACCGCGTTCCTGAACTGCGGGGGAGACAACGCACTGCTGTCGGACGGCACCAGCCTGCTCGCTATCAAGCTCGGGTCGCTCGTACTGCCGTAAAGGAAGAAACCTCGGGATCCGCGTTTCATGACCGGCAGCAAGCAGGGCGGGCCATCAGGTCTGCCCTTCTTGCGTTGCCTTCCGGTATGCCGACGCCCCGCTGGCACGGCAATGACGCACCGGTCGCGGACGCCCGGCCCACAGCTTCGGGCGCCCCGACGGGTGCGTTCTGGGCAGCCAGCCCGCAGGCACGCCGTGGCCGCAGTCCTCAACGAGGTGCGAGTGTAAGCGCTCGGCTCTGATCTCGCGTTAGGCAATCCGCGCTTGCCTACTGCGTGAGATGCTGGATGATCTTCCTTGCGACAGTTCCGTCGCCGAGATAACCGATGGCATACGGATGGAATGTGCCCGACGTATCCATTGACGGCCAAGTACTACGCACTGATTTCGACCCGTCGCGCACGGCGGAGAGCCGAGAAGCAGACGCGAACTCGTTATGCAGGCCGTCTTCGCGGCGCTCGAAGCGCCGGGGTCGCAGAATCGAAATGACTAAGCCCGATCGGCCTTCCCTATCTGTCTGCAAAATTGGGGCGATCGCGCTGGTCCGGGGAGCGATCAGCTAAGGACGTCCTTGCTTCGAGATGCGCTTTGGTGTTCCAAATTACCAAAAGCGGCTCCCTATCGAATTCACGGTGAACCGGTGAGGCTATTCAATGCCTCTTAAGACTTATTCCTCGTTCACGTGAAGTTCTTGGACGATGCGCAGTTGCATCCAAGACGCTGTTGGAACGTTCGCATTGATGCGTTTGTTACGGGGAATGCAACACACCTCGTACCACAAACGACACTACGAACGACATCACTTCAACCCAAATGCATGAGCTTTCTTGCAAATTTCCTGCATTGAGTTCAGTTCTCTGCCCCTAACGATTTTTGTAGCCGGTCGGGGCGGCGGGGAATGCTTGCTGTATACGGTGACGACGCGAACACCTTGCGACGGATAGCATCCGCTGTGCCGCGCTCGGTCGATGTTTTTTCGACGGTGGAGTGGGATGAGTTCCTCGTCCGCGCACCGCGGGCAGAGTGCAAGGTCCTCAGTATTTCGCAGCTGAGTCGCGCCCCGAAGCTCGGACCGTCGCTTGCGAAGACGTTGCACCCACTGATCCTCGTCACACCCCGGAATACCGACAACGCGTCGCACGCACCGGGGCTGTCACCGACGGACATCGTCTGGGCATCGGACATCGAGATCGACCTCTGGACCAAGATCAGGCGCGCGTCGTCGCTCGGCGTTTTGGAGCGTGTCGCCGCCTGTTTCCGTCAGTCGTCCCGGTTGCAGCCGGCGCTACGTGAAGCCTTGGCCATGGCCTGCACGTCCGTGCGGCCGGTTACCACGGTATCAGAACTTGGCGCACTGATTGGCCGCGACCGACGGACCGTGTGGCGTCTCTGGCGACAGCACAACCCGGGCGAGAATGCAATCCGTCTGGAGGACGTCCTGCACTGGTTGATCTTGCTGCGTGCGGTGCTGCACAAGGAGCGAGACCTGAGCTGGCATTCAGTCGCGCGAACGCTCGACGTGCACGAGCAGACACTCGCGCGACTGGCGCAGTCACTCGCCGGCACGAATCTCGGCACGCTGACCTTCCAGGGCCCATTTGCAGTGCGCGATGCGTTCGCGCGAAAAGTGCTCGTTGGACTCGTCGGCGAGACGCTGTGGGACATTTTGCAGTGAGCCGAGACAAAGGCCGCGGCACTGAGACACTCTTCGCCTGTTCGATTTCGCCCGACGGAAGAATGCTGATGGCCCATGAAACCGCACGTCATCGTGCAGCTGAAGGCCGGAGCGCCTACCGCCGACGTCCCACATTGGGCTTCGGTAATTCGTGACAAGCGCGACGCACCCGAACAGCTGATCCCCGCGATTGATGCGGTCCTGCGCAAAGCGCGCGTTCCGGTGTGGGTCACGCATGAGTATGCGCCAGCCAGCACATGGTGGTCTCCGGAAGAAACCGCGGCGGGCCTCGATCGCGTTTATCGGCTGGTGCTGCAGGAAGATCGCAGCATCCCGCCGTCCATCATCTCTGACATCTCGCTGATCCCCCAGGTCGAGCGTGTGCACATGGGCGGCATCGTGCAGTCGCCGCTCCCATCGCCGATCGCGACGCAAGCCTCGACGCGCACCGACTTCGAGTCGCGTGAAGTGATTCGTCTCCCCGAAGCGCACCGTTTCACGCGCGGCGACCCCAAGGTACGTGTTGCGGTGCTCGATACCGGCATCAGCGCAAAACATCCCGAGCTGGCTGGTGTGCTCGCGCCAGGAATGGATTTCGTCGACATCCTCGACGGACACGACGACTTCGTTGGTGACTACCTGGACGCCGACAGCGATCCTGACGACGACGTCGGCCATGGTACGCATGTCGCCGGTATCATCGCGTCAGCGGGGCAACGCATGCCGGTTGGTGTCGCACCACGATGCAAGATCCTTCCCGTGCGTGTGCTCGGCGCGATGCGCCGTGGAGCAGAACGCGTCGGCGCGGGACTCGTCGACAATATCAACAATGCGTTCAAGTGGGCCGTCGACCAGGGCGTCGACGTTATCAGCGCATCGCTCGGGGTTCCTCACGAGGGCGGCGGTCTGCCTCACGAGGAGGTTGTGAAGTATGCGCGCAGTCGCGGCGTTACGATCGTGGCAGCCGCGGGAAACGACGGGCAGCACGCGCTGTACTACCCGGGCGCCATCTCCGGCGTGATCGCGGTCGGCGCCGTCGGCAACGACGGCGAAATGGCAGTCTTCTCGACCTATGGCGACCAGATCCTGTGCGTCGCGCCGGGGGAGAACATCTACTCGACCTACCTCAGCGGCGACTAC
>Ga0209486_10000740_pt1 | contig 14330 bp, 11 predicted proteins | sample NCCompost_FD_187518 | JGI IMG/M metagenome (GOLD analysis project Ga0209486, IMG submission 187518) | Agricultural soil microbial communities from Utah to study Nitrogen management - NC Compost (SPAdes) (version 2) | ecosystem: Environmental > Terrestrial > Soil > Agricultural land | place...
AACGCCGACGACGCCGAAGCGGCCGGCGTCGCTGGCAGGTATTTCGATCGTCGCAATCGTGGCGTCGGCGTTCTTTTCGAGATGGTAGCGAAGCATCTTCGCGTAATCCATCTTGTAGACGTGGTCGCCCGACAGCACGATGACGTGGCTCGGCACTTCACGCGTCACCGAATAGAGGTTCTGGTACACGGCGTCGGCCGTGCCGAGGTACCAATGCTCGCCGACGCGCTTCTGAGGGGCGAGGATTTCGATGAACTCGCCGAGCTCCTCGGAAACGACGTTCCAGCCCATCCGGATGTGGCGGTTGAGCGAAAGCGACTTGTACTGGGTGCAGATGAAGATCCGCCGCAGGCCGGAATTCACGCAATTGCTGAGCGTGAAATCGACAATCCGGTAGGGTCCGCCGAAGTAAACGGCGGGTTTTGCCCGGTCCCTGGTGAGCGGAAAAAGACGTTCTCCGGCGCCGCCAGCGAGCAAAATGACGAGAACGTCGTCGAGGATCATGATCAGGGTCGCCCGCGCGCTGGGGTCGCGATCTTAGCATTGCGCGCGTTGACTTGGCTTTTGCGAGGTGCCTATGATCAGCCGATTCGGCATATTGGATTCGTTCTCCGGGGACCCCTGACCGCGGAGGGAAGTAGAGGAGTTTCATGAACATCCGTCAGCTGCCCGGGCCGGCGCTGGCTCTGGCACTGTTGTTCTCCGCGGGGCCGGTGGTCGCGCAACGCGCCAACACCAACCAGAAAGAGGCGGCGAAAGCGCCCGATCCGGACACTGTTGCACTCGTGCAGCTGGTGGATGCCGCGATTCTGGCGGCCCCAACCGTCCAGGCCGGCGATACCGCGCAAGGCGACATCGCGCTGAAGTGGGACTCCGCCCATTTGATCAGGGGACAGAACGGCGTCTACGTTCCTTTTACAGTCACCTTCGATCCCGCATCAGTGCGGACCTCGGAGGTCGGCGTTTATGTCCGCGCGGTTGAGAAGGGTCAGCTTCCGGCGGTTGTGTCGGCATTGACGCCTCCACCGGCGGGCAGCAAGCCGGCGCAGTCACCGGCGCCGCCGCGATACTCGTGGGACAACGTGAACTACCTGCAGAAGCCGGCGGACGGCCGCATCACCCGAGCGATTGCATTGCCACCCGGTGACTACGAATTGTTCGTCGCGGTGAAGGAGCGCTCGACGGCGCCGACGGCCAAGCCGGCGAATCCGCCCGCGGCGCCCGCCAGCAGGAACGGACTGCTTCGTCACGCCGTCCTCGCGCCGGATTTCAACAAGCCGGATTTGCAGACGAGCAGCGTCATTCTGGCCACGACGGTCGAACCGGTCAGCGGCCAGCTCTCGGCTGCCGAACAGGAGGCCAATCCCTATGTGTTCGGCCCGATGCGGATTGTTCCGTCGAAGGACGGTCGCTTCGGAAAGAACAACGAACTGCAGGTGATCTTCTGGGTGTACGGCGCGACAGCGGCGGCCGGCAAGCCGGACGTGCTGATCGACTTTAATTTTCATCTGCGGCAGCCGGACGGCACTGAGAAGTACTTCAACAAGACCCAGCCACAGGAACTGAACGCGAAGACGCTGCCACCGGAGTTCAACATGACGGCGGGACACCAGCTGCCGGGAAGCCTCATCATCCCGATGGCGCCGTTTCCGGCCGGCGACTACCGTCTCGAAATCAAGGTGACCGACAAGCCTAGTGGTAAGGTGGTTACACAGAACGTGACCTTCACGGTGACTGGCTAGCGCGCGGAACGGAACTGACCCGATTCCGTGCTTGAAAGGCGATCGATGATCCGGCTCATCACCCGTTGGTGTGTTCTCGGGCTCGTGGCGAGTGCCGCGGCGTCGCCTGCGTTCGCGCAGTTACCCAACCGCGCGCGGCTCCAGGCGGTGCCGACTGTCTCTTCCGTGCCGCAGGGAGAGATTCGCGGGATTGTCGAAGACGACAAAGGGCAACCGTTGGCCGGCGTGGTTGTTTCGGCGGTCGGCGCCACGGCGCTCTTTGCGACGACCGATGCGCACGGCAAGTTCGCCTTCCGGAACCTGTCGCTCGGACCGTACCTGGTTCGCGCGCACCTGCAGGGCTACGTTCCGGCCAAGGCTCAGGTCATCCAGGTCGGCGCAGGGCAGGCGACTGTCCATACCCTGTCCCTGACACGTACGGCCGCACCGATCGAGCCATCCAAAGTTCTGACCGCCGGCGTCGGCGGCGCCGTTCCGGCAGGCGAACCCGCCGAGCACGATCACGACGAACGGGCGTGGAGGCTGCGTCACGCGAAGCGCAGTGTGCTGAAGGAGTCAGGACAGACGATAGCGGTGGCCGCGCGGGACGACGACTCGCTGTTCGAAGACTCGCTGCAGCGGCTCGGCCGCGCCGTCGGCAGCCCTGCCCGGCTGGCGACCTCGTTTTTCGCGGACCTCGCCGTCAACGGCCAGATCAACCTGCTGACAACCAGTGCGTTCGATCGCCCGCAGGATCTGTTTGCGCTCGATGCGGCCGCGCCGCACGCCGTGGCGTATATGGCTCTCGTGGTGCCGGGCCGCGGCGGCGACTGGTTGATGAAAGGAACCCTGACGCAGGGCGACCTGGCGTCCTGGATCGTGTCCGGTTCGTATCGGCGGAACTCCGATGCGGCGCACGCATATGAAGCCGGCGTGTCCTACAGCACGCAGCGCTACCTCGGAGCCAATACGGAGGCGCTCCAGGCGATGAGCGACGCCGGCCGCAATGTCGGCGTGATGTACGCCTACGATAACTGGTCGCTGCTCCCGCGCGTCCGCGTTGGCTACGGCGCTCAGTATGCGCGGTACGACTATCTGGAGGATCCCAGCCTGCTCAGCCCACGCGCGAGCGTGACGGTCCAGCCGCTGGCGCGCGATCCGCTGAAGGTGCGCGCCGTTGTGTCGCATCGTGAGATGGCTCCCGGCGCCGGCGAATTCACTCCCTCGTCAACGGGACTGTGGCTGCCCCCGGAGCGGACGTTCTCGCAGATCTCGCGCGCCGCGTTCCGGCCGGAGCGCGTTGATCACGTCGAAGTCTCAGCCGAGCGTCAATGGCCTGGCCTGTTCGTCGTCGGCGTGCGCGCCTTCCGCCAGAACGTCGAGGATCAGACCGTCACCATGTTCGGCCTGGCGCTGCCCGACTCCGTACGCGGCGTCGGCCACTACCACGTCGGCTCCGCGGGCGATTTTTCCGCAAGAGGCTGGGGGGTCAGCATCAGCCGGGCGGTGACGAACAGCGCGCGCGCCTCAGTGGACTACACGCAGGCCGCGACCGAGTGGTCCGGCAATGCGCGCGACGCGCTGGCGCTTGCCGCGCTGGTGCCCGCCGCGCTGCGCGACAATGAGCGCGTCCACGATGTGACCGCGACGTTCGACAGCGTTGTCGCACCGTCCGCGACGCGGGTGTTCGTCGTGTACAAGGTGAATAACACCTACGCGCGTGGGCACGACACGTTTTCGAGCTCGCTGCGGAACGCCCGCTTCAACGTGCAGGTCAATCAGTCGCTGCCGTTCCTCCGTTTTGCGAACGCGAGCTGGGAAATGCTTGCCGCGGTCAGCAATATGTTTGGCGACGACGCGTTTGATGGATCGGTGTACGACGAATCGCTCGTCGTGCAGCCGCCGAAGCGGATTCTCGGCGGCGTGACGGTCAGGTTTTAAGGGTCCGCCGCCGGACCCGCGAAGCTGGCAGATTGCGGGGATGCCGCTGTCTGCCAGCTATTTTCGGCGCAATTTTTGACTCCATCTGATTGGATGATCGGTTCAATCCTTTGTTGCTGACACCTTCGACCGAACGGTGGATTCGCGCGCGGCTGCCGCTGGTTGTCGTCGCGGTCCTGTTGTGCCTTGGCGCGGCGAACGTCGCCTCGCGCGCGACATGGCACGAGGTCGAGGACGGCGTGCTCTGGATCGAGCAGAACGGAAGCGTGGTGGCGGCGGAGATCGCACCCGGAACGCCGGCGGAGCGGGTCGGGTTGAAGCGGGGCGACATTCTGCTGGCGATCGACAACGCCCCCATCGTGGACGTGGACGATGTCGTCGCCGCGCTGCACCGCGCCGATCGCGACACGACGCTTCGTTACTCCGTCGTTCGGCTGGAGACCAGCCAGCCCGTGGACGTCCAGCTGGCGCCGGTGCCAGGCGGTGCGGGCGTGCTGTATTTCGTGCTGGCGGCGGTCGGAACGTTCACGCTGCTCGTCGGCGGCGCTGTCAGGCTGCGCCGTCCGCGGGATCCGGCGACGCTGCACTTCTTCTGGATCGCGGTGGCATTCTTCGGCGTGTTCACGTTTTCGTTCAGCGGCCGCCTCGATCGTCTCGACTGGGTGTTCTATTGGGCCGACGCGATTTCCATCCTCGTCCTGCCGCCGCTGTTTCTGCATTTCACGCTCGTGTTCCCCGAGCGTCCGCGCCGCTGGTCGGGCGGTCAGCTTGGCCGGGCGCTGATCGTCGGCGCCTACGTCCCGGCCGTTGTGCTCGGTCTCGCGCGGGCGATTGCAATCGCGCGCGGGCCGAGCGATGCGGCGCTCTTTGCCCGGGTCATTGGCAACGTGGACCGCATCGAGCTGCTCCCTCTCGCGGTCTGTTTGCTGGGCGGACTGGCCGGCCTCTGGCGCGCGATGTCCCAGGTCGCGACGGTGACCGCGCGCCGGCAATTGCGGTGGATCGCGTGGGGTACGACCTTGGGAACGGCGCCGTTCGCCTTCGGTTATGCGCTGCCGTGGGCGCTCGGTGTCGAGCCATCGGTCCCGATGGAGCTGTCCGTGATCGCGCTCGGCGTGATCCCGCTGGCCTATGCCTCGGCCATCGTTCGCTATCGCCTGATGGACATCGAGGTGATCGTGAAGCGGGCGCTCGTCTACATCGCCGCGCTGTCCGCGATCGTCCTGATTTATGCGGCACTGCTCGGCGCCGTGCAGCGGGTATCGGTGAGCGGCAACGGCCCCAATCAGTGGGTGATTGCGTTCTTTGCCACGCTCGTCGCCGTGCTGCTGGCGCCGCCGGTGAAAACGTTCGTCCAGAACGCGCTGGACCGGGCGTTTTATCGTGACCGCTACGACTATCGCCGTGCCCTTGGCGCCTTCGCGCGCGATCTGAACAGCGATCTCGATCTGAACCGGCTCGCGAACCGCCTCATCGGGCGCATCGTCGAGACGCTGCTGATCGATCGGATGGCGTTGATGCTGGAAGACGAGGGGGCGCCGCACTTCAGCGCGTTCCGCGCGTCGGGGTTCGGCGACGATCATCCGCCGGTCCTGCCGGCGCGTTCGCGCATGGGCGCCCGCCTCTGCGAAGGCCACCCCGTGGCGCTGGACGATCCGATGGCCGTCGGCCGATTCCCGGCCGAAGAGATCGAGTTCTGGCGCGACGCGGGTCTCTATTACTTCATCCCCTGCGCCGCCAAGGACAGCACGATTGCCGTGCTCGCGCTCGGCCGGAAAGAGACCGGCGAGCCGCTCACCAGCGAGGACATGGCGCTGCTTGGCGCTGTGGCCGGGCAGATCGCGACCGCGCTGGAAAACGCGCGTCTCTACCGTCAGCTGCATATCAAGGCGGGAGAGCTCGATCGGATGCGCGCGTTCAACGAGAACATCCTCGAATCGCTCGCCGACGGACTGCTCGTGCTCGATCTCAACGACACCATCGTGCGATGGAATCGCGCGCTGGAGCGTGTCTACGGGCTGGCCAGCGCCGAGGCGGTCGGCCGGCGGCTGGAGCATGTATTCGACGCGCCATTCGTCGAAGCGCTCCGCGCCGCGCGCCGCGACACACCGGGCGGAGCAACGCTGTCGCGGATGCCGATTCAGTCTCGCGCCGACGCCGCCGATCGCTCGCTGATTGTCAACGCCGCCCTGGCGCCGCTCCGCGCCGCTGCGGGCGACACCACCGTCACCGTTGGCACCATCGTCATTCTCGAGGACGTCACCGGCCGCGTGCGGCTCGAAGAGCAGTTGCAGATCTCGGAAAAGATGGCCTCCATCGGCCTCCTTGCCGCCGGCGTGGCCCACGAGGTCAACACGCCGCTGACCGGCATCTCGAGCTTCACGCAGATGCTGCTCGAAGGCGCGGACCCCGAGGATCCGCGCACTCGCCTCCTCGAGAAGATCGAACGCCAGACGTTCCGTGCGGCCAAGATCGTCAACGGACTGCTGACGCTGGCGCGCCCCACGGCCGCGAGCGCGAGCGAGCGCAGCGCCGTCGACCTGAATGTCGTCGTCAACGACGTGCTGAGCCTGCTCGAACATCAGTTCGAGCTCCACCGCGTGAAGGTCCGCCGCGAGCTGTCGCTGAGCGCCGTCCTCGTCGTCGGCATGGAGCACAAGCTGCAGCAGGTGTTCCTGAATCTGTTCCTGAATGCGAAGGACGCGATGCCACGCGGCGGCTGGCTGACGATTGCGAGCCGCGTCGAGGGAGATCGCGCGATCGTGGAAGTGGCGGACACCGGGTCGGGCATTCCCAGCGAATACATCGCGCGCATCTACGATCCCTTCTTCACCACCAAAGCCATCGGGCAGGGGACCGGCCTGGGCCTGTCGATCAGCTACGGCATCGTGCGCGAGCACGACGGCGCGATCGACTGCGACAGCGCGCTCGGGCAAGGGACCCGGTTTACCGTCACCCTGCCCGTGGTGGCTCACCATCGGCCGCTCGCGGCCAGGCCGCGCACGTAATGGCCGCTCTCGCTTCCACGGTCCGCCGGTCGGCGTCAATCCTCGTCGTGGACGACGAGGAGATCATGCGCGAGATCCTCGAGGCGCTGTTGACGCGCGAGGGGTATCAGGTGCGGCTTGCCTCCAGCGGTGAAGAGGGGCTGGAGCTGGCGAGGTCGATGCCGTTCGACGCGGCGATCGTCGACGTGATGATGCCGGGGATCGACGGCATCGCCACGCTGCACGAGCTGCGGAAGCTGGACGACGACCTGCCGGTGCTGATGATTACCGCCTTTGCCAGCGTCGAGACCGCCATCGCGGCGATGAAGCTCGGGGCGTTCGACTACATCACGAAGCCGTTCAAGAACGACGAGGTGCTGGTCGTCGTTCGCAACGCCGTCGAGCGCCGGCAGCTGGTGGCCGAAAACACGGCGCTGAAGCAGACGCTGCAGGCGCAGTCCCGGCGGTTTTCAGGGATCATCGGCGGCAGTCCGCGGATGAAGCAGGTCTTCGATCTGATCATCCAGGCGGCGCCCAGCCGCTCGACGATCCTGGTGACCGGTGAAAGCGGAACCGGCAAGGAGCTCGTTGCGCGCGCGATTCACTCGAACTCGCCGCGGGCCGAGCGCGCGTTCGTCACGGTCAACTCCGGCAACCTGCCGTCGGATCTGCTCGAGTCCACGCTCTTCGGCCACGTGAAGGGCGCCTTCACCGGCGCGATCAATCCGAAGAAGGGCCTCTGCGATCTCGCCGACAAGGGCAGCATCTTCTTCGACGAGATCGGCAACATCCCTCCGGAGACCCAGTCCAAGCTCCTGCGTGTCATGCAGGAGCGTGAGTTCATGCGCCTCGGCGGCATGGACACGATCAAGGTCGACGTCCGGATCATTGCCGCGACCAACTGCGACCTCCGCCAGATGGTCGAGGAAGGCCGGTTCCGCGAAGATCTCTACTACCGGCTCCATGTCATCAATATCGTGCTGCCGCCCCTCCGCCATCGCAAGGAAGACATCCCGTTGCTGACCCAGCACTTCCTCGAGAAGTACAGCGAGGAGAACAACAAGCGCGACGTCGAGATCACGCCGGAGGCGCTCGACGTGCTGAGCGACTACGACTGGCCGGGCAATGTGCGGGAGCTGGAGAACGTCATCGAACGTGCGGTCGTGCTCAGCGTGAAGCCCCGGATCGACCTCGACCTGATTCCCGACCACATCCGATCGGCCCCACCCTTCCACATCCCGAAGTTCGCCGTGCCGCCGGAAGGGATCTCCTTCAAGGACGTGATTACGAACGTCGAGAAACGCCTGATCGAGTCAACGCTCGAAGCGGCCGGAGGAGTGCAGAAGCGGGCGGCGGAACTGCTGAAGATCAAACCGACCACGCTGAACGAAATGATCAAGCGATACGAGATCGGCACCAGGCGGAAGAAAGCCAGCACCGCGGCGGATCACGATCGCCCGGTCAAGACGCGGCCGTTTCCGGCGGCCGAACTGACGCGCGAGTAGTTCCTACCTCGCTCTGGCTTTCGACACCAGCCGATCGAACCGGCCGAGCACCGCGTCCCAGCGGAAGTTCTGGCGGATGTAGTTCCGGCCGTTCTCGCCGAGCCGGCTGCGGAGGCGGCTGTTGGTCATCAGCAGCCGCAGCGCTTCCACGAACTCCCCGCGGTTGGAATAGTACAGGCCCCCGTTGCTGCGCCGGCAGTGTTCGACGGCCGCACTGTTGCACGCGCTGGCGAGCACGGGCGTCCCCACCGCAAGGCTTTCGAGGAGCGGTTGCGCGACCAGATCGTCGGCCGACGGCGCGATCGTGACGTCGGCCGCCTCGCAGGCGATCATCCGTTGACGCTCCGGAAGCACACCAGCCAGCCTGATGTATGGCTCGTCCGGAACCTTCATCATCTTGACGCCCATCAGCGCCAGAGACGTGTCGCCGTCGGAGGCGGCAAACGTATCGAAGTAATCGAGCATCTCTTCGCAGCCGTTGTTCGGCTCGACGCGGCCGCTGTACAGCGCAAACGGACCATACAGGCGGTGTCGGCGCCGGAATGGAACACCGCGCCCCTCCAGGTACGACGCCGGCACGTCGTCTTCGCCGCCGGCGCTCATGGCGTCGTCGTCGACGACAACGTCTGCCGGATCCTGTTGATGTCGCGGATACGACTGCTCAGGCGACGGGTCGATCCCGATGCCGACGACCTCGTCGTGCTGCGGCGTGACGCGCATATACGAGCGAAGCAGATGTCGCTCGGTGCCGGAGATCAGGCCAACACCGCGAACGGCAGAAAGGATTTCGGCGCCCACGTCGAAACGCAGTGCGGGCTGGAGCTGCAGATACGGAAAGACGATGGTCCGTTCGGGCGCCAGCGTCGCGGCGGCCACGGTCACGGGGCTGCACAGCGAGAAGAACACCAGCACGTCGTACGACTTGTGCTGCCGCCGAATGAAATCGATCAGCCCGGCCGACCAGGGGCCCGCGCGGCGCAGCCACTCGAGTTCGTCGGCTCGCGATCGCGGCCCGGCCAGGACGCGTGCGGAAAACTGGCCGAAGGCGTGTTCGTCCCTGGCCTGGCTGACGGCGAAACGGCGCACCAGCGCGCCCCGGACGCGATCCGTTCCTTCGGAGTATTCGTTTTTCCAGGTCTGTGGGTTCCTGGCGCAGGTCGTCAGCACGTCTACGTCGTGACGGCTGCTGACCTGTTCGGCCAGTACGCGGCAGGCGTGGTCTGGACCCGCGGTGATATCGGCCCCGTACCGTGCCGTGACGAACGCGAACTTCACCTGATCTCCTAGCGCCCGGGCGTATTCGGGTCAGAGGACTGCGCCGGCGCGGCAGGAGTCGATTCGCCTGCGGATGCAACGGGGGTCCGTTCCGGATCCGCGTCAACGGGTGACGGTTCGGGCGCGGGTCCCGGTGACGGCAACGCCACTGGCTCCGGCATCGACGGTGCGGGCAGAACATTCGATTCTGCTGCGGGCTCTCGATTTGCGAGGATGCTGTCTATGACCGGCTCCGCGGCGGATTCCCCGGCCGGAAGTTCCTCCACTCCCTCTTCGTCGCCCTCATCGAGATCCGCGGTGTCTTCGGGCACCGCGGCATTCGCCGGCACAGCGGTGGGGCTCGCATCGGTGCCGGCTATCGAGCCGCGTCGGCCGCGTCGACGCCGGCGCCGTCTCCTCGGCGCATCCACGGCGGGTGCGCTGCTGGTGGCGGTGTTGGCTGCTTCGGGCTGAGCGGTACTTGCTGGCGCGGGCGGTGCCGCTGGAGCGGGCTCCTGGGGACGTGGGCTGCGCGCCGGTGGCGGCGCGCTTTCGAGCGCGCGCACACGGTGATCGTTGAAGTCGACGCGCCCGGCAAGCGCCTCCACCCGCTGACTGAGCGCCTGCATTTCGATGCTGGCGCGCGAGACCTCGGTGACGAGCCGCTGCACGATCTGGTAGTGGAGCGCGTTCCATTCTGTCTGCCGCCGTTCGAGCTCGGCGGCGCGCGTGGCCGCGGCGCGATTGAGCCGGCCCTGCGCCTGCAGGGCACCGACAACGGCCGACGGATTGAACAGCAGCTTCAACAACGGATTGAACAGCCGCCGGAAGAAGCGCACCACCGGGCTGCCGGCGTAGATGGCGTCGTCGGCGAATGAATCGGCGGTATCGGTGCCCGGGGGCAGCGGATCGGGCGGCGCCGCGGCGCCCTTGCGCAGCTGCTCCAGCAGTGTCGGATTGATGTTGCGCGGCTCGAGGATCGCTTCAAGCCGACGTGCCGCGAGATCCTGAATCTGCTGTGTCGAGAGCTCGATGCCGTGGCGCTGGGAGATCCGGTTCCGGATCTCGCGCATGATCTGATCGACGTCCACCTGATCGGCCGATGGCCGCGCCCCCTGTTCGGCAGACTGCGGCGTGCGCCGGTCGCTGCCGCGCCGGTCGGTTCCACGCCGACCACGGTGGTAATGCGGCCGCCTGCCAGAGGGATTGTGATCCATTGCCATCAGTGTCGTGTCAAAAAGCCCCCCCGCGCATCAGCGTCCCAGGGGGGTGTACAGGATTATCGCAACGGCGAGACTCCACAAGCCGACGCACGCCAGCAGCGGACCGTCCGTGACCAGCAGTGTCGTCGGGCTGCCGCCGCCCCTTTTCTGGTGCACCAGATACAGATATCGAAAGATGCCATAGAGCACAAACGGGATCGTCAGGCCCAGCCGGGTGGTGCCCAGCCTTTGTGCCGTTTCGACGCTGGTGGCGTAGAGGGTGTAAGCGACTAGCGTCGAGGCGGTCACGACCGCGATCATCTGGTCGAGCAGGTAAGGGCTGTATTCATGGAGGATCGGCCGATGGTCGATGGCGCCTTCGGCCAGCAGCGTCAGCTCGTGCCGGCGTTTACTGAATGAGAGGAACAGCGCCAGCAGCGTCGTGCAGACGAGCAGCCAATGACTGATTGGCACCGCGACAGCGACCGCGCCGGCGGCCGCGCGCAACACAAAGCCCGCCGCGATCGTCAGCGCATCGATGATGACGAGGTGCTTCAGCACGAAGGAATAGAGAAACAGAAGCGCCAGGTAGGCGGTCGCCACGACGCCAAGCAGCGGCCGGATCGCAAAGGCGGCGCCCACTCCGCTCAACCCGAGAATCAGACCGACGGTCACCGCGAGACCCGGGGACAGTTTCGCTGAGGCGATCGGCCGTTCGCGCTTCAGCGGATGCCGTTGATCCGCGGTCCGGTCGGCGACGTCGTTGAAGAGGTACACCGCTCCAGACAGCGCGCAGAAGATCAGGAACGCGCCGGTTGCCGCGCCGAGCGCCGGCGCACTTGTCAGTTGGCCGCCGAACAGCGCGCCAGCGAACACAACCAGGTTCTTGGTCCACTGCTCCGGCCGCAGCGAAATCAGCAGCAGGACTGTGGTCGAACGGGACTGCGTGGACACGCGCGGAGATCGGCCAGGCGACGGCGCCGCGGAAGCCATCACCACGGGCCGTCCGTCAGACGTTGGCCGATGAGAAGCTCCGTACCGCGTCAGCCTCGTTGTCGTAGGTTTCGAACACGGTCAGCAGCTTGGTAATGGCGAGGAGATCGGTAATCCGCTTCGTCAGGCTGAGCAGCTTGAGGCTGCCGCCCTGGCGGCTCACCGTCGTATAAGTGCGGACGATCTCACCCAACCCGGCGCTGTCGATGTAGGGGACCTCGGCCAGATTGAGTACGAGCTTCTTGCGCCCCTGCAGCACGAGGCTATTGATCTTGTCCTTCAGGATCTCGTCACCCTCGCCGAGCGTCAATTTGCCCTTGACGTCCAGAATCGTCACGTCGCCGGCTTGCCGTTCGTCGATCTGCATTACAACCTCGATTGAAATGGCCTAAAAGATTCGAATTTTAACATACAGACACAAAGGGCCAGACTCGCGTCTGGCCCTTCGCGACGTTGGAAAATATGGTTGCGAACGACGGTCTCAGACGCCGCCGGCGCCTGCAAACTTCCGCTGCTGGAAGCACTCTTTGCAGAACACCGGACGACCCTGAGTCGGACGGAACGGAACCGTGGTGTCCTTACCGCATGCCGAGCATGCGGTCTGTGTCTCCACCCGTTCGCGCGGCGCTGGTCCGGCGCTGGCTCGGTTCGCCCGTTTGGCCTTACACGTCTTGCAACGCTTCGGCTCGTTCTTGAACTGCTTGTCGGCGAAGAACAGCTGTTCGCCAGCCGTCCAGATAAACTCCGACCCGCAGTCCACACACCGTAAGGCCTTGTCCTGGAACTCCATCGGTCGCCACCTCGTGAGCTCGTCGATCCCGCGTGCTTACTCCGTTTCTCTCCGGAGCTTCTTGCGGTTACGCTTCCGCGCCAGCGCCTGTTTGGCCCGACGCTTGTCCCCTGGTTTCAGATAGAAAGAATGCTTCTTGATGTCCTTGATGATGTCTTCCTGCTGAACCTTGCGCTTGAAGCGGCGGAGTGCGCTCTCGATCGACTCGCCCTCCTGAATCTTCACTTCAGCCACGCCTGTTACACCCCCTCACTGGCCTAGTGGGTCCCCTGCCAAAACGCTCGAAAAGTGGCGAATATGCTAGGCTAGCACAGGCAGGCGCGGATTCTAGGGCGCAACATGCCGCCGCGTCAACGAAATAGTCGGGATTGGCGGCGGCAACCTGCACACATCGTCTGCTTCACCCGAACTCCCTGCCCGTCATACAGTTAGCCCTCCCATGAAGGTTCTGATCCTCGGCTCCGGTGCGCGTGAGCACGCGATGGCGTGGAAGTTGGCGCGCGAGCGTGACGTTTCGGCTGTCCTTTGTGCGCCAGGGAACCCCGGAATCGCGGAAGTGGCGCAGTGTCTTCCCGGTGATCTGACGAAACCTGACCAACTGCTGGCGCTCGCGGAAACACAGGACGTCGATCTCACCGTGGTCGGTCCTGAACTGCCTCTCAGTCTGGGAGTTGCCGATCTCTTTACAGCGGCCGGCAGCGCGATCGTCGGCCCTTCACGCGCCGCCGCGGCGCTCGAGTCGAGCAAGTCATTCGCGAAAGCGTTCATGGAGCGGCATCGCGTGCCGACGGCTCGCTTTCGAGTGTGTGATTCGGCCGCGGACGCGATGACGTTCGTCCGATCCGGCGAGTTCGGATTCCCGCTGGTCGTGAAGGCGGACGGTCTGGCGGCCGGCAAAGGTGTCGTGATCGCGGAGGATCGCGCCGCCGCGGAGGCCGCGGTCGGCAGCGCGATGATCGATCGCGCATTCGGCAATGCCGGCGAGCGCGTCGTGTTCGAGGAATTCCTCGTTGGGGAGGAGGCCTCCTATTTCGTGCTCGCCGACGGCGCGGCATTCGTTCCGCTGTCGTCGGCTCAGGATCACAAGCGCATTTTCGACGATGACCGCGGGCCGAATACCGGCGGCATGGGAGCGTTTTCTCCAAGTCCGTTGCTCACACCGGACCTCGAACGCCGTGTGCTCGATGAGGTCGTCCGCCCCGTTCTTGCGGGTATGGAAGCGGAAGGGCGTCCATATCGCGGTTTCCTCTACGTCGGTTTGATGCTGACCGCGCATGGTCCCAAGGTGATCGAGTTCAACGTTCGCTTTGGCGATCCGGAAGCTCAGGTCGTGCTGCCGATGCTGGACGAGGATCTCTCATGGCTGCTTGGCGCCGCCGCCACGGGCGCGCTCCCGTCCAGGCGCGCGCGCTTCCGCGACGAGCCGCACGTCGGCGTGGTGCTGGCCTCGCGCGGTTATCCGGAGAGTTCAGAAAACGGTCAGCCAATCGCGGGACTCGACGAGGCAGCCGGCGTGCCGGGTGCGATGGTGTTCCACGCCGGCACCGCCCGGCGCGACGGGCGGATCGTGACCGCCGGGGGACGCGTCCTGACCGTGGTCGGGCGCGGGCCCTCACATCGCGAAGCGATCGAGACCGCATACCGGGCGGCCGCGCATATCCGGTTCGACGGCATGCAGATGCGCCGCGACATCGGGACGAAAGCGCTCGCCCGCCTTCGCCAGGGCTCCGGCGCCCAGGCTGGCTCGTGAAGTACGCAATCGTCACGTTCGGATGCCGGGTCAATCAGGCCGACTCGCTGGCGCTGGAAGGCCAGCTGCTCGCACGCGGCGGCACCGCTGTGTCCGCCGACCGGGCAGACGTCCTCGTCGTCAACACATGCTCGGTTACCGCGACGGCTGATCAGGGCGCACGCCAGACCATCCGCCGGGTCGTGCG
>Ga0209486_10000741_pt1 | contig 14328 bp, 14 predicted proteins | sample NCCompost_FD_187518 | JGI IMG/M metagenome (GOLD analysis project Ga0209486, IMG submission 187518) | Agricultural soil microbial communities from Utah to study Nitrogen management - NC Compost (SPAdes) (version 2) | ecosystem: Environmental > Terrestrial > Soil > Agricultural land | place...
CGCACCGACAATTCATCGCCGGGAAACACCGGTTTGTCCCAGCGCAATTCATCGCCGCCGGGAGAGTCCAGATTGGCGACTTTGGAAAGGTAGTTTTCGGTGTAGAGGCGCATCATGAGCGCGGCGGTGTGCCAACCGCTGGCGATGACGCCGCCGTAGATACTGCTTTTCGCAGCTTCCTTGTCGCGGTGATATGAAAGCGGCACATAACGTCGGCCAAACTCTAATACCTCTTCTTCGTCGACCCTGATGCGGCCGAATTCATGCACGCTGCCGGCAACGTAGTCCTCAAAATAGCGATCTTCCGGCGGCTGAGCGAATGCCGAGCTGGTCATTAATTATTTCCTGAAAATCAATTGGACGTTGCTTGGCGCTGAATGCGCGCCATCTTCGCGGGAATATCCTCGGCGCGCAGGATGTCGCTGATGATCGCGGCCGAGTTCGCTCCTGCTTGCCAAACCTGTTGAACGTTTTGTTCATTGATGCCGCCGATGGCGACGATCGGCAGGTTTACCCTCTCGCGGATCTGCCGGAGCATTTCGACGCCTCGGGCCGTGTAACCGGTGTCCTTGGTCGATGTGCCGAACGTGGGCCCGAAGCCGATATAGTCGGCGCCATTTTGTTCGGCTTCGCGCGCTTGGTCGAGATCATGAGTCGAGATGCCGACAATTCTGTCGCCGATGAGCTTTCGCCCGACGGCAAGCGGCAGGTCTTCCTGGCCAAGATGCACACCGTCGGCGTCGCACGCGAGCGCGACATCGACCCGATCGTTGATGATGAGTTTGCAGCCGTAAGAGCGGGTTTCCGTTCGCGCGCGGCGTGCCAAATCAAAAAACTCGTTGGCGGAGAGCGCTTTGACCCGGAGTTGCAGGAATCTCGCACCGCCGGCCAGAAGATCGCGTAGAACTTTCACGGCATCGCGGCCGACGATCTGTTCCGGGTCGAGGATGGCGTAAAGCGGCGGGATGTCGAGCGGCGGCATCATGCTCAGGACGGCTCTTTCTTAAACTCGATCCGGAGGTCGGTGATCTTCTTGCGCAAAGTGTTGCGATTGATGCCGAGAATCTGCGCGGCGCGGATTTGATTGCCTTTGGTTTTCTTGAGGGTGAGCTCGATCAGCGGACGTTCCACTCTTTCGATCACCAGCGTATAAAGATTATCCACATCGACGCCCTCAGTCCGGCGAAAATAATCCTCGAGTTTGTGGCGGATGATCTCTTCCAGGGAGAGTTGGTCGACTTCCAGCGTGGTCGCAGTCGTTTTACTCTGTAACGTAAAATCTCTGGGAAACAAGATCGGGCCGGAAGACAACACCGCGGCGCGGATCAAAGTGTTTTCCAGCTCGCGCACATTCCCGGGCCAGGAGTGCTCTTCGAGAAGTTTTTGCGCCTCGGGTGAGACACCGGAAATCTGCAGTCCCATCTCGCGGTTAATCTTGTCGATGAAATAACCGATGAGCATCGGAATATCACCGCGCCGCTCGCGCAGCGGCGGGAGAAAAATTGGAATGACTTTGAGGCGAAAATAAAGATCTTCGCGAAAGCGTTTTTCCTTGACGGCCTTGTCCAGGTCTTGATTGGTAGCGGCTAAAATACGGACGTCGGCCTTCAACATCTCGCGGCCGCCGACGCGGCTATATTCATGGTCTTGCAGTACGCGCAGCAATTTGGTCTGCAAATCGAGCGGGATGTCCCCGACCTCATCAAAAAACAATGTGCCGCCGTCGGCCAACTCGAATTTACCCAGTCTGCGGTCGAGAGCGCCGGTGAAGGCGCCTTTTTCATGACCGAAAAGTTCGCTTTCCAGCAAGTCGCGCGGGATGGCCGCGCAATTGATCGCCACGAACGGCTGGTTCCAGCGCGGCGAATTATAGTGAATGGTTTTGGCGACCAATTCCTTGCCCGTACCGCTCTCGCCCAGGATCAAGATCGTTGCCAATGTGTCGACGACCTGGCCGATGGTCTTGTAGACGGCTTGCATGCTCGAGCTCGTGCCGATGATGTTGACGCCTGGCTCGAAACGTTTTTTCACTTCCTCTTTGAGCTCACGAAAGTCCCGCGTCAGCTTGCGGCTGTCCATCGCGCGCCTGACCAGTACCAGCACTTCGTCGAGATCGAACGGTTTGGTGATGTAGTCGAACGCGCCGTTTTTCATGGCGCCGATGGCGTTGCGCATGGTGTTCTGCGCGGTCATGAGGATCATCGCCGTGTCGACGCCGGCGTTTTTTAGCTCTTTGAGAAGCTCCAAGCCGTCGATATCGGGAAGCTTGATGTCCATGAGTGAAACGTCGAAGTGGCTCTCGTTGATCAGCCGCCTGGCCGTTGCGCCATTGGCCGCGAGCTGAACCCAGTAGCCTTCGGTTTCCAGAGCTTTCTGCAAAACGAATCGAAGCGATTCTTCGTCTTCGGTGATGAGGATTTTCCCTTGATCCATTTAGTCGGCTACCACCAGCGACACTCTAAAGGTGCTGCCTTTCCCTTCCGTGCTCTCCACTCGGATTGTTCCGCCGTGTTCCTTGATGATCCGATAGCAGGTCGCCAGACCGAGTCCAGTGCCGTTATTTTTGGTTGTAAAGAAGGGCGAAAAAATATGCGGCAGGTCTTCTTCGCGGATGCCTACGCCCTCATCGGCAAGGTCCACCCAGATGAATCGATTGGGCGCCGTGCCCTGTTCGCGCACATGATAGTCGGTCTCAACTCGCGTGGTTACGAGTAGGGCGCCGCGCGCCATGGCTTGAAAGGCGTTTTTGACGAGATTTAAAAATACCTGAGTGAGTCGAGCGCGGTCGCCGCGGATAGGCGGGAGACTCGGGTCGAACCACTTCTTAATGTGCAGCTGCTTATCGCCCAGGGTTTGAGATTCGAGGAGTAACACATCTTCCAAGACTTCGTGGATGTTTACGGGAGCGAGGTCCAGTTCTGCCGGGCGCGACAGGTCGAGCAGCTGTTCGATCAATTGATTTACTCTGTCCACCTCGCGGATCATGATGTCGGTGAACTCGCGAACGGACGGATTGCCGTCGACCGAGCGGCACAGCAATTGTGCCGCTCCTTTGATGCCGCCGAGAGGGTTGCGAATTTCATGCGCCAAGCCCGCTCCCAGAGTGCCCATCAGGACCAACCGGTCGGCGCGCTTGAGATCTTCTTCAAGTTCTTTGCGGCGCTTGATGTCGCGAAGTAACAAGATCGTACCGACGAAGTGACCATGGCGGTCCTGCAGCGGTGATACCGTGACGCCTACCGGAATCTTTCTGCCCCAGCGGCTGATAAAATCACCCTCGCCGCGCGCGCGTTTCTGTCGCGGCGGATGAGTTATCTTCACGAGGTCGACCAACCAGGGCTCACGCTTGAAAATCTGCTCCAACGCCTGGCCCGTCGCTGCAGCAGTTGAAATATCGGTGAGAACTTCGGACGCTTCGTTGAAAAAGATGATTTTACCGTCGGCATCGAGGGCAATCACTCCGTCGTCGAGGTTGGCGAGAATTTGTTCCCAGGAAATCTGCGGCGGCATGCGCCGTTTGGATAGGTTCGAGGCTTTCATAGCGACGTCGTGAATGAAAGCCGAATGATAGCAAATACCTACGGCCGTGCAACGACGTAGCGGCGTTTGGGCCTTGCATTGGCGAGCTTCTCTATGGTATCAATTTTCTTACACTTTAGGAGTCAGCACTCAAAGTGGGCTATGCCCGCTTTTTTTGTTTCTAGAGGCCGCAATTTATGGATGCGACCGTCGCCCGCATTTGGGAACTCGCCGCGCCGTTGGCGGAAACACAAGGATTGGAGATCATCGATATCGAACTCAGGCGCGAAGGCAGCCGCACCGGCCGGGTGTTGAGGTTGTACCTCGACAAAGAAGGTGGCCCCAATATGGAAAACCTGAGCCAGGTGAGCCGCGAGCTGGGCGCGCTTCTCGATGTTCATGACGTGGTGGAAGGCGCCTACACGCTCGAAGTTTCCTCACCGGGTATCAACCGGCCGCTCAAACGACCGGAGCATTTTAAGCAGTTTATCGGTAAGAAAGTTCGCATACGCACACGAGATTTGGTGCAGGGCCGGAGGTCATTTTTAGGCTCGTTGCTGGATGTCATGAGCGATAAGATTGCAGTGAGTCAAGATGGAGCGCGTGTCGAAATCCCCTTTGCGGTAATCGAAAAGTCGAATTACGAGCACGACTGGAGTGCCGAATATGCAGCAGGATCTAAATAGAGTCATCGAACAGGTCAGCAAGGAAAAGGGAATCGATAAGACGATTCTCGTGAGCGCCTTGGAAAATGCCATGATCTCGGCGGCCAAGAAGAAATTTGGTCACCAGCGCAAGATCGAAGCGCAGTTTAATCCCGAAATCGGCGAGGTCGAATTGTTCGAAGCAAAGACCGTGGTCGAGACGGTCCAAGATGAGGCTACCGAGATCACCTTAAACGAGGCCAGAGATACTCTCGATCCCGACGCCCAAGTGGGTGACGAGTTGCTCTGCAAGCTCGATTCGAGTCTCTTCGGGCGTATTGCGGCACAGGCGGCGAAGCAGAACATCGTTCAGCGCTTGCGCGATGCCGAGCGCGAGATCATCTACAACGAGTTCAAAGGGCGCGAAGGCCAGTTGGTCAATGGCATTGTGCAGCGCTTTGAGAAGCGCAACATCATCGTCAATCTCGGCCGCACGGATGCGATCCTTCCGGAAAAAGAGCAGGTGCCGCGGGAACGTTATCGACAAGGCGACCGAATCCGCGCGTATATCGTGAGCGTTGAGATTACCAGCCGAGGACCGCAGATCGTTTTGTCGCGCACGCATCCAGGCATGCTGATTCAACTTTTTGCGCAGGAAGTACCGGAGATCTACGAGGGCATCGTCGAAGTCAAAGGAGCCGCGCGCGAGCCGGGCGGTCGGGCGAAAATCGCCGTTTTATCGAACGACCCGGACGTGGATCCGGTCGGCGCTTGCGTGGGCATGAAGGGAACCCGCGTTCAATCTGTGGTTCAAGAATTGCGCGGGGAAAAGATTGATATCGTGCACTGGATTCCCGATCAGGCGGAATATGTATGCCGGGCGCTTGCGCCGGCCAAAGTTTCGAAGATCATCATCGATGACGACGATCACACCATGGAAGTCATCGTGCCGGACGATCAGCTTTCGCTGGCGATCGGCAAAAAAGGGCAAAACGTCCGGCTAGCGTCTCGACTCACTAATTGGCGGATTGACGTTCGGAGCGAGGCTGAGGCCGAAGAAGAGACTCGGCGCGCGCGCCAATCGATCAGCTCGATTCCTGGCATCGGCGATTTTGCCACCGAACTGCTTTACCAATCCGGATTCAAGTCGGCGGAAGATGTCGCGGATAGCGATCTGGAAGAAATTCTCGAGGTCGAGGGTATCAGCAAAGAGAAAGCCGAGGCTCTGCATAGCTCCGCGAAGCAGTATGTCGCTGAGAAGCGGGCCCGAGAAGCCGAAGAGGCTCAAAACGCGGCGGCCGCTGCAGCTGCGGCGAAAGCAGCAGCCGAGCAAGAGTCACAACCAGAGCCGCAACCAGAGTAAGAGGCGCCGTGTCCAGCAAAGGACACCGACCCCAACGCACCTGCCTGGGCTGCGGCACCCGGGATAGTCAAGCTCGGTTGATCCGTCTTGCGGTGACGGATCAGGGCCGGTTGATTGTTGATAGAAGCCAAAGCCGCGGCGGATATTTGCACAGAAGCCCAGATTGTTGGCACATGTTTATCGCACGAAAAGGTCAATACCGGGCCTTTCATGTAGACGTTACCCGGGCAACTAAGGAACAACTGATAAACGAATTAAGGACGAGAGTGGGAGTAAGCGCAGATGGGTAAGACGAGAGTCCACCTTTTAGCCAAAGAATTGGGGATTGAAACCAAAGATCTCATTGCCCAACTCGATAAATTGGGATCGAGAGGGCGAAAGGCCCAAAGCGCGCTCGAAGACGATGAAGTCGCACGTGTGCGCGCGGCGTTGGCTGCTCAAGAAAAACCCCAAGTCCATGTCGGCGAGGAGAAGATCGTCGCTGACCGCATGGTCAAGAACGAAGATGATAGCGAGGGTGGAGCTGAAGCCCGGGAGACTGTAGTCGAGCGGCGAGTCCGCGCCAACGTTATTCGTCGGCGCGTGAACCGAACCGAGATGGCGCCAACTGAAGAGCCGGCGGCGCCGGTTGAAGTTGCCGCAGCACCGACAGTAACGGAACCATCACACAGACATGTTGAAACCGCTTTTCCCGCGGCGCCCGCCGAAGATCTTCGATCCGAACTGGCGTCGGACATCGAGGCGCTCAGTGAATGGAGCGAGCCGGCCAAGGCTTCGCCTGAATTGGAAGCGCGCGACTTGGACACCGGCACCTCGGAGCAAGAACCAGTTTCCCCTGGGGCGCGCGCAGAGCCCGAAAGCTCGAGTCCGGCGATCCATCCAGCGCCCGCGATGCAAGAAGCGCCCCGAGGCGGCGCCAGAATTCTCGGCCGCATCGATCTAAAGCAAGCCATGCGTGTGGAGCCGGCGCCGACGCCGGTGCTGCGCAAACCTATACCCGGGGCAGCTGGAGCGCGAACCGGCGATGGCGCGCCGCGACCGGCGGATGGCGCCCCCCTTCCCGGGGCCGATGACAAACCCAAAACCGGGCGGCATAAGAAACGCGTCGTCAAAAAACAAGACGTGCTTGAAACTCGCGAGAAAGAGCTGCGTGGCGGGCGTATTCCTCGAAAAAAGAGGGTCTTGCCGGGAAAAGAGATTAGAAGAACCGAGATTACGGTGCCGAAGGCAAGCAAACGGGTCGTCAGAATCTCCGAGGTCATTACAGTTGGCGATTTATCGCGCGAAATGGGTATCAAGGCCGGCGAAGTCATCAAGAAGCTGATGGGTATGGGCATGATGGCGACGATCAATCAGGTACTCGATACCGATACCGCGACTTTGATCGCATCGGAATTCGACCACCAGGTTGAAAATGTTGCCTTCGATGTGGATAGCGCCCTGGAGATCGAACACCAAAACGAAGATCAAGAAACGGCCCTGATGCCGCGCTCCCCGGTGGTGACGATCATGGGGCATGTCGATCATGGTAAGACTTCTCTGCTCGACGCAATCCGCAGCACCCATGTGACGGCCCAAGAACACGGCGGTATCACGCAGCATATTGGCGCCTACCACGTCCAAGTCGAAGGCCGTAGCGTGACCTTTCTCGACACGCCCGGCCATGAGGCGTTTACCGCGATGCGCGCTCGGGGCGCGAAGGTGACCGACATCGTGGTCCTGGTCGTGGCGGCAGACGACGGTGTTATGCCGCAGACTGTCGAAGCTATCAACCATGCTCGCGCCGCGGAAGTGCCCATCATTGTCGCCGTTAATAAAATTGACCGCCCTGACGCTAACATGGAGAAAGTCAAAAGAGGGCTTTCGGAATACGGTTTGGTCGCCGAGGATTGGGGTGGTGACGCCGTCTTTGCCCCGGTGTCAGCAAAAACCCATGAAGGCGTTCCGCATCTGTTGGAAATGTTGCTGTTGCAGGCGGATATTTTGGAGTTAAAGGCCAATCCGGATAAGCTTGCCCGCGGCACCATCGTCGAAGCAAAACTTGATCGCGGTCGCGGCCCGGTGGCCACGGTGTTGGTGCAGGAAGGCACCCTGCGAGGCGGCGATGCTTTTGTCTGCGGCATTTATTACGGCAAAGTGCGCGCGATGATCGACGACCGCGGCCGCAAAGTCGACTCGGCGCCGCCCTCGTTTCCCGTTGAGATTCTCGGGCTGCAAGGCGTGCCGCAGGCCGGCGATTCTTTTGTTGCCGTCGCCGATGAATCCAAGGCCCGCCAAGTTGCCGAATATCGCCAGAGCAAACAAAGGGAGACCGAGTTGGTCAAATCGAGCAAAGTCTCTCTTGAAGAGCTCTACGATCAGATCAAAACCGGCGATGTCAAGGAACTTCGCGTGGTGCTCAAAGCCGACGTGCAGGGCTCGGTAGAAGCGCTCACCGAGGCGCTCAACCGCATGTCTACCGATGAAGTCAAGCTCAAAGTGATTCACGGTTCGGTGGGTGGTATCACCGAAAGCGATATTTTGCTGGCCGCTGCGTCGAATGCCATCGTGATTGGTTTCAACGTGCGGCCGGAATCCAAGGGCGCAATGTTGGCGGATCGAGAAGGGGTTGACGTGCGGCTCTACACGATCATTTATGAAGCGGTTGCGGACGTGCGCGCCGCTATGGAAGGCATGCTCGAGCCGACTTTCCGCGAGCAGACTCAAGCCCGCGTGGAGATTCGCCAAACCTTCAATATCGCAGGAGTAGGCACTATCGCAGGCTGCTACGTTAACGAAGGAAAGATCGCCCGCGGTAATCTGGTGCGTTTGCTGCGTGATCAAGTCGTGGTTTTCGAAGGTAAGCTCGCAAGCCTCAAACGTTTTAAAGACGACGTGCGCGAAGTTTCCGCCGGTTATGAATGCGGTCTTTCTTTAGAAGGGTATCAGGATATCAAGCAGGGCGACGTTATCGAGGCCTTCGAGCGCATTCCAGTGGTGCGACGAATTAGTCAACCCCCGGCCGGACGCGAAGCTCGGGTTTAGTTCCCCCGGCCCGGCAGCGCCATCTGACCATTCCCATGGTTGTGGGAATCCTCAAGCTCAAGTTGATGATTCCCGAGAGCCATTCACTCAAGGGCAAGCGCGGAGTCTTGAAAAGCATTCAGGCGCGGGTAAGCAATCGGTTCAACGTCTCGGTCACCGAGTGCGGCGATCACGAGCTGTGGCAAAGTGCGGTATTGGGATTTGCCGCTGCGGGAACAAGCCAGCCGGTCATAGAAGCAACGCTGCAAAAGATCGTCGATTTTGTCGAAACTCTTGGTTTAGCCGAACTCGGCGAAACTGCTGTCGAGTGGTTTCATTGCTGAAGGCCGGCAGTTTCGGTGAGAAATCCAGCACCCCTTGAATATGGAATACCAACGGTCAGAGCGCGTCGGAGATTTGCTCCTCGAAGTGCTCGCAGAACTGTTGCGACGGGATATTCATGATCCGAGGCTTCAATGGCTGAATCTGACCGGCGCAAAAGTGAGCAAAGATCTCAGGCACGCGAAAGTGTTCTTTAATCTCCTCGGGGCGGCAGTGGAAAAAGAGGAAGTCCTGGCCGGACTCAAGAGCGCGACTGGGTTCCTGCGATCGCGAATCGGTAAGAAACTTAACCTTCGTTTCGTACCAGCCATAGATTTCGTCTACGATGAGAGCGAAGACGAAGCCAGGCGCATCGATGCGCTGCTCGATGAAGTCAAAAAATAGAGTTAAACATTTTTTTGGTTCTTCGAACTCTGTACGACTTTCCGGAAATCTTATGGCCATGACGCGAAGCGGTATTTTGCTGATCGATAAGCCAGAAGGCCCATCATCGGCCCAAATCGTGCACCGGGTCAAAACCATTTTGCAGGCAAAGAAAGTCGGTCACCTCGGCACTCTCGATCCGTTTGCGTCGGGATTGCTGTTGGTCGGTGTCAATGAAGGCACAAAGATAGCCGATATTTTTCTCGGCGGGGTGAAAAGCTATTGCGGGGTGATTGCCCTGGGGATCGACACGGACACTCAGGACAGGACTGGAAAGATCGTGGCGGAGCGACCGGTACCGGCGGTGAGCGAAACCGATTTGCGCGAGTTGGAGCAAAAATTCATCGGCGAACTGCAGCAAGTGCCGCCGATGTTTTCCGCCCTGAAAAAAGACGGAGTGCGATTGTACCGCTTGGCGCGCCAGGGCAAGGAAGTTCCTCGCGAGCCGCGCCGAATCAGGATCGACGACCTTCGTATAGCAAAGCTGAACGACACCGAACTTGAATTTACGGCGACCTGCTCGCGCGGAACCTACGTCCGAACGCTGGCGGCGGACATGGGCAGGGAACTCGGTTGCGGCGCGCATCTAAAAAAGCTCCGGCGCACCGCCTGCGATCATCTCAGCATCGAGAAAGCTATCGGCCTTGAAGCGTTTGAAAGCATGTGTGCCAAAGATGGAGCTCCGCTGCTGTCGTTGCGCGAAGCTCTGCTGCATTTGCCAGCAGTCACCTGGCAAAGTCGCCTACTGTCGCGCTTACGGTTAGGACAACAAGATCTGCTCGCGCAAATCGGCAGGCCCCGAGATCGCGCCGATTTGGTCGGCATTCTCGATCCGCGCGGTGAGCTTGCCGCGCTCGCGAAGTGGTCGGACGAATTAACGGGAGGCTGCTGGCGCCTTCATCGGGTCTTTCACACCTAGCATTGACATCGCCGCAATTGATCAGTTAATTAATAAACTATATTCGTGCGCTTGGTCGCGATGAGCAGCTGCTGACACGCGTCACGGTTCCCTGGGGCTGAGGAAAGGAAAGATCTTTAAACCATGAGCCAGTCGACAGGTACAATTCCCATCAATATGCATATCCAGAAATGGGTCAAAGACGTCGCGGCTATGTGCCAGCCCGATGAAGTTTTTTGGTGCGACGGCTCGGAGGATGAAAAGGAACGTTTGACCAAGATCGCAGTGCACTCTGGCGATCTCATCCCGCTCAATCAAAAGGAACTCCCGGGTTGTTATCTGCATCGCAGCGCGCTCAACGACGTGGCGCGGACCGAAAACCTTACTTTCGTTTGCACCGATCAGCAGGAGGAAGCGGGCCCCAACAACAATTGGATGGCGCCGGCCGAGTCTTACGATAAGCTTTCGAAAATTTACGCCGGCTCGATGCGCGGCCGGACGCTCTATGTCATTCCGTTTCTCATGGGGCCCGCGGGTTCGCGCTTCAGCAAGGTCGGCGTCCAAGTTACGGATAGCGTGTATGTCGTGCTCAGTATGCGCATAATGACGCGCATGGGCAAAATTGCTCTCGATCACCTCGGCAACTCCGATGATTTCACTCGTTGTCTCCATTCCAAAGCCGACCTCGACATCGAACGGCGCTTTATCTGTCATTACCCCCAAGACAACACGATCTGGAGCGTCGGCTCAGGCTATGGCGGGAATGCGTTGCTAGCGAAAAAATGTCTCGCGCTGCGCATCGCCAGCAAGCTCGGTCAAAAAGAAGGCTGGCTCGCCGAGCATATGCTCATCGTCGGTGTCGAAAGCCCGGATGGCGAGATCACTTATATCTGCGGGGCTTTTCCGAGCGCCTGCGGCAAGACCAACATGGCCATGTTAGTGCCGCCCGCGAGCATGAAGGGCTGGAAGATTCACACGGTCGGCGACGATATCTCTTGGCTGCGCGTCGGTGCCGATGGCCGGCTCTGGGCGATTAACCCGGAAGCGGGCTTTTTCGGCGTGGCGCCGGGAACCGGATCTAATACCAATCCTAACGGCGTGCAAACGGTGAAAAGAGACACGATTTTCACCAACGTCGCGCTGCGTGATGACGGCACGGCCTGGTGGGAAGGCCACGACGACCCGGTGCCCGACAATGCGCAAGATTGGCGCGGCAAGCCCTGGGATCCGGAAGGCGGCCACCCTGCGGCGCATCCCAACGCGCGCTTCACGGTCTCGATAAAACAGAGTCCGACATATTCACCAGAATGGGAAAAACCCGAAGGGGTGCCGATCAGCGCAATTCTTTTTGGCGCGCGACGGCAAAAGTTAGTCCCGCTCATCTATCAATCGTTCAACTGGCAGCACGGTACTTTTCTGGGCGCAACATTAGCATCCGAGACTACTGCGGCAGCCACAGGCGCGGTGGGTGTGGTGCGGCGTGATCCGATGGCGATGCTGCCGTTTTGTGGCTACAACATGGGCGACTACTGGGGCCATTGGCTATCGATGGCCAAGCAAGTAACCAATCCGCCGAAAATTTTCCGCATCAATTGGTTCCAGCGCAACGAGCGCGGCCGATTTCTCTGGCCCGGATTCGGCGAGAACCTGCGCGTGTTGCGCTGGGTCGTCGAACGCTCCAAGGGGGGCGGTCAGGCAAATGAAACGCCGATCGGTTACGTACCCAAAGCCTCGAGTTTGACCGGCGATGGACTGGAAGTATCCAAGGCCGATGTCGATCAGCTCCTCAGCGTTGACCGCCAGGGCTGGAAAAATAATCTCAAGAGTCAGAGCGATTTTTTCGATACTTTCGGCGACCATCTGCCGGCGGCTCTAAGGGAAGAGCACGCTTCGCTGGCGAACCGGCTGAAAGGTTGAATCAGGGAGATATTTATGGCGCGTGGACATCACGACGTTGGCGGTCTTCCGGGTGCGGGGCCGATCGATCAAAGCCAGCACGAGCTTTCCGACTGGGAGATTCTCGCGGATGCGGTCAATCAGGCGTTGGGCGCCAAAGGGATCAAACGGACCGACGAAATGCGCCGGGCCCGGGAAGAAATGGATTCCGCCGCCTATCGCGATATGACTTATTATGAACGTTGGATTGCCAGCATCGAAGCGATACTGATCGAAAAGAAAATTCTCACCCGAGAAGAGATCGATCGCAAGCTTGCGCAGTTCGATTCCAAGTGGGGCGAACCATGAATGCATCTGCCGCCAAGTTCAAACCGGGCGACCGAGTCAAAGTAAGATTTGAAGATCGACCGGGCCATCTACGAACCCCGTGGTATGTCCGCGGCAAGACCGGCTGGGTCGAGCGTGTTTATGGTAAGTTTCTCAACCCCGAATCTCTGGCATTCGGTCGCGATGGCTTGCCAAAAAAAACCCTCTATCTGGTTGCCTTCAATCAGTGCGATCTATGGGGCAAGGCCAATAAAGCCGACAAACTCCTGGTCGATATCTACGAGCACTGGCTCGATCCCGCCGCGTAAACAAAGGAGTCAGCATTGAGCACTGCAAGCGATGAACACGGCCACGATCACCCGAAGCATGAATTAAGCCATTACGCCAAACGGATCTATGCTATTCGCGATCTTCTGGTCGAGAAGGGCGTGATCTCCGAGAAAGATATTCAGTGCCAGGTTGAATACCAGGAAGCGCGCTCGCCGGCGAACGGCGCGAAGCTGGTGGCCCGCGCCTGGGTCGAGCCCGCGTTCAAAGCGCGTTTCATCGCCGATCCGAAAGCGGCGTGTGCTGAAATGGGGATCGACGCGACCGCGATCAACGAATTTGTGGTTTTGGAAAACACCGAGCGCGTGCGCCACATGGTAGTCTGCACGCTCTGCTCTTGCTATCCACGGCCGATTCTGGGCAGACCGCCCGATTGGTACAAAAGTTTCAATTATCGGCAGCGCTCGGTTGTGGAACCGCGCGGCGTCATGAGCGAATTTGGCCTCGAGCTGCCGGATAACGTCGAAGTGAGGGTTCACGACAGCACCGCCGATATTCGCTATATCGTGCTACCGCTCCGACCCGCTGGAACTGACGGTCTGAGCCAGGCCGATTTGGCCAAGCTCGTCACCCGCGACAGCATGATTGGGGTCATGGATCCGCTGCCAGCCGTTCCTGAATAATCCTAAGTTATCTCCCCGCATTATCTCCTACGGGCGGCCAACTTGCGCCAAGTAGCCGGCTCTCTGCGCTGATTTTTAAGTTGCTTTTTCGCCGTACTGCCCTTACCATTTACGCTGAAAATTGCGTGGATGTGTTGTGAACGGCGGAATTTCCCGAATTTTTCCAGGATGTCCGTGTGAACTACGCTATAGCGTTACGCTGTATAGGCCAAGACCTCGAGCGAAGAGGATTGAAGTCGTTCGATATCCGGCTACAAGGGAAGACTTACATCGTCGAGTGCGGCTATCAAGAGCCGCCCGCGCCGATGCCGGTATCGCTTCAATACGACCCCAAGGACATTGACGAGCTCGAACGAATAGGCGAGGGCAAACGCGGCGAAACTGCGCCGCCCCAAGAATTCATCAACCAAGTTCAGATTTTTCGGTCGATGGGCGCCCATCTAGACAAGAACGAAGCGCAGCTTCTGCGCCTAACGAACAATCATGGCCAGGGGAAAGATGCGCTCTTCCAAGTGGAATACCTGACGCGCGACCGCGAGCGGGTGGTCGACGACCGCGCGGGGTCGGCAATTTACGACATGTGCGTGCAGATGTACAAACAACGGGGAAAATTAACCGGCACCGGCGGGCGCCGCTCGGGCTGGCGCAGGTAATTTCGCGAATAGCAAAGACGTCATGCCCGGGTTTTGGTTCACGGGCGAGCCGGCGCCGGAGAGTCTCTCATTTTGGATACAGACTTCGATTACTACTCGATATTAGGGATCAAGCGCGGCGCCAGCCAGGATGAAATCAAACGGGCTTACCGCAAAGCCGTATTCCGTTATCATCCCGACCGTAATCCCGGCGACAGTGACGCCGCGGGTAAATTCAAGCAGGTTTTAGACGCCTACGAAGTTCTCTCAGATTCGCTCAGGCGCGCGAACTACGACCAAGTCACTCGCCACGCTCAGACCGAGAGCGAAA
>Ga0209486_10000742_pt1 | contig 14327 bp, 13 predicted proteins | sample NCCompost_FD_187518 | JGI IMG/M metagenome (GOLD analysis project Ga0209486, IMG submission 187518) | Agricultural soil microbial communities from Utah to study Nitrogen management - NC Compost (SPAdes) (version 2) | ecosystem: Environmental > Terrestrial > Soil > Agricultural land | place...
TGGCACAGGGGAGCATCGACCGAGCGGCGACGCCGCTGGCGGGACATGGTGCGTGCCAGTTGAATGGAGCGCCAGTCGTGCTCGCAAGCTACGATCAGCAGACGGGCAACTGGACCACAAACCCCGACTGTTTCCGACTGCCTGAATATCTGAAGGATCGAAACGCGAGAACACTGTGGCCGGTTGGCGGGGAGTGGCTGGGTCATAAAATCGACTCGGCTGCCGAGGTGCGCTATTCGGGTTTGTTTCCAGCATTCGAAGCCGAGGCGATGACCGCGATGATCGAGCGCGAGCCGGTAGGCGAAGATAACGTTCCTGATCTTATTCTGTTGAATTATAAAGGTGCGGATTTCGTGGGCCACAAGCATGGCCCGGATTCCGACGAGCTCCGCATCACGCTCGAGGAAATGGACCGTCAGTTGACGCGGATGCTTAAGGTCCTACGGGCAAAGGTTGGGGATAACTATCTCTTGGCAGTGACTGCGGACCATGGTATGCCGCCGCAACTGTCGTCGGCGGACCGCCGGCACTTTGCGCCAGCGATCGTAGACCTGTTGCACCAGAAGTTTGATCCTGCGGCAAAGCAGCTGATTACATCTTTCGAACCGGAAAATTGTCAGATCTTCGTCGATGAGCACCGACTGTCGGATCTTGGTCTGAGGCTGCGCGACTTAGCTCATTTCCTCGAATCACAGCCGTTTCTTTTTGCGGTGTTTACAAACGACGATGTGCGACGTGCGGCTGACGCCTTGAAGCCTGTGACGCCGACGCGCAGGCACTTGAAGTACAAATAGAGTCACTGACCATCCACGTTATCGCCGAGCATTCCCAATGAAGTACTTTCCACGCTCTATTATCATGTCGGTCTCGAAGAGCTATCGGTCAAAGAGTTTTGAGCTGACGCTGGAACGAGATCCCACTAGCAATAGCTACGCGCTCTTTGCGCGTGACTCATTTCTCGATCCATCAGAAAAAGATCCGGCTTTCATTCAATTCATGACCGAGATGAAGGCTGCCGGGAAGGTTACCGCCGCGAATTTGGATTAGAGGCTCTCGGCAATGTCAAAACATACTCATGCTGAGATGGGGCTAAGATGGTGGCGGGACGCGTTGATACGTAGCCAGCCGAAGCGAGACCTTGACGACCGCTAGGCGCGTAAATACTGGCTCGTATCGTTTCGTAAGAATAGGTAATGGCCCAATCACGGGACTTAAAATCCGTTGTCCGAAAGGACGTGCGGGTTCGACTCCCGCCCTCGGCACCAGGAAAGAAGTCAATAGTTAGCAACACTCTCCAGACATTCTTTCTTAGTCCTCCAGTGTGCCTATGGTGTGCCAAAATCGAGAAGACTACTTGGCGAGAGAAAAGCGGAAACAACAAAGCCGGCAGAGTATTGGAATGGTGCGATTCGTGACAGTAGAGACCGCTCGGCTGTGCCGATCTTCTGCGGTGTGACCCTAGCTTCGTTGGCTGTGTGGCGTCCCTTCCCAGCCCTCATAGAATCAGAATTAATAGCCATCCTAAACTTAGCAGTTTTTGCGTTTGGTTGTTTATCTACACTATATGGCATCTGGCTCCATACGACCGCCAAAAGATCTGTTGCCCAATTGTCAGAGAGTCAACAAGGATTAGTGCAGAAGTTAAGTTTGGTCGTCCGAGAGGGGATCAGAGAGTACGACACGAAGTGGATATTAAATTCTGAAAAGGATCCATTCGGTTAAGTGAGAGCGGGCGAGTCTGTGGGTTTAGCGCGCTGCCCTCGACGCCTAGCGCCCTCACTGGCATGCCCAGTCACTCATCTGATTTCGTCGTCCCGCGAATCTTGCCGGATCAAAGTTTTGGATCATTTGTGGTAACTCATGAGTGATTGGCAGCTCCAGCATCTGGTTGAAGTCGCAGTCATACAGTCTGCCGTAGTGCTGTTAGTTACCCGAGCGGCGCAGATAATCAAGCAAGCGATCTCAATCAATAGGTGTCTGCCGATCGATGATTTGAAACAACTGGTCACAGGAAACTTGTAAGTCGGCGGACTGATTCCTGTGTTCGTTGTTCATCGGTAACCGGCGAAACTGCATCTACCGGCACTCCGGGTGTCCACAGTTGCACTCGTTGTCCATTCCTCCTTCCTGTGCCGTGGCGCATGCGTCGCTGCAGTAATCACCCGTCGCGGGTCTCGAACACTTGCACCCCGGGTGTTGGCATTGATCTGCTGTTTGCATTAGTTCACCGCCCTTCCGTCGGTTTAAAGATGCGAGCTTTAATCCAGCTCCATGTCGCACCTACCTGTTGTTACCCTGTGGATTTTTGCCTTTCGCTTTTTGATTATGAGCACCCCGCTCGGTTTCACCGGTTCGTTGATCTGCTTGTGGTCCACCCTTCTGTTCTTTCAAATCATTACGGCGTGGCTGCGTTTCGCCGTGTTCGGGTTGCTTCTTTCCATGCGTCTGATTGGGTACGCTTTGACGTCTCATAATTGCTCCTTTTCAAATGTGCCAAAAGAGGTGCTAGTTTGGCTCCAGAAGGCTAACCACCTTGTCCACCGCTCTGGCCGCCACCGGGCTGCCCGCCACCTTTTGTTCGATTACCGCTGCTGGCCTTTTTGCCGCCGCCTTGTTGATCTCTTCCGCCGCCAGTGTGCGGCTTCCCTCGCTGACCACTACCGCTGCGGTCGCTTGCCTGAGCCTTCTCTTTCTTTGTAACCATAGATACCTACCTTTCATTTATCACTTGGCAATTCGCGGTGCGTGTAACTCGTTCGCTAGTGAACCATCGCTTCACGCAAGTGCGTATGCTCTGGTTGTTCTGTATGTGGTATTTGCAAAAAGAAAGCCTAACCGGCAATTCCATGCGGTCAGGCTGCAAATGTTCCATTTCGATCACGAACGATCATATTAGCGCCTGCCATCACCGGAAAGTCTTAGATTTCGCCGTGACCCGGATGAGCCAGCCACGGGTCTGCAACATCTCTGTACGATGTGGAACATTGAGAATCTGAGGCAGTCCGTCTCGAAACGTAACGAGCCACGAAAGCAATCGATACAGCGCGCTTACGGGCGAATGATCTGGCTGCTCGTTACTTTTATCGGTGAAGACATTACGATCGGCTTAATACAGAACGTGGCCCTATGTCACGACTTGTGGCATCCCCGTTGCACCCACTTCCTGCGTCAAGTGAAATCGCTGCAATCTGTTCTGATGGAAAGCGGCAAAGATAGGTGAGTATCGGTTTTCGATCTCGAAGGCCGGTTTAACTTTTAAGCAATCAATCGATCATGCAACCGACGCCCGCCAAAATATCGGAACTGCCGAGGATGAACGCGTCGACGGGAGCGGTGGATAAAAGAAACCCGCGCAGTCAAAAAGCCGGACGATAGAAGCCGCAACAGCGAGAAACCACGAAAGGAGTTGAGATGAACCAGGGAGGCGACAGAGGTAAAGCACCAAACAAATTTGGCACCGAGCCAAAGCACAGAAGTGAAGAGACAGTTCAGCAACCGCGAAAGGCGGGCCAAGGCCGAGCGGGCCAGGGTTCGGCGAACTCGAGAACACCTAGTCCCAAAAAAACTTCACCGCGAACGACCTCGAAATCAAGAGATAAGTGAAGAAGACATATGAATGGTAGAGTGCAAGCCTGGGATGGATGATGACCAAAGAAGAAGGCTCAGGCCAGCTATTCAAGCGCAGTGGCCTGTGTGTCGGACACCGCCCACTGTTGGAAGAAAGGGTCAGTAGGACGGTGGATGGTCCAAGACATTTGTCACGCTGTGGTCACGTGCCTCGACGAGAATCACTGCTCACGCATAACAATAACTGCAAACGAAAGTCACTCCGTAACGGCGGCAAGGTTGTAGTGGATGCTTAAGTAGCTACTTGCTGCTAAACACGCACGGCGAGGGGCGCTTTCATACCGCAAGTTCGTCGTTTCGAGACCGACCTTCCGCTACCGATCAAATCAATAACTTAGAACACTCGCTCTTTTGAACGTGGAAGTGCCAACTTCAACGCCATCCTCTCACCATTGCATATCAGCAATTTAGCCGAATTCAGAATCAGCAACTCTACAACAACATGATGAACATCTTGGTCCAAGCAGTATCAAGTGGATGGCTTTCCGTGTTGTCAGATAGGAAGTTTTGGAACAGCAAGTTTAAGTATCCCATCAGCCGACACCGTGTTCCCATCTTTTGAAGTCGCGCTTTTGCCACTCAGTCCTTGACTCTGGAGCTCGGTCTAGGGTCTATACTTGCCCTGAGGTTTACTCCATGGATCGGACGGCATTTCGCATCGGCGAGGTCGCAAGTGGCGCTGGAGTAAGCGTGGACACCGTTCGCTATTACGAACGGCTAAAGCTTTTGCCCCGCGCCAGTCGTTCTTCTGGCAACTTCCGCCTCTTTGCGGCGGAATCAATCGAGCGCGTCCGATTTATCAAGCAAGCTCAGGAGTTGGGCCTTACGCTTGAGGATATCAAAGGGCTTCTTGCGACAGGTGGCGCTGACGAATGCCGCAAGGTGCGCGATCTACTAAGTGAGAAGATTGAAGAGCTAGATAAGAAGATGCGAGCGATGAAAGAGTTTCGGCGCACACTCGCGCAACATCGTGCGGCCTGTGAGCATGAGCTTGAAACGCACGGCAAATCTGCATGTTGTCCGGTAGTTACTCACCGGAAAGCAAAGTCGTAACGGTGGATCAGTTAATGAGTAATCCCGAGATTACCAAGAGGCCCACGGGTTCGAAGAGCGCGGTGGCTGCTAGTTTGGCAGCGCTTGGGAGTGTAGTTCTGGCGTCAAGTTGTTGCTTACCGCTGTTCCCATTTCTCGTAGCCGCCGGCACTGCCGGGAGTTCGGCCTTCTTCGTTACGATTCGCCCGTTCTTACTTGCAGCGTCTGTGCTGCTGATTGCGTTTGGCTTCTATCAGCGATGGCGGGCCAAAAAATGCCAATGCAAACCAAGTCTAGTTAGCGCGGTCCTCTTGTGGTTCTCAACCGTTGTGGTGCTGGTCTTTAGCTTGTTTCCCCAAGCTATAGCCAACCTACTCGCTGATCTATTGGCAGGATGACATGAAACGCAAAGGTATCATCATCGGCTCTGTCCTGGCGGTAATAGTCTCCGCACTTTTCTACTACTTCTATTTGGGAAGCACAGTGCCTAACGGGCAACAACCTCTCGTTTATCTGAACAGCGCAAACGTCACTTCGCTAAAGGATGCTTTCAATACCTCGGCAAACTCCGTTCGCGTCATCGTGATGCTCTCCCCTACTTGAACCGTCTGTTTGCAGGGGGCCTCTGCATTCCAAAAACTTTTAGATGAACAGCGCGATCAAAAAATAAGAGTGTTTGTGATTTGGGAACCGGTATTGCCGACTGATTTGGCGTCGCCATCGACAAGGACACTGGCGCGAATTTCTGATGTTAGAGCTAGTCAATACTGGGATAAGGAGCGGTTGATTTCGCGGGCGCTCGGCGAGACTGACGACAATTCTATTGTGTGGGATTACGTAGCAGTGTATCAGCCGGGAAAACTTTGGGACCAAGCGCCGCCTGATCCTGTCTACTCAAGTGTTCCGGTCGTCGAGGTAATTGACGCAACAAGAGAGGCCATTCAGAAAGTGCTAACAGAGGGTATGACGATTAGTGAGGTAATAGTATCGCGTGAATTGCTGTGTAGAAGAAGAATCGACAGGTGTGAATGACTCAGTGGCAGAACGAACTCATTCTAGTCTCGGAGCAAAATCAGAATCTTTATTACCTGCGTGTCAAAAGTGCTCCGGTCAAGGCAGCCCGGTCTCACGCAAGACTGTCGTGCTGATGCTAAAGCCTGATTTGTTGGACCAGGCTATGACAGGAGAGTATAGCTTCTGTTCAGTTCGTGATTGTTCGGTTGTGTACTTCGAGGATCAAGGTATTCGCTGCTTCACCGTTGATGATCTGCGCACAAGGGTTGGCCTCAAAGCGAAGGAAGATCCGATTCCGTTGTGCTATTGCTTCGGGTTTGATGAAAGCCATATGCGAGAAGAGCTTTCGCGAACTGGTAAAAACTCGGTTCCCGAAACAATCTCAAAACTCATTCGTGAGGGCTTATGTGCGTGTGATGCCCGGAATCCTTCCGGTAGGTGCTGCCTGGGTGAAGTAAACAAGACCGCAAAAGTTCTAAAGTTGCAACTTTCCGAAACACAAAGGTCTCCTTAACATTATTTAAGCAAAGGAAGCATCAGCGGCCGGGTCCGGGATTTTAGTGGGGAACCTGTAAAAGGTCAGAAGGTTGAATTGATTCTTCGAGGTGAAGACAATTACTCGCATCCCTTCTATTCGTCTGCGCCAGATGATCACATCACTAATGACGAAGGTGTTTATCGTATTTCCGGCGTGCCTCCCGGTCGATATATTGTAAAAGTGGGAACAGCCTATGGCCTCACCGCCTATGGACCGAGCGGGAAGAGCGAGGTTCACTACCCGGAGACTTTCCATCCAAGCGCCGACGAAGCAGCCAAGGCCACGGTTGTTGAGGTTGCGACTGGACGCGAAACCAGCGACGTTGACATAACGGTCGGCAGGCCCCTGAAGCTCTACGAGATCGTGGGCCAACTTATCGCTGTCAAGACCGGCGCTCCTGTACCGAATGTGGGGTTAAAGGTAATCACTACGAGCGCAAATGGTAGGGATTCCACTCATCTTAGCGGTGCTTTCAGGAGCAATGCCAACGGAGAGTTCAGAATTCCGAACGTGTTACCTGGCCACTATGTTGTTGCTCCTGAGAATGATCGAGTTAGCAACACTTATGGAGACCCAATCTCCTTCGACGTTAAGGATGAGGATGTCAATGGGTTGAAGATTCCCATGCATTCCGCCTCGACCCTGACGGGTATCGTCACAATCGAGGGAAATGTCGATCCTCCTATTGCGGACGTGCTGTCCAAGTTAACGATTAGCGCCCACACTTCGTCTAACAACCCGATGAGTTCAAGCGTGACCTCGCCTATCAACGCGGATGGTGGCTTTCGTATTACCGGAATTCGTCCTGGCAAGGTCAATCTGTCCTCTTTCATGCGGCGTCCAGGGCCCGCGGGAGTCCGGATCTTACGTATTGAGCGCAATGGCGTCGAATTGCGCGACGTAGACGTTCGCCCTGATGAAGACATAAACGGACTAAGGATAGTGTTGGGCGCCGGCAACAGCGTTCTGAGAGGAGATGTGAAGATTGAAGGTGGCCCACTAGAGGGTGTAAATCTTTATGTAATGTATCGACCGACAAACGGCGATCCAAACCGGTTCCATCGCGCAGAACTTGACGCGCGCCGACACTTCGTGATCAAAGGTCTGACACCCGGCGAATATGAGCTGGTGATTGGACCGATGAGTGTAGAAATCTCGGGTGAGAGAGGGAGCCGAATGATGAATCGGATGCCAACTGTTAGACAAACTGTCGCGGTCGGTGCGGGAGCAGACGCGGAAGTGACTCTCGTTATGACTTTAAAACCCGAACCACCCTCTCCACCTCAGCGATAGTGGTTCTGTAAAATTCCGTAAGCGCGGCGGCAGCGGATCGTAACGCGCATTACCCGGGCTCCACCACTCCTTCCATGTGGCGTTAATAGTGGCAAACAGGTATAAATGGCTGTTGCTAATTGTATCCAGTTCAGCTGCAACCTGCGTAAAATGTTAATCGATCGTAAGGGCTCTTAGTCGATAACATTGCTCAACTACCCCGGGGCGATTTCTCTATCTATAGGAGGAGGAACGCTTACGCTATAGTCCCGGACCTTCAGCAATCTTCGTCTTAAATTAAGGAGTTGAAATGAAAGAACTAATCCTGATCGTTGCACTCATCCTCAGCGCAACATCCTTCGTTTGCGCCCAAGACAACCCGTTGCTGATGCGCACGCCTACGCTGAACAAAACGCACATTGTTTTTTCTTACGCCGGCGATTTGTGGACTGTCGGACGTGAGGGCGGCGAGGCTAGCCGCCTGACAACAGGTGTGGGCCGGGAATTCAGTCCCCTTTTCTCGCCAAACGGCCAGTGGATCGCTTTCACGGCTGAATACGACGGCAACGTTGACATTTATGTCATGCCGGCCTCAGGCGGCGTGCCGAGGCGTTTGACCTATCATCCGGGCGCAGATCAACTGTCGGGCTGGACGCCCGACGGAAAATCTGTGCTCTTTGTCTCAGGTCGCAGCGCCGAGACCGGCCGCACTGCGCAGCTCTTTACGATCGCAGTTGATGGCGTTCATCCGACGCCGGTGCCGCTCCCGATGGCTTACGAGGGTTCTTACTCAGCGGACGGCGCGCGCCTGGCGTACGTGCCGCTACCACGCTCGTTCAATGCCTGGAAGCGTTATCGCGGCGGGACGGCGACTCCCGTTTTCATCGCTAACTTGAGCGATTCGAGCGTTGAAAAGATCCCGCGCACTGACTCAAACGACTTTAACCCGATGTGGCCCGCGGGAGGGGCTGGCAAAATCTATTTCCTGTCTGACCGCGACGGCGCAATTACGCTCTTCTCTTACGACACCGGGTCGAAGAAGGTGACACAGGCAATCGACAATCAGGGGTTAGACATCAAGTCGGCTTCAGCTTCTACTGGAGGTGGGCCAGACACGATCGTTTACGAGCAATTCGGGTCGCTGAATCTTTACGATCTAACCTCGGGTAGGACCAAGCGCGTCGCCGTTACCATTAATGCGGATATCCCGTCGGTGCGGCCGAAGTACGAGAAGGTCGGCGATCGCATTTTGAACTCCGCCCTCTCTCCCACCGGCGCGCGTGCTCTATTTGAAGCTCGCGGCGAAATTATCACCGTGCCCGCCGAAAAAGGTGACGTGCGCAACCTAACCAACACGACCGGCGTAGCCGACCGTGACCCGGCATGGTCGCCCGACGGTAAATGGATTGCGTACTTCTCGGACGAGTCAGGCGAGTACGCGCTGCACCTGAGACAGCAGAGCGGCATGGGCGAGGTCAAGAAGATCAACCTTGGCAGCCAACCGTCGTTCTTCTACGCGCCAACCTGGTCACCCGACAGCAAAAAGATTTCCTTCGCGGACAAGCGGCTCAACCTGTGGTACGTGGATATCGATAAGGGTACGCCGATCAAAGTTGACACTTCTAAGCGCGGCTTCGGGTTCAACGCCAATTGGTCGCCGGATAGCCGCTGGATCGCTTACACCAAACCGCTCGAGTCGTGGTACAGCGCGGTCTTTATCTATTCGATCGAGGAAGCGAAGTCCCAGCAGGTAACTGACGGCTTGAGTGATGCGAGTTCTGCTGCCTTCGACAAGAATGGCAAGCACCTCTATTTCATGGCGAGCACCGACATTGGTCCAAGGATCTCCGGCTTTGATATGTCGAGCTATCCGCATCAACCGACGCGCAGCACCTACGTGGTGGTCCTGAAAAAGACCGACCCTTCACCGCTCGCACCCGAAAGCGATGAAGAGAAAATAGCGGACGAAAAGAAGGGTGAAGCACCGAGCAACAAGCCCGCCGAAAGTGATCCGAAAGCCGATCCGGCAACGGCCGCTGCTCAGCCCAGCCCTAAACCTGATGATAAAAAAGCGCCGCCGCGAGTCACCATTGATTTCGATCGCATCAGCCAGCGTATCCTTGCTTTGCCTATCCCGGCCCGCAACTTCGTCGGACTGGCCACAGCCAAAGCAAATACGATCTTCCTTTTTGAAGTCCTGCCGCCTTCACCCGGTGTGACGGGGATCACGCTGCACAAGTTCGACATGGAAAAGCGCAAGCTCGAAAAAGTGCTTGACGGTCTCCGCAGCTTTGACCTTTCGGCCAACGGTGAAAAGATGCTCTTCCGCCAAGCTGGGCCCCCAACTGCCACAACAGGCGACAATTGGTTCATCGTTTCCACCACACAGCCAATCAAACCCGGCGAAGGGAAAATCAAGACCGAGGACATGGAGGTCTATGTCGACCCGAAAGCCGAGTGGCAGCAGATGTATCGCGAGGCCTGGCGCATTCAGCGTGACTACTTCTATGACCCGAACCATCACGGCCTCGACTTGAAGGCTACGGCCAAGAAGTACGAATCCTACCTGGCGGCGCTCACGCACCGCGCTGACCTGAGTTATCTCTTTCAGGAAATGTTTGGCGAGCTAACAGTGGGCCATCTCTACGTGCAAGGAGGCGACGTGGCCGATCCTAAGCGCGTGCCGGGAGGATTGCTGGGCGCCGACTATGCGATTGAGAACGGTCGCTATCGCTTCGCCAAAATATACGACGGTGAGAATTGGAACCCGCAACTGCGCGCTCCACTGACTCAACCGGGAGTCAACGTGCAACCAGGCGAGTACCTGCTCGCTGTCAACGGCCGCAATCTTACGGTTACTGAGAACGTTTACAGTTTCTTTCAGAACACCGCAAACAAGCAGGTCGTGATCCGCGTCGGTCCAAATCCGGACGGCGCCGGCTCGCGCGAAGTCACAGTCGTGCCGGTGGCTAACGAAGGCGGGTTGCGCACGCTCGCCTGGATTGAAGGGAATCGCCGCAAAGTCGATCAGATAAGCGGTGGCAAGCTGGCCTATGTCTGGCTGCCCGACACGGCCGGGGGCGGGTACACCAATTTTAACCGTTACTACTTTGCGCAGCTTCACAAACAGGGGGCAGTAATTGACGAGCGGTTCAATGGCGGCGGCAGCGCGGCGGACTACATCATCGATTACCTTAGAAAGCCGCTCAACAGCTACTGGGCAGTGCGCGACGGCGAGGATTTCCGCCAACCGTTCGGTACGCTGCCCGGTCCGAAAGTGATGATCATTAACGAGTATGCCGGCAGCGGCGGCGATTACATGCCCTGGATGTTCCGACGGCACAACATCGGCCCACTCATCGGAAAGCGGACCTGGGGCGGGCTGGTTGGCATCGGCGGTTATCCGGTGCTCATAGACGGTGGCTCGGTGACTGCGCCGCACTTCGCGTTCTACAGTCCCGAAGGCGAGTGGGAAGTTGAGAACCGCGGTGTCTCACCCGACATCGAGGTGGAGATGGACCCGAAGGCGTGGCGCCAGGGACGCGATCCACAACTTGAAAAGGCGGTTGAAGTGGCGATGGCAGCACTTCAGAAGAACCCGCCAAAACCGACGAAGCGGCCGGCCTACCCGAACTACCACAACGGAACCATCCGGCCGGATACAAGCGGTCAACTGCGTCGCAACCGCACGCCATAGTCCGCTTTACTGAAGCAAGCGAGAGCGCAAGCGCTCTCGCTTGCACTTGGAAAACTGGCACGGAAAATAGAATCAGGCTTGCGATTTCGCGCTTCTAAAATGTTCCGGTATCGCTAATCGCAAGCCTGCCCGTGTAGCCAATTTGTGCACAGAATATCGAATCCCCTTCTACGGCAACCTTTGCCGAACCCGGCCATCTTAATACTGGCGTTGTCCCGACCTCTCGCACAAGTAAAACGAAAAGGTAGGTTCGAAATGAAGATCGCACGCGCATCCAAAGCTCACTTAGCCCGTTTGTACTTTCTGCTAGTCGGTATTCTCTTCGTTCTTAGTTTGGCGACGTATGGACAGTCGTTTGACACAGCTGAAGTAGGAATTGAGAATTTCGGAAAGATAAATGATAACTACTACCGCGGTTCCCAGCCGCTCGCCGATCAGTTTACTCAATTAAAAGCACTCGGTATCAAAACGGTAATCGACCTGCGGCAAGACAGTGTGAAGCAAGCATATGAATGGGCGCGCGCTGCTGGTTTGCACTACGTAAATATCCCTTTGACGACTAAACGAGCCGCGAGTGAGGAGCAAACTAAATACTTTCTCGAGTTAGTGAACGATCAAGCCAATTGGCCCGTGTATGTTCACTGTAAGGGCGGTCGCCATCGGACAGGAGAGATGACAGCTATCTATCGCATCAGTCGCGATGGGTGGTCGGCCGATCAGGCTTATGAAGAGATGAAAAGATATGATTTTGAGGATAGCTTCTTTTATCCTCGAACCCTCAAGAAGTATGTCTATTCATATTACAAACAGTTCACGTCAGAGAAGTCTTTAACGCCATAACGGTACTCCTAGATCGTTTACGCAAGACGCTGCACTCAGTCCAGTCTTAACTTTGACCCGACCTTGCTGAATGCATGGCCGACATTCGTCCGAACCTGTTTGACAGCTCGAGAGTTGAATCGAGTAACCCTTTCCGCCACGCCTACGGATCGTGGTCGTCGCGCCGGCGCTACAGAGCGTAAGTTACTAAGCTGGTTTATGCGTTCGCGAAGGGCTGCGACATAACTTTCTTGAACACCTTCCGAATATCCCGCCGCGCGGAACGCATCTCGAAGCTGCTGATCCGATAATTGATTAAGCAGTGATCCTATCCACCGGGCATGGGCCACCGGAATACCTCGCATGGCCTTTTCCTTGTTGACTTCATGTCGATAATAAAGCGGATGAAGTACAGATAAGTGACCGAACCCGCGTGGTCTCGTGTCATAGTCAAACTCAACTACGCCATCCCGCTCGTCGACGCCACGAACAAACTTCGTCGAAAGAAAATCCGCGAGATTGTTTTTCGTTCGAGTGCCACCCAATCCCCCCGCACGCCCGAGTGTCGCGCCGAGATCGGTTACGTAATAACGTGCCTCCTTACCGCGAGGACCATTGACGTAAATGATGCGATTGTTGGCGGAACGCGCGTCGAAATTGTTAAGCAGGATCATGAGCACCTTTAATCCGCTCAACTCGCGCGTGTCCTTAAAAGGATTTTTGCTCCAGTCCCAATTTGATCCTGAGATCATAGTTGCTCGCTCCGGTTCAAAGCGTGCGCCATGCACAATTTCGCCGGTAACGTAGTCGCGCCCACGTGACAGCGTTGGGAGATCACTTATTCGGACCTCATCGAAGTAATATGCTTCTTCCGCGAAGTAGCCGACGGCCCAAACTAATCTTGTTGATACAGTTTCTGCCTGTGCTTCTGGTCCAAGTTTGACGGTCCACTCATCGCCTCGCGCATCCCGAACGACAAACTTTGGAGACTCCCCGCCTTTATCTTCTTTAACAAAAGTGAAAGGCGCTACAGGTGCCAGGTCCGGCGAGCCTGGACCATAAAATAAATTGCGGCTGGAGATGTTTTCTGGATTCCGCCACAGAATCGGCGCACTTGCCACATTGTTTGAATTGCTCGCTCGTTTGGATTGTGGTGATGCAGGCTGAGAAACAAATAGGCTAAAGATAATCAGGAGGAGGCTTTGAAAGCAGAGTGTTGGTTTACGCATGGTTCACCCCCAGATTTAATCGAGAAAGAGCTCTGGCGGACATGATCCATGCGGAAGTCGTGCCACTGTATGAAAAGTGATGAAAATTGACCAACACGGCGTGTTTCAATGTCGCCCTTGGAATGTTTACCCAGTTCTGGGCGCATACTTTATCGTACGGCGATAGTACAGTTTATGATCGGGAATGTTTCAGGATGAGATGGGTAAACTCTTTTCACAATTGACTTGATCCAGATGGGTGTTTTACAAGAGTGGATGCTGGCATTCGTTTCCCTAATGCAGATTTGGCAGGTTCGCAATAGCGTGATTGCGATGCCTGCACAGCACGGCCGCAGAACACCGGCACGATCATTTATTGCATCCTTTAGCCCCATACCTGTGAACAACATGCACATCACGACTCTTGCTGATTTAAGCGAATTGATCGATGAACACCGAGATGAATTAATATTGGCGTGGCAGAGCGAAGTCGCTTTACTTCCTGGAGCAAACCAGCTCGATGCTCCAACTATTATCGATCACATCCCTCAACTGCTCACGGAACTAAGCGAGAATTTGAAATCTGATCGAGGCCATGACAGTCTCATCCTGAGCCCTTCAGAGCATGGCGTTCAACGGTGGAGAGCAGGATTTGATATAACTGAAGTGGTAGCCGAGTACGGCATTTTACGCAATTGTCTCTATCGTCTGGCCGAGAAACATAATCTTCCTCTCACAAATCATGCCGCTCGAATCGTCAACACTGTTTTTGATGAGGCAGTCGCGCAAGCCATAAAAGCGTATGCGACTCACATGACGCTGGAGCTGCAAAAACGACGAGAAGAGCATTGGAGCTTTGTCGTTCATGATTTGCGTACACCATTACAGGCGGTGTCGCTCGCAACTACAACACTTGAGCGCTCGCTACCCGACGATTCAAAAAATGAACTTTTCACAGGTTCCGTAGCCGCATTACGGCGGAATATCGGAAGACTGGATGCTTTAATTAAGCGCGTGCTGCAGGATGAGGCAAACCTTCAGCTCGCGGACGCTCCGAGACTTGAAAGGCGTGAGTTTGATCTATGGGCACTGGTAGAGAGCACAATTCAAGACCTCTCTC
>Ga0209486_10000743_pt1 | contig 14322 bp, 11 predicted proteins | sample NCCompost_FD_187518 | JGI IMG/M metagenome (GOLD analysis project Ga0209486, IMG submission 187518) | Agricultural soil microbial communities from Utah to study Nitrogen management - NC Compost (SPAdes) (version 2) | ecosystem: Environmental > Terrestrial > Soil > Agricultural land | place...
TGAGCTCCTGGAAGAGGTTTGATAAAGACACTGGCCGTCCAAAAGCAGCCATACCCCGCACGGGAGGACTACTAACTCAGAGGAGTGGACATTCGTCAGCAGAGACTCTGCAAGAGAGGGGCCAATAGATAAAACATTCAAGAAAAGTATAAAGGCGGCCAGGGTGAGACTTACAGGATCACAGTTTGGCACCGACAAACAATGAAATTGCTCGCCAGCGCACACCTGTTGCACGGAAAGATGAGATAACTGCGTGTTCCGGGATGTCCGAGCATTGGCCGGAACATCCCAGAAACACGCGGACGAGTCGCAATCAGATTGCGAACTACTAACTAAAGCGACTCACCGGATTACCAAACCAAACGGGCTTTGCCCTAAAAGTCTTTTACATCGGCTCTGCCGCCTGATGTGCAGCGAGGCTCCGCCTCGCTGGCTATCCTGGAATTTGGCATAGGGCTCTGCCCTCCGTTCGGGCTTGGCCCCGTGTTTATCGGCCATAGGCCGAACCAGGGGCAGAGCCCCAATTGCAATTTCACAACTACGGCGAGGCACAGCCTCGCCTCACATCTGGGCGGCGAAGCCGCCACGAAAGACTTTTGAGGCAAGCTAACCAAACGTGGAATACAGCGCAAGCAGAAGACGAGCTACCAGGGTGGAACTCTCTGGCGTCGCCTTCTGCGCCACCTCTACAGTTCGCGATGCTGCCGCAGCCGGAGCTGAAGCAAGTGACCCTTCCGTGTAGCAAACCACAAAGGTGTCGGTATTGCTGGGACAACTGGTTGATGAGCTGTCGGTCACACTCACCGTGTAACTCCCAGGTCCAGTCAAGGTCAGGTCGGCGGAGTTGGTTCCTACTGCGACCCCATCCTTCTTCCAGGTGAAGGTGTAAGGCGCAGTGCCGCCGGTTACGGTCGCATGCAGGTGCGCAGTGGACGCACAGGCATCTTCCAGACTGATTTCGACACTGGGATTTGGGTTGATCGTGATCGTCATCGTATCCGTGGCCGCGCCACATGATCCGGGAGGATCGTTCGTTGTTAGCGTTAGCACCACACTTCCCGCAGTGATTTCAGCTGCCGATGGTGTGTAAACAGCGTTCAGCGTGTTCGCGTTTGGAGAGAAGGTGCCCGTTCCGCCACTCCACGACGCACTCAATGCGGAGCCACTAAAACTTCCGTTGAGTGTCACGTCGGGATCGGCCGCGCAAACCTCCTGATCGACGCCCGCGTTAGCGTTGGCCTTGGGCGAGACTGTAAGGATTACGTCATCCACCGCATTTGCACATGATGGACCTGTCACCGTGAGCACAGCTTTAACTGAACCCACGCCGTCTAACGTAATGATTGGATCTTCGTCACCCGGGTTGACGATGCTCGCCGTCGTCGTGCTACCTGCGGCATCGATAGACCAGGTACGAGTTCCGCCTGTTGGTACAGTCGACGAAGCATTCATCGTGAACGCAAACCCTGACGTTTCACACTGCTCCTGATCTGATCCGGCTGCCGCGGCGGGTGACTGGTGAACATCTACACTCGCAGAGCATTCGCTCGCGCCACCGGCGTTTGAAGCGTTGAGCGTGATGACGTACGAGCCCGCGCCGTTGGTGGTCACGTTGGCTGAGATCGTTCCATCTGCGGGATTAGTGTCGGAACTGCTGATGAAGGCATTTGACCCTCCACTATTCACGATCTGGAACGAATACGTTTGACTTGCGTCGGCCGTCCCCACGAGAGCGTGGGTGGTAATTGCCGGAAGGTCGCACACATCGATGTCGTCATTGGTCAGAGCGCAATCGGGCGGAGGTTCGACAGCTGCTGCTGACAGCGATCGATCCTGGTTACCACCACTGCCATTTAGCGATATCAGTCGCGTGTGGTATGGCGAACCGCTTATGCCGCTCGCTGAATTCCCAGCTCCCCAGTCAAGCGCTCTGGCGATGTGTCCGCCCCATGCCATCACGACCGTCGAACTTGTGGCATTAAAGTTTACGGTGATGCGCGTGGATGCCTGGGCCAGCAACAAGTTACCTTGCGGATTGGTGTAGACCATGCTGGTGATGGTGCCGTTGTACATGGTCATCCGTCGTTGCGCGACGGGCAGGGCATTGAATGCATTCTCCGGCAGGCCCGGTATCGGAGAATTAACGCCCGTAGGCGCTGGGATATCGAAAGTCGTGAAGTCAGCCGGATTACAACCCGCGACAATGTCTTCGGGATGGTTTGACGGCCCGCACGGCTGGATGCTTTCGTTGATGCGTTGATAATGAGTAATGAAATCAATCGCGTTTGCACTGTTGTGTTTGACGTCCCATTCAATCACCACTGAATTGTTTCCTAAAACCAGGTCTTTCATTATCAATCGATAAGGAATGGATTGACCTTCCTGGTAGTGTGCGTTCGAAGCGCCGGCGTTGCCGTTAACCCAATCGGCAGGGTCATCGCATGAATTAGGTACCGTGTCATCACACCCCACACCACCGTTCCGAACCTGACTCAGGTCTGCGGATGGTGGCTTGAAAGGCACCATGGGATTCACGGCATTGGCGACACGCGCAACATCTGGGCTGGTTACGCTGTCTGATCGGGATCGCAGTGATGCGGATCCGGTAAGACTCCAGATCAACAGAGAGAGAACACCTGCGGTCAACAGGATGTTTCTCATTCGAACCCTGGAGAGGGAGATTCTGGTTTGTGTCTTGGGATTCATCGGTCGACTCCTTGTTGGAAGGACCAGCTTTTCTCCTGTAGGGAGACCTTCCCCACCGGATTTGCCGGTTTATATGGGGTATTTATGCAGGCTTCGAACTGAAGGTCTGCACTTAGAGTTTCAAGCGGGGCTTTTGAAACGTGAAGATTTGGGCGGGAACCTCGTGCGTTTCATAGCTCACACACGGTAGATGAGAGGGTCTGCACTTAGCAGATGACGTACCTTGAAACCGATTCTAGGAGTGCGGTGAGGTAAGTACATCGAACAAAGGTGCCGTTTGTGCCGGCAGATTTGTCGAATTTTTCTACGGAGGATCGGTAGCATCTACCTGCTACCAGACCTCAGGGGAAGTACCTATGAGGTAAGTAGGCGAAGTGTCTCACGCAAAAAAGGAGGGCCCGGACGGCGCCGAGCCCTCTTTTTGGAAGTACCGGTCGGGTTGTTCTCGCGGATGCCGTCCTCTCATTTCCGGCATCCGAAAGAACCTGCGGAACTTCCACGGCACAAGATCTCACTTACTCACGCTCGTACCGTGCGCGTGCGAGGTGATTCAATGAGACCCTGTACCACCTGAGCCACTTGTGAAAGAGGCTTCGGTTTTCTTAAGAATGCGTCCGCTCCCGCCAACCGGGCTTCTTCTTCAACTTCCGCAGAACCGTATGACGTGAGCACGACGATTCGAGTGTCGGGATTTCGTTCATGGACCAACCTGATAATCTCAAGACCATCTGGACGCCGTGTCAGTCCGAGACGCAGATCCTGAATGATCACGTTGTATTCGGTGGCTTTGATTAGCCCTTCCGCTTCTTCCATCTCGCGGGCCGTGTCGACTCTGAAGCCATGTTGCGAGAAGTATTCGCTCATCGAGAGACAGATCGACTCCTCGTCGTCAACAACCAGCAGATTTCTTGTGTCAGCTACATCGTCCGACGCACTGTCGCGGCCGCTAAAAAGTCTTCTGAGCCGGCCGGAGACTCTTTTCAAAGTTGCTATCGCTGTCATGTGAGCGTTTTTTTATCCGTTACAACCCGACCGGGATCCTTTAGACGCGACACAGTTCGACCGTCAGACGCAAAACACAGATGTGCTTGATCCAAACTTAGTCAGTCATCGCGACGAATTTACTTACGAAAGCGTTTTCGCAGTCCAGTGGCTACACCAACCAGACCGCTGCCTAGCAAGATCAGACTTGCAGGTTCGGGCACCTCACCTTCGGATATCCAAACACTGCCTCCTCCTGACGAAGCCGTACCCTGAACGTGCGCGGCAATTCGAAATGGACCATTACCCCCAGCGCCTGGACAAGTTGAACACGAGAAGGCGAGGAAGCTATCTGACGTAAGACCCGTCGCCGTCATGGTGAACGTGATCGTTTCACCAGGTTCGAGGCGATCGGCTCCGCCAGTTGGAAAGTCGATCAGTATGTCGAATAAACCATCACCGTCGGCCTTGAATGCATCGCTGCCGAAGGTGATGCCAAGATTTCCGCCGATTGCAGTGCAGGTAACGCACGCGAATCCCGTACCCGCCAGCGGCGCGCCGGTGTTATTCAGGTAAAGCGAACCGACGAAGCCGTCGGTATTGTTTGTGATTGTGAATGTGACCGTGTTAGCGCCTGAATTTGTGATGAGGACCGTCAACGATCCTGCCACCGCATTTCCGCTACCTGAGAAATCAGGTCCGGTCAACGTGAAATTTACCGGGTCTGCTTGAGTACGGATGGCTGATCCAAGAGCAACTACCGCAAACATCGCCAGTGAGATCGCGAATTTTCGAACACCTAAAATTGAGGACATTACGAACTCCTTCCTTGTTATAGAAGACGCGGGAGCTTGTGAAGCTAGACCAACTTCACAGGCGCCTTCATGATTAATGGCCGATGGATTGGTAGGAGACAGCACTGCGATCAGGCAGGCTCAACCATCCAGCTTTCAAAATACGCGGCCCACACGTCTGGGCGCGTGTGGACCATCTGCATGGGAGGCTGTAAAGCTGAACACCATTGGGGGCAAGTCGCCTGGTTAAACTATTCAGCCTCCCGAGCGGCACCGGGACGCCGCGGCGGAGCAACCGCCATCCCGGGCCGATTACCTTTCGCTTTTCCCGACCGAAAAAAATCCGAAGTCTTGCGTGAAGGGACGCAGGATTTAGAGTTCAGGGGTGATCGGGCACCCTTTCGACTTTTTGATTATCAAGTTGTTGCAAAATGGTGACAACGGAGGTCTGTGCCCATTTGCGTGGCAGGAATCAGGGTTTTTTAAGAGGGTCACTCTGGCAGGATCCTGCCAGACTCCTAACTGCTTTCTTTTGTAAAGGTTAAATGTAGTTTGGCGTGGAAAAAAGGAAGGAATCCGGCAGGTTATTTGGGGATCTTTGCCAAGCCGTGTCGAAAAGCGTAAATGATGAGTTCCAGCCGATCAGAAACGTCTAATTTTGAAAAAACAGAGCTGAGGTGGTGGGTGACGGTCGTCTCGCTGATGAACAATCTTTCGCCTACTTGCTTATTCTTGAGTCCTTCACCGATCAGCGCAATAACCTCGCGTTCGCGGTCGGTCAGCGATTCAATCTTCGCCGCTTCAGGATCGGCCAGCGTCGGTTTGGTGAACTCCTGGATCATTGACCCCATCATCGAGCGTTCGATCCAAACTTCGCCTTCATAGACTTTCATAATCGCCTTTAACAGTTGGTCGGCGGCGTGGTCTTTCAGAACAATTCCCATGGCGCCACGACGGATCGCCCCTCGATGCGCGTCCGGGTTTTGCACTCCGGTCAGAATAAGTACGCGTGAATCAGGACTGACCTGGCACAACTCGGGCAGGAAAGAGAGACCATCTTCATCCCCCAGCAAAAGGTCGAGGATGATCACATCCGGACGTTCACTGGCTGCACGTTCGAGAGCTTCAATCCGATTGCCCGCCTGGGCGACGACGCGCATTCGCTGATCGTGCTCGATGAGCATGCGTAACCCGCTACGGATCACGACATGATCATCAATTATCATTATGTTGATCGGAGGTGACGTCATCTCTGCGTTGCTTTGTACTTTGTACTTTGTACTTTGTGCTTTGTACTTTGTACTTTGTGCTTTGTGCTTTGTACTTTGTGCTTTGTACTTGTACTTTGTGCTTTGAGCTTTACTTACTCATATCACAGGGAGTTTACAGGTTCAAAAAATCAAAATACCAAGAACAAAGTACAAAGCTCTTTACAACGGTATCCCGACACTGACAACTGTGTAGTCTTTCTCGTCGACATAAACCTGCGTCTCGCCACCTAAGGCAGCCGCGCGCTCGGCTATTGAATGCGGACGAAAGGCACGAACTCCGTCATGGCCGTCAGCACGCTCCGCCTCCATTTGGGAACCGGCACGCGGCCGGCTGTTCTTGATCTGTAACTGAAGCGAAGTCTCTTTGCACAAAATCTCGACGCGCGCGTCACGACAAAAAGCATGGCGCCGGACGTTACTAAGACCTTCAGCGACAATCTGAAACAACTCCGCCGCCAGACGATCGTTGACCTTCACTTTGCCGCGCGCTTCGACGTCGACACTAATTCCGGTAACTAATGAAAACCGTTCTGCGTAACGCTCGATCGCGGGGAGTAGAACATCCATGCGCTCTTCGCCGGCTTTAAGGCCCCAGACGAAACGTCGCAGCTCGGCCAGTTCGTGTTTGGTCAGCTCGAGTAGTTCCTGAACGTTGTCGCGAATGGCGAGGTTCCCGGATTCAAGCTTCTGGTCCAATGCGGAAAGTCCAAACTGAAGTCCAAGATAAGGTTGAATCACGCTGTCGTGAATGTCGTGCGCTATGCGCCGCCGCTCGGTTTCCGCGGCATCGGATGCGAGGTTATCGATCAGGCGGATGTTTTCCATTACCGGCGTCACGTGATCCATCAACTGCAACATGAACTCCATATCGGGACCGTCAATCTGCGTTGGACCATCGACAATGAATAAACGGCCTACCGGCTGGTGACGATAGTAAACAGGCACTGACAAGTATCGTTGCGCGTCCAGCATTCCAGCCAGCTTGTCGCCGCTGCCTGCTGGTGCTTCGGAAAACACGCGAGTTTTTATGTCGAACAGTCGCGCATGTGACGAATGATTTTTGCGGTAAATCACTGCGTGGTCGAGAGAAGGGGAGAGAAACTGCGCGGCTGCTTCCCGGCCAATCTCCGGCGGGGCGGACCGGCTCGCATGGATCCCGCGCACCACGCGATACATCTGGTAACTTTCGGCGTCTCCGGGTTTACCCGGAATTACGAGGAGACACGCTTCCGCATCATAAAAATCGCGCACGCTTTCGAGGATCGCCTTGATCGTGCGATCGATTCCGAAGCGAGGGTTGGAAAAAACTGTGACGTCCTTCAATAGTTTCAGGCGTTTTTTAAGCTGCGTGTGATAACCGCCCCACCGCGCGATAATGTAGCCAAAGATCAACAACCCGACCGGCGCCAGCAGAAGACGATTCAATGGTCTGTTGCCGGGTTCCAGCACTGCGATAATCGTGTAAATCGTCGCTGAGGCGAGTGTCAGACGAAGACCGTCCGTGAGTCCCCAGCTAAACGAAGCAACGATGATGGCGAAGAAGAAGAAATAATAGAAACTGCTGTTCGTGGTGCGGGTTAAGGAAACGAGCGGCAGATACCACAAGAGGTCCAACCACGGAATAAGTTTGTGCGCGACTATCGGGTTGCGGCGGACTGACAAGTGATAGATCAACAAGCCGAATAAGGAGTAGAGGGCCAGTGTCACGTGAATCGGGGTGACCCCAATTCGCGCTTCCATCGACTCGATCAGGGCCACCAGCAAGGCTGACGTTCCCAGCACCAGTCGCATGCCTGCGATCAATCGCAGATCGATCCATTGTTCGGACAACGGATTGGGAGTTCGCGGCACTGGTTTGTGGGCCACAGTCGACACGGGATTTCAGGCGCTCGTGTTGGTTAGAGCTTGCAGCCTCTGCCAGGTGCGTTCTGCTTCTTCACCAAAAAGTATGATGTCATTCTGACGCTCGTCGAGATCAAGACCGAGTCGCGTTTTAACGTCACCCTCGCCGGGGCGATAGTGAGCGGCGGTTATGTGATTGACGTTGACGAGCAACGTTCCGCCCTCAGGATGGGCGAACCCAATAAATTTCATCTCATTACCTCAAACAGGCTTTCCACTAAAAGTGTTTTATACAACTATTTGCTTCTTCTCTGCGGTCTCTGCGTATCTCTGTGATCTCTGCGTTAACTATAGTCGCGAGAAATATTTAACGCAGAGATCACAGAGATACGCAGAGACCGCAGAGCAGAATTGATCCAAGGTCTATTCTAGCTACTTTTCGTGCAAACCCCCTCAAACAGAAGAAGTTCGCCGTTGTTTTTCAGCGGCGGCTGGAGATTCTTGGCGATCTATTTCCGATGTGGATGTGAGGGCCGGTTGCCACACCGGGCACGGCACCGCGAAAAGCAAGAAAGGGAATCGCCTGAGAACGCAGAAATTCGATCAAGGCGCGGCCTTCGGTGCTGTCCGGATGAAGACCGACGTCCATTCCGTTGCGATGGTCCCAACCCCAACGTGTGTGTAAGTCCGATTGGCCGAAGGAACTCAGTGGCAGCGGTTTCTTAAACTTCCCGCTGAAAAACTCCTCGACCTTGCCCGCGTCGGAGAGTTTCCACTTGCCGTTGCCTTCGACCACTGCGTCGTCACTAGTCTTTTCTTCAGCAGGTGGCTTTGGCCGCTCGATGCGAACCACGCGTTCGCGATCGAGAAACTTTGACATGTTTCCACGCTTGTACCAGTAACCGTCCGTCTCTTCAGTCACCTCGTCTACTACGAGTGGACCATCGGCAAGAACGATTGTGATTTTTTCCGGTGTTGGTTCAGTTTTGGTCTGTGCGTGAGCGCAGGTGACCGCGAGGGTCAGGATTAGTGCGCAAGCATAGAACAGACGTGACACGGATCTTTAACTCTTCGGCGCAAAGTACCCGACTCTTGTTTGCGGTTGGTACACAGGGTTCGTCGTTTCCACTCGAACGCGTCGAAAACTTCCGTCGCGCGCTTTGTTGAGCGGCGTAAAGTAGAGCGCGTACTGGTGGCGCAACTCATCGGCCACTTCCGCGTACGTGGATTCCAGCGCGTCGAAACTCAGCGGCTTATAGAGACGGCCCCCGGTGGCACGCGCAAGTTGGGCCAGGTTCTGTTCGCTTTGATCGAGTGCCTGTATTCCCAGCCGCAAGCGGTCGATGTTTACCTGATTGAATCTGACGGACGCTTCGGTTCCGCCTAGCAATGTGTCGAGCTCTGCGCGTTTCGTTGCTCGAGAAATTTCGGTGTTGCTAACGATGTAAGCAGTGACTTGCGCCCTGATCATCGCTTGCAGCGCCGCTTCGAGCGTCGAAGTGCCTTGACCATTATCCAACCCGTCGGAAAGGACGATCACAGCGCGTCGCGATTTGAGTGAGGGTGCGCCAAACTGTTCTTTTGAGGCCAGCAGCAGTGCGTCGTTGAAGCGTGTGTACATGCCGGGTTCGATGCGGTTCAACGCTCGTTGCAACTGGAAGCGGCTTTTGGTCCAGTCCTGCAAGAGTTCGATGCGATCGTCAAACTTGATGAGACTAATGCGATCGTCAGCCGAGAGTTTCGCAGCAAAACCCTGAGCGGCGCGACGGAAATCGTCGATATTGTTGGCTACTGACGAAGACGCATCAACCATCAGAACCACATCGACGGGCACCTGGCGCAACGCGAGATCGCTGAGTGGTTGCATCGTGTTGTCTTCGTAAACGCGAAAATCGTTGCGCGTGAGATTGTTTACGAGATTACCGTTTGCGTCGCGCACAGTGACAGGAAACATCACTTCCGTGGTGTCGACTTTAACGACGTCGTCGGGATTAAGTTCCTGGACGGGTTTCTGTTTCAGCGTGGGAACAGGAGGCGGTGCGCCCATCTTCTCCAGCGCCGTACGCGGCTTCGGTGTCGGTTTAGGTTGCGCCGAGCGCTGTGGCGTGGTCCGCTTTCTTTGTGCCTCGACAATTTGAACATCGAAGTAAAATGTCGACAGCACAAGCGCCATGCACAGAAGCCCAGCGAAAGAAAGATAGCGTGTCTTACTTGCTTGAACTCTCATAATTACGCGTTTGATTCGTACTTAGTGCCTGGTACCTGGTTCAACAAAGTACCAAGCACAAAAATCCAAGTACCAAGGCGTTTACTTGTCTTCGCCCATCGCCGCCTTCATGGCAGCGACTACTTTGTCGCTGACACGGCGTCGGCGCAGTTCGTCCAGCTTGTTGGCGGCCAGATCAAACTCCACAGGCGATTGTTCGATGCGGCGAATGATGGTGCCTTCCGAAAACCCTGCTTCGACAAGCTCAATAATTGAATCGTTGGTGAGGCTCTTGGTTTTTTCGAGTTTCGTAGACGCTGGGGCGCCACCTGGTTCGGTCGGCGGTCTGAGAATCTTGACTGTCGCGCTGCCGGTCGTCACGGTGTCGGAATCGATTGATCCATCACCGCTGCGCGATTTGCTACGGCCTTTCACGCCGCCACCGGATCCAAAAATGTTCGTGCCGCCATCAGCGGGCGCGCTCGCGGAGCCGTTCGACCCACCCGGCTTGGTTTTAGTTTGGGGATCGAGTCCCTGCGTCATGAACTGCTCGTCAGACCACGTTTCATCGTCGAGCATCATGTCCAGACCTTCCTGACGAGAAAGCATCGCCATGATGACTTTCTCGGTTACGCCGTTACGCTTGAGTTCGATCATGCGATCGGGTGAAAGGTCGAAGTTTGGAATGCGTGAACCGATGATCGAGATGATGGTTTTTTCTTTAAAGCCGGCCTTGGTGAGTTTAACGACCGCGGCGTTGTTGAGCGCCTGTTGCTGGCTGGATTGCGTTTGGGCAAACGCTACCAGCGAAAGACTGCAAACGAGGGAGACTGAACAGATAATGCGCGTTGCGAATGAATTCATGCTGTCACCCCATACTTTGTACTTCGTGCTTTGTACTTTGTACTGCTTTTGCAAAGTGCAAAGTACCAAATACCAAGCTCTTTCAAACCAGGTTACCTCTGAGGAGCCGGCACGTCGTTGTCTTCCGTCGGCTTACGGCCGTCGATTCCATAACGTTTGCCGATCTTCTTTACGTACTCACGAGTTTCACGATATGGGGGAACGTTGCGTCCGTATTTCATGACCGCGCCTTCTCCGGCATTATAACTCGCGAGCACCAGATCCACGCGACCCCCGAACATGGTCATCAGCTCCTTCAAATAACGGGTGCCGCCCATGATGTTCTCGGCCGGATCGTATGGCCGACGAACACCCAGCCGGCGCGCTGTTCCGGGCATCAACTGCATCAGTCCCTGTGCGCCTTTTGGGCTACGAGCAAATTGCTTAAACCGCGATTCCTGCTCGATAACACAAAAGACCAGGTAAGGATCAACCCCGAACCGGGCGGCATTCGTCTTTATTAAACTATCAATACGCTCATTTCCGGAGGTCCAGCCATTTTCTTTCCAGGTTGCGCCTTTTGCAACGACTGGCTGTTCGCGTTCGATACGGACTATGTGGTCCCGTTCGAGAAACTTCTGTACGTTTCCGCGGCGGAACCAGGCGCCGTCGGGCGACTCGGTCACCTCGTCGACGCGCATTCGGGCCCCGCCGTCGAGGTAAATCCAGATCGCCAAAGGCGCGGCTTCAGCCGGAGCGGCCGATGTCGTGGTTGGCGCAGTAGGGACAGTCGCCGGCGCTGTCTTTGCGGACGCCGGCTCTTCTTTCGTCAGTGGTGTGAGTTTTTTTACGGAACCTTCGAGCCGCTTGGAAATCCCGCCTTTGCGATACCAGAGCTCATCGCCCTGCTTCCAGACTTCGTCCACTTCGAACGAATAGCCGTCCGCCAGTGTTATGCGTACGCTTTGTTGCGCGGCCACGAGTACCGTGGACAGCGCGAACAAAACACAGGCAAAAGATAGCCGATTTATGTAACCCGCACTTCTAATCATTGCCGGTACTTTGTGCTAAGTGCTCTGTACTTAGTAGAACAGGTGCGAGTACAAAGCACAAAGTACCAAGCACAAAGCACAGCCCTATCGTTTCTCAACACCTACCCTAGATCTTCATCGGTTCGGCCGCTTTCGCCATCTCGAAACGCTGATACTCCGGATCGAAGCCGTGGGCCGTCCCGAAGTAATTCCCCCACGCCAAATCGACCAGTTCTGTGGTCAGCTTCATTTGTCGTCCTTCGAACAGGCAGATGTCGTTTACTTTCCTTAACAGGTCGCGAGGTTCGCAGCCTTTCATGATCCGGTTTTCCTGCGCGTAGCGTTTGATGATGTGGTTCAAACAATCATCGTCGATCGCGACGCCACGATCCTTCGCGGTCCTTCTAAAGATCTCTGAAAACGCGTGTGGCGTGGGTGGTTCGACCCTGGCCCGGTACCCCATGCGCCGAAGGAACGCCTCGTCCACCAGGTCACGCTCATCAAGGTTGGTCGAGAATACTACGAGCTGTTCGAATGGCACCTCGATTTTTTTACCGCTATGCAAAGTCAGGAAGTCGACGCGTCTTTCGAGCGGGAGAATCCAACGATTCAAAAGATCTTGCGGGGCGACTCGCTGGCGGCCAAAGTCGTCGATAACGAGCGTGCCGCCATTGGATTTAACCTGAAATGGCGCCTCATAAAACTTGGCTGTTTCCGACCAGGTTAGATCGGTGTTGTCGAGCGTCAACTCGCCGCCGACGATGATCAGCGGACGTTGAATCTCGATCCAGCGTCGATCGTGTTCGATTGCTGAATCGCGTCGTTCCACCGCGCGGTGACTATGAGCGTCGTAGATGCGAATGATCTGTCCGTCTACTTCTATTGCGTGAGGAATCCAAATCGTTCCGAACAGTGCGGCATTCATGCGTTCGGAAACTGCGGTCTTACCCGTGCCGGGGAGTCCCGTTAGGAAGAGTGACGAGCGGGAGTTGATGACGCAGCCCAGCGTTTGCAACAGAGAGTCGGGCAGAACCAGATCCTGAAATGCCGAACGTACGTTCTCAAATGACGCTGCTTTGGAGGGTACGGCTTGCAGCCGCATCATGTGACCATAATCTCCGAGCGAAACGGGAGCTGGGCCAACGTATCCGCTTTGAGAGTGGAGCCGGGTAACGCGTTCCCAGCCGTGGTCGAGCATCGCGTAACGCGTTGCGCCGACTGCGCTCTGAAGGCGCATCTCGATCAACTTCTCGCGATACAGGTGGTAAAGGATCTCCTCGGTAAGCGCTCGCGGCAAATGAAGTCGGTCGGCTACGGAGTTAGTTGTTGGCTCCGGCAGCATCGACACGTGCTTGAGGGCCAGGTCGCACAGGAAAGCTTCATGCACACCCGTGTCAGCGACTTCTTCCGGAGTGGGTGGACCAAGACTTTCAATTTCTGCCCGACTTAGAATACTGAGATGTCCCATGTGAGTTGACACTCCCTCTTTAATTTCTCTCTGCGTAACTCTGCGTTCTCTGCGACTCTGCGGTGAAAATGCCCAACAACGAGTTCACCGCAGAGACGCAGAGAACGCAGAGTTACGCAGAGTTAAACCGCATCACTACCTACGCACGGTTACTGTTTCTCGGTCGCTTCCGCGTGCGTCCGCAAGGTTAACAACGTTTTGTTAGCTTCCGCGGCTTCCTCGGTTTTACCCGTGCGTTGATAGAGCACGACGAGGTCGGCCAAAACAGCCATGCTTTCCGGTTGTAGTGATCTCGCTTTTTCCAGGTGCTCGATGGCTTTCTTGTTCCAACCTAAGCGCTTGAGGCGAGTGGCGATGTTCAGTCGACCTTGAAACTCACCGACGGCACGTTCAAAGCTCTTATAAGCATCGTCAAACTTGCCGAGTTCCACCTGCGCGAGCGCGAGGTTGTTGAGAAAGCGTTCGTCGGGCTTCGCTTTGACTGCGCGCTTCAAATACTTGACGGCGCGCTCGAAGTCACGGTCTTTCATCAGCAGGTAGCCATAGTCGTTCAGATGTGCCGGCTGGTCGTTATCACCCTTGAGACTTGCCTTCAGCGATTCGAGAGCATTGTTGCGCAAACCCTTACTTTCGTAAGCAATGCCCAGCAGGTTATGTGCTTCGTACAATTTTGGATCGAGTGACACTGCACGACTGAGGGCGGCGATGGCGCCGTTAGCGTCGCGGTTTTCGAACGCCTTTCGACCATCTGCGAGGTAAATACGGGCCAGCGCCTGATCGGAATCGAGCGTCGAATTGGTGTCGGACGCTACGGTTGCAGGCGCCGCCCCGTCTTTTGTCGGGGCTGCAGTGGTGGTTCGAGCGTCAGTGACTCTCGCAACTTTCGCGGACTCAAACTTCTTGACGTCTTTTTCGGAGAGACGGTGCAACTTGTTCGGGTCTTCTTTCTTGCCAAAGCCGAATAGCCGGCCAACGGCCTTGAACGGAAACGTGACGACTTTAACGAAGCGATTTCCGCCCTTCTTTTCCGCCTGAATGTCGTCGTCGGCATTTGCGTTTTCGGTGACCATCGCCAGTTCGGCGTCGGTCATGACCGTGCTGTGAACCGTACTGCGAGGTTCGGATATCACCACGACGAGGGCTGCAATACAGAGCGCAACTGCAACACGTTTGAGCATTG
>Ga0209486_10000745_pt1 | contig 14311 bp, 8 predicted proteins | sample NCCompost_FD_187518 | JGI IMG/M metagenome (GOLD analysis project Ga0209486, IMG submission 187518) | Agricultural soil microbial communities from Utah to study Nitrogen management - NC Compost (SPAdes) (version 2) | ecosystem: Environmental > Terrestrial > Soil > Agricultural land | place: USA...
AACTTGCCGAAGGAGAACTAAAACTCTATCCCCGCATCTACGCAGTTACGGTTGCGTTGATCGCTCACACGGATTGCCGCCTGGACACTGAAACCCTGCGGCGCTACATCGCGGCCTATCAAACTGCTTCGCCTCTCACGATAGGTGAACTTTGGGCCATCGCCATTATGTTGCGCCTGGCGTTGGTTGAGAACCTACGGCGTCTTGCGCTCGCTATGATCAAGGCGCGTGCGGAACGAGAAGAGGCCGACAAGCTGGCAGACAAACTGCTCGAGCTTTCTCAACGTCAACCCTCTGCGCTGGTGGCCCAAATATCTGAGCGCATGGGCAAACGCGATAGGTTGCCGAAAGCATTTGTCGTGCAACTTGTGCAGCGCTTGCGGGAGCAAGACCCAAGTATCGCTCCAGTGATGGAGTGGCTGGAAAAGCAGTTGAGCCGAAGCGGGCTAACCATTGAACAGGTAACCCATCTCGAGCATCAGCGCCAGGCCGCTACTCAGGTAACCGTAGGAAACATCATCACCAGCATGCGTCTGCTTTCGACGCTTGACTGGCGTGAGTTCTTTGAAAGTGTTTCGTTGATAGAACCAGTGCTCGGGAAGGACCCGGCCGGCGCTTATCCGAATATGGAATTCGTGACTCGCGATCGTTACCGCCACGTCATCGAAAGAATCAGCAAACGAACTCGTGCCGACGAGTTGGAAGTCGCTCGCACGGCAGTCGAACTGGCAAAAAATGCGGAAAAGGAAGTCGGAGCCGATCAGACAGGTGGGCGCACTGCTCACGTCGGGTATTACCTCGTTGATGCGGGTTTGCCGCAACTTGAGAGCACTTACGCATACCGGCCCGAACTCATTGAGAGACTACGAAGGTTTTTCCTGCGTCATGCGACTGCAACGTATCTCGGTGGGTTGACGTCGATGACAGTGTTGATAATCGGGTTACTCACGTCATTCATGTATTCAGCTGGTGCATCGTGGCCGGTACTTCTGGCGACTGTGTTGTTGGCCCTGGTACCTGCAACAGACCTGGCGGTGAGCGTCTTGAACTGGGACGTAACTCATTTCTTCCCACCGCGACTCCTGCCACGAATGAACACTGCCGCCGGCATACCACCGGAGGCCTGCACCATGGTAGTGGTGCCAACAATACTTTCGACCGAGTCGCAGATTAATGAGCTGATCGAACGGTTGGAAGTGCACTTTCTCGCTAATCAGGACAATGAAGTTTACCTGGCGCTGCTCGGCGACTTTCCTGATGCTGACGCGGAAACGATGCCGCAGGACGCCACACTGTTGGAGGCTGCGTTGAATGGCATCGCGCAACTCAATCAACGCTACGGCGCCGAGAATTCGGCTCGCTTTCATCTGTTTCACCGCCAACGTCTTTGGAACCCGAGCGAAGAAAAGTGGATGGGTTGGGAACGCAAGCGCGGAAAACTGGAGGAGTTTAACCGGCTGGTTCGTGGAACGGGTGTCACCAGTTTTGTGGTCCAAACAGACGACGAGGCGCTCCTGCGACGCGTACGTTATGTGATAACTCTCGATTCTGATACGCAACTCCCACGCGATGTCGCCAGAAAACTGATCGGCGCAGCAATTCACCCGCTTAACCGTCCTCGATTTGATAACCAGACTAACCGTGTGGTCGAAGGTTACGGAATTCTGCAACCGCGAGTCAGCATTTCGCTTGAAAGCGCATCGCGTTCACGGTTTGCACGTATCTTCTCCGGCAACACCGGGATCGATCCGTATACCACTGCTGTTTCCGACGTTTATCAGGACTTGCTGGGGGAAGGGAACTTCACCGGCAAGGGTTTGTATGACGTGGCTGCATTTGAGACTGCACTGGCCGATCGAGTTCCGGAGAACTCGTTGCTCAGTCACGATCTTTTTGAATCACTGTTCGCCCGGGCTGCGCTGGTGACCGACATTGAACTGCTCGACGACTATCCATCTTCCTACATTGCCTACGCACGACGGCAACATCGCTGGACCAGAGGCGATTGGCAAATCTTCAGATGGCTTTTCCCAGCCGTTCCAGATTCACGGCGTAACAAAATTCATAACCCGCTGCCTTTGATTGGCCGTTGGAAGATTCTCGATAACCTGCGACGCAGCCTGGTTGCGCCTTCGCTTTTTCTGTGGCTCATTGCTGCCTGGACCATCTTTCCCGGTGCGTCTTTTCTGTGGACACTGTTCGCAGTGATCGTTATCGCTTTTCCTGTTTACCTCCACATTACTACCAGCATTCTGATTCACCCGCGCGGTGTTCCGTGGACCAGCCACTTTTGGAGTGTCTGGGGCGACGTGAGAACAAACACCGCGCAGTTCGCGTTGTCAGTGCTGTTATTACCGCATCAGGCCTATCTCATGCTGGATGCGATCGTGCGTACTATTTTCAGAAAAGTTTTCTCGCGAAAGAAGTTGCTGGAGTGGGTCACTGCCGCTGACGCAGAAAGAACAGCGGTTCAGGAATTACCTGGTTTTGTGTTGTTTATGTGGCCCGCGGAGTTTTTGGCGGCCGTGGCCCTAATCGCTTCAGCAATTTTAAAACCCTCTGCGTTACCCGTAGTTTTTGTGTTTGCTGTTGCCTGGGCCGTGTCGCCAGTGATCGCGTACTGGGTCAGTACCATTCGACCCCCTGAAAGAAAGACGGTCGACGAAACGGACGTCAACTTTGTGCGCATGATCGCCCGACGTACGTGGCGTTTCTTCGAGACTTTCGTTGGCCTCGAAGACAATTGGCTGCCGCCTGACAATTTCCAGGAGGATCCGGTGCCCGTCGTAGCGCATCGCACCTCGCCAACCAATATCGGTCTGCTTGGACTGGCGACAGTGGCTGCGCGCGACCTGGGTTACGTTTCGACGTTGGAGTTCGTCGAACGTCTTGAGTTGACGACGGCTACCGTCGGAAAACTAACGAAGTTTCATGGACATCTCTTTAACTGGTATGACACCAGAACTCTCGAGCCTTTGATGCCGCAGTACATATCCACGGTGGACAGCGGAAATCTGGCCGGCCACTTCGTGACTCTGCGTCAGGCCTGCGTCGACCTACCTGATCACAAACTGTTCGATGGGAACACCGTCGCAGGTCTGTGCGACACGATTGAAGCTGTCTCGGCGGAAGCAAACAAGCTTGGTCAGGCTCGCCAACGCACAGAGGTGGTCACAGTCAGTGAATTGCGAAACGCGATTGACGCGTGCCGGCGGTCGCTCGATGCCCACGATGTTAACGGGTTGTCATCCTGGTATCAGTTGTTTGAAGCACTGCGGCGGCGAATGTCGGACATCGAAGATATCGTTAATGCTCTCGCGCACGAACACGGCGAGGCAAGCTTCAACGAGCTCCGATGGTGGGTTCGCGCCCTGCATCATCAAGTCGATTCATGCTTGCGCGACGCAGATGTGCTGGTGCCGTGGGGACGCTGGTTAGGTACCGCTTCAGATCCAACAGGTGGTTCCAAGCCGGATGTGCTGGCAAGACTCTTGCACTCGGTTCCGGTTGTTGCAGATATTCCCGGGATTTGCGACACCGCCTTGGTTGAGTTATCGGCGCTCCAACTGGAACAGGCTAATGGTTTCGATGAGTTGACTCGTGCACTCGAGGCATCAGCAGCATCTGCAGTGGAACTGATGTCGAGGGCCAGTCGCCTGGCTCAGCGAGTAAGCGAGTTTGTCGAACAAATGGATTTCACGTTTCTGTTTGATCCGGAACGTAAGTTATTTCCTATCGGCTACAACATGTCAGCATTGCAGGCAGACAATTCTTACTACGACCTGCTGGCATCGGAAGCCCGCGTTGCGAGTTTCGTCGCGATTGCGAAGGGTGAGATCTCGCAGGAGCATTGGTTCCGAATGGGCAGACAGTTGACGCGGGTAGATGGTGGACGCGCGTTGATCTCCTGGACTGGAACAATGTTTGAGTACCTCATGCCGTTGATAACGATGCGTAACTATCCGGGTGCACTGCTCGACGAAACGTATCGGGCCATCGTTCACCGGCAGATCGAATATGGCGCAGAACGCGGCGTTCCCTGGGGTATCTCTGAATCAGCGTATAACGTCCGGGATATCAATCTCAATTATCAGTATGGGCCATTTGGCGTTCCGGGGTTGGGACTAAAGCGGGGCCTGATCGAAGACCTGGTAGTCGCTCCTTACGCAACCATGCTCGCCGCCCACATCGATCCGCGTGCGGCGGTTGCGAATTTGCGCCGACTGCAGAAAGAAGGTGCTTTAGGAGCCTACGGATTTTACGAGTCAATCGACTACACCAAGGAACGTCTGCCCCAGAACCAGCGCTTTGCATTGATTCGCGCTTTCATGACTCACCACCAGGGAATGTCACTAGTGTCGCTGGCTAATGTTTTAAAGGACGGTGTGATTGAAAAACGCTTTCATGCGGATCCTTCAGTGCGGGCCACTGAGCTGTTGTTACAGGAGCGAGTGCCTGTCAGCGTTCGGGCCGCGCATCCGCGTGCCGAGGAAGTGCTGACGGGCCGGGTGGTGCAAACCCAGCCGGGAATTATCTCTCGCACCTACGACACACCAGATCTCGAAGCGCCGCGAACGCAGTTGTTGTCCAATGGAAGCTACTCGGTAATGGTGACAACTGCCGGTAGCGGCTATTCAAACTGCGAAGAGAATGCGGTAACGCGTTGGCGCGAAGACGTTACCAGAGACAATTGGGGGACGTTTGTTTATTTAAAAGACGTCCGCAGTGGCACTGTCTGGTCGGCCGGCTATCAACCGGTGTTGAAGCGCGCCCAGAAGTATGAGGTATCTTTCTCGGAGGACAAGGCAGACTTCAGACGTCACGACGACGGCATCGACACACACATGGAGATCGTTGTGTCAGCCGAAGACAACGCCGAGGTACGTCGCGTTTCGTTAACCAACAATTCCTTAAGAACACGTGAAGTTGAATTAACCAGTTACGCCGAGGTGGTACTCACATCACCACAGGCGGACGCCACCCACCCGGCGTTCAGCAACCTTTTTATAGAAACAGAATTCTTTGCGGCCGAGAACGCCATCCTGGCGCACCGGCGGCAGCGCTCCAGTACTGACAAGCAAATCTGGGCAGTCCATGTGTTGGTCGTGGAAGGCGATTCAGTGGGCGCGATTCAATACGAAACCGACCGGGCCCGCTTCCTGGGTCGAGGCCACACAACAAACGATCCAATTGCCGTAATCGAGGACCGCCCCTTATCGAACACGACGGGCGCCGTGCTTGATCCAGTGTTTAGTTTGCGCCGCCGGGTGCGAATCAGGCCCAACGAGACTGTCCATTGTTCCTTCAGCACGATTATTGCGAACTCGCGCGAGCACGCAATGCGATTGGCTGACAAGTATCACGATCCAAGCACCTTTGAGCGAGAGCTGAGGCTGGCGTGGACCAAGGCACAAGTAGAGCTAAGTCACTTGAAAATCGATGCCGAAGAGGCGCACCTGTTTCAACGGTTGGCTGGCCATACTGTCTATTCGGACCCTTCCCTGCGCCCGCGCCCGCATGTGTTGTCCCTGAACACTCGCACACAATCGAGCCTTTGGGCGTATGGGATCAGCGGTGACTTACCAATCCTGGTAGCGCGAATCGATAAGGCGGAAGATTTGCCAATCATCAAGAAGCTTGTCAGGGGTCACGAGTATCTTCATTACAAGGGACTGAAAATCGACCTGGTTATTCTCAACGATAATCCGACCAGTTATCTCGGACTTTTGCAGAAGGAACTGGAGACGCTCGTCCGTACCAGTGGTTTGAGCGGTCTGCAGGACAAACCGGGCGGCACTTTCCTGCGCCAGGCCGACCAGATACCTGAAGCCGATCGGATATTGCTCCATGCCGTCGCCCGCGCAGTTATCGTTTGTGAGCGCGGAACTCTGGAGGAGCAACTTGATCGACCGTACGTTGAGGAACCACTGCCGCCGCTCTTAGTTCCACGACAGGCGCCGCAGATCTATCCCGAAACCAACCTGGCGCCCCCCGAGTTGTCGTTTTTTAATGGTCTTGGTGGCTTTCATCAGGGTGGCCGCGAATACGTAACTCTGCTCGGTGCTGATCAATGGACGCCAGCCCCATGGTCCAACATCATCGCAAATGCAGCCAAGTTTGGTTTCCACGTAACTGAAACAGGCGGCGGCAGCACCTGGTCCGTCAACAGTCGCGAGAACCGCTTAACGCCGTGGTCCAACGACGCAGTTAGCGATCCGCCGGGCGAAATCGTTTACCTGCGAGACGACGAAACCGGAACGGTCTGGTCGGCCACACCTCTACCGATTCGGGAACGCGAGCCTTACGTGGTCCGGCACGGTCAGGGCTACTCCGTTTTTGAACACACGAGTCACGGGATATCGCAGGAGTTATTACTTTTTGCGCCGTTGGATGCGTCGGTCAAAATTACACTTCTGCGTTTGCGCAACCGCACCAACCGCAAGCGCAAGCTAACCATCACGCTCTACAACGAATTAGTGCTAGACGTGTTGCGCAACGGCTCCGCGCCCTACGTGATCACTGAAATCGATGGTGCATCAAACACGATCTTTGCCCGGAACCCTTTCAACAATGAATATGCGGGCCGCGTCGCGTTTGTGGCGACCAATGAAAAGCTGACGAGCGCGACCTGCGACCGCAAAGAATTCATCGGTCGTAACGGCTCGCTGGCCCGGCCTGCTGCAATGCGTCGCACTAAGCTCGGCGACCGCGATGGCGCGGGTTTGGATCCTTGTGCGGCATTACAAGTGACAATTGAACTTTCGCCGTTTGAGGCACGAGAGATCGTTTTTCTGCTTGGAGAAGAGGAAACCAGGGAGGCGGCGCAATCACTGGTTGACCAGTTTACACAAGCCGGTAAGGTGAATGAGGCTTTTGAGAGGGTGCTTACTCACTGGGACACCATCCTGGGAACATTGGAAGTAAGAACACCGGATACTGCACTGGACACGATGCTGAACCGTTGGCTGCTTTATCAAACATTGTCATGTCGCATCTGGGCCCGATCGGCGTTCTATCAATCGGGTGGAGCTTTTGGTTTCCGCGATCAGTTGCAGGACGTAATGGCGCTGGTGTACAGCAGTCCGGCAATTGCACGCGAACAGATTCTGATAGCCAGTGCTCATCAGTTTAAAGAGGGCGATGTGCAGCACTGGTGGCATCCTCCGTCTGGCCGCGGTGTGCGAACGCGCTTTTCCGACGACTTGCTCTGGCTGCCTTACGTTACTGCCTTTTACGTAAATGTCACCGGGGATTACTCGGTGCTGGATGAAGTAGTGTCGTTTCTGGAGCAGCCGCTGTTAAAGCCAGACGAGCAGGAAGTTTATATGCAGCCGTCCGTGTCGGAAGAGTCGGCATCTGTCCTTGAACACTGTGCGCGGGCAGTTGATCGCAGTTTGGCGGTCGGTCAACACGGTCTGCCGTTAATGGGCTCCGGCGACTGGAACGATGGCATGAACCGGGTGGGCCATCTTGGCAAAGGCGAGAGCATCTGGGTGGGTTGGTTTCTTTACACGATCCTCGACACCTTCACGCCGATCTGCGAGCAGCGCAAGGAAACTGATCGGGCGGCACGTTATCGTCAGCATCAGGAAAAACTCAGGGATGCACTCGAGCGCGGCGGTTGGGACGGTGACTGGTACCGCCGCGCTTATTTTGATGATGGAACACCTCTCGGTTCGGTGCAAAACGACGAATGCCGCATCGATTCGATCGTGCAGTCGTGGTCTGTGATCTCGGGTGCCGGCGAACCATACCGGCAAGCGCGGGCCATGGCATCAGTGGAGGAGTACCTGATTCGTCGGGGTGACGGCCTGGTGATTCTCTTCACGCCGCCATTCGATAAGAGCCAACTGGATCCTGGTTACATCAAGGGTTACGTGCCGGGGGTCAGAGAAAATGGCGGGCAATACACACACGCTGCGCTTTGGACATTGATAGCGTTTGCGCTGCTCGGTGATGGTGAACGAGCGGGCGAGTTATCTTCATTGTTGAATCCAATCAGTCACTCGTCCACGCGAGCTGGTTTGCACAAATACAAGGTAGAACCCTACGTGGCCGTCGGCGACGTTTACGCAGTCCCGCCCCACACCGGACGCGGGGGCTGGACGTGGTACACGGGTTCAGCCGGCTGGATGTATCGGGCGGGACTGGAATCGATTCTTGGGTTTAAGTTGCAAGGCCAGCGCCTGAGCATCAACCCTTGCGTGCCTCGTTGGTGGAGAGACTTTGACATTACCTACCGGCGTGGTCGCACCACTTATCGCATTCGGGTCGAAAATCCGGCCGCAGTCAGCCGGGGTGTGATCAGGTTAGAACTCGATGGTGCTCTGCAGGACAGTGACGACTTTCCGGTAATAGATGACCAGCAGATCCACACCGTCCGGGTAATAATGGGTGAACGGGAAGTTTCTGAAGAGCAGACGGAATCCGAACCCGAAGCGGCCCAAAAGGAAAAAAACTAGGTCTCTCATCCCCGGATTCGTTTTAAGTTGAAGAAAACCCGGCAGTTGAATTTCAACAGAATTGGGAACGGATGCAAAAACCGCCCCGGTAGTCCCAGTCAATTTCGATCGCCACATGGGCCAGTTCAGCAAGTGGTTACTTCACGAGGATCAGAAGGAACTGTTCGACTACCTGTTTGCAGTCGTTCTCAACGTTTCTTTTCTTGCGATTACTGGGTTGCTCTTGTGGCCGAAGGGCCACGCTGTCCTGGTATGGCGCTTCACCAAAGGCTACTGGGTGTTTTATGTTGTCCTGTTCTGGACGGCCATACTTCTTCTGATATTGCAGCGCCGCTTGCGCGTTGACAGTACTCGCATTACGACGCGTACGTGATTTCAGGTTTGGTGTTGAGCGGTTTCATTCAGGCAGGGTGGTCCGCCTTCGCGGCTCTCCTTATCCGCGACTTCACGGCGGAGGCTTCTGTTCCGGTCGATATCGTCCTATACGGGGTGGGAGTTTTTTCGTGTTACGTCGCTTGCGTTATAGTCGCAGCGTTTTACATGGGCAGCATCTATCGGTTTACTAACCTGTTGATTGCGATTATCAGTTTCGTCTTGTTCAGTATTTGGCCGTCCGCGGCGCGCGTATTGTTTGGGTGGTTCTTCGATTTGTTTTGAGTGTTTTTAGTCGGGGTAAGTACAACACAAAGAAGGGATTCGATCGGAATGAAGCCAGCGTACATCTCGCATTACGGCATCCGTGCCAAAAAGCTTGGCGAAATGATTGAGTGGTATGCACAGGTGTTTCAGGCGAAGGTGCAACATCAGAATGAGTTCCTTGCTTTCATGACTTATGACGACGAACACCATCGTTTGGTGATCTTCGAAGACCCTGAAACTGTAGACCGGCTGCCAACCGCTTCTGGAATCGATCACGTCGGATATGGCGTAGCGAGCTTTGGCGATCTGGTTGCTATCTACGAGCGTCTGAAGAAACAGGGCGTCACGCCGTTCGCGCAGTTAAACCACAGGTTCACCACATCGCTTTACTATCATGACCCGGACGGCAATGAGGTTGAGTTCAGCGTTGATAACTTCGCGACCAAGGAAGAATGTAGTGCGTTCGTTACCAGTGAAGAGATGGCGGAGATTGGCCGGCCACCATTCGGCTACGCGTTTGATCCCGATGAACTCGCCGCTCTGGTCCATCAAGGCGCATCGATGGAAACGCTGGCGCGTATTGGCCAGCCTAATGGCGGATAGTGTGTTAAAGAGAAAAACATTGTGACGCAACATATTGGAATCGTAGCCGGTAGTGCAGAAGGTGCGGCGCTTTGCTACCGCACAATCTGTATGGAGGCGCCGGCCATCCTGGGTGAACATAATCACCCTGAGATCACCATGAACTCGATACCAATGGCAGCGCACATGCCGCCAATTCGCGCGAACGATTGGAAAGCAGTAGCCGAGTTAATGGCTGACTCTGCCCGCAAAGTGGCAGCGGCGGGCGCCGATTTCGCGATCTGTCCCGACAATACTTATCACCAGGCATTTGAATATTTGGTGCCCATTTCACCGATTCCATGGCTGCACATCGCAGAGGTCGTGGCGGATGAAGCACGACGCCTCGGGTTCAAACGACTGGGTATTTTAGGAACGAAGTATCTGACTGAAGGACCGGTCTACACGGGTGCGTTGAGGAGGGTCGGGATTGAAAAAGAAATACCTGAAGAGCATGACCGGAACAGGATTAACGAGATCATTTTTAAGGAACTCGTCAACGGGGTATTCGCAGAACCATCTCGTCTCTATTTCAATGAAGTTACGGACAAGCTAAAGGCACGCGGTTGTGATGCCGTAGTGCTCGGCTGCACCGAGATTCCGCTCATCGTCCGGCCGGCCGATTGCCCGTTACCTGCTTTGGATTCAACACGCCTCCTCGCGCGAGCTGCATTACGAAAAGCCCTCGCCCAGCTGGAATAGTGTTTCGTGTATTTCGTGGATCGCTTTAGTCTCACAAAAAAAGCGATCCACGAAATACACGAAATACACGAATTACACGAAACCAACGCCCTTCGTTCGGGGCGTCCTTCAGCGTTAAACCAAACTGCACCACTTGGCTTCCAACTTTGGTGTGGCGAATGATAGCCTACTCACGAATCTGGACGATGTTTACTCTCTGATGACCGATGCTCCTTCGGCCACTCAACCATTTACGCGAGGAGATACCTGGTGCCTGAATTTCTTTCGAACGTCAGTCCACTGATGGTGTTTCTTGCCATCGCTGCTATTGGCTTCATCTTCCTGCTTGTGTCCTTGGTCATCGGAGACATCTTCGATAGTTTTGGCTTTGACACTGGCCTTGATGGCGCAGCTGACGGTCATGGCTTGTTGGACAGCCGCGTCATCAGTGTCTTTGTGACATCGTTTGGAGGTTTTGGAGCCATAGGAATACAAATGGGATTTGGCATCGTGGCCAGCTCCCTCATTGGTCTCGCCGGCGGGATTGTCCTTGGTGGTCTCGTTTCACTCTTTGCGCGTTTTCTTCACCGGCAGCAGTCTTCGAGTTCAATCGGCACATCGCAAATGGTTGGCCGCACGGCGCAGGTAATCGTCGCGATTTCGCCAGGTGGCGTTGGCCAGGTGAGTTGCCGGATAGGCGAAGAACGAATTGAAAAGTTGGCCCGCGCGCGAGACAACTCGGAAATAAAGGCCGGTACGATGGTACGTGTTGACGAAGTAGCAGGCGATTCTTTGATCGTCAGCTTACATACTGAAGCGTGATCCGCTCGGATTGTTCCAATTGAAATTGGTTCGCTGGTTCTGCGCCACACTCTTCTGACTCAAATCTGAGGTAACAACAAATGCCCGAGATGCAAGATTTACTTATCCCCGTCGTGATCCTGGTTGTAGTGATCGGCTTTTTGATCGCCCTGATGCTGCTGAGCCGAAACTACATAAAAGTCTCCCCTAATCAGGCGGCCGTAATCTCCGGGCGTTCGCGCCGGCTCCCGGACGGAACGTTGGTTGGCTACCGGCTGGTCAGAGGCGGCGCGACCCTGATCTTCCCGTTCCTCGAGAAGGTCGAATACCTGAGTCTAAACGTGCTTACTGTGCCGCTGGCGACTTCTCGCGCGTACACCGTTCAGGGTGTTCCGGTATCTGTCAAAGCGGTCGCCAACGTGAAGATCAAGGGCGACGACGAATCGATGCGTGCGGCCGCGGAACGCTTCCTGGGTATGCGGCCTGACGAGTTTCACAAACTCGTTTTCCAAACCCTGGAGGGTCACTTGCGGGCGATTCTCGGAACGCTCACGGTCGAAGAGATCAATAACGACCGGCAAAGCTTCGCCCAAAAGTTAACCACCGAGGCAGCCGGCGATCTGGAAAAGATGGGCATAGGGCTCGACGCTCTTACCATTCAGGAGATCTCCGATGACGAAGGTTACCTCGATGCATTGGGCCAGCGGCGCACCGCAGAAGTCCAGCGCGATGCTGAGATAGGCAAAGCAGAAGCCTTGCGCGATTCCAAGATAAAAGCCGCGCTGGCGATGCAGGAGGGTGAAAAAGTTCGTCTCGCTTCCGAAGCGGACATCTCCGCTTCAACCAGAGAGACGGAGGTCAAGCGCGCACAGTTTCAAGCGGAAATTAAGCGTGAACAAGCGACTGCAGAACAAGCCGGCCCTCTCTCGGAGGCTAAGGCGCGCCAGGAAGTGGTAGCCGAAGAAGTTCGGATCGAGCGTATCCGTACTCAGGAACAAATTGCAGTCCAGGAGCAGGAAGTGCTCAGGCGGGAAAAGGAACTTGAAGCCACGGTAGTGAAAAAAGCGGAGGCTGAACGTCGAGCAGTGGTGCTCTTAGCCCAAGGCCAACAGGAAGCAGCAATTCTCGAGGCCGAAGGGCGCAAGCAGGCCTTGATTGCCACAGCGGAAGCTGAAAGCCAGAAACTTCAGAGGGAAGGTCTGGGACGCGCATCCGCGGTTGAAGCTGAGGGCCGCGCTGAAGCAGAAAGAATTCGCGCACTTGGTCTGGCAGAGGCGGAGAAAATTCAGGCGCAGGGTTTGGCCCATGCCAAAGCCACTGAAGCACAAGGTCTGGCAGAAGCTACCGCCATTAAAGAGAAAGCGGCGGCTTGGCGAGAGTTCAACGACGCCGCTCGGCTGCAAACTATTCTCGAAAAACTTCCCAGTATCATCGAGGCGACCGCACCGGCACTTCGCGCAGTCTCGGAACCACTGGGTAACATCGAGAAGGTTGTGATGATCGATCATGGTGGCAGCGACTCGAACGGCCACGGTTCAGGTGGCCTGAATCGGTTTGCGCAAACTGGTCCGACGATGATTTACGCACTGCTCCAGCAACTACAAGCGCTGGGATTGAATGTCCCGGACATGCTCAAACAACTGGGAGTGTCCACGGACGAGGCCCAGCGGATTGCGACCGATGCGACCCCGGTCGGGGAAGTCCGCCCTCCCAAAACAGCCAAGTAGCATCGCCCGCTCGAGTGTTTGTTGAACTTAGGATCGAAAGCGGTCGTAGTAGATGCGGGAGTGAAAAAGGTATGTACTGTTCATCTTGCGGTAAAGTTGTCGCGCAAGGGTTGAGCTACTGCAACTATTGCGGCGGTAAGCTGAATATAAAGGAAGACGGCGACAGCAAGTTGCCAAAGGTAAAACCGGAGTTGCTTGTCTCAGCGATGGCCGGACTCTTCATCTTAGGCCTGATAGCTATCATCATGATGATGGGTATGATGAAACAGGTGATGGGCCTATCTGTCGAGAGCGTACTGGTAATTTCCCTTTTGCCGTTTCTGTTGTTGCTGTTCCTCGAAGGCGTATTCATTCGATTATTGTTTCGTGGCAGGCGCGGGACAGACGCTACCACTGGTTCTCTTTCAAGAGGACAGTCGACTAAAGAACTCGATGCGGCGCAGGTGCGGACTCTTCCCGAGCACATCCCAAGCGTAACTGAACACACCACCCGTGCATTTCATCCGATTCACACCGACCGGAGATCAGAATAAGACGTAACGCAAACTGTTAGTTTGCGGGCGCGTTGAATGGCATTCAGCCATCGCAAACTAACGGTTTGCGTTCCCAGGCGGTGAACAGCCCAACATTCCCATAAACCGTTTAGCGTCGGCGATGCGCGGCATTTCGTTAAATAAAATGTACGCAGGTTCGATGGGCTCGGCTTCAATCAGCATGCGGTGAAGTTGTTGTAGCTCGTCGTCAGTGTATGAGTGACGCGGACCGGTGATGCCATGAAGTCGCCAGTAGATCGGATGACCCGGTTCAGGACGCGTCACAAACGGATCGATAACATGGACCAGATCCAAATCCCGGCACAGTGAAAGCGCCAGGTCGCGCTGGGCCACCCATTTCGGTCCGCGCGGCTCCCACAACAAACGCGCGTGCGGCCGTTTGATGCGTTCGAAAAACCTGCGCATACGATTTACATTCTCAGGTTGGGGATCGAAGCTCGCCGGACATTGAAATAACATCGCCGTCGCTGATAGGAGGTTCGCACACTCGACCGAACGTTCCCATCCCTCATGCACGATTGGTGAATCTCGAAAAAATCCCGGTTCATCCTTTGGTTCGAGCTGACGCTTCATACGTCGATACGTCGGGCTGTTTGCGGCGTGAGTCACCAGCTGCCAAACTTTCATCGTGTATTCAAGCTGCGGTGTGCCGGCGGCGGGCCACTTCAAAATGACCGTGTCACGCGGCGGCTCATAGAATGTGCTCTGCACCTCCACGACAGGGAAGTGGCGAGGATAGTCTTTCATCGGCATAGTGAAACCGCAGAGTCCTACGCGAACTATCATAGAGAAATGCTACTACCCAGCTTTGTTCGCAATATCACAA
>Ga0209486_10000747_pt1 | contig 14288 bp, 7 predicted proteins | sample NCCompost_FD_187518 | JGI IMG/M metagenome (GOLD analysis project Ga0209486, IMG submission 187518) | Agricultural soil microbial communities from Utah to study Nitrogen management - NC Compost (SPAdes) (version 2) | ecosystem: Environmental > Terrestrial > Soil > Agricultural land | place: USA...
GCTCAACATGGTCGCCGGCGAGATCAAGCGACCCGAGTGGACGATCCCGCGGGCTCTCACGTTAGGCATCGTGATCGTCATCGCGATCTACCTCGGCGCCAACGCGGTGTACGTGCACGTGCTTGGCCGGGACGGACTGGCGGCCAGCAGCGCCGTGGCGGCCGACACCGCGGTCCGCCTCATCGGGCCAACCGGTGGCACGCTGATCACCATCGGCGCGATGTTATCGATCCTCGGCTTCGTCAACGTGGTGTTGTTAGGCAATTCCCGCATGCCGTACGCGATGGCGCGCGATGGATTGTTCCTCTCCGCGGCCGGGAAGATCCATCCGCGATATGGCACGCCGCACGTGGCGATCGGGATCATGGTGGCATGGGCACTCGTGCTGCTGTTCGGCACGCGCGGTGATCTCGGCGCGCTGCTGTCCGGCGTGGTATTCGCCGACTGGATCTTTTTCGGGCTGGGCGGCGCGAGCGTGTTTGTCCTGAGAAGGACGCGCCCCGACGCTATGCGGCCATACCGATCACTAGGTTATCCGGTCCTGCCTGCACTTTTCGTCATCGCGGCCGCGGTTGGCATAGTGAGCTCGTTCGTCGCCGCGCCGAAGATGTCGCTGTTTGGCACGGGATTGCTCGTGGCCGGGGTGGTGGTACACCTCGTCAACAAAAGGCGCGCTTAGTGCTGCTTGCTGGGTGCCAGGGCGATTTACTTGAACTACTGGTCGCTGGTCGCTGGTCGCTAATCACAATAAGTTTGTTCTATGCCGACGTATCTGTACGAGACAGTGCCAACCACGCCCGACGGAGACGTCGCGCGCTTCGAGATCAAGCAGAGCTTCTCAGAGCCACCACTCACACTCCATCCTGAAACGGGCGCTCCCGTGCGCCGCGTGATTTCCGGCGGGATTGGGTTGATGACGAAGTCAGAGAACTCACTGCCAGAACCAGGGCCGGGCTGCGGTCCCGCAAACTGCGGTTGCGGGAGATTCAGCTAGGCGCTTGTGGCGGGCCCCTGCCGAGATATGAAAACCACGGGACGCGGATCCTACTGATTAGGCCGGATGCAGACGGATCAAAAAAAAGTGGGTTGATCCGTCGTTATTCGATCAAATCCGAGCGATCCGTGTCGTTAATGGTTTTCATGAATCTCTCGGACCGTCCATGCCGGCGAGCTTCACCTGCCAGCAAATTGCCCGGCACGCAGCCTCCAGTAGTCCGCTAAAGCTTTCTGTCGACTACCATCGCGACAAACAGCAACGCGAGATACAGCAGCGAGTACTTGTAGGTCCACCATGCTGCGCCCGTCCACGGCTGCTCGCGCCTGATACGAATCACGCCCCACAGCAACAGGCCGCCTAACGCGAGCGCCGACACCAGGTAGATCGCGCCAAACGCGCCGTAGGCGGCGGGGATCACCGTCAGCGCGATCAGCAGCACCGTGTACCACAACATCTGGTCCATCGTCTCACGCTCGCCCCAGACCACGGGCGCCATCGGGACACCGGCGCGGCCGTAGTCGACCTGCTTGAGCAGGGCGAGCGCCCAGAAGTGCGGTGGCGTCCAGTAGAAGACGATCAGAAACAGGTATAGCGCGGTCAGGTCGATCGATCCGGTTGTCGCCGCCCAGCCAACGAGCGGCGGAAAGGCTCCGGCAGCGCCACCGATCACGATGTTCTGTGGTGTGGTGCGCTTCAGCCAGCGCGTGTAGATGAAGACGTAGAAGTAGAACCCGGCCAGCGCGAGCGCGCTCGTGAGCACGTTGACGTAATTCGCCAGCAGCCACGTTGCCGCCACCGCCAGGGCGAGACCGAATGCCAACACCGCCCGCGGCGTCATGCGGCCACCCGGAATCGGCCGCGTCCGCGTGCGCGCCATGCGGTCATCGATGTCCTGATCGATGTACATGTTCACGGCATTCGCGCCACCAGCCATCAGGTAGCCGCCGATCATGACTATAAGGACCGTCAGCCACGATGGCGATCCGGCGATGTACATCGGCGCCGCGGTCGTGACGAGCAGCAGCGAAATGATTCGCGGCTTCGTGAGCATCACCAGGTCCGCGGCCAGACCCTGCTCACGCTTTGCGGTTGCCACCTCGCTCACGCGGTCACCCCGTTCAACGGCGCCAGCGCCACCGGCGTGCCAAACACGCGCCACGTGAACACCAGGATCACGAGCAAAGCCACTGTCGGAAGGACCGCCCAGGCGATTTCAGCAAATCTCGCCGAACGACCCGGCGTGGAGGCCGGCGCGCGGCCAATGAGGACTGAACGCAATACTGCCAGCTGAGCGAAAATCGCTACTGAAGCGGCGATGAGAAAAAGCAAACGCAAAATCGGGATGGCAGATGGGAGACGGCAGAGGGACGAAATCTAGCGACCGGCGATTGGCGACCAGTGAAACAGGCTTGATATTCGGTCGCTGGTCAGCGTTCGCTGGTCGCTAGTGCGAAGCACTCGCACGCAGCAGATTCTGCGCCCATGTCATCGCCTGAAGCAAAAAGCGGCCTCCCACGCCGGATCGGCCTGTGGAGCGCCATGGCGGTCGTTGTCGGCTCAACGATCGGTTCGGGAATCTTTCGATCGCCGGCCGGCATCGCCGACCGCATCCCCGGCCCGTTGCCGCTCCTCGCGATCTGGATCCTTGGCGGATTATTCGCGCTCTGCGGGGCGCTTTCGCTCGCGGAACTCGCAAGCGAAGTCCCGCGGACTGGTGGGTTCTACGCATTTCTGCGCGAAGGCTGGGGGAAGATCCCAGCCTTCTTGTTTGGCTGGGGTCAGCTGACGATCGTCCGCGCGGCTTCGCTCGGCGCCATCGCCATTACGTTCGCCGAGTATTTCGTGCGTGTGATTGGATTTGATCCGGCGGTGGCGCCGTATGACCAGTATGCGAAATACATCGCTGCCCTGGCGATCGCCGTGACGGCCATGTTCAACATCATCGGCGTGAAGTGGGGGGCGACGGTCATCAACCTGACGACCATCGCGAAGTTTGGCGGTCTGGCGTTCATCGTTGTTCTTGCGCTCGCTGTCGGATGGCCGCAAACCGGCGGCCACTTTACGCCACTCGTGCCCGAAGGAAGCGTGCAAGTCGGTGCCTTTGGCCTGGCACTCGTATCCGTCCTCTGGGCGTATGACGGATGGGCTGACGTCAGCTACGTCGCCGGTGAAGTCACGGATCCTCGGCGAAACCTTCCGCGCGCGATCATCGGTGGAACGATCGCCGTCATGGTGATCTACGTGCTCGCCAATGTCGGCTACATGGCGGTGCTTCCCATCGAGGAGATTCGCACGTCACGATTGGTTGCGGCCGATGTCGCCGAAAAGATCATCGGCCGACCTGGCGTGGTCTTTGTGTCAGCCACGGTGATGATCTCGACGTTCGGCACACTCAGCGCCGTCCTGCTGACGAGTCCGCGAGTGTTATTCGCGATGGCGGACGACGGAATGCTCTTCGCGCCGATCGCCAAAGTGCATCCGAAGTACCAGACACCGTACATTGCCATTGGACTTGTGGCGACGCTTGGACTGATTTTCGTCCTGTTGCTGCGGTTCGAGAAACTCGCCGACACATTTGTCATCGCGATGATCCCGTTTTACGCGTTGGGAGTGGCGGCGATCTATCGGCTGCGTCGGCGTCCCGGCTACTCGCCATCGTTCCGGACGCCTGGATATCCCGTTGTCCCGGCGCTGTTCATCGCTTCTGTCGCTTACTTGTTACTGAACTCGCTCCTGGATGAGAGCAGTCGAACCTGGTCGCTCGGTATTTTTGCGGTTCTGCTGGCAGGAATTCCGGTTTTCCACATGACCGTGGGTAAGGATCAAGCACGGAAATAAGACGATTGACAGCCGGGCTGGACCGAAGCACCATCTTCTCGCCTGCGGCGTTTCTTTTCCCCGATCGGCCGCTCGCTCACACAAACAATAGGGACAAGCCGTTATGAGATTCCCGCGTCATCTCCTGGCGAGCGTCGCGTTGGCGGCGCTTTTCACAGGAAATTTCACCGCCTCACTTCAAGCGCAGGGCGTCACGACGGGCGCCATCGGCGGGAAGGTGACCGACGAACAGGGGGGAGGCGTCGCCGGAGTGCAGATCTCGGCCGTGAGCCGAGCAAACGGTTTCTCGAGCACCGTGACGTCCCGCAACGACGGTCGCTACCTGATTCCGAATCTCGAGGTCGGAACGTATGACATGACGTTCCGCCGAATCGGATTCGATCCCATTCGTCGTCGCGACATCATCGTCTCGTTGAGCCAGGTGAATACGCAGGACGTGCGACTCACCGCCGCCGCGACTGAGCTCAGCGGCGTCGTTATCATCGCTGCCACCACGACCGAGACATTCACGCCGACGAATACGAGCGTGAAGACGATCGTGACGGACACGACCCTGCAGCGGTTGCCGTCACTGAGCCGCAACATCATCGACATGGTGCGCGTGTCGCCGCAGGTGTCGACGTCAGGCGCGGGCTATTCCGCGGGTGGCATGTCGAACCGCATGAACAACGTGCAGATCGATGGTGCGACTGAACGTGACGTGTTCGGTCTTGGTGCGACGGGCACACCGGGCGCGGAAGTGAACTCGCGATCCGTGTCGCTCGAAGCCGTGAAGGAGCTTCAGGTCTTGCTCGCGCCGTTCGACGTACGCCAGGGGAACTTCGGTGGCCTGCTCGTCAACGCGGTGACGAAGGGCGGCACCAACGAGCTGCACGGTTCCGTATACGGCTACTATCGCGACCAGGACTACGGCCGGAATGTGCCGGAACTGCGCTCCACGCCATTCGATCGGACGCAGTACGGGTTCAGCGTGGGTGGCCCGATCATCAAGGACAAGCTGCACTTTTTCGTGGCACCGGAGTGGCAGGAAGAAAACACCCCGGTCAGCGGCCCTTACTTCAATCAGCCGAGTGGCCTGTCTGGACCTGCCTTTCCTATCCGCAGTGAAGACATCACCCGGTTCGAGCAGTTGATGGCGGCCAAAAGCATGACAGACGTCGGGACGCCGGGGTACGCAAACATCCCGAATCCGTTGCTGAACTTTTTCGCTCGCCTGGATTACCGGATCAACGACACGCACCGGTCCGTGCTGCGGTACAACTATTCGGAAGGGGAGAGGCTGCGGCAGCAGAACCCGCGTACCGCAACGAACGCGATCTACAGCGGCAACTTCCACACCTTCGACACCTGGAAGATTGCGCCGGTATTCCAGCTGTTCTCGGTCTTCTCGGGTGGCACGTCGAATGAGCTGTTCCTCGGCTACAACCGCGCGCGGAACCGGCGCACGCCCGAGTCACCGTATCCGCAGATCACCGTTTCGGGCCTGACGACGACGAGTGGCCAATCCGGCGGCCGTATCATCGCCGGCGCGGATCAATTCTCGCAGGGTAACGAACTGGATACCGATACATACGAACTGACCAACAACTTCAACCTCCAGCGCGGCAATCACACGGTCACGTTAGGCACGCGCAATGAATACGTTGACCTCCGGAACCTCTTCAACCAGAGCTCGTACGGCGTGTGGAGTTTCAACAACCTGGACAGCCTCGCGGCGGGGAACGCGAACAGCTACCGCCGCGCGTTCATTCTCAAGGATGGCGGCAACGTTTTCTTCCGTGCGTTGCAGAGCGCCTGGTACGCGCAGGACCAGTGGCAGGTCACGCCGAACTTCGCCATGACGATCGGACTGCGCGCCGATCTCTCCAAGTTCCTCGATGAGGTGGACCACAACGTCGCAATCGACAGCGCCTATGGCCGCAGCACGAGCGACGTGCCAAAGAGTTCCTTGCAGATCTCCCCGCGTATCGGCTTCAATTGGGATCTCAGCGGCGACCAGACGCAGCAGATTCGGGGCGGAATCGGGTTGTTCGTCGGCACACCGCCCTACGTCTGGCTGGAAAATGCCTACGTGAACTCGGGGAACATCATCACGTTCCTCAACTGCGGGACCTCCGGCACACGTGCGCCGACGTTCAACATCGATCCCGAGGCGAATCCGACCTGTAGCGGTGGTCTCGGCAGCAAGCCCATCGGCGACGTCAGCTTCCTGGACAAGGACCTGAATTTCCCGCAGCCGATGCGCGCGTCGTTAGGCTACGATCGCTCGCTGCCGCGCGACCTCGTCTTCTCTGTCGAAGGTCTCTATTCCAAGACGCTCAATCAGTTCTTCTTCGTCAACCAGAATCTGGCTGGCGTTACCGGGACCGATCCAAACGGCCGGGTGCTGTTCGCCGACTCGATTCGCGCTTCGAACGGCAACTCGTTCCCCAGGCTGCCGGCCGGTGTAATAGCCAACGGTGGCATCGCCCGATTTTCGACCGCGATCGACATCGTAAACCAGAGCAAGGACTACGCCTGGAGCCTGACCACCTCGATGCGGAAGCGCTACTCGAATAACTGGGAAGCCCAGGTCGCGTATACGCATGCCCGGGCGCGTGACGTGCAGAGCTTCGGTTCCAGCACGCACATCTCCAACTGGCAGTTCGGTCGCACATTGTCCGGCGATCAGTTCGAACCGTTCACCGGCATTTCGCTGTTCGACCAGACACACAAGATCACCGGAACCGGCACCTACACCAAGCATTGGGGAGCGGGATGGAGCACGGACTTCACCGCCACCTACTCCGGAGTATCTGGATCCCCACACGATTACGTCTATGCAGGCACGTCGTCGTCGAACGGTGACCTGAATGGAGATGGTCGGAACGGCAATGACCTGATCTACATCCCGGCCGACGCATTCAACACCGCGGAGATCCGCTTCCAGAACATCACCGCGACCGTCAACGGTGTGCCAAACACGGTAATTGCCACGGTAGCCGAGCAGCAGGCGGCCTTCGACGCGTTCATCGACAACTCGCCATGCCTCAGCGAGCAGCGCGGCTCGATCCTGCAGCGAAATTCCTGCAAGCTACCGTTCCTGAATCAGGTCGACGTTGCCATTCGCCAGACGATCCCGGCGGTGCGTGGCCAGCGCCTCTCGCTGCAGGCCGACATCACAAACTTCGGTAACCTGCTGAACAAGAAGTGGGGTCAGCAACGCGTAGCAGAAAACAGCTCCAACTCCAACGTGCCGCTTCTCACGCACCGCGGCATGTCCTCCAGCGATCCGACGGTGGCGGTGCCCATTGTCCAGTTCAGCCCCAGCCAGCAGGAGTACATCGTCGGCAACTTCGCTTCCAATTTCTGGAGATTCCAGTTGAGCGCGAGGTATAGTTTCTAAAAGCCAGGAAACAGGAAACAGCAAACAGGAAGCAGGGAATGACTGAGGGCCTCTCGGTGCCTAACGGCGCCGGAGGCCCTCAAGATTTCAACCGTTCGTTCGATCCCTGCTTCCTGCTTCCTGCTTCCTGCTTCCTAGAAGACACTGAACTTCAGATACTTCCTCGGATTCTTCATCAGATCCAGCATCAACGAATCCATCCGCGTCGCGACACCTCGGAGGTCGTTGTACAGCCCCGGGTCATTGATCAGCTTCGACAACGATCCGTCGCCGTTCTCCATCTTCCCAAGGATCGTATTGAATTTTGTCGACGTCGCCTGTAACTCGCCCGTGAAGGATTCGAGCGACTTCGACGCCGCCTGCATGGAGCGCATGGTCGAGTCGATACGAACGGAATCGACCGCGTTCACCCGGCTCCGTAACGCCACCAGCGTCTGCTGGAGCTCGCGTGACTGCACCGCCGCCACCTGGTTGAACGTCTCGAGCACACGATTCAGCGCAAACGCCGTGCGCCGCATTTCACGAATCCCACCGGAATCGACGAACTGTGACTTCAGCGTCCCCATCATGATGCTGAGTGCCGTCGAGAGTGTGTCGGCGCGCTGCAGGATCGCCTGCAATCCCGCCGACGTGACGCCGACCGGTACGGTGTCGCCCGGCTCGTAACTCACCGGGTTTGGCCGCGGTGGCGTGAGCGCGATGGCCATGTCCCCGAAGAACCCGTTAGGCACTATGGTGGCGACACTGCCGAGGGGAACCCGGTGCACATTCTGGATGCGATAGGTGATCACCAGCGTGCCGGCCGGATCGAGGTCCACCTTGTCGACCGCACCCACCGTCACGCCCACCAGCCAGACCGGCGCGCCTTGCTTGATCCCCGAGCCCCAGGCGAAGCGCGAGTGCAGCAGGTAGCCGCGATTCAAGCCGCCGCGCACCAGCCAGATCGATGCCAGTGCCAGGATGACAATGGCGACGGTAGTGAACAAACCGACGAGTACTTCGTCACGACGTCTCATCCCTGGAGCCTCGGTGCGAAGAGGGCGGCGATGAAGGCGTCGAGGACGAGGATCGCGACCGAGGTCATGACTACGGCGCGGGCAGTCGAGCGACCAACGCCCTCCGCGCCAACATCAGCCACGTACCCCTCGTACGAACAGAAAAACGCGATCGCCACGCCGAAGATCGTCGCCTTGAGGAGCGAGTAGAAAATCTGGAACAGGTTGAATGCGATCCGCAATCCGGCCTGGAAGTCTCCCCAGGTGACGTCGGTCGCCAGCACGGCCGTGAAGAACGCCACGCCGACGCCGATGAAGTTCGCAAAGATGACAAGGATGGGAAGCATCAGCGTCGCCGCGATGAGCCGTGGGACAATGAGATACGCCATCGGGTCGTAGGCCAGCGTCTCCAGCGCGTCGATCTGCTCCGTCACGCGCATGGTCCCAATTTCTGCAGTCATGCGCGCGCCCACGCGGCCGGTCAGCACCAACCCGGTCAGGAGCGGACCAAGTTCCAGGACGATCGACTGCCGAACGATCAGACCAACCACTGAGAGCTGGACGCCCGGGAAGAGCTGGTACCGCGTCTGCAGCGCAATGACCGACCCGATGAACGCCGCCACGATCGCAATCAGCGCCAGCGAGTCGACGCCGATGGAACGCATGTGCTTGATGACGAGCGGGAACCAGGTGCGCGGTTCGAGCCACATCGCGGTCAGTGCGTTGAACAGGAAATACGTCCGCTGGCCGATCCCTGCAAAAATCGCGGTTCCCAGCGCGGCCATGCGGCGCAGGAAGCGCAAACCCGCCCGCTGCATGACGGGATATTCGGTCGTCGCCTTGCGATCGACGTACCCTGATGTCACGTGCGCACTTTGGCGAGGAGGGCAAAACCGCCCAGCGCGAACAGCGTGTTCGGCAACCAGGCCGCCAGGTACGGATCGACTACGGCTTCACCGCCGATGGCACGTGTGAGTTGAATGAAGATGAGGAACGTGATGGTGACGCCGAGGCTGAGGCCAATGCCCCACGCCGCGCCGCCGCGCTGCGTACTGGTTGCCAACGGCGCGCCGAAGAGGGCGATGATGATGCAGGTGACGGGAATCGCGATCTTCAGTGCGCGATCCACCTTGATGGTGTTCACGTCGCTGCCGGAGCGTTCCATCGCCCGGATGTACCGGCCGAGCTCCGCATAACGCATGTCCTGCGGTGTCTTGGGGGATGCCATCAGCTGGGTGGGCGTCTCGACAAAGTTCCGGTCCCGCAGGGAGTCGAACGTAATCGACAGGTTGGGACGCGCGTCCGTCAACACGTGCATTGTCCCGGACAGCACCAGCCAGCCATTGTCGGGCTGATATCTGGCCCGTTGTGCGCTGGCGATGAACGTCGGGTAGGTGCTATCCCCCTCCATGCCTCGCCGCTCGATCTGCAGTGCTTCGACGCTCCCGGTACCTACCTGCAGCTGCTGGATCTTGTAGACGCGCCCTTCGGCCGCGCCAAACGCGAAGTTGTAGCGCTCGGTGCCCATGGTATACGTCGCCTCCTGCCGCAACTCGACGACGCGCCGGTTGGCCATGGGGGCAACTTCAGACAACATCGCCGCAATGCCCGCTACCATCACCGAGGCCACGAAGATCGGCGCGGCAATGCGGTAGAAGCTGATTCCAGAGGCCTTGGCGGCAGTGATCTCGGAGTGCCGCGTCAGCGCACCGATCGTGAAGATCGTCGCAAACAGCACCGCTGCTGGAAGCACGAGGTAAACAGCATCGGGCAACCCATACACATAGCTCAACGCGATATCGCCGCGCGGAAGCTTCCGGCCCAGGTACTTGTCCAGGTTGTCCGTCAGGTCGATGACGGTGATCAGGACCGGAAAGCCAAGCGCCGTGGCCACGAAGATCTTCGTGAACTCGCCAAACACATAACGATCGAGCGGATGGAAGAGGCGCCGGATCACCGGGCCCCCGCACGATGTGGATGGACCACCCGGTCACGGCGGAAGACGTTCCGCACGATCTCCAGCATCTCGCGGAAGTCGCCGCCCCGCGTCGTGGCACTCTCACGACCCATGCGCGCCAGCAGAATTACTCCGACGATGGTCAACAGGATGTTCGCCGCCCACATCGACAGGAACGGCGAGACAATGTTTTCGTTTGCCAGCGACTCACCGGCGATCAGTCCGATGTAGTAAATCCCGAAGATCACCAGGCTGACGCCGATCACCAGGCCGACACCGCCGCGCGGGAAGCGCAGCGCGATGGGGGCGCCGACGAGCACGAAGATGGTGCAGGCTACGGAGATTGCGAACTTCTTGTGGAGCTCCACCGCCGACTGGTCCACGTATCGCATGTTCTCGCGCATCCGGATACGGGCGTTGTCGATGGCGCCGGAAAGGATCACCGGCATCTGGTTGAGGCGCGGTGTTGTCGGCGGCGCTGCCTGCGTGATGGCGACCGTCGCGGAATCCTGCGTGCCGGCCGGCACGACCACCGCCGGCGTCGGCTGCGGCGTCGGTATCACGGCGGGATTCTGCGGCGGAACAGACTGGGCCGCATACAGGCTCGGCACGAGCGCCGAGGCGATGCGGGCCGTGGTCTTCTTCACGCGGGCGGTGAAGTCACAGTAGATCCGTCCCAGTGACGCGTTAGGCGACCGCGGCGCCGGCCCTCCCGGCTTGAAGTTGGGCGCCACTACTGCCGAAATGTCCGGTGTTTTGGCGACGACGCCGTACAACGCTTCGTTCGTGACTTCGCGCAGCGCCTGCCGGAGGTCGTTCCGCGCCTTGATGTACTCCACCTCGTAGCGCGCGACGTCGTTCTGGAGCTCGCACACCGTCATCTCGCGGTCGCTCTTGAAGTTGTCGTTGCGGGTCATCTCCAGCTGGTTGGCGACGTTCTCCACCCGCACGTAGTTGCGGTCGAACTTGGCGCGTTGCAGGCGCGTGGGTTCGGCGCGCGGAACCTCGAGCGTTGTCCCCGAATAGAGGGTGAGGATCAGGTCCTTGCCGTTTTCCGCAAACGCCAGCTCCCCGCTGTCGGCGTAGATCGTACGCCGCCGCATGATGTCGGTGAGATCGTAGATCGTCACGTCGGTCATGCGATTGTCGGTGCTGAGGTGCATCGCCTTCAGGTAGACCTGCCGGTCCGCGACCTGGTTGATGATCTGTTCTTTCAGTGCGAACGTCGGTTTCTTCCGCGCGATGTCCCCCTGCAACTTCCGCAATTGGTGATTCGAAGCGGGCAGGAGCTGGTCGTTGAAGGCGATCATGGTGATCGACACGAAGCTCGCCGTGATCAGGACAGGGACGAGCAGACGCGACAGGCTGATGCCGTTCGCCTTCATCGCGGTGACTTCGTTTTCCGAAGCGAGCCGGCTGAACGCGTACAGGGTGGCAACGAGCACCGACATCGGCGTCGTCATGGCGACCGTGAACGGAATCGACAGCGCGAAGAACTGACCGATCACGCCCAGGGAAAGGCCTTTCCCGACCAGCTGATCAATCTGCTTCGCGATGTAGTTCAGCAGGAGCAGCGACGTGAGCGCCGTGAGGGAGAAGAAGAACGGCCCAAAGTGCTCTCGCAGCACATACCTGTGGATTATCTTCACGCTCGTTTTTTGGGCTCGCTTTGAGGCCAGGACCTGAAGAGGCCAAGGCCTGTAGGCCCGGCGCACTGGCTACCCCGCGATCCGCAAGGAGGCGCCGGGATATGCGGCCAGGGACGAAGACCCGTGGAATATATGGACTTGCCCGTTCCTCTGGTCGACCTTAGGGCCGCCTTGGTACACACGTGTCTTCCCATTGTGCGGCTTAACATCAGGCCAGAAGCCAGAGGCCAGAGGCCAGAGGGACGGCCGAGGTTCTTCTCTGGCCTCCGGCTTCTGGCTGCTGGCCTGTTCTTTTCTGGCCTCTGGCCTCTGGCCTCTGGCCTGGCCCGGGTTAGCGCATCGGCACAGGTACCGGTGACGCGTCCTGATTCGACCCGCCAGGATTCGACGCGCGCCCAGGCCGATTCGGCCCTGAATGTCGATCTGCTGGGCCGCCTCGAGTTCAAGGGGGAACGAACCTCGAACGACCGGTGCTTCGCGAACCAGGTGTACAGCCTGACGTTCCGCTGCGCCTCGCAGATCACGCCGCAGCTCGACTTCCAGTTTTCGTTGCGGTCCGCGGGACTGGTGGCCAATCGGGTCCGCGTTGACGTCGACTACGACTCGCAGCGGGAGTTCGATGGATCGAACAACATCTCGCTTGCCTATCGAGGGGGCGCGGGCGATTTCCTCGAAAGGCTGGAGATCGGCAACGTCACCTTCCGCACGCCGGCGTCGCGATTCCTGACGTCAGGCATCCCCAGCGGTAATTACGGCATCCAGGCGCAGGGAAACCTCGGGCCGGTGCGCTTCAGCGCGATTGCCGCACAGCAACGGGGGAATGTCTTGCGAGATACCGTCTTTACGGTTGGCGGGCGCGCGTCCCGCATCCCCGACCGCACGATCTACGACTATCAGGTCGAAGCCCGCCGTTTCTTCTTCACGGTCGATCCGGCGCTCTTTGCCGGCCGCTATCCGAACATCGACATCCTCAACCCGACGCAGATGGCGGAACTGGCGGCGTCGCTGCCGGCTTCACAACGACCGTCGCGGGTCTCGCTCTACCGGCTGAAGATTGGCGGACAACCTCCCAATCCGAACGGTCCGCAGTTCCTGCTCCTCGACGATCCGGACTCGCGCGTCGGGCAGGTGTACGAGCACCTGCGGGAAGGGGTGGACTATTACATCGACCCGTCGCAGCTCTGGGTGGCGCTGGTGCGCCCGCTGTCGCTCGCCGACGAACGGCTGGTGGCAGCCTGGACGCTCCGGATCGCGGGCCGCGACACGGTCATCGCGTCGTTAGGTGGCACGCCCGACCTGGAATTTTCGCTGGACCACCCGCAGTTCGCGCACCGGCTCTGGGATCCGGGCGTGACGCCTGACGATCCCGCCTTCCGGCGTGAGATCCGGTCGGTGTACCGGCTTGGCGGGGACGACATCCGTCGCGAGACGGTGACCCTGCGCATCGTGGCGGGCACGAGTGGCGACCAGGAAAAGCCGCCCGGGCTGCCTAACACCTATCTCGAAATCTTCCGGCTCGCCCAGCAGACGAACCGCGCGCTGTTCGACGCCGAAAACCGGTTGTGGCCACGACAGCAGGATCCCAACTTCCATCTGGGCTCCCCCACCGTGGCGTCGACAGAGCTGATCCGGGACGTGTTCATCGTCTTTCCGTCGCTCGAGCCGTTTTCGCGGCGTGGCCTGGCATTTTCACCGGTCCTGGTCGCGAACGACACGATTTACCGGACACCCAGCGAATACCTCTACTCTACGCAGCACCCGCAGTCGTTCTACCGGATCCTGTCGTCATACGAAAGTTCGGGAACCGTGGGACCGGGGACGATTGCGCTGGCGTCATCGCAGATCCGCCCGGGCAGCGAGCGGTTCTTCATTGAAGGGCGCCCGCTGGTGCGTCACGTCGACTACGAGATCGATTACGACCTTGGCACCGTGCGCCTGCTGACGGCGGACTCGCTCGCGCTGCGGCCACGCCGGGTCACGCTGCAGTACGAGGAGAATCCGCTGTTCACCAGCGTGCCGACGTCGGTGACCGGGCTGACCGCCGAGTGGATGCTCCCCTTCGGCAGTCTGTCCTTCACGGCGATGTCGCAACGCCAGCGCACCAACTTCACGCGCCCGCCGTTAGGCTTCGAGCCGCAGGCGTCGCTGGTGGCGGGGCTGGGGGCGAACTTCGGCTGGCAGCTGGGCGGCGTGTCGCGCCAACTGGCCCGCTGGCTGCCGATGATCGACAGCGCGGCGCCGTCGCGACTGGACATCGTCGCCGAGCTGGCGGTGAGCCGGCCGCGGCAGGGCGGGGACGAGCAGGCCTACATCGAGTCCTTCGAGACGCAGGGCGGGATCAGCGTCAACCTGCTCGAGTCGCAATGGCAGCTCTCCAGCCAGCCGGCGTTAGGCAGCAGGCTGCCCTTGCAGATCGGGGCGGCGACGCTGGACACCGTGCGGGCCGCGAGCCTTGCCTACCAGAACT
>Ga0209486_10000748_pt1 | contig 14282 bp, 11 predicted proteins | sample NCCompost_FD_187518 | JGI IMG/M metagenome (GOLD analysis project Ga0209486, IMG submission 187518) | Agricultural soil microbial communities from Utah to study Nitrogen management - NC Compost (SPAdes) (version 2) | ecosystem: Environmental > Terrestrial > Soil > Agricultural land | place...
AGCCGCTGGCCTGGCCCGACGCTCCCTCGGCCAACGTCGACGCGCGCCTGACCGGCAACTATCGCTTCGAGATCGTCGACGGCGCCAACCGTGTGATCTTCGCGCGCGGCTACGACCCGGCGTTTGCCGAGTGGGTGACGACGGCGGAATCGAAGAAGATGCGGCGGACGTTCCAGGACTCGCTGCGGTTCCCCGCGCTCACGGCCCGGGCGGACGTGATCCTGAAGAAGCGTACCGAAGAGGGCGGCTATAAGGAGGTGTGGCGTCACCCGATCGATCCGGCGGATCCGTTCATCGATCGCTCGACGCCCGAGCGGCATCAGGTCATCCAGATCGAGCGGCATGGCGAGCCGCCGGCGAAGGTCGACCTGCTGCTGCTCGGCGACGGCTACACTGCTGCCGAGTGCGCGCGGTTCCGGACGCAGGCCACGCGTCTGTCTGCGTCGCTGTTTACGGTCGAGCCGTTCAGGTCGCGTCGCAACGACTTCAACGTCTGGGGCTTGTGTCCCCCGTCCGAACAGTCCGGTGTGGCCAGCCCTTCGCGCGGGATCTATCGCCGAACGCCGGTCGGTGCCGCGTATGACGCGTTCGGCAGCGAACGCTACATCCTGACCTACGAGAACCGGGCGTGGCGCGACATCGCCGCCTGGGCGCCGTATGAGTACGTGATCATCCTGACCAACGGCGAAACCTATGGAGGCGGCGGCCTCTACAACGTGTATTCGACGGCGGCGGCGGGCAACGACTTCGCGGAATACCTGTTCATCCACGAGTTCGGCCATCACTTTGCCGGGCTGGCCGACGAGTACTACACGTCGCCCGTTGCCTACGAGCCGCCGGCGCGAATCGTCGAGCCGTGGCCGGCGAACGTCACGGCCTCCGCCAACCGCGCGCGGGTCAAGTGGCGCGATCTGCTGACGCCGGGCGTGCCGCTGCCGACACCGTGGCCGAAGCAGCAGTTCGAGGCGATGCAGAAGGAGTATCAGTCCACTCGCGCCAAGCTGCGTGCGGACAAGCGGCCGGAGTCGGAGATGACGCAGCTCTTCCGGCGCGAGATCGATATCGAGATGAAGCTCTTCGCCACGGCGGAGCACCGTGGGAAGGTCGGTCTGTTCCAGGGCGCGAACTACGACGCCCGGGCGTTCTATCGTCCCGAGATCGACTGCATCATGTTCTCGCGCAATCCCGTGCCGTTCTGCCGCGTCTGCCAGCGTGCGCTGTCGCAGCAGATCGATCGTCATTCCCGACGTTGATCGATGTTCGCTGGCCTTAACCACGAAGGCCACGAAGAAATCGAAGACCACGAAGATTCTGTTTTTCAGGGTGTCCTCTTCGAGCCCTTCGATCCCTTCGTGCCTTCGTGGTTTAAACCAGTGGAGGTTGCGTGAAATCACGAACCATTTTGGCGGTCGCAGGCATAGCCGTTGTTCTGTCGTTGACGACTTTCGCACAGAACAAGCCCGAGGCGGCGGCGGCGACGACCAAGCTCGCGGACGACTTCGTGGCCGCGCAGACCGAGCGGTATCCGGAGTCGTCGATGTTCCTCGGCGCGCCCGGCGCCCGTCTCGACACGGTCTTCGACAACCGGCTCGAGGCAAGGCGTGCGTGGGACAAGCGGATGGACGCGATGCACGCGTCATTCAAGGCGATCGACCGCGGCTCGCTTGCCGGCCGTCCGGAACTCCTGACCTACGGATTCCTCGAGCAGGCGCTCTCCTCGGAGACCCAGCGCCGCGTCTGCCGCACGGAGTTGTGGGGCGTCGATCATCTCAACGGCTGGCAGGTATCGCTGCCCGCGCTGCTCTCGCGGCAGCCGGTGGCCACGGAGGCGAATCGCAAGGCGGCGCTCGACCGCCTGGGGCAGTACGGGCCGTTCATCGAGCGTGAAATCGAAGTGCTCCGCGCCGGCATGTCCGCCGGGTATACCGCGCCGCGCGTGAACGTCGAGCGCGTCATTGGTCAGATCGACGGGCTGCTTGCGAGCGCTCCCGACAAATCGCCGTTCGCCACGCCTATAACGGCCAACAGCGACGACGCCGCGTTCCGCCGTTCAGTGATTGATCTCGTGGGCGCACGCATTACTCCCGCGCTCAAGCGGTACCGCTCGTTCCTGGACGAATACCGCGGTGTGGCGCGGACGACCGTCGGCGTGGCGGCGCTTCCCGCCGGCGAGGCGTGCTACCGCAGCCTGGTGCGCGACAACACCTCGCTGGATCTGAACGCCGACGAGGCGCATCAGCTCGGCCTGACGATGATGGAGCAGATCCATGCCGAGATGCGGACGATCGGCGCCCGCGCGCTCGGCACCTCGGACATGCCGAAGCTGATCGGGCGCCTTCGCAACGATCCGTCACTGCGCTTCAGGACGGCCGACGAGATCATGACGGTCGCGGCGGCGGCGCTCGCCCGCTCGCGCACGGCGATACCGAAATACTTCGGACGCCTGCCGAAGGCCGACGTACAGGTTCAGACCTTCGAGCCGTTCGAGGCGCCCTCGATGCCGCCGGCGCAGTACCGGCAGGCCTCCCTCGACGGCAGCAGGCCGGGCCTCTACATGGTCAACCTGTATCGCCCCGAACAGCAGCCTCGCGCCGACGTCGAGGCGATTGCCTTCCACGAAGCGATCCCCGGTCATCACCTGCAGATCGCCCTGGCCATCGAGCGGCCGGCAGCGCATCGCATCACGCAGCTCTTCGGCGCCACGGCATTCATCGAGGGATGGGGGCTGTACGCCGAACGGCTGGCCGACGAGATGGGCCTCTACTCCGGCGATCTCGATCGACTGGGCATGCTGTCGGCGGCCACGTGGCGTGCCGCCCGCCTGGTCGTCGACACGGGCATGCACGCCAAGAAGTGGACGCGCGAGCAGGCGGTGGACTACATGCGGCGCAACACCGCCATCGGCGAGAACACGATTCAGACCGAAATCGACCGCTACATCATCATGCCCGGACAGGCGCTGGCCTACATGATTGGCTACCGCGAGATCACCAGCCTGCGGGCGAAGGCTACGGCCGCGCTTGGGCCCCGGTTCGATGTCCGCGGCTTTCACGACGCCGTGCTCGGCAGGGGAGCGGTGACGCTGCCGATGCTGCGCGAGCAGATTGAGGCGTGGATCCGTCAGGTGGAAAGCGCGAAGTAAAAAGGAAAAAGGCAAAAGGCAAAAGGCAAAAGTCAAAAGTAAGTGGAAAGTGCTATTCTCCGCGGCACATCGGACTCTTAGGTCCGCCTGAAGGCGGACACTACGAATAAGAAAGGATCGTCAATGGCCACGAACCATGAGATTCCGCGTGAAGCTATTCACGCCTACAACCTTTATATCCATGGCGAGATCGACCGTCGCGCGTTCATCGATCGCGTCAAGAAGGTCGCCGTCTCGTCCGTCGCCGCCGGGGCGATCGTCGATCAGCTGGTGCCGAACTACGCCGAGGCGCAGCAGGTGAAGCCCGACGACACGCGGCTGAAGACCTCGCGTGAGACCGTCGCGTCGCCGAACGGCAACGGAAAGATCACCGGCTATCTGGTTCGTCCGGCCAGCGCGGGCACCAACAGGCTGCCGTCGATTCTCGTCGTGCACGAGAACCGCGGCCTCAACCCGCACATCGAGGACGTGACGCGGCGCATGGCGCTCGAGGGGTTCATGGCGTTCGCGCCGGACGGCTTGACGTCGGTGGGCGGCTATCCCGGAGACGACGATCAGGGCGGGAAGCTCTTTTCGTCAGTCGATCGCAACAAGATGCAGGAGGACATGGTCGCGGCGGCACTGTGGCTGAAGAATCGCCCCGACAGCACCGGTGCCCTTGGCGCCACCGGCTTCTGCTATGGCGGCGGCGTTGCCAACAACCTGGCGGTTCGTCTGGGCTCCGACATCCAGGCGGTCGCGCCGTTCTACGGCGGAGCGCCCGCCGCGGCCGACGTGCCGAAGATCAAGGCGGCGGTGCTCGTCCTTCACGGCGAGACCGACAAGCGGCTCGTCGATGCATGGCCGGCGTATCAGGAAGCGTTGAAAGCTGCGGGTGTGACGCACGAAGGGCACATCTATCCCGGCGCCGGACACGGGTTCAACAACGACGCCAGCGCCGCCCGCTACAACAAGGCTGCCGCCGACGCCGCATGGAAGCGGACGATCGAGTGGTTCAAGATGTACGTGAAGAAGTAGGTAGCCTGGGTAGCCTGGGTGGCCCCGGTTAGCTGGAAATACGCAGCAACCGAGGCAACCCAGGCCACCTATCTGTCCTATTACTTCGCCTCTCCCCGGAACCGGCCGACGTACGCCGCCTTCCCGACGACCTTTCCGGCCATCGCCGCGTACACCGCTTCGCGCGTGGAGTCTGGTGGAAGATCGAGGTTCGCGTTCAGCGCATAGACCTCGAAGATGTAGTGGTGGTAGCGCGGTCCTGCAGGCGCTCCGGGGCCCATGTAGACCGGCTTCTTCTGGATGTTGAAGCCCATCACCGATCCGGCCGGCAGACTGGCGCCGGTACTCGGGCCCTCAGGCCAGCCGCCCGAGGCCGCTGGAACGTTCCAGAACATCGCGTGGAGCACATCGTTCGGTGGATTGCCGATGTTGGGCTCGATGTCGTGGAAGATCACCGCGAACGACACCGTTCCCATTGGCACGTTCGTAATCTTGAAGCCGGGCATCGTGCTCCCGCCGGCATTCGAGTACTTCGCCGGAACGATGCCGCCATCGGGGTAGGCGTCGGTTTCGAGCAGCATCGGCACCATGGCGAACCCGCGTCCGCCGCCGCGGCCACCACCGCCGCCCTGGCCACCGGGGGCGCCTTGTCGCTCCTGCGCCGCGAGCGTAGCGCTGAGCGCCACCGCGACGGCTGCTGCTGCCAGTGTCGAACTGAAGAGTCTGCTTCGCATTCTGTGAACACTCCTGCGCATCAAAGTTGAGCCATTCAACATACTCTGAACCGAGTCGGTTCAGAAAGTTCATGTCTGCAGGAGGTTCAAGAGGTCCCTGAACCCCTGAACCCTTGAACCCTTGAACCCTTGAACCCTCTAATCAATACTTCGCCCATGCGGAATCACGTCACGTTACTTGTATCTGCCGCGCTGCTGACAGCAGCCTGCGCGCTCGCGCAGTCGGCCCAGTCGACCAACGATCCGTTTCCGCAACCGATTGCAGCCACGCAGGATGTGGTCCGCGTGAACTACGTGGAGTACGCGCAGCTGCCGATGGACAACGGCGCGCCGCGGATGATGCTCCTCACCGCCGAGCCTGGCGGCCGCCGCCTGTTCGTCAACGACATGCGCGGCCCGCTGTATTCGATTGCCGACGGCGGCAAGGCGGTGGCGCTCTATCTCAATATCAACGATCCGAAGTGGAGCGTGAGCGTCCAGTCGCAGGGGAGCGAGCGCGGTTTCCAGAGCTTCGCGTTCCACCCGCAATTCAATCAGTCGGGGAGTCGCGGCTTCGGCAAGTTCTACACCTACACAGACACGACGAACACAACGCCTCCGCCCGACTTCACGCCGACGGGCGGCAACAACACCCACGACACGGTGCTGCTCGAATGGACGGCCAAGACGCCCGGAGCGCCGGCGTATGACGGCGGCCCGCCGCGCGAGCTCATTCGCCTGCGGCAGCCGTACGCCAATCACAACGCCGGCCATCTGGCCTTCCACTCGTTCGCGGGGCCGAACAGTCCCGAGTATGGACTGCTCTACATGGGCGTCGCCGACGGCGGCAGCGGCGGCGACCCGCTCGAGATGTCGCAGAACCTCGCGTCGGCGTTCGGCAAGGTGTTCCGCATCGATCCGCTCGGGAATAACAGCAGCAACAAGAAGTACGGCATTCCCGCTGCCAATCCGTTCGTCGATGACAAGACCCCGAGCACGCTCGACGAGATTTACGCCTACGGCGTCAGAAACCCGCAGCGTTTCAGCTGGGACCCGCGCACTGGCGCCATGTATCTCGCCGACATCGGCCAGAACATCGTCGAGGAGATCAGCCCGGTGACGCGCGGCGCCAATCTGGGATGGAACGACTGGGAGGGCAGCTTCGCGTTCATCAGCCGGCAGGGCGTCAGCCTGGAGAAGCAGCGCGGCGACTCGAAGATGACCTACCCGGTGGTCGAGTACGCGCACAGCGATCCGCTGCTGCTTGGCAACGCCGCGGTGACCGGCGTGGTCGTCTATCGAGGCGCGCAGATTCCGCAGCTCGCCAATCTGGTGCTCTTCGGCGACAACCCGAGCGGCGAAATCTTCTACTTCAACGCCGACAAGGTCCCGAATGGCGGTCAGGATCCGATCCGGCGCGTGATGCTGATGGACAAGGGGACGGCAAAGACGCTGCTCGGCGTCATCCGCGACCGCGCGAACGCGACAGGTGCACGTCAACCCTCGCGCGCGGACCTGCGCTTCGGCACGGGCCCGGACAATCAGGTGTTTCTGCTGAACAAGCAGGATGGCATCGTTCGCCTGCTCACGTCCTGAAGCCATTCTGGCCTGCGCCCTGCTCGTCGCCGCGTCGGCTCACGCGGTTGAGGCGCGGCAGGGTGCAACGACGACGGAGGAACTGCGCGCCGAGATCGGGCGCGTTCTCGAAGAAGGCAATACGCCCGGAGCGTCGATTGTCGTCGTTCGCCGCGATGCGGAGCCGTGGTTCGCAGGTCTGGGTGTGGCGGACGTCGCGAATCGGCGCCCTGCCACGGCCGAGACATTGTTCCGCATCGGCTCGGTCTCCAAGCAGTTCGTCTCGCTCGCGATTCTCCACTTGGCCGATCGCGGACATCTTTCGCTGGACGATCCCGTCAACACGCTGGTGCCGGACGTTCCGTTCGAGAACCGCTGGGAACGCACGGACCCGGTTCGCGTCGTCCACCTTCTGGAACATACGACGGGGTGGGACGACATCCACCTTCGTGAGTACGCGAAGGACGGCTCACGGATGTCGCTTCGCGAGGCGCTCGTCTATGGATCGACCTCGCGCGCACGCAGTAATCGTCTGGCGAATGCCCTCCTACAGTGGTCGCGGCGGGCGAAGGTTCTCGATCGCGGTGGCCCCGGCGCTGTTAATCGCTTCCGGTTACCTCGGTTATTGGGGAATCCTGGGCTTGAGAACCTGGGCGTATTGACGTGCCCTGGTGTCAACTGCTCGGGAAATCGTCGTGGTGCGCGAAGCTCTCACTTATGGCACCCAGGTTGTTCCGGCCGTGACGGGGGGCAAGGCGCAACAGCCGCAGGAACACCTGCGCGGTGATAAACGCGTCGCCCCCGGCGGTGTGGCGATCGTGCGGGATCACGCCGAACAGCCCGCACAGGCTGTCGAGCGTGAACTCGCGGATGCGCTCGCGATCGGCGAACGCGCCGCTGCGTTCGAGATGCAGCGTCAGGTCCATCGTATCGAGACTGCGATTCATCAGATCGAAGCCCCAGTGCCGCTGATACGCAGCGTTCAGCGTCGAGATGTCGTGATCGATGTGGTGGCCAACGATGACGCCGTCCTGGAGGTAGTCGAGGAACCGCCGCAGAGCCTCGGGCTCGTCGATGCCGCCACGGGTCTCGTCGCGCGTAATGCCGTGCACGGCCACCGCCGCCGTGTTCCGCTCGACGCGCAGCAGGGCCTCGAACGCGTCGTCGAGCACGATGTCGCCGCCCTGGACGGCGACGGCGCCGATCGTGATGATGCGGTCGGTCAGCGGGTTGAGTCCGGTTGTCTCCGAGTCGAGCGCGACGAAGCGCACGTTGTCGATCGCGTCTCCATCGCTCCATGTGTGGGTGAAGCGGCTCCGGTACTGATCGAGAAAAGCGTCAGTCACAGCGCGTCGAGCCACTCATAGTTCGCGGTCAGCTCGATGAGGCGGTGGATCACGCGGAATCCGCTCTTCAGCACCTGCCGGTCGTGACGGCTGAGAAGGGTCGGCGGCAGGTCGGCGCCGCCCGTTCCCTGACGGATGCCGACGCGTCCCTGCAGCCAGAGGACGATGCGGAGCGTGTCCGCGGCTTCGCGGAAGATCGCTTCGTGCCGCGGCAGCAGGCGTCGCGCCATGGCCAGGCGCTCATGCGTGGACCCGCCGATCACGCGCCCGGCGGCCATGCCGTAGACGCGCGCGACGTCGACCAGCGGAGTCAGCGCATTGCGATCGAGCTGGAACGTCGCGCTGCGCTCGCCCATGTCGTCGACGACGGCATCCTGGAAGAAGGTCAGGGGAGGAAGCCGCGCCACGCAGTCGTTGGCGACGATCCGAAGAAAATCGCGATCGATCGCATCGGCCATGGCCGCTTCTACCTCGCCGTAGAGCGGATGCCCCTCCTGCATCGGCCGCAGGTCGAACAGGGCGCGGGCCAGATACATCTGCTCGAGGATCGGGTTGCGGATCCAGCCGACGAAGCGCTCTTTCCACTCGGCAACGCTGGCCGCGAAAAACGGCACGTCGAACGGCTGCTCGCGCCGCGGCAGGTAATCGCATTCGGCGAGGAGCCCCATCACGCGTCGATACGCGGCGGACGCGTCGGCATGCTGGCCGGCCGTAATCAGAACCAACTCCGGCATCAGCCGGGTCAACGATTCGCCGCGTCCCGAGGATCCGCAGAGCCCCCAGCACGTCGCCTCGGAGTCCGGCATTCCGGCAAGCGCGATGACGCGAGTCGCGATCGACTCGTCCACCAGGGTCGTAAATCGCGTGAGCCAGTCGACGGAACGGGCACTGTCCAGATACTGCAGCGCGAACGCGCGCGCCCGGTGGTTGAGTGCCCTCAGCTCCGGGGGGCCGGAGGCGTCGCGAATTTCGCGCAGGATGGAAACCGGCTGATCGCCGAACACCGGAGCGAGATCGGCCGCCGTCACCAGCGCCTGCAGCTCACCATCCGGTTTGCCGTCGGCGGTGATCGCAACTGCCGCAGACCCCGCCGCTCCCAGCGTCAACACGCCATCGGCGATCGATGCGGATGGTGACACGGCGATCGGCGAGCCGCGCAGGAGGCGTCCGACCGGCTGTTCCGGGTCTCCGGTTCCGTCGGCCAGCCACGCGATCAGATCGCCGGAGCTCACGACGCCGATCAAGCGGCCCCTCTCGACGACGGCCAGAGCGTCCACGCGCTGAGTACGCATGACATGCGCCGCGCGTCGAATCGAGTCGTCTCGATCGCACGAGACCACGCGCCTGGCGCTGACCACGTCGTGCAGGAAGACGTGTTCCGGACGCCGCCGGTCGTCTTCCGCCTGATAGTCGAGCGTGACGGTGCTGTAGGTCGAGACGTACTGCCTGGCGGAGGCGTACTTCTCGAGCAGTGTCTCGAACTCGTCCGCCGGCAGGGCATAGACGACCACGTCGGTCGCCGCGCGCGCCGAGTGCAGCGACGCCGGCGCGCCGTTGAAGCGCTCGACGCCAAGCAGGTCACCAGGGCCGCGCACGTCGCGGAGCTCCAACACGCCGTTCACGTCGGACCACAACGACACGACGCCCTGCTGGATGACGAAGATATGGTGCCGGTGCGATTCGCCCTGCGAGAGGAGGTGCTCGTTGCGCTCGTGAAACCGTACGCGCCCGTGCCCCGCCAGCGCGAGCAGGTCGGCATCCTCCACGGCCTGAAACAGCGGATATTTCCTGAGGAAGTCAGCTACGCGATAGCTGATGGTGGACGTGTCCATGGGCCACGCCGGCTACCTAAGACGCGCTCCCACGCGCTTGGCCAGCTGCGCCTCGAAGTCGGCAAACGTCACGCCGAAGCGCTGAATCGCCGCGTCGATGGTCTGGCCGCCATCGAGATCCTGGAGGAGGAACCCGAGATTCGACGCGCCGATGCGCGCGATCAGCGCGCTGGTCGCAAATGCGCTCATCTCGTAGGCGAGGTCGGCCTGCTCGGCGTTCAGGCCCGTGAAGCCACGTTCGAGATGCGCGAGCGGCACGAACGCGCGTGCCGCCGCGAGCCGCTTCTCGGACGCGGCCGCGTTGTTGCCCTCAAAATACATCGCCAGCCCCTCGTTCAGCCAGGCCGGGACGTTGCGCGCCGCGATGCTGGCGAGCATGGCGTGCGTGAGCTCGTGCGTCAGAATGCGATCGAACTCGCGCAGGTTCTGCGTGGCGCCCGCCACCGGCATCCGGATCTGGCCGTCGAAGCCGGCGCCGGCCCATTCGGGTGCGCCGGTGATGTCGTGAAACTGCTTGTCCGTGTAGAGGATGACGTTGATCGCGTTGGTCGGATAGGAGCGGAGCGCCTGGCCGATGCGCCAGAAGGCGCTGCGCAGAACGGTCGTGGCACGCTCGGCGAGCACGCGGTTGGCCGGCCCGTCGAAGAGGATCGTGAAGCGGTCGTCCTTGAAGGCGCGAAGGTTGTCGTGGACCGTCGCCTCGCTTTTCCACGTGGCGAGCCGCTGACGCAGCTCGACGTTCCCCGGTGCCAGCGCCAGCGCGCTTTCGTAGGTCTTGATGGCCAACGACAGGTCGCCCTGGTGATAGGCGATTTCGCCAAGGAGCGCGGAAGCGGCGGTGACGCGTGGTTCGATCGCCAGGGACCGCTTGAGGAACGACATCGCGTCGGTCTGGCGGCCCTGAAGGTATGCGGCGGCTCCCGCGCCGTAGAGGGCCGCGGGATGTTCAGGTTCGACGGCCAGCGCGCGGCGAAAGGCCGTGGCCGCGCGGTCGCCGTCGTTGTTCTCCAGCGCTCTGAACCCGGCTTCCAGCGCCTCGTCGACGCCCTGGGCGTAAGAAGGTGGACTCAGTAATGCAAGATGCAGAATGCAAAATGCAAACACCAAGACTGCCCGTTTCGTCAGTTTGCATTTTGAATTTTGCATGTTGCATTACGAATTGCGTTCAGTTCACGTGACAGCCGACGCAATTCGTTTGCGCCTGCGGCAGCGGCTGCTTCGTTTTCATCCACTCCGCCGCGCGTGCCGCGTAGTCGGTGCCCTTCAGCATCGACGGGATCATCCCGTAGTACTTCTCGGCATCTGCCGTCTTTCCTTGACGGCTGTTCAATTCTGCAAGCCCCTGCAACAGCTCGCCGAGCGAGTGACTGCTCAACGTGCCGAGTTGACCCTGCTGCAGATCGAACATCCGCTGGTAGTCGGCACGGGCGTTCTCAATCAGTCCCGGCACGTTCCCGAACCGCGGCATGGTCGGCGTCAGCATGCGCAGCACCACGCCGCGCGCCATGCGCACGCGGACGTCGTCCGGCGCGATGCCGACCGCGGAGTCCATTTCCTTCGTCGCGCGCTGGAACAGGCCGATGCGGTCGAGCGCGGTCAGATCCGGGTTGGTCGATGAGTAGTACAGCGTCGCCGCGCCGTGCCAGGCGAGCGCCTGCGCGTGGCTCGGGTTTGCCGCCAGGATGGAGGCCGTGGCGTCGAGCCCGCGCTGCAGCGCGCCGGCGTTGCCGCCGAGGCCGCTGAAGAGGTCGGCCATCACCTGTGCCGGCAGCGTCGGGCCCGCCGCCTCCGACGCCGCTCCCGAACCGGCAGCGGGAGCACTCGACGGCGCCGCCGCGCCGCGTCCGCCGCGGCCGAGCAGTGCGGCGAGTCCGCCGCGGCCGGCGGCTGGCAACTGCAGCCCCTGGCTGAGCGCGAGGCGCTGCAGCGTCCCGTTCTGTCCGGCCGCGAGGAGCGTCCCTTTCAGCTGCTGCCCGGCGAACTCGGCCCACTGCGGTTCATCCTCTTTGCGTACGGGAATCAGCCCGAAGCTGACGCTGCCCATCTCGTCGGTCGATTCCTCGCCCCACCAGACGCGTTTCGGCGGGTTGCTCGGGTTGCGCGGGTTGCTTGCCGAGTTGTCGTAAGTGATGCGGACGTCGATGCGCGTGCCCTTCGGCAGAATCACCGGCTGCTTGTAGTTGTAGCCGTCCTGCCAGTTGAAGTCCCAATCCTGGATCCACAGCAGGGGGCGCTCGGTGCCGTCCGGCAGCGTTGCCGTGGCTTTGAACTCCTTGCCCAGGTAGTGGGCGTGCGGCTGCGTGAGAAATATCTTCACATCCACGGGCAGCGTGGCCGAGCGTGAGATCACATAGTTTTTCTCGCCGGGGGGAATGTCGATGCCCTGGCCGATGCCGAAGAGGCCCGGGAGCTGGAGCACGCGCAGCATGCGATCCGGCGCCTTGTCCGCGAAGTAGATCCCGACCGTCGATTTTTCGCGTTCCACCTTGCCCGTCGGGTGGAAGTGCATCTGGATCACGAAGTCCGAGCCGCGCGACATCGGCAGCGCCAGCCCCTCGGGCAGGAACCGCGGCGTCGCGCCGACGGCCCATCCCCCGAGAGGACCGGCAGGCGCGATGGCGGGATTCGCGCCGATCGGTGCCAGACCTCTGAACCCCGGCTGGCCGTCGGCCCCGTCGATCTTCGCGTAGGCACCCGCACGAACGTAGGCGAACAGCGCGTGGTGCACGACCGTGCGCGCCCGCGGACGGAACTCGACCGCGCGCACCCACTTGTCCTCGAGCAGGCCCGACGGAATCACGAAGTTCCGGAAGATGTCCGGCCCGCTGGCGGGCACCTCGAACTCCGTCGGCATCTCGAGCACGAGGTCCGGCGTGCCCAGCCTCCAGCCGGTCGTGAACTCCGGCATGGTGGGCATCTTCGAGCGGTCGCCTTCCGGCATCCCGCCTTTCACCCACGTCGCGATCGCCTGGATCTGGGCGTCCGTCAGCCGCCGCTCGTCTGCGAACTCGCCGTAGCCGTGTGTGGCCTGCCACGGCGGCATATAGCGCCGCTGTGTGACGGCGGCGATCAGCGGCCCTCTGTTCCGCACATCGTCGTACGAGATCAAGGAGAACGGCGCGGCTTCTCCCGGGCGATGGCAGCTCACGCAGTTGTCGTAGACGATTGGCGCAATCGTCTCGGTGAACGTGACAGCCGCAGCTCCTGGGCGCGCGTTCTGCGCCTGCACCGGCGCTTCACCCCGCGCCAGGAATCCAATGACAAACACTGCGGCGGCGAGGCCGACAACGATGGTTGGTGTACGCATGATCAGTCTCTCGTGAAAGGCCGACGTAAACGTCGGCCTCTACCGTTTCGGCTGCCTGCCCCGAGCCGAGTCGAGGGGCCGCGCGATGAAGCAGCCAAGCGCTTCCGTCTCCGGCTTGGGCACAGGTTTGCCCGCAAGGATCGCGTCGAGCGCGTCGGTCAGGTCATGCTCGCTAACGTGCTGTCGCGGCTTGCCCAGCGAGGAATAGAAGTTGTCGATGCGCCCGCGATACCGGATCGCGCCGCGCGCGTCGACGACGACCGCCTGCGGCGTAATCGTCGCCTTCGCGCGATCCGCAAGCGCACGCGAGCCGTCGATGGTGGCGGCGACACCGTTATAGGCGTATTCGCTCAGGTGCTTGCGCACGCCGGAGGCGTCGACGCGGACGTCCTCGTACGCGAGCGAACAGCTGATCCCTTTTGCCGCGTATGCCTTGCAGACACGCTGAATCTCCGGCGCGTAGGAGTTGGAGATGGGGCAGTCGGTCTGAACGAACAGGATCACGTTGGCCTTGCCGGCCGGCGCGAACGGCGCGAGCGGCCGGCCATCGATGTCGCGCGTCTGTCCAGACGCCCTGCTTTCCCCGCGTGTCTGTCCAGACGCCCTGCTTTCCCCGCGTGTCTGTCCAGACGCCCTGCTTTCCCCGCGTGTCTGTCCAGACACGCTGCTTTCCTCGCGTGTCTGTCCAGACACGCTGGCAGCCAGCAACATGACGACACTCGTCCCGGACAGGACGCGTTCCCAGCGCATCGACGTGCACTCCTTGGAGGTGAAATGGATCGTAACTCGTATTACTGCTGACGCCCGTAAAACGTTCCGGGCGTCATTTTGTGACGCCCGGTCCGGTTTCGCGGGGCCGATCGGGAGGGGTTATTGCTGTTCCGCGTTCGCGCCGCCAAAGCTCGATCCCGCACCGAGCCGCTGCCCGGTCGACGCGAGCGTCACGGTCCGCGCGTTGCCGTGCGGCTGGCCGTTCTTCGCCTGGAAACCGTCGACGATGACCAGGTCGCCGAGCTTCATCGACGTCCGCTTCCAGCCACTGCGTTGAATGACCGCCGGCGCACCCATCTCCAGCGCCCAGTTCGTCACCTTGCCCGTCTTCTCGTCCTTCACGTCGATGTAGAAATAGACGTGCGGGTTCGTCCACTCGACCTTGGTGACCGCCCCGGTCAGCTTGATCGGCTTGTTGCTGTCGTATTCGGCGGCAAAGGAGTGATGCGCGACGGCCGGGACCGACAATGCCGACACAATCGCGCCCACCGCAGCCAGGTTTCTCACGTTCATTCGCGATCTCCGATCAGAAACTCACCGTCACGTTGAAGCGCGCCAGCCGCGGTTGCATGACCGACTCCGGCGTCAACCACGTGGCGC
>Ga0209486_10000749_pt1 | contig 14275 bp, 9 predicted proteins | sample NCCompost_FD_187518 | JGI IMG/M metagenome (GOLD analysis project Ga0209486, IMG submission 187518) | Agricultural soil microbial communities from Utah to study Nitrogen management - NC Compost (SPAdes) (version 2) | ecosystem: Environmental > Terrestrial > Soil > Agricultural land | place: USA...
CGCCAGCGTGGCTGCGTTGGCCATGATCACGCCGTTCCCGAGTACACAATCATGCGCCACATGCGCCTGGGCCATCAGCAGGCAGTCGTCACCGATCTGCGTCAACATTCCTCCGCCTTTGGTGCCGCGGTGAATAGTCACGAATTCACGGATCATATTGCGACGGCCGATGCGCGTGATCGACGGTTCTCCCGAGTACTTTAAATCCTGAGGCGCCAGCCCGATCGATACAAACGGAAACACGCGCGTGCCTTCGCCAATGAATGTGTTCCCGTCAACTACACAGTGCGAGTCGAGTTGCACGTCGTCCTCGATTTCCACCTCATCTCCGACGATTGAATACGGACCAATTTGACAGTTGTTGCCAATCCGCGCACGCGGGCTGACAACGGCAGTAGGATGAATTGTGGAAGATTTAGTTGCGACGGGCATAAACGACTGACTAACGATTAGATTAATTAAACGGCAGCGCGATCGGCGATAACGCTCATGATGTCGGCATCAGCCACCAGTTGGCCGTCAACCTTGGCCTCGCCGCGCATGCGCTGGACCTTGGAACCGATTCGCAAAGCGGTGACTTCCAGCCTTAACGTGTCGCCGGGTACCACCGGCCGGCGAAAACGCGCCTCGCGTATACCGGTAAACAAAACCAGCTTCGAGTCGCGGTCTTCGATCTCACGCAGGGCCAACACCGCTCCCACCTGTGCCAGCGCTTCAACCACGAGCACGCCGGGCATTACTGCTGCACCGGGAAAGTGTCCCTGGAAAAACGGCTCGTTGATGCTCACTTGTTTGATCCCGACAACCCGCTCGCGAGGCACTAACTCGATAATGCGATCCACGAGCAGAAATGGGTAACGGTGTGGGAGCAGTTCCTGTATGGCGCGTGAATCGAGAACAGTTTCCATGAGGTCACAATAAGTAAGACGCGGGACACGGAGTTAACTACCGCATCGCCGCGTCTTAGTTGAGAGTCTCAGTTCGAATTTACTTCGCCGGTGCTACCGCAGCGGCGGTCGCAGGATTCTTGCTGTTGAACTCGTTGATGAATGCGCGGGTGATATCCAAAGCGTCAGCCGCGTAAACGAGCGGTACCTGACTGCCATCGATAATCACGTGAATATTGTTGGCCTTCGCGTAGGCCTCCAGCGCTTTGCCAATGTCTTCCTGAAGCGGAGTAAAGATTTCCTGGCGCCGGCGGTTGTAGGCGGCCTGTGCATCCTCACCTTTACGTTGATAATCTTTTTTCAACGTTTCCAGCTGGTCAATTTTAGTTTGAATTGACTTCGGATCCACCACTGTTGCCGCTTGCTGCGCGGTGCTCACTTCAGTGGTCATAGTCTGGATGCGTTGTTGCATTCCCTGAAGTTCGGTTTGACGCGGCTGAAACTCGCGATTCAGTGTCGTGATCAGCGTATTGAATCGCCCGATACCGGTCTTGGCATCGAGAAACGCGTCGGAGTAGATCAAAGCGATCTTGCTCTGCGGCAGGTTGCCTGCGGGGGCGCCTGTTTGTGGTGTCGTGGTGGGCGCTGCCGGACGTGTTTGCGCCAGAGCGGGGGAGATAGCCACAGCCAAAACAAAGGCTGCGGCAACGATTAATCGGTCTATCTTCATGACTTTCTTGTAATGCTCCTTAAAAACTAAAAGGCGGTTGGTCAGTGCTTAGTTGTCTACCCGGCCGCCGTGGTTGGCTTTAAATGATTAAAAAGTGCGCCCCACGCTGAAGCGAATAACTTTCTTTTTCTCATTAAAGAAGAATGGAAAACCATCAATAACCTGATTTTCCCGAGCTTTGGGATTATACGCAAAGATGAGTCGAAAAGGCACGTTGATGATAGGCACCTGGACGCGTACCTCCATACCCAGACTGGCGCGGTAATCCCCTAATTTTGCAAACAAGCTTTGCGACAGACGCACCGCCGTATTCGTTTGGGCATCGCCTCGCAAAAATACTTTCTGGAAGCCAAAGGGCAATCCGGTAACCGGGTCGAAAGGACCATTGCTGCGAGCGTTTTCCAACTCTGTGGACGTCACAAAACGGTTGTCCCGCAGTACCAGCCCGGCGGGGGAGCCTACCAGAGCCAAATCCGGATTTGTATTACACGCAGCCAGGGTCGTCAGACTCGGGAATTCAAAACCGGAGCCCGCGCGCGGACACCGAATCAATCCCACGGTCGAAAGGAAAGGCTGGTCGGTAAGGAAACTACTCGAGAAAAACTGGTCACTCTTTGTCCGCAGGTTAAACGATGATCCAATGTCTGCAAAGGCAGCCAGTCCCACTGTGTTTCCGATGACAGGGATACGGTATTCGAAATTACCCAGTATTTGAGTATCGCCGCCGATGGGAGTAAACGACCGCGGAAGCTGTGCCACATTGGAGCCTTCCACGCCGGTAAACACGCCGACGTTAGCCAATGACGCGGGCAGATTTGGTACCGACTCGGGCGGTCCCGCTGGATTGGTGGCGACAACTACGTTCTGAGAAGTTATGAAAGTGTCGAGCGGGGCCAATGGACTGATCGACCGCACGTTATACCCACGGATACTAAACTCGTCACCGAGGAAATACCTCTCGAAGATTGGTACACCGTCCACGAATGCCAGGGACTGCGCTTCTCTGACCTTCGCTGAAGTGGCGAAGCTGCCCACCGTTCCGGCGATGATGCGGAAGCCGAATACTTCCGGCCGCTCCGACCGTTTGCGACGAACCGGGATGAACTGGGAATACTGAATCGTTGGTTGATATGTACGCACGTCTCCGGCGAGTCCCGCGAGGGCGAGCGACAGCGAGAATTCGCGGCCCGACGTCGGGTCGATGCTGGCGTTGCGCGTGTCGTAGTTGAAGCTGCCGGTTATACGGCTGGTGATGATGTTCGGCTGTTGGTAGATAACCGGGATGAACGCCGTCGGATTCGCCGGATCCTCGTTGACTTCAGGGTCCGTCACAGACGAAGTTGAGAACTGATAAGAAACTCCGACTCGCGAAAACTGTGTAAAGCGTCGCTTGCGATAGAACTCAGAAAGCGGAGCACTCGCAAATACTGACGCGCCATACGACGTGCGCGTGAACAGGTTCTCATCGCTAACATTCAGAAAATCGAGCTGATTCCCCGTCAAGCCCTGTTGGGCTTCAATGTTCTGCGAGAGGAACGTTCCTTCACCGAAAAACTTTTGCGTATAGCCAAACACTGAGAACCCGGCAGTGATGGGACGGTTGTTGATGTAGGGCTCGGTAAACGATAGCTGCAGGTATCTTTGACGATTACCAGCAGACAAATTGACGGAAAGAATTTCACCGCGCCCGAGCAGGTTATTGGTCGAGTATTCAAGTCCGAAGAATGAACCGCCGATACCCGACAGCCCCCCGTTAAAGGAGATTTGCTGGCGGCCACGTTCCGAAACTTTTAGATTGACATCAACTGTCGCCTCTTCATCGTTGGTCCTGAAATCGGCGTCCCGATCCTTGTCGATCGGATCGAAATAACCAAGCTGGTTAAGCTTAATGATCGAATATTCCCAGGCTGACTGATTGTAAATATCACCTTCGTTAAGCAACACTTCGCGACGCAGCACGTTATCTCGGGTAAAGGTGTTGCCAAGGAATTCGAGGCGCCTCAACGAAAACTGTTTGCCTTCCTCGATCGTGATCACAAAATCGACAATTCCTTCCTCTGGTTTGGCCGGATTGTCCTTGAAAGTTGGCGTGGGTTCAGCGGTGTACTCGATGAAACCCTGCTGACCGTAATATTTCTTCAAGTTCTCAAACAGCGCCTTGCCAATCTTTTCGCCGTTGGCGACGTCGCCTTTGTTCAGGCCAATCACCTGTCGAATATTGTCTTCGGAAAAGATCGAGTTGCCTTCGATCTTCATCTCACCGATGCGGAATAATTTACCTTCTACAATGGGCACGGTGACGCGCAAGCCTTCATCCACAGAAGACAGGAAGGGTAGAGGCAGGATCGGAAAACCAGTGCGTTTGCGGCCAACACTCTCAACTCTTGGCTCGCCGTGTCGCGCCTGAAGATAACCTTTGGAGCGCATGTGGTTATCGACGTTGCGCAGGTCGTATTCGAGTTTCTGCCTATCCAGAATGTCCTGGCCACGAAAGCGACTGATCAAGCCCGCTTCCTTTACCAACTTCATGGAACCCCGAAGACTGCCGTCGCTGAATACCTGATTACCTTCAAACTGAATATCCATCACGCGAACACGATCACCTTCGTCGATGACGTACGTTAGCGCAGTGGATGTGGCGGAAACTTCGTCGGTTCTTTCTTCGACGGTGGCATTGGGATGACCGCTGCCGGCGAGCAATTCTTTCAAAACGCGGACCGCATTTCGCGATTTCACCGGATCGTAAATGCTCTCTTTGGAGATACCGACGCGGCGCTCACGGAAGGCCTTAAGCACATCCGATTCGGCCACACTGCTCAACCCTTCAAACTGCAGATCACGAATGATCGGCAATTCCCTCACCTCAAAAATCACGTTTACGCCACCCCGCGCACCCTCTTCCGTAAGTACTCGTGTAGCAGCCTTATCGAAAAAGCCGAGCGCGATGATCGCCTGCAAGTCTCGTTGGACCTGTTGTTCGTTGTAAGGGTCGCCTGGACGGGTCTGAACGTAATAGAGAATGTCGTCTTTTCGAAGACGGCGGTTACCAGTGATATCGACCGACTCAACCAGGCGTTGACCCTGGGCGCCGACCGAACGCGTGATAAACACAGTTGAGGCCAGCAGGATTATTCCGCTCACAGCTATGAGCAAAAACCCGCGATATGAATGCATAGATGCCTTTTCCCTCAGATTCTTACCGATTCAGGTACTTCGGGGAGCTGATATGGGTGCTAGTTATCTTGTATGAAATAAAGGCTACGGGCTAACGGCCTGCACAATGCTCGGACACTTAGGAGACTGTTGGATTCCTAAGACTCAGTGTTCCGTTGCCAATTCTTGCCCAGCAAAGTCGCGCATTATACCCAACGGGCAGCGCAAAAGTAAAAAGGCAAAGGGTCGGGGGGAGCTGTATAAAACAGGCCCTCATTCTACCCTTTGCCAGTGCTTTTTGCAGCGACGACGGACTGCTATAACGAATACTGTCTCAATGAATTAGCAGCGCGTCGTCAGGCGCCTCAATGCCAATCGGTCGATAGTTGAGATCGTCTCCATCAAGAAAAACTTCGATCAGGGCCGCTTCACCCAGGTGACCCTGAATCAGGGCTTCGGAAAGCGGGTCTTCCACATATTTTTGCAGCGCTCTTCGCAGCGGCCTGGCGCCATAAGAACGGTCCGCACAGGTCTTTTCCACAATCCACTTCTTGGCTTCGTCAGTTAGTTTCACTTCGAAGCCATGGCGGATCATCGTTCGGTTGATCTGCTCAATCTGAAGTTGGATTACGTCGAGCAGCTCATGGTCGAAGAGTTGATCGAAAATAATGATTTCGTCGAGCCGGTTGATGAACTCAGGATTAAACGTCTGACGGACCGCCGACATAACCATCTCTTCCATCTTCTCGCGTGACGCATCACTGGTGCCCTGGAAGCCCATCGTGCCTTTCTTCTGAATGAAGCGGGCGCCGATATTGGAAGTCATGATGATAATGGCGTTCTTGAAATCGACAGCGTTGCCAAGCGCGTCCGTAAGAATTCCGTCCTCGAATACCTGTAACAACACGTTAAAGATATCGGGATGAGCTTTTTCAATCTCATCAAACAGCAAGACCGAGTAAGGAGCCCGCTTGATGCGTTCAGTTAACTGTCCGCCCTCTTCGTGTCCTACATATCCCGGTGGCGATCCAATGAGCTTGGAAACGGAATGCTTCTCCATAAACTCAGACATATCAAACCGGATCATCGAACGCTCACTGGCGAATAACACCTGCGCCAGGGAGCGGGCGACTTCGGTTTTACCTACGCCCGTCGGACCAAGAAAAAGGAATGACCCAACTGGTCGCAGCGGATTCTTCAGTCCCGCGCGCGATCGACGAATAGCGCGAGCCAACGCCGAAATCGCAGGGCGCTGAGAAACCACTCGTTCATGCAGCTCTTGTTCGATCCGGAGAAGCTTGTGCGTCTCCTCTTCTTTCAAAGAAGTGACCGGAATGCCTGTCCAACGCGCGATTACTTCTTCCACATCGTCGCGCGTGACCTGTGCGGACACTAAGGCGTCGTCACTCTGGTCGCGGCCCATCAAATCGTCGTCAGACTCCTGTGACCAGTCGCTGATCTGATTCCAATCGGAAAGCGTGCCCTGTTCGCGCCGAACCCGAAGCTTTACTCGCGCGCCCGCTTCATCGATCACATCGATCGCCTTGTCGGGCAGGAAACGGTCGGGAATGTACCTGTGTGACTGGTAGACAGCGGCTTCCAGCGCCTCATCCGTGTAGCGAACCTGATGGAAACTCTCGTAACGTTCCCGCACGCCATTCAGAATTTCAACAGCTTCTGCTTCGGAAGGTGGTGGCACCTTGACCGCCTGGAACCTGCGTTCCAACGAACGATCTTTCTCTATCGACTTGCGAAACTCCGCGGGCGTAGTCGCGCCAATGCACTGGATTTCGCCGCGAGAAAGCGCTGGTTTCAAAATGTTTGCTGCATCAAGTGAACCTTCAGCGGACCCGGCGCCCACCAGCGTGTGGAGTTCGTCGATGAAGACAATGTACTGCGGGTTCTCAATCAGCTCCCGCATGATTTGCTTGAGCCGCTCTTCAAACTGTCCGCGATACTTGGTACCGGCGACGATCAACGAAAGATCGAGTGAAAGAATTCGTTTGTTCTCGAGGAACGACGGCACCTCACCGCGCACGATCCGCTGGGCCAAACCTTCAACGATCGCCGTTTTGCCTACACCAGGCTCCCCGATCAATACGGGATTGTTCTTAGTGCGACGGCAGAGTATCTGCACCACGCGCTCGATTTCAGCTTCTCGACCGACAAGCGGATCCAGTTTGTCATTCGAAGCGTCGTCAGTCAGGTCCCGTGAAAACTCGACCAGGTGCGGAGTGTCTTTCTTCTGCGAACTGCGGGAATCCGCGCCTGATTGCCGGGCGATCTCGTCGCGCACCGCATTCAATCGCAATCCACGTTCATAAAGAATCTCCGCAGCCATCGATCTGTCTTCGCGCAACAGTCCCAACAACAGATGTTCGGTGCCGATGTGTCGGTGTTGCAGACGATCGCTTTCCTCGTGTGCATACGCCAGCACGCGTTTGGTTTCGGGAGCGAGGGGGAGTTCAACTGAAGTGGAAATCTTTTCGCGGAGCAGCGTGCGGCCTTCGATCTCTTTCCGAATCGACTCAATGGAAACTTGAGCGCGGGGGAAGAACCGTCCGGTGAGGGTTTTATCTTCGCGCATCAATCCAAGGAGCAGATGTTCCGGTTCAATAGCCGGGGCTCCAAACTGGGAAGCTTCGTAGCGAGCGAAGAAGATAACCCTACGTGCTTTTTCGGTATAGCGTTCGAACATCAGTTTAGTTTCGTAACAACCGCTTATGATTACGGTGCCGGGCGATCAAAAAAGCTCTCGCCCGGCAAGTGGCGGCATTATAACCCATCAATGAGAGGCTCAAAAGGTTTGTATGGTTTCCCCAGAATAAAAGTCTCAAGCGAATACTTATTTCAGACGCATTCTCACTGGGAATCCATCTTAACAGGGGCAAGGCGACCATCGAGGAGTTGGAGGGTCCGACCACACAACCCGGCGAGTTTCTGGTTATGAGTAGCAATTACAACCACACTTCCATTTTTTCGCGCGTACTCGGTGAGTGAACCGGCAACTATGTCACTGTTGGCAGCGTCCAGATTGCCGGTAGGCTCATCAGCCAGAACCAACGACGGCGAGGTAACTAGCGCGCGACAAACAGCCACACGCTGTTGCTCGCCCCCGGAAAGATGCGACACCAGATGCTCGCTGCGATCACGTAAACCGGCGGACTCCAGCATCTCCCGAGCGTGCGAAAGAGCCTCAGATCGAGATGTGCGTCGAATCATGAGCGGCAAGCTCACATTCTCCGCAGCAGTGAGATCCAACATCAGATGGTGAAACTGAAAGATAAATCCGAGCTGTTGATTGCGAAACCGGGTGAGCGAGGAGAATGGCGCGGCCGTTAGGTCGAATGGGCCGACTGAGATTGAACCGTGATCCGGATTATCCAACCCGCCCAGCAAATTCAACAGGGTCGACTTCCCAGTTCCCGACGGTCCAACGATCGCGAGGGCCTCGCCTGGTAAAACCGAAAAGGAAATACTCCGCAGAACTTCTATCCGATCTCCGTTCGGTGACTCAAAACTTTTTCGTAAGTCACTGACATGAAGTCCAATGTCCAATGTCGAATGTCCAATGTCCGCCTTGGCACCTTGAATCGTTCGACGCGGGCTTGAGACATCGGCATCCGACGCAATAACTTTGGACGCCTCGTCGCTTCCGGACCTTGGACATTGGGCATTAGACATTCGACTTCCTTAAGCGTCCCGCAGTAGTTCCGCCGGCCTGACCTTAGCCGCCGCGCGCGCTGGGTAAATTGTCGCTAGAGTACTGAGCGCAAACGCAACGAGCGCGGCCACAAATACGTCCAGAGGTTTCAGGATCAAGGTGACGTGCGCGATGGAATAAACGTCTGGAGGCAAGCTAATCAAATTAAAACGATTGGCCAGGTATGTTGCGAGCGCTCCCAGCAACACTCCCGTGACAGCCCCTACTAAACCGACAACGGCGCCTTCGATTACAAAAATTCCCATGATGCTGCCTCTCGTTGCGCCCATGGCGTTGAGAATGGCGATGTCTCGCCGCCGTTCCATGACGACGAGGATCAAGGTAGTAGTGATGTTCAAAGCAGCAATCAAAATTATTAAAGCGATGATCATGAGGCCTACGCGCCGTTCCAGCTCAAGGGCCGTGAACAACGGCCGATTCGCTTCCTGCCAATCAACGACTGTGTACTCCCTTCCCACAACCTCGCGAATCTTCGCGCTAACTTTTCTTACCTCGTAAATATCTTTGACCTGCACGCTGATCACCGAGACCGTGTGCCTACCACCGGCGAACGCTTCGGCGGTTTTCAGCGGAAGATAAACCCACGTCGAGTCGTACTCGAACAATCCGGTCCTGACTATGCCCGCAACTCTCACGCGTTGTTGCGACGAAGTTCCTGATGAGACTGCCATGATGCCCGCTTCATCGCCCACCGCCAGACGGGCGCGCTTCGCTAGCTCAGCGCCGATCAAGACTTCGGTGCGGTTTCGTTCGGAAGCCTGATTCAGCAACGAATCCGTTGAACCTGCGATAAGAGTGGGCTGCACTGAACTCAACTGACCTGACTCGACATCGAGACCGCGCAGGATGGCGTAAGACGAATCAGACGGTCCCACAATGACGGCGCCGTCATATGTGGTGCCCGCAGCAGAAGTTACGCCGTCAATCGGCGAAATTCGAGCGGCCAGATCTTTGTAATTCGCGATTGTTTGTCCATCAGACTTCATGACAGTGAGGTGAGAGGTGCCACGCAGGATCTTGTCCCGCATCTCGTCACGAAAACCGTTAGCGAGTGCCTGCGCAACGATTAACGCCGCCACGCCAACTGAAATTCCGGTTAGCGCAATGAGAGCGGTGACGCGCGCAAGCCGCCGGTTACGCCGGGAACGCAAATGACGTAGCGCCAAGAAAAATTCGTAAGGCATTTTTTGTAGAACAGACACTCTTGTCTGTTGACTCCTTCGTTACGGGACAGACAAGAATGTCTGTTCTACCCCTGTAACGGAGGACACCTTCGCGTGTCTTCAGGGCGATTCTCGGGCAGCAGTCTCTGCAAATTGGGCGAACCCGATGCCGTCGTATCCCATTGGGGGCGGACTTCGTAAACTGTGTCCGTTGCCAGCCGAAAGCGGAAATGGTTTTCCAGCTTCACGATGGCGGGAATTTCACTCCTCTGCCAACCACAGGGCAACCACCAGCGTGGATCGGTATCGATAAAAACACGTCGTCCTTTGCCCAAGTGCTCTTCAATTACAGGCACCAGGTTCTCATCACCCGGCCAGCCACCTCCTGTGCCAATCGTTTTCCACGAGCCGGCGCCCATCGCTTTCCAGTAAGTCACGGCAATTGTTTGAGAACCTGAGATCAGCACTGCATCTGAAGGCAGTTGGGCCAATTGTTTGCGATATTCCTTGCTCATCGCGCGTCGGATGATGAACTGTTTGCTGGCCGGCCTGATCAATAAACTGAAAACAATTGCCGCCGCCAACAGCACTACCACACATGAAGCAAAAGCGACTTTGAGATTGCGCATTCGCGACGCGACCAGTCCTAACACGAAGCACGCGCAAAGCGGAGCCAATGCCGGCATTCCAGTCAAGAAGTAGCGCCAGTTAATTGCTGTGCTGTAATTGAAATAAAGGGCAAGGTTTGCCAGTAAACCCGTGGCTGCCAGCACTAACATCGGTGACAGTTTACGTTTGCGCCATTCGCTCCACATCGCAGGTATGAGCGAAACGAAAATCAGTGGCGCAGTAACAAAGAAATAGGCGAGGTATGGTGAAAGGTTCTTGAGGGTGACCGGATGCCGCTCCGTTTCCTGTCGCATAGATTCGCGCCAGCCAAACCAGATGCGGCGGTAGTGGTCATCGGTGATGAACCAGAAGGCAAACCAGCCGAAACCGAACACCAAAAAAAGAAGTAGTGAACTCGAAATGACTACGACATTGCGTTTCGTCAATTTCCAGCCATAAACAAACGGCGCAACCAGCAGCCACGGGAAATAGAACCCCATCGTTTCACGCAGGTTCATTCCCAGGCCAAGCAGCGCTGCTCCCACCAGCACCATCCAGATCCTATCCTGCTGAAGGCCTCTGAGGTGAACGATCAGCGCCACTGCCAGCAGCAGGACCGAAGGCACGTCGGTCATCACCTGACCGCCGTACAGTACAAAAACAGGGGAGAACACAACGAAGAGGGCTGCGAGCGTCGCTGCATAAAGCGAAGCTCCTAACTGACGCGCCAGCGCCCAACAAGCGATTACTGCAAGCGATGCCTGCACCACCACTGCATACTTGAAGATTAAATAAGCCTCATCGGGTTTGACGTTGAACAGCGAACTGGCGGCGCGATAGAGGTAGTGGTTTTGAAAAATGAAAAGATTACGGCCCAACGCCATCGAGGAGGGATAACCGGCAACGGAAAGCATGGTGTAGTCAAGACCGTCCCAGTCGCCGATGAATGGATCAACAAACCACACTACGAGCGTCAGCGCAATTACGGCCGGGATTAACCACCAGGCCCAGGCTTGCCAGAAACTGAGTTGTTGATTGACGGGAGAATGCGTCGCCGCGGAGTATTCGCTGCGGTCGAGGGTGTCAGATATTTTGCGCGCGTTTGTCGTTCGGAGTGCCTTGGTCAACAAGTTGAGGTTCGACCGGACGCTCCGGTCTCTTTACCATTTTTACGCGATTACCCTGCGCATTGTACTCAACTTCATCCATGATGTTGTATATCAGCAGCACGCCTCGGCCGGACGATTTGAACAAATTCGACGGATCACAAGGATCCGGTATGGTTCGCACATCAAAACCTTCGCCCTCGTCTTCAACGGTAAAACTTGCTTCGGTGGGCGATAACTCCGCACCCACGCGCACCAGCTTTGTGGGGTCGTTTTTGTTGCCGTGTTTGACCGCGTTAACAAACGCTTCGTCCAACGCCACAAAAAGATTTGACTGCTCCGGCCTGACCAGGCCCAGCTTGGAGACGCGGTCCAACAAGTATTGAATCACTCCATTCATGAGAGTGAGGTCGCTGGGAATTTCAAACTCGATTTTTTCGTGTGTATGCGAAAGTAACCGCGGGTCGTCTACGTAACGAAGTTTATAAGAGAGCGTTTGTTCCACAATCTCACGGAGCTCGTCCTTGTCGTAAGACGTCCTAAGATAGTTAGCTGCTCCAAATTTGAATGCTTTGATTACGTCCGGTTTGACGTCTGCAGAAGGAAGGGAGACGAGTAAGTGTTTTCGGTGCAGTTCGCTAATCGGTCGTTCGTCAGTGGAAGGTTCGTCAGTGAGGTCGCTGATGATTAGATCGAATTCATCCAGGTCTTCTCGTGCCAACGCTTCCTGGCGTTCGCCGGTCACCACCACCTGGTGGCCCAACTCACCAAGAACAGCCTCGAGGATGACACGAAGCTCATCGTTATTGTCGACGATGAGTATCCTGCGTTTTTGCATTCAGCTCCAATCCTACAAAATTGTCGAGGAGAGAAAGGCGCACGGCGAGCGCTTTACAAGAACATTTACGAAATTGCGGGCCGCTGCGTTCCGCAATATATCACTAGAGAGGACTGGGATATAGGATACGACGCACCTGGGCTCCGGGATGAGGCCTTTATTACTCAGACTGGCGATACGCTAAACTACGCAACCTCGTCCAAATTCCATGGCAAAACGCGGAAAAGTACAAACCTGGGTTGAATACGCGGTCGCGCGTGCAATCTTCGCAGGCCTCAACACAATGCCACTCAATTGGGCCATGAAAACCGGTGAGGGCCTCGGGCGTATCGCGTATGGGACCGCTGGAAATCTGCGCCGGACCGGCGATCGCAATCTCAAACTAGCGTTTCCGGAAAGGACCGACGAAGAACGCCAGGAGTTGCTGAAGGGAACCTTCGCCGGACTGGGTCGTCAGCTCGGATTATTCAGTAAGTTTGCGAGTGACCGCAGAGAGACTTTGCTGGACATCACTCGGTGGGAAGGTCTGGAACATCTCGAGTCAGCCAGAGCGACCAAACAGCCAATCATACTTTTCACCGGTCACGTCGGAGCCTGGGAACTGTCGAGCTTCGGGCTTTCGCTCAGAGACTTGCCTATCTGCTTCCTGGTGCGTCGCCTGGATAACCCGCGGGTCGAAGAGATTGTCGATCGCATACGGATGCGATTTGGCAATCAGTCGGTAGACAAACGTGGCGCCGCGCGGCCAATGCTAAACATCCTGAAATCAGGCGGAACTCTGGGCCTGCTCGTCGATCTAAACACGTTGGATGAGGAGGCAATCTTCGTTGACTTCTTCGGCGTGCCGGCGTCAACGACGTTCATGCTGGCGAAGCTTGCCTTGAGAACAAATGCGATTGTGTTGCCGATATTTGTTCCGTGGGATGAACATAACCGTAAGTTTTTAGTTGAGATCCTGGCACCCGTGCCGGTCGAACGTAGTGGCGATGAGCAAGAAGATATTAGGAAGTTAACAGCAAATCTGACGAAGGTCGTCGAAAACTACATCCGCCGTTATCCCGATCAGTGGTTGTGGATTCACAAGAGGTGGAAAACAAGGCCGAAAGGTGAGCCGGAGTTGTATTGAGCTTGTGCGATAGTGATCTCATTCGTGTAATTCGTGGAGTTCGTGTATTTGGCGGATCCGAATTATCCGGCACCATGGAAGACTATCCACGAAATACACGAACTACACGAATAAGTACTTCTGTCGAGCCGCGGTGTTAATGGGATTTCGCTATACTCTTTCGAAGAAGTTTCTATGCAGGCATCCGCAGAACAGCTAAATCGCGCGCAACGTGTCGGACAAACAGTCGACCGCGCGTATCAGTTTGCCGATTTGTCCGATTACTCCTTCAAGCAGCGTTGGATGATTCGAGCCGCCGATCTGGCGTTCTACCTCGTAATCAACCTGATCGGAATGACAGCGCGGTTTGAAGTGATCGACTGGGAGAACCATGAAGCCGCGACGCGCAATGGCGGGCTCCCAATTTACAACTTCTGGCACGATCGCATTTTCCTGACAACCTACTGGTGGCGTCATCGCCGCATTGTCGTTTTGACATCGAAGAGTTTTGACGGTGAATACATCGCGCGATTCATTCAGCGGTTCGGATATGGGGCTGTCCGCGGATCTTCAAGTCGCGGGGGAGTCGGCGCCGTAGTTGAGATGGCCCGGCTGATGCGCGCCGGTTGCACAACCGCGTTCACTATCGATGGTCCCAAAGGTCCGCCCCGCGTTGCCAAGATGGGCTCCGTGTTGTTGGCAAAGAAGTCGGGTCATCCACTAATGCCCGTGACGATGACTTTAAAGAGTTGCTGGAAAGCGCCGAGCTGGGATTCGTTCCAGATTCCGAAACCTTTTATGCGCGCGCGGGTTTATGTTGCGCCGCCAATCTACGTCCCCGCCGATGCTGACGAGGCTGTGCTCGAAGCCAAGCGCGACGAACTGCAGCAAGCTCTTGACGATCTAAACCGTCGCGGCGACGCGTGGCGGAATGGTGAGACCGATCCGACCGGAAAGACT
>Ga0209486_10000750_pt1 | contig 14273 bp, 9 predicted proteins | sample NCCompost_FD_187518 | JGI IMG/M metagenome (GOLD analysis project Ga0209486, IMG submission 187518) | Agricultural soil microbial communities from Utah to study Nitrogen management - NC Compost (SPAdes) (version 2) | ecosystem: Environmental > Terrestrial > Soil > Agricultural land | place: USA...
ATGCCGCGGTTCAGGCCGGTCCTGATCGCGTCGATCGCGGCCAGCGGCGCGGGATAGTGGCCGCCGGTCTTCTTGAGCACGCTCTTCCGCGCCAGGCGAAAGACCAGGGCGCGCCCGATCGGATTCCACTCCAGCAGCGGACTGCCCCGCCGGGGGCGGAAGGGCACTCCTTCCCGGGCGATCCGGTCCGCGGCCACCAGCGCGGTCGACCGGAGAATGCTGGGCGGGACCAGCTCGTCCACCAGACCCAGTTTGAAGGCTTTCGCGGCGCGTTCCGTCTTGCCGGCCAGGATGATGTCGAGGGCGGCGCGCACCCCGATCAGGCGGGGAAGCCGCTGGCACCCCCCCGCACCGGGCAGGATGCCGATCTGAACTTCGGGCAGGCCAATGACCGTCTTGGGAGCATCGGTCGCGATGCGCCAGGAACAGGCCAGCGACAGCTCGGACCCGAGGCCGACGCAGGCGCCGTGAATGGCCACGACGATCGGCTTGGGGAACCGCTCCACGCGGCCAATCATCTCCTGTCCCGCCCGCGCCATCGCGGTGCCCTCTTCAGCCGAGCTGATCCGGGTGAACTCCTGGATATCCGCGCCGGCCACGAAGTTCTCGGCTTTGCCCGAAATGAGGACCACCGCGCGAGCGTCGGCGTCCTCGGCGATCTGACGCAGCAGGGCCTCGAACTCCTCGATGATCGGCGTGCCGAGCATGTTCACCGACTCGCCCGGGACATCGAGGGTGAGGACGGCGATGCCGTCGATTTGGCTCAGTGTGAATGCGCTCATAGGCTCCGAGGGGTCAGTGGCCAGGGATCAGGGGTCAGGGAAATGCCCCGACCGCCCTGACCCCTGATCCCTGACCACTGATCCCTTTTCAAACGCGCTCCAGCACCATCGCCAGCCCCATCCCGCCCTGGGCGCAGATCGAGATCAGTCCGAACTGGACGTCGCGCCGCTGCATCTCGTTGGCGAGCGTGGTCACCAGCCTGGCGCCGGTGGCTCCGAAGGGGTGGCCGATGGCAATGGAGCCGCCCATGACGTTGGTGATGGACCAGTCCACCTCCCCTACCGGCGCGGAGCGGCCCAGTTTCTCGGCCCAGGCCCGGGAGCCCCAGGCCTGCACGTTGGAGAGCACCTGGGCGGCGAAGGCCTCGTGGATTTCCACCAGTCCCAGATCCTTCCAGGTGATGCCGGCCCGGTCCAGCGCCCGGGGCACCGCATACGCCGGCCCCATCAGGAGCTGCCAGCCCGGATCCACCGCGGCAACCGCATAGCTCCGGATAGTGGCCAGGGGCCGGTAGCCCAGAGCGCGCGCCTTGTCCTCCGACATGAGCAGCACCGCGGCGGCCCCGTCGGTGAGGGGCGAGGCATTCCCGGCGGTCACCGAGCCGTAGCGGCGATCGAACACCGGTTTGAGCTGGGCCAGTGCCTCGAGGCTGGTGTCGCTCCGGATTCCATTGTCGCTGGTCTGGACCTGATCCATCCCGGGGCCGCCGAACCAGGGGGCGATTTCGGCGGTCAGCCGGCCGTCGGCAGTGCCGGCAGTGGCCCGCTGGTGACTCATCAGGGCGATCCGGTCCTGGGCATCCCGCGAGATCCCGTTCTCCTTGGCCATCTTCTCGGCGGATTGACCCATGGATTCGCCGGTCGACGGCTCGGCGATCGCGGGGGTGACCGGCACCAGGTCCTTGAGCCGGACCCTGGAGAACAGGGCGAGCCGCTGGCCCAGGGATTTGGCCTTGCTCGCGGCCACCAGGGTCTGGCTCATGCCCCGGGAGTGCAGAATCGGGATGTCGGACAGCGACTCGACTCCTCCCGCCAGCACCACGTCGGCATTGCCCAGGTAGATCTGATCGTGCGCGTTGGTGATGGCTTGCCCGGCGGAGGCACAGGCGCGATTCAGGGTGTACGCGGGGATGGTTCGGGGGAACTGGGGCAGCAGGGAGACTTCCCGGGCCACGTTCGGCGCCAGGACCGAGGGTACGACCTGGCCGAAGACGACCTCGTCAACCTCGCGCCCGTCGAGATTGGCGCGATAGAGCAGCTCACCGGCGACCTGGCGGGCCATCTCCACCGCCCTTGTGTCACGGAGAACCGTACCGCTTCGGGCGAAGGGGGTGCGAAGGCCGGCGACGATCACCGGCCGGCGGCGGGAAGAGAACAGATCGAGGCTCAGGTCCGGTTACTTTCGATGCGCCAGCACGCTCGCCATCGCGCTCCAGCGCGCGTCGTCCACCGCTTCGACCACTTCGCGCCCGTGCACCACGACCAGCGGCAGCACCAGGCGCAGCAGCTCACCGGAGCGGAGCAAATGGGCGTCGTTGGAAGGACCCCAGCCAAAGGCCTTCTGGGCTTCCAGAAACGTCTCCAGGAAGAGCAGCCCGCCCGGGGCCACGGCGTTCACGATGTCGGGCATCCGGGCCCGGTCGAGATAATTGAAGACCAGCACGGCGTCATAGGGCCCGCCGTCGGGCAGGCTCTTGGAGATGTCGGCCTGGACCCACTTGACCTCGAGGCCCCGGGTCTTGGCCTCCTTGCGCCCGACCTCCAGGCTGGCGGCGTCCTTGTCCACGGCGGTCACCTTGGCGCCCAGCGACGCGGCCGCGAGGGCATGCCGACCCGGTCCGCAGGCCAGGTCGAGCACACGACTCCCGGCGCGGATCCTGTGGGCATGCCACGCAAACCAGCTGCTGGGGCGTTCGAGTTCCGTCACGTCGGGAGAGTCGGAGTAAACTCCTAGCACATGACTCCTTCGGTTCGCGCGTCGCTCGGCACTCTGAGCGCCGGATACTTTGACCTGCTGGTCATCGGCGGCGGCATCACGGGTGCCGGCGTCGCGCGAGAGGCCAGCCTGCGGGGCCTCAAAACGGCCCTGGTGGAGGCGCAGGACTTCGGTGAAGGGACCAGCTCGCGATCGAGCCGCCTGATTCATGGCGGGCTTCGCTACCTCGAGCAAGGCCGGCTGCGCCTGGTGTTCGAGGCCCAGCGGGAGCGGAAGATCCTGCTCCGCCTCGCTCCTCACCTGGTCCGGCCCCTTCCCTTCCTGCTCCCGGTTTTCCGGGGCGACCGGGTGCCCCGCTGGAAGGTGGCAGCGGGGCTGACCCTGTACGACCTCCTGGCCGCGGGGGGTAATGTGCGCCGCCACAGGACGCTGGGCAAGCGAGCCCTGCTCGAAGCCGAACCGTTGTTACGGGAGCGAGGCTTGACAGGAGGGGGTCTCTACTATGACGCCCAGTGCGACGACGCCCGCCTGACCGTCGCAACGGTCCGGGCCGCGCTCCAGCACGGAGCCCGAGTGGCGAATCATCTCCGGGTCACCGGGCTGATCCGGACGGTGGCCGGCATGACCGGCGCCTACCTCCGGGATGAGCTGACCGGCGAGACCGGGGAGGTCCGGGCCCACCTGATCGTGAACGCCACCGGACCCTGGGCGGATGACATCCGGCGGATGGAGGATCACCGCTCCCGGCCGCTGCTCCGGCCCACCAAGGGGGTCCACGTGGTGGTGCCCCGGGCCCGGGTCGGCAACCGGCACGCTATCATCTTCAACAGCGCGGTGGATGGCCGGGTGATGTTCGTGCTGCCCTGGGGCGAATGGACCTACATCGGGACCACCGACACCGACACCTCCGAGCCTCCCGACCGGGTTGCCGCGGACGGGAACGACGTCATCTACCTGTTGCGATCCGCCAATGCCCTGTTCCCCGGCGCCCGCCTGGCTCCGGAGGACGTCGTGGCGACCTGGGCGGGCCTTCGCCCCCTCCTGGCCGCCGATCCTGGGGCGCCGGCGTCCTCGATCTCCCGGGAGCACCGGATCGTCCGGGGCCGGAGAGGGGTCCTGACGATCGTGGGCGGCAAGCTGACGACCTGGCGCAGCATGGCGGTGGAGCTGGTGGACATGGTGGAGAAGATTCTCGGCCACCAGCACCACGGCCGGGGCAAGGCCTTGAGCCAGGTGGAGCCGCTCCCCGGGGGCGAGGCCGCTGTGACCGACGGATTTCGGGCCGAAGGGCTGGAGCTCGGGCTCTCGGCTGCCACCGTCGACCATCTGCTGGGGCACTTCGGCGCCGAAACGCCGGCGATCTATGCACTCTGCCGGGAGCAGAGCGCGCTCCGGACGCCGATCCACGCCGCCCACCCGGCCATCGCGGCCGGGGTGGTGCACGCGGTCCGGAGAGAGCTGGCCCGGCGAATAGACGACGTCCTTTCACGCCGGCTCCATCTCACCACTGAAACGGCGGATCTGGGAGCTTCGGCGGTCCAGCCGGTCGCGGAAATCATGGCGGGGGAGCTGGGATGGACCCCGGAATTCACCGCGAAGGAGATGGAACGCGCCCACGCCGCTTTGCTCGCTGGAAGCCGGTGGCGAGGATTATCTTGGGGGGATGGAGCGCTCAGTGGATCCGAACGTATTTGAGACCGCAAACGCCGGCTTTGCCCAGGCGCTGTACGAAGACTTTCTTCGCGACCCCGAATCGGTCGGTCCGGAATGGCGCCAGCTGTTCGAAAGCGGGAGAGTGGGCGAGGTTCCCGGAAACAACGGAGATGGCGCCCGGACGGTAGGTGCTTCGGACGGTAGGACGGTAGGTGAACAGCCTTCAGGCGGTCCTAGCGCCACCACCCCTACCGTCCATACCGCCCCTACCGTCCTTACCGTCCTGATCAAGGGCCCAGCGGCCCGCCTCGTTCAGAACATGAACGAGAGCCTCACCGTTCCCACCGCCACCACTTTCCGGGAAATTCCGGTTCGGCAGCTGGAGAGCTCGCGCGCTGGTTTCAATGCTGCCCTCAAGTCCGCCGGCCGCTCCGAGAAAGCCTCGTTCACACACTTCATCGCCTGGGCGCTGGTGCAGGCGGCCAAGCAGCATCCGGTGATGGGCCATTCCTTCGCGATGATCGAGGGCGCCCCGCACCGGGTCGCCCCCGATGGCATTCATCTCGGGCTGGCGGTGGACGTGGAGCGGAAGGACGGGAGCCGGGGTCTGGTCGTTCCGGTACTCAAGCACGCCGAGGCGATGGGGTACGCCGAATTCCAGGCGGCATACGACGCCCTGGTGGATAAGGCGCGCAGCAACAAGCTGATGCCGGACGCCTTCGCGGGCGGGACCATGACGCTCACCAATCCCGGTGGGCTCGGCACCGTGGCGTCGGTGCCTCGGCTCATGGCCGGACAGGCCAGCATCATCGCGGTCGGGGCGATCGGTTACCCTCCGGAATTCGCGACCGCCGCACCCGAAACGGTGGCCCAGCTCGGGATCAGCAAGGTGATGACTATCACCAGCACCTACGATCACCGGGTGATTCAGGGTGCCGAGTCGGGCGAGTTCCTCCGAACCGTTGAGCGCCTCTTGTCCGGCGGGGACGGATTCTACGAAGACATCTTTGCAGCCTTCGGACTGACGGCTGGACCTGAGCCGACTGGGACCGGTCTTTCACCAGCCGTCCAGCCGTCCAGCCGTCCAGCCGCTCAGCCGTCCAGTCCCCAGCCGTCCGCCCTCGAGCACGTCGCCGCCGCCATGGCGCTGGTGAAGGCCCACCGGACCCATGGCCACCTCGCGGCACGGCTCGACCCGCTGGGCAGCGCCCCGGAAGGCGACCCCGCGCTCGATCCCGCCTCGCTGGGACTCACTCCGGAGATCATGAGCAGCATTCCCGCCGCGATTCTCCGGGTCGCCGTCCCCGGGAATACCCTCGCGGAGGTACTGCCCAATCTCCAGACCACCTACTGCGGCACCATCGCGTACGAAGTCGAGCATGTGAGCGACCATCCGCAGCGGGTCTGGCTTCGCCAGGCCATCGAATCCGGGGCCCATCGCAAGCCGATGTCGAAGGAGGACCGGATCGCGCTGCTGGACCGCCTCATCGCGGTCGAAGCCTTCGAGCGCTTCCTCCACAAGGCCTACCTGGGACAGAAGCGGTTTTCGATCGAAGGGGTGGACCTGCTGGTTCCCATGCTGGATCTGGTGCTCGAGTTCTCGGCGGAGCGCGGCACCCGCGAGGTGGTCGTGGGGATGGCTCATCGCGGCCGGCTCAATGTGCTGATCCACAACGTCTGCCGTCCCGAGGTCACCATTTTCGCGGAGTTCGAGGGCGGAAAGAAACTCGAGGGGGACTCCTCCAGCGAGGACGGCACCGGCGACGTCAAGTACCATCACGGGGCCGAGGGGGTTTACAAGGCCCGCTCGGGCAAGGCCATCACCGTCGCCCTGGCCCACAACCCCAGTCACCTCGAGTTCGTGGGTCCGGTCGTGGACGGCAGGGCGCGGGCCCGGCAGACCCAGCGCCAGGGCCGGGAGGCCATTCACGATCCTTCGGTCGCGGTGCCGGTGGTCATCCATGGTGACGCGGCATTCGCCGGCCAGGGGGTGGTCGCGGAGACCCTCAACCTCGGCGCGCTCCCCGGGTACCGGGTGGGCGGCACCGTCCACCTGATCACCAACAACCAGGTTGGCTTCACCACCGATGTGCAGGACGCGCGCTCGACCCGTCACGCCAGCGACCTGGCCAAGGGTTTCGATATCCCGATCATTCACGTCAATGCGGACGACGCGGAAGCCTGCCTGGCGGCAACCCGTCTTGCGGTGATGTATCGGGAGGAGTTCCATCGCGATGTCCTGATCGACCTGGTGGGTTACCGGCGCTGGGGACACAACGAGGCCGACGAGCCGGCCTACACCCAGCCGGTCATGTACGAACGGATCCGCTCCCACCCGTCGGCCCGGGAGCTGTATGCCGCGCTGCTGGTGAGCGAGGGCGTGCTCAGCGCCGAAGAGGCCGAGGCGCGGTACACCCGGGCGTACGAGCGGCTGGTCGAGATCCAGCAGGGATTCAAGGCGAGTGCGGCCAAGGCGGCTCCGGTACAGTCGGCGCCGCCCAAACTGGTGACCGGAGAGACGGTGCAGACCGCGGTCCCCGAGCAGCAGCTGGTGGCCCTGAACGAGCAGCTGCTCGCCGTGCCGGCGGGTTTCACCCCCAATCCCAAGCTGATGCGCCAGCTGGAACGTCGGCGGACCGCGCTGGGACCCGAAGGCGGGATCGACTGGGGCCACGCCGAGGCGCTGGCGCTGGCATCACTGCTGACCGAAGGGGTGCCGATCCGGCTCACCGGGCAGGACACCGAGCGGGGCACCTTCAGCCATCGGCATTTCGTGCTGCACGACGCCGGCACCGGCGAGACCGTCACTCCGATCCAGCGGCTTCCCGGTGCGCTTGCCGCCTTCGAGGTCTGGAACAGCCCGCTGTCGGAGCTGGCGACGCTGGGATTCGAGTACGGGTACGCTACCGCCGCATCGGATTCGCTGGTGTTGTGGGAGGCCCAGTACGGCGACTTCATCAACGGCGCCCAGGTCATCGTGGACCAGTTCATGGTCGCCGGACTCTCCAAGTGGGGCGTCACCAACCGGCTCACCCTGCTCCTCCCCCACGGCTACGAGGGCGCGGGCCCGGAGCATTCGAGTGCCCGGGTCGAGCGGTTTCTCCAGCTCGCCGCGGAGGGAAACATCCGGGTGGCCAACTGCACCACGCCGGCGCAGTACTTCCACCTGCTCCGGCGCCAGGCTCGGCGGAACCGGGTCCGGCCGCTGGTTGTCTTCACCCCGAAGAGCCTGCTGCGGCTCCCCCAGGCGGCCTCGAGCATATCCGACCTTACCGGCGGAACCTTCCAGCCCGTGATCGACGATGCCGATCCCGGGGTGCAGCAGCGTGCCGGGTCGGTGACCCGGGTGGTGCTGTGCACCGGGAAGATTTTTTACGACCTGCTGGCCGAAGCCAACAAGCTGGGTGACCGGCGACCCGCACTGGTCCGGATCGAAGGGCTCTACACCTTCCCCGAAGACATCGTGCGCGGCGTTCTGGGGAAATACCCGGCCGCGAAAGAGATCGTCTGGGCCCAGGAAGAGCCCCGCAACATGGGAGCCTGGTCGTATATCGCGCCGCGACTGCTGCCGCTGCTGCCGCAGGGCGCGGAGCTCAAGTACGTCGGGCGACCGGAGCGAGCCAGCCCGGCCGAGGGATATCCGGCGGCCCATGCGGCCGAGCAGAGCAGGATCGTGAGGGAGGGGCTAGGGAGCTAGGGAGCTAGGGAGCTAGGGTTAGCGAGTAGCGAGTAGCGAAGAGGTGGAGGGGGCGCTGAGATCCCCTCTTTTGTTTGCACCGGGTTCGCTGGCGCGGAAGCTAAAGGCTGAAGGCTGAAGGCTGACGGCTGACGGCTGAAGACTGGATTAGTCAGGCGGGAGCAGCGGCCGTTCGGTCACCTGTTTGACGATTTCCTTGATCCCGTCGGAGAGGTGGTCACCGTAGTGGAGCAGGTACACTCCGCGGGAGCGCCGGGCCAGCAGAAACGCCAGAAACGGCATGTCGGCCTTGGCGGAATTGCAGGGGGGACAGGCGAGGACGAGGTTGTCGGGACGGTCGTAGGCGGTCTGCCCCTTCCGGGGCCGCACGTGATCGAGGGTGACCTCGTCGGACGTCATGTTCTTGCCGCAATACGCGCAGACCGCGCCGTGCAGGCCGAGCAGCCAGTCGCGGTGGGCCTGATAGGAGCGACCGCCGGACCGGCGAAGCGTCGTGGAAGAAGCGATGGACGGGGAGCGTGGCGCGCGTTTACGAGACTTGCGGGGCACGAAGGCTGGGTGCTGGATACTGGTTCCTGGTTGCTGGTACGTTACTCACGGACTGAAACATAACCCCTTCCGGCCTATTCTCATACCCCGCGCCCTCGCCCACCCTTCGCTCCTGGTGTAATTTGCGGGCCTGCCCGCGCCCGTCATCCTCGCCGCGAGAAGCGAAAGGAGTCCCTCCTGACGGTTGATACCCAGCGGCCGCCGGCGCGCCCGGCGCCCGACACCGACACGGCCCTCACCTGGCGCAGCATCAACACCATCCGCGCCCTCGCGATGGACGCGGTACAAGCCGCGGAGAGCGGGCATCCGGGCACTCCGATGGCGCTGGCGCCGGCGGCCTGGTTGCTGTGGACCCGCCACCTCCATCACGATCCCCGGCACACCGACTGGCCCGATCGGGATCGCTTCGTGCTCTCCTGCGGCCACGCCTCGATGCTGCTCTATGGTCTCCTCCATCTGACCGGATACGACCTGTCCCTCGAGGAGATTCGCAACTTCCGGCAGTGGGGGTCGAAGACACCGGGTCATCCGGAGCACGGCCACACGCCCGGGGTGGAGACCACCACCGGGCCGCTGGGCCAGGGTGTAGGCAATGCGGTCGGGATGGCGATGGCCGAGGCGCTGCTGGCCCACCGGTTCAACCGGCCGGACTACGAGATCGTGAATCACCGGACCTGGGCCTTCGCGAGCGACGGCGACCTGATGGAGGGCGTGGCGAGCGAGGCGGCGTCGCTGGCCGGGCACCTGGCCCTGGGCAAGCTCACCATTCTGTACGACGACAATCACATCACCATCGACGGCGACACCGACCGCACCTTCAACGAAGAGGTGCGGCTCCGCTTCGAAGGCTACGGCTGGCGGGTGCTCGAAGTGGGCGACGGCAACGACCTGGACGCGATCGACCGGGCGTTCGCCGAAGCCGCCCGGAACACCGATCGCCCCACCCTGATCCGGCTTCGGACCATCATCGGCTATCCCGCGCCCACCCGGCAGGGAACGGCCAAGGCCCACGGCGAGGCCCTGGGCAAGGACGAGGTCGCTCGTACCAAGGAAATCCTGGGCTGGCCCGCCGAGCCCGCGTTCTACATCCCGCCGGAAGTTGCCGCCGGGACTGAGGGCATCGCGGCCCGCGGCGCCCGGCAGCGGGCCGACTGGGAAACCCGTCTGGCACGCTACCGGACCGATCACCCCGAGCTGGCCCGCGAGTTCGAGCAGGCACTCTCCGGCCGCCTCGAGGTGAAGTGGGAGGAGGTGCTCCCGCACTTTCCGGCCGGCACCGCGCTGGCGACCCGGCAGGCATCGGGTGCCGCGCTCCAGGCCCTGACCACCGCGGTGCCGACCCTGGCGGGCGGATCCGCCGACCTGGCGGGCAGCACCGGGACCAGCCTCAAGGGTCTCACCCTGTTCGGCCCCGGCAAGCCGGGACGCGACATCGCCTGGGGGATCCGGGAGCACGTGATGGGGTCGGCCATGAACGGGATGGCGCTGCACGGGGGCATCCGGCCCTACGGCGCCACCTTCCTGGTGTTCGCCGATTACATGAAGCCGGCGATCCGGCTCGCCGCGCTGATGAAGCTCCCGGTCACCTACATCTTCACCCATGATTCCGTCGGGTTGGGAGAAGACGGACCCACCCACCAGCCGATCGAGCACCTGGCGATGCTGCGGTCGATTCCCAACATGACGGTGATCCGGCCGGGGGACGCGGCCGAAACCGCCGAGGCATGGCGAATGGCCCTGGAGCACCAGAGCGGTCCCACGGCACTGGTCCTCACCCGGCAGAAGCTCCCGGTACCGGACCGGGCCGGCCTGGGTCCGCCCGACGGCGCCCGGCGGGGCGGGTACGTGCTGTACGATCCGCCGACGGCTGCCCGGGCAATCCTGATCGCGACCGGCTCCGAGGTCCATGTCGCACTCGACGCGGCGCGGGCGCTGGCGGCGGAAGACCTCGCGGTTCGGGTCGTCTCGCTCCCTTCGTGGGAGATCTTCCGCCGGCAGGAGGCGGATTACCGGGAATCGGTACTGCCCGCCGGGGTGCGGGCCCGGGTGTCGATCGAGGCGGCTACCCCGTTCGGCTGGCTCGAGTGGGTCACCGAAGACGGCGCGGTGATCGGGATCGACCACTTCGGCGCATCGGCCCCCGGCGAACGGTTGTTCGAGGAATTTGGCTTCACCCGTGACGCCGCGATCGCCGCGGTGCGCCGGGTGATGGAGAGGAGAACCTGATGGGCACCAATCCGCTGGTCGAGCTGGGACGGCTGGGCCAGAGTCCCTGGTATGACTACATAACCCGCGACCTGATCAAGTCGGGAACCCTGGCGAGGCTGATCGCGGAGGACGGGCTCCGCGGCATGACCTCGAATCCCACCATCTTCGAGAAGGCGATCTCGGGAAGCGAGGACTACGACGACGATATCCGTCAGCTCGCCTCGCTGGGTCGCTCACCGCAGGAGATCTTCGAGGCCCTCGCGGTGGCCGACGTGCGGGCGGCCTGCGACGTGTTCCGCCCGGTGTACCAGGCGACCCACGGCGCAGACGGGCTGGTATCGCTGGAGGTGAATCCCGAGCTGGGCGACGACACCGCCGGCACGATCGCGGAAGCCAAGCGGCTGTGGACCGCGGTGGACCGGCCCAATGCCATGATCAAGATCCCCGCCACCGCCGCGGGCATTCCCGCGATCGAGGAATCGCTGGCGGAGGGCATCAGCATCAACATCACCCTGCTCTTCTCGGTGGCGCGCTACGAAGAGGTCATCGAGGCCTTTTTCCGGGGGCTGGAGCGGCGGCGGGTGGCCGGGCAGGAAGTCGGCGAGATCAATTCGGTGGCCTCGTTCTTCGTGAGCCGGGTGGACGGGCGGGTGGATCCCCAGCTCGACGCGGGGGGCGATCCTCACAAGCTCCGGGGCACCATCGCGATCGCCAACGCCGGCATGGCCTACGCGGCCTTCGAGCGCTCCCGCGCCACCCCGCGGTGGGGCATGCTCGCCGAGGCGGGGGCCAGGCCCCAGCGGCCGCTCTGGGCTTCGACCAGCACCAAGGATCCGGCCTATCCCGACACCTACTATGTGGAAGCACTGGTGGCGGCCGATACGGTCAACACCATTCCCCCCGATACCCTGGACGCCTACCGCGACCACGGCAAGCCGGAGCTCAGGATCCACGAGGCCATGGCCACCGCGCCCCGCAAGCTTCGCGAGCTGGCCGAAAGCGAAGTGGACCTGGACGCGGTGACCCGGTTCCTGGAACAGGATGGAGTGGCGAAATTTGCCGCGTCCTACCGACAGCTGGTCGCCGGGATCGAGACGAAGGCGAGCGCCCTGGTGCGGTGAGCGGATAGCGGATAGCGGATAGGGGATAGCGGGTAACTGCCTCCCTCTCCCCGTCCCCGCTTCCCGCTATCCGCTATCCGCTCCCCGGCTTAGGCTGCCCGCGACTTGGCCGGCACCATGCTGGCGTCCCACAGCCCCTCGGACTTGGCGACAAAAGCGCTGGCGGAGAGGTCCCCGGTCACATTGACCGTGGTCCGGGTCATGTCGAGGATACGGTCCACCCCCAGCACGATCGCGATGCCTTCGGGCGGCACCCCCACCATCGCCAGAATGCCGACCAGCAGCGGGATCGAGCCGCCCGGCACCCCGGCCGCACCAACTGCCGTGATCACCGCCATCACGATGACGATGATCATGCCGCCCAGCGAGAGCTCGATGCCGAAGACCTGGCAGAGGAAGATCACCGTGATCCCCTCGAAGATCGAGGTACCGTTCATGCACATGGTGGAGCCGAGCGGCAGCACGAAGCCGGCGATCTTGGGTGGCACGCCGAGCCCTTCCTCCGCCGCCTGGAGGGCCGCGGGAAGAGTGGCGCTGCTCGAGCTGGTCGAGAAAGCGGTGATCAGGGCCGAGCGCACCCGGGAGAAGAACAGTCGCGGACTGATGCCGATCACGAATCGGAGAATGAGCGAGAGGTTCACCGCGGCGTGGAAGATCAGGCAGAACAGCACCACCGCGACGTAGCTCGCCAGCGGCCGCAGCAGCGAGAAGCCGAATCGCGAGGTCACCCCGAAGATCAGCGCGACCACGCCGTAAGGCGCGAGCTTCATGGCCATCCCGACGATCTTGATGACCACGTCTTCCAGGGCATTGAGGACGTCGATCATCGGCTTGGCCCGCTCCGGCTTGAGCTGGGTCAGCGCCGCGCCGAACATCAGGCCGAAGAAAATCACCCCCAGCATGTCGCCGTCCGCGGCCGACTTGACCGGGTTGCGGGTGACGATTTCCACGAACGTATTGATCCCGAACTTGCCCGCCTGCTGCGCTTCCACCTTGGTCGAGGCATCCGCCGCGTAGGTGGCCATCAGTCCCGTCCTGACGTCTTCCGGGAGGCCGGCGCCCGGCTTGACGATCGAGACGACGATCAAACCGAAGGTGGCGGCGAGGAACGTGGTGGCGAGGAAATACCCGATGGCCTTCCCCCCGACCCGACCGACCTTCTTCAGGTCGCCGAGACCCGCGACCCCGAGGGAGATCGAGGCGAAAACCAGCGGCATCACCACCATGAACAGCAGTCGCAGGAAGATCTGGCCGACCGGCCCCGCGATGTAGGTGTTGAGCCACACCACGGTGGGCGAGCCGCCGCCAAGATAAATGTTCGCGAGAATGCCGGTGGTCGCCCCGACCGCCAGGGCGAGCAGGATCTTGGTGTGGAGCTTCATCCCGGTTCCGGTGTTGCCGATCGATTCCGCCATTGTTCCTCGGAGCGCACGGGGTGAGGCCGCGTCAAAACACGGGGTGATCGACTGCTGTTTGCAATGGGGCAGAGGAAGCTACGGGAACGGTTCGCCGGGCGTCAACTCGGTTGGATCAGGGTTTGGGCGGCTTCACCTTCTTGACCCAGGGCGGCGGGGTCCGGGTCCACAGCACGATCGCCCCGCAGTTGGAGCCGCGCTCCAGCTCCGGCGGCGTGGAGGAGGGGCCGGAGTAGACCTCCACCCCGTCGAGATCCCGGGGCGGCTGGAGCCAGACCAGGGTGGGATCGGCGGGAATCCCGTCCATCCAGTAGGTCGGCTGGCAGTTGCGGGGCGCGCGGGAGAGGATCGCGCGACACACGATCCCCCGGCAGTCCACCCGCATTCCGGGCACGGTCCGCAGCAGGTCCGCCACCGTCTGGGGACTCCGTTTCTCGATCTCGGCGCGGGAGAAGTAGCGACCCCGTCCCTCCTGGCTCCGCCGCACGAAATCGGCGGGGAGGTTGGGTCGTTCCGCCACTTCGAGATCGGGAAGCCGGAAACTTTCGGCGTCGGCTTCGAACCGCACCTCGACGGTCTCCAGCGGCTTGACGTCAATGGGGGAGGTGAGGGTGCCGAATCCGATGGCGCTGGCCTGGATCACGTACTTCCCAGGGGTGATCCCGTGGAAGGCGAACTCCCCCTTGCCGTTGGTGATGACCACCAGCTCGGTGCCGATCAGCAGGACCCGGGCGCCTTCCAGGCCAGGGCCGTGTTCGCCGTTTCTCACGGTTCCAATGATGGAACCCAGACGTTGCGCGTCGAGCGGCGAGCACAGGGCCAGCAGCGCCATCAGGAGCGCCAGGCCGGGGCGGGCCAGGGAACGCGTGCGCATTTCCCACCCCCTAGAGAGCAGAGGCGCCGGTCGGAATC
>Ga0209486_10000752_pt1 | contig 14219 bp, 11 predicted proteins | sample NCCompost_FD_187518 | JGI IMG/M metagenome (GOLD analysis project Ga0209486, IMG submission 187518) | Agricultural soil microbial communities from Utah to study Nitrogen management - NC Compost (SPAdes) (version 2) | ecosystem: Environmental > Terrestrial > Soil > Agricultural land | place...
CGCATGGTTGATCGGCGTGGTGCGGATGCGATGCTTGTTCCAGAGCCAGCCGAAGAGCTTGTCCGTCTCGATGCCTTCAACGCTCAGCAGCGCAATACCGCAGGACTGCGTGTTGTTCAGTGGCGTCGGGACCTTGATGCGTGAGCTTTCCGCCATCAGCGCTTTGGCCCAGCGATCGCGCAGGTAACGCAGGCGCGCTGCCTTTCGTTCCAGTCCAATTCCGCGATTGAAGGCCACCGCAACGGAAATCGCGTTGTGATTCGCGGCCGGATGCGTCCCGATCTCCTCGTACTTCCGGATGTTTTCGTCCATCTCCTTCGGCGCAGCCATCAGGGGCCACAACGACTTGATCTTGTCCCGACGGACGTAGAGGAAGCCGGTGCCGATCGGGGCGTGCAGCCACTTATGCAGGCTGGTCCCGTAGTAATCGACGTCGAGGTCATCGCGCACGAATGGGAAGTGCGCGAAGGCGTGCGCTCCGTCGACGAACAAGGTGACGCCCTTCTCGCGCGCCAGCTTTGCGATCTGCTTCACTGGGAAGATGTGCCCGGTGAGGTTGGTGATGTGGGTGATCTCGATGACGCGAGTTTGCGGCGTTATCGCCTGCCGGAATCGGTTGACGATGTCCTCGTCCGAACCTGGCGGCCCGCCGAGTGAAATCGTCTTGACGACGATGCCATCGCGACGCGCGCGCTGGTCCCAGGTGGTCATCATCCGACCGTAATTCTGGTTGGTGATGATGACTTCGTCGCCACGCTTCAGGTCGAGCCCGAGGATCATGATTTCCTGCGCCTCGGACGCGTTGCGGGTGATCGCCATCTCTTCCGGATCACAACCAAACATCTGCGCGAGGTCGCGTCGGCAACTTTCGATTCGCGGTTCGAGCACGTCCCACATGTGCGTCACCGGCAGCTCGTTCGAGAATCGGATGTCGCGGATCATCGCTTCGAGCACGTGGGTCGGTGCGGGACTGCAGCCGCCGTTGTTCAGGTTGATCAGCGTGTTGTCGTTATCGAACGCACGCGAGATCTCTGCCCAATAGTCCTCCTCAGACGCCACCGCTGTAGCCGATTTTCCGGCCGCGACTTCCTCTGCCCGCAGCAGTGACCTGAACGCGCCGGCGTTCATGACTGGCAGGGCAAACCCAGCCCGGGCGAGGGAAGAAACGAAGGTCCGTCGGTTAGTCATGGGGACTCCAATGGAGGGTGCGGCCTCGGTTCGCACCGAACGTTACACGAGAAGGCGTAGGGTGCGAAGGGTGCAAAGGGTGCAAAGGGTGCCGAGGGTGCGGAGGGTGCGGTAACATCGGTGCACCCTGTGAACCCTACGCACCCTCTGCACCCGGCTTCACCCTAGCTTCTCCGGCTGAGCCAGATCGAGCGTGAAGTAGAACCGCGTTCCCCTCTCCAGCTCTGTCGCGACCTGCAATTCGCCGCCCATGGCGCGGAGCAACTTCTGGCAGATCGACAAGCCGAGTCCCGCGCTCGAAAATGCGTAGTCGCCGGGCGTCTGGCGCTGGCGGAAGGCCTCGAACAGGCTCCCCATCACGTGCTCCGGAATGCCTCGTCCGGTGTCTTGCACCGAGAACTCGATTTTCGATCGGCCGATTTCGCGGGTGCTCACGGTGACCGAGCCCGTGTTGGTGAACTTGATCGCATTGGTCGCGAGGTTCAGCAGCACTCGATTCAGGGCCGACGGATGACCGATGCGCACGTCGGCGGACGGTCCACTGGCCTTCATCTCGAGGCGCTTCTCTTCAGCCATCGGCCGCAGGATGTCCATGATCGACTGCAGGACATCTGACACCGAGAACGGAATCGCTTCCGTGTCGACGAGCGTCGTGCCACCGCGCGCGAGCTCGATGACGTCACCAGCGAGTGAGCTCAGCCCGAAGGCGGCGCTGTACACCAGCCCGAGCTGGCGCTGCTGAATCGGCGACAATTCACCGCCGGCGCCGGCGCGCAGACGTTCGGCGAGAATGAGGATCGAGCCGAGTGGTGAGCGCATGTCGTGCGCCATCTCGACCACCAGCTGTTGGGCGTCCTGTCCGGTGAGTCGTGAGGCAAAGCGATGCGCGGCGTCGAGGTCGAGCGATTCCTGCACGCGTTCGAGTGCGCGCAGGATCGCAACGACGTCGCTGGCCTGGTCACGTACGTCAGGCGCTTCGGCGTGCTCCAGGAATGCGCGACGCAGGCGCTCGAGGAGGCGACGCGTCGGTACAAATGGCGGGAGACCGCGCACCTCGGGAGTGCCCCCCGTTGCAACGCGCCGCACGGCGTCGGCCAGCGTGCCGACCGCGGACCGCATGTCGATCGGGCTCGAGGTGGCGTGTGGGCCGAGCGTCCAGGAACTCCCCACGTCAGCGGCGGCGCCGGTCAGGGCGCGCCAGGTAGCCGATCGAATTTCTTCGATCGGATGCCCTTCACGCGGGCGTGACGAGGCCTTGGCCGGTTTTGCCGTTTCGATCGCCACCGCCCTCCTCTATACGCGGGTCAGACCGGGGTCAGAACAGGGTCAGACCGGGGTCAGAACAGGGTCTGACCCTGGTCTGACCCCGGTCTGACCCCCAGAACCAGCGGCCCGGTGTCACCGGGCCGCGATCTGTCATTCGTCGACCGCTCCCGCCATTTCTTCGCGGCGGAAGCCGTGCTTCTCCATCAACCGGTACAACGTCGTCCGGTCGATGCTCGCCAGCCGGGCCGCTTTGGACATGTTCGAACCGGCACGGGCGACGAGCTGCGCGAGGTATTCCTTCTCGAAGTGCGCGATGAGCTTCTCCTTCGCCAGGTGGAACGGCTCGGTGAGCATGCCCGCCGGCAACCCGTTCGACGGCTTTTCCGACCCCGCTTCGTCGTAGATCGGGACGTCGTTCGACAGGACGAGATGTCCCGGTTCCGTCAGCACGGCCAACTGCTCGATCACGTTCTGCAGCTCGCGGACGTTGCCGCGCCAGGGCCGCGTGCGCAGGAACTCGATGGCGTCTTCGGAGAGCTTGGGCGTGGCCTCGTTAGGGCCGCGATGCCGCTCCCAGAACACGGAGAAGAAATGGTTGGCGAGGAGCGGGATGTCCTCCGGACGCTTGCGCAGCGGCGGAAGGTTGATGGGGACGACGCGGAGCCGGTAGAGCAGGTCCTCGCGCAGGGTCCCCTTCGCCACGCACTCCTGGGGGGTGCGGTTCGTCGCCGAAATGAATCGGACGTCCACCACCGCGTCTTCCTTCTCGCTACCGACCCGTCGGACGACGCCGTCCTGGATCACGCGCAGCAGCTTGGCCTGCAGCGGCAGCGACATCTCCGTCAGTTCGTCGAGGAAGAGCGTGCCGCCGTTTGCGATCTCGAGTAAGCCGGGTTTGTCCCGATCCGCGCCGGTGAAGGCGCCTTTCCGATGACCAAACAGCTCGGACTCGAGCAGTCCTTCAGGGAGTGCGGCGCAGTTGATCGGCACCATCTGGCGCGAAGCACGACGGCTGTGCGCGTGAATGAACTGTGCGATGACTTCCTTACCGGTGCCGCTTTCGCCCATGATCATGACTGAGGCATCTGTGCTGGCCACCTTGCGCGCGAGATCGACGGCGGCACGGAAGGAAGGCGAGATACCGAGGAGGGTGACCTTTTCCGAGTTGCCGGTCTGTTTCAGCAGCTGCGTCTTCAGATCGCGCGTTTCGCGGGCGACCATCACGGCGTGCGACGCGCGACCCACCAGCACCTGCAAATGCGTCGCCGAGAACGGCTTCGGCAAGTAGTCCCAGGCCCCCGCCCGCAGCGCCTCGATGCTCGTGTTCACGCTCGGGTTGCCCGTCATGACGATGACGATGGTGTCCTTGTGGGACGTCAACGTCGCCTTGAGGATTTCCATCCCCGACACAGGCGTCATGTAGAGGTCGACGAGAATGATGTCGAACCGGCGGCGCTTGACGAGATCAATGGCCTCATCGCCGCGACCTAACGTGGTGACGTTGTAGCCATCGAGCTGCAGCACGCTCGCGCATCCCTCGCGGAGCGTTCGATCGTCATCTACGATCAGGAGGTTGAGGCTGGCCTTGACCTCGGGCGAGATGGACAGCGGGTCGCGTGCTGCAGTATCCGCCGCGCCCTCGGCCTCATCACGCGTTCCGGTTGCACTGGCCATCGAGCGCTCACTCCGTGAGAATTGTTCAAGGATTGCCGCAGGTTTGCGGCTTCAATCCGTCGTTCTGTATCCTCAACGCATCGATCAGCCGGTTCGACTGTCGAGCGCGTCCTCCTGAGACGATTGAAATGCTGCCGTCGTAAAGCTACAAAAGCGTGCGAAGACGAAACGGTCGTGGTCGCCACGCCACACTATTGTTGCACTATTACTACGATGACGGCAGGCTAACGGGGAAGGTCACACGGCACAAAAGTGGCAGCGAGTGTGGAACGTGACGGCCGTGACCCGGGTTAGCTCTGCTGCCGGGTTGTCACAGCATGCGCGCCGTTCCGGCTCGTATAATCGTCACGTTGAGTCGGTTCCCTAGTCCTTAATCTCGAATGCCCGCTAACCTGGTCCCGGCCGATCCCAATAACGGGATGCCCTCCGCGTATCAGCCCGGAGGCGCTGCCTGGGGTCCGCCTGCCCCCATGGCTCCGGCGAGCACTACCCTCAGCGAACAACTCGGACGCTTTTCGTCGGCGATTCGGCGATACAAGTGGCTCATCCTCGCCGTCATTGCGATCGGTAGCAGCATTGGCTTCGCGCTCACGCGACTGGTTCCCCCCAAGTACCGCGTCGACGGCTCGATCCTCATCAGGAAGTCGAACCCCGGGTCGGGTCCCATTGCAGCTCCCGGATTGATCAGTGACCCGGCATCGTGGGTCGACCTGACGCGCAGCTTCATTGTGCTCGATCAGGTGGTGCAGCGCCTTGGTCTGTATGTCGAGCCATCGAACTGGGAAGACAGCTCCCGGGTGAAAGACTTGCGGCCGTCCGGCACGCTGACCCCCGGGGTGTTTCAACTCAAGATCGATGATGCGGGCACTCGGTATGAATTGATCCGCCCTCCCGCGAAAGCAGGAGAGCCGTCCGTTACGGTGGAAACGGGGGCGGTGGGAGACTCGGTCGGACGATCGGTTGGTTTCCTGTGGGCGCCTGAACGAGGGCGCTTCGCGGCTGGTTCAACGACAGAATTCAGGGTCATGACCGCGCGCGACGCGGCCGTGCGGCTGTACCAGGACCTGGTCGTAATGCCCGTGGGCGCGACGTCCAATCTGATGCGGCTCCAGATGACGGGTGAAGAACCCGTGATGCTCACCGCGAAGATGAATACGCTGCTCGACCAGTTTGTGAAGGAAGCGGCCCGGCTCAGTCGAGAAAACCTGATCACCATCGAAGCGACGGTCGAAGAGCAGATGGAGCAGGCCAAGGCGCGTCTCAACGCGGCCGAAGGCTCATTGGCGGCGTACCGGATCAACAGCATCACGCTTCCGAACGACAACGCCATCGTGTCACCCGGTATCGCGATGGCAACGAGCCCGGTGTTCAACAAGTTTTTCCAGGACAACGTCGCGCATAAGACGGTCATGCGCGATCGCCAGGCGCTGGCCGGCATCGTCAACACCGGGAGCAGCGACCGCCTGTCCTACGAAGCGCTGAAGGCGCTTCCCCCACGTGGGCCTAACGATCCGCTGGACATCGAGATCCGCAACCTGGAAGTGAAGCAGGCGGAACTGCGTAACCTGCAGGCGAAGTTCACCGACCAGCACTCGCTCGTCGTCGCCAAGAAAGAAGAGATCAAGTACCTGGAGCAGCAGACGATTCCCACACTGGCGCGAACGACGTTGCAGCAGCTCGAGATCACGGAGAACGAGCTGAAGCGCAACATCGAAGGCCAGGCGACGGAGCTGCGGCAGATCCCGCAACGGAGCATTGAAGAAGGGCGCCGCAATCGCGACGTGATGATCGCGGACCAGGTCTACAGTGAGCTCCAGCGACGTTATCACGCGGCAAAGCTGGCCGCGGCGAGCGCCGTCCCCGACGTCGCAGTCTTCGACACGGCCAGTGTGCCGAGCCGCCCGTCGACCGATACGGCGATGAGCATCTTCTTCGTCGCCATCCTGGCGAGTATCGGTCTTGGCATCGGCGCCGCGATCCTGCTCGACCAGATGGATCGCCGCTTCCGGTACCCTGAGCAGGCGACGCGCGACCTCGGTCTCGACATCATGAGCGGCATTCCGACGATCAAGAATCCGCGTAATGCGTCGGCCAGGCTTCAGGAAGCGTCGCAGCTGGTCGAAGCATTCCGATCCCTCTCACTCACCGTGCGGTCCGCGTTCGACGGTATGGGCCCGGTGGTCCTGACCGTATCGAGTCCCGGTCCGGGTGACGGGAAGTCGTTCGTTTCCGCGAACCTCGCGATGGCCCTGGCAGACGGCGGCTATCGCACGGTCGTGATCGACGGCGACATCCGCCGCGGCGCGTTGCACACGGTGTTCGCGCCCGCCGCGCAGATTCCTGGACTTACCGATCTGCTCGCGGGTGAAGCGGTGCTCGGCGAAGTGCTGCTGCCCACGTCGCACCCGGGCTTGTTCCTGGTGCCGTCAGGTCGCCGCCGACGCAATGGTCCTGAACTGCTCGCCGGCGAAAGCATGCTCGGCCTGGTTCGCGACCTGCGCCAGCAGTTCGATGCGATCATCGTGGATTCCGCGCCGCTGGGCGCCGGCATCGATCCGTTCGCGTTAGGCGTGGCGACGGGCGCGATGCTGATCGTGCTCCGCACCGGTGAAACGGATCGCAAGCTCGCCCAGGCCAAGCTGGAGGTACTCGACCGCATGCCGGTCCGCGTGCTCGGCACGGTCCTCAACGACATCGGCGAGAGTCCGCAGTTCAAGTACTACTACTACCTCGAAGGCTACGGCGCTCTCGAAGCCGCTACGACCGGGGAGAGTTCCCTGATCGGCAGTGGCAATGGAAACGGGACGAGGACCTGACGAGCAGGAAGCAGGAAGCAGGAAGCAGGAAGCAGGAGGCAGGAAGCAGGAAGCAGGAGGCAGGAAGCAGGAAGCAGGAGGCAGGAAGCAGGAAGCAGGGAATGACGGAGGGCCCGCGTCTCACGACTGCGGGCCCTCATTATTGGACGTTTCGTTCCTTCCCTGCTTCCTGCCTCCTGCTTCCTCTATTGCACCGCATGCGCAGGAACATCGTGATACCCGCTGATGCGCGCCTCGTCGGACGCTCGCGCGTGACGCAGTGCGGTGGCGGCGCGAAGCAGTAACTCCACTGCGTCCACCGGGGACTTCGAGAAGTCCTGGTAGGCGCAGTAGCCGGCTACGATGTCAAAATGATCCGAACCTTCCGGGGCGGCGAGGGCAGCACGTTCCTGCAGCCGTTCGGCGAGACGAACCGCACCCGCGGAATCGGTGGCAGGGGCGAGGATCGCAAAGTCTGAGCGTCCGAGCCGGCCAATTGAATCCGAGGACCTGGCCGTGCGGCGACATAGTTCGCTGATCTCCTCCGCCAGGCGAGGATCCAGGTCCTGCCCGTCGGTGCCGGCCGAACTGGCGGTGATTGCCACGCAGGCGAGCGGCGCATGGCGCCGTGATGCTTCGGCACCGAGTTCCCGCGCCCGGCGAGCCAGGCCACGCACGTTGTACAGACCCGTCGCGTCGTCCAGAAGACTTTCTTCGCGCGAACGATCGATCTCGCGTTTTGCGCGGACGAACGCCGACAGCTTGAGGATCAGCGCCTCGGAATCAACCGGAAGGCTCAGGTACTCCCACGCGCCGGCTCGATAGGCATCGAGGCGTTGAGCGCGCGATGCCGGTCCGGCCGTGGTCATGATGACCGGTGTGCTGGACGGAAACTCGGAGTCGTTGCGGAGTTGCAGGCACAGGTCAACGCCTGGGATATCGGGCATCCCTGAATCGATGATCACGACGTCCGGATGCGTTCGGCGAATCAGCTCGAGCGCCTGACGACCGGTATACGCGCGCACCGAGGCAAAGCCGTGCGGTCCGAGAACACTTTCCAGGGAACGCGTCGACCATTCCTGATCACTGGCGAGGAGCACCAGAGGTGGCGACAGCTCCCTGCCCTGATCCGCAATACCACTGGTGCGGTGCACGTTGTTCTTCTCTTTGTCCGTCATGTCCGTGCGAATCCCCTGTCCCGTGCAACCGGTCGGCTGCAAAGTGCTTCTCCTGGTCGTGTCTCGTTATAGCAAGATTTGGCCCGCGTGGGGCCACCGACCGCCCTGGACCCCTGTGGCGGACCCGCCACATAACGCGACGATGGAAACGCCCAGTCCGCCAACTGCATCGATATTTGCTTCGAACCGGTTAGGCGCAAGACCAAATTCAGCAGATCCTCCCCCATCAATGGCTTGCGACCTGCCCCGTCGTGGGTCGTCTGGTGAGGCTGCACCTCGGCGCCCCACGCTCTCCTCCCAATACCGCTCCCTGCTGTAGTCGTAGCACAACACTTGCCTTGATAGGTCGGGCTGAACCGGAAGCCACGTTATGCAGTCGGCGGGTAACCATGTGAGGCCTCTTAACATCCGGTGGTCGTCCCGCCATTTTCCTCGTCCCATCCTTATGAAACGCTGGAAACCTCTCGTCCTGTTGGCTCGCACAGGTGCCTGGCACGTCAGGCTCCTGCTCCTCGTGCTGGCTATGCTCCCGACCGGCGCGCTCGCTCAGGCTACGATCGGGGAGATGCGCCGTCAGGCCACACGCACTGAGCTGGAACGCGCAGCAAAGGCCGCGGAGTCGGCTTCGTTGCAGGCTCCTGACGAAAAGACGCGTGAAAAGCTGCGCGCGGACGCGGCAGCGATCCGCATGCGACTGGACAACGGGGACTTCATTCCTGGTGACCGCATCAACCTGATCGTTGCCGGTGACTCGGTGCTCACGGACACCTTTACCGTCCGCGGAGACCGGATGTTGCCGCTACCGAACATCCCACCCATATCCCTGCATGGCGTGCTGGACTCCGAACTCGAGTCGCACCTCACCAAGGAACTGATGCGCTACATCAAGACCGTGCAGCTTGATGCCACGCCGCTGGTGCGGATTTCACTCCTCGGGTTTCCGCAGTCGAATTTCTACACGGTTCCTGTCGACCAGTCGATCACGGACGTGATCGCGGCCGCCGGGGGTTGGGGAAGTGTCACGGCAGTGGCGCCGGACAAAGCCGTCGTCAGGCGCGCCGGCAAGGTCATCATGGACTCCAAGGCGACGGCGGAAGCGGTGCGGCAGGGGAAGACTGTCGGTGACATGGCGATGCGTGACGGGGATGAGCTCTACGTCCCCGACAGGCAGTCGACCGGCATCAATTGGCAAAAGATCGCCGCTGGACTTGGCGCCGTGTCGTCGTTGTTCTGGATCATCCGTTACGGGGCCAGGTAACCGCGTGTCGCACGGTATTCCCACCGACACCCAGCCGGGGTCGAACGCGCACACGGCGCGCGTGTCGACGCCCGCGCGAACGCGCCGGATCGACAGTCCTGCGACGCCGCGCTCTCAGCCGCGAACAATTGAAGTTCCCGAGGTCATCCCGCAGGAACGCAACGAGTCGCTGAGCCGCGTCTTCAACTTCCTGGTGGCGGCGATCGCGCTCATCGTGACGCTGCCGCTGCTGATCCTGCTGTCGATCGCGGTAAAGTTCACGTCGCGCGGTCCAATCCTGTACGCGCAGACACGCGTCGGGCTGGATCGACGCTGGCGCAGTACGCTGGCGTTGCATGAACGCCGGCTTGAAGATCTTGGCGGCCAGGTGTTCACGATCTACAAGTTCCGGACGATGCGCGTGGATGCAGAACGCGGTTCCGGCGCGGTGTGGGCGCAGCAGAACGACCCGCGAGTCACGAAACTCGGCAAGTACATGCGCATGTTGCGGCTCGATGAGCTGCCGCAGTTCTGGAACGTCCTGCTGGGGGACATGAACGTGGTCGGTCCCAGACCGGAGCGTCCGAGCATCGTTTCGCGGCTCCGTGAGGACATCCCCGAGTACCAGTGCCGCCATCGCGTGAAGCCGGGCATCACCGGGCTGGCCCAGGTCAACCAGAAATACGACGCCTGCATCGACGACGTCCGGGCGAAAGTCGGCTGGGACCTGCGTTACATCCGCGAGCAGGGGCTCTGGACCGACATCCGCATCCTGCTCGAAACCGTTCCCGCGGTCCTGCTCAAGTACCGCGGCTGGTAGCCTCAGCGCCTAACGAAACGCCAGGCGGTTGTAGACGGAGCCGATGATCCGTCCCAGGCCGTAGCCCAATACGAAGGCGTAGATGAACCCGATGACCGCGCCGGCCCAGGTGACGCTGTAGCCGGGAAAGAACACCCGCAGCATTGACAGGTGCTGCCCGACATTCGGGCCGCCGCGAATGATCAGGAATACCGTCGCCAGGAAAAGCCCGCCGCCAAGCAGCATTCCGGTGGAGATGCCCCAGGCGCGCGCATTGAGTCGCAGAACCGATGCCTGGACCGTGCTCGAACTCGCAGCCGTCATGGGCGCCATCAACGGTTAGATGTGGTCGAGAAACTCGCGCGTGGAATCGAGTTCGGCGCGCGTGTGGATGATGAACGCACTGATCGCCAGCGCCAGATTCCGGCAGAACGCCGCGAACCAGCCGGCCACAAAGGCGACGGCAAAGCCCCACGCCGCGCCCACCGCCACCCCGCCCCAGCTCACGGTGTATCCCTGGAAGTACTGGCCCATCAGTTCCAGCGGAAAATCTCCAGCGCCGGGCATGAACATGCCTGCCACCGTGAGCAGCATCATCAGGACCGCTCCCGCCACGCCCGTGGCCATGCCGAAGGCGCGCTTATGGAGTGGCGCGAAGGCGAACAACATCGCCGAGATCACCGGCGATTCGGCCGGCGTCACCGTGATGCGACTGCCGGGAGTTATCGCTTCACCGCGCGGAACGTACGCCAAGCGGCCTCCTCGCCGGGGAGTTACTGATCGCCAGCGGTCCATGTACTGGGACGGTTTTTCGTCGGGACGGGGGGCCACCGCTGCACTCCAACCTCCTCGTACGCCGAGGTCGCCGGATCGCGAAGCGGCGGTCCAATCAGATGCTGGAGCAGCAAGCCCACACCAAATGAGATGCCATTGAGCAGATAGTACAGCAGATGGGCCGGCATCACCAGAATGGCGAAGAGCGGACCGCGCACGCGCGCCAGGAACCCCCAGAGCGGAGCGTTCAGCAGGATCACGATCACCAGGCTTACCATCGCGATCCACAGCGGCAGGGGCGAAGACGCAAATGGCGCGTACAGCAGCAACGGCACCGCCAGCCACGTCAGGACCGTGTTGAGCTTCTCGCTCCAGCGCAGGTTCAGGGTCCCGGTGGACATCATCGCCCCCCGATGCATCAGCAACCGGGCCCACGGGATACCGCGGTCCCGGAGATCGGTCCGGATGACCTGGGCCAGTGTCCACTTCTTCAGGTGTGTGATCTGGATCGACGGATCGAGCCTGATGCGGCGACCGAGCTTGCGGATACGCGTGCCAAGCTCGATGTCCTCGATCTGCGGCTTGCTGTAGTGCCATTCGTCGTACATGCCCACTTCAGCGAACACGTCGCGACGAATGGCCCCGGCCGCTGCCCAGAACGTTTCCACCTCGCCCGCATTCTGGTGATGCACATAGTGGTGCACGAGGTTGCGGTACTGGGACATGAGCCCGCTCGCCGGCGGCTTGTCGTCATACGATCCGAAGGCGGCGCCGAGATCGGGATCCGACGTGAGGAGTTCGTCGAAGCGCGACAACGTGTCGGGATGGACGACGCAGTCGGCATCGATGAACACGATGATCTCACCCCGACTGACCTCGAACCCGCGATTCCGTGCGTACGCCGGGCCACTCGCCTTTCCCGGTAGCGTGACGACCGTATCCGCATAACGAGCCGCGATGAGCGACGTGTCATCCGAGCTGCCGTCGTCGACGACAATCAACTCCCACCTGTTCCGCGGCAAATCCGAATTCCGAAGGGCGCCGAGAGTGCGCGGCAGCATGCCGGCCGCGTTATGCGTCGGCATGATGACGGACATCAGCGGACGGTCGCTCATTGCGACACTCGCCGTGGACTTACCATGGCCCGCACGCGCCGCCCCTGCGCCCGGATCCAGAGCCGCCGGCGAAACGCCGTGGAACCCCACGCCTCGAGGTGTCCGGGCTTGCTGAAATACCAGGCATCGATACGAGGGAGCAGCGCCGGATCATCGGTGGAAGCTACAGGCCGCAGCTCAGTGGTCACACTGTGCTCGAAGATCGTCCCTGCAAGCCGGGCCACGTCGTCGTTCACATGGCCGTACGGGTACGCAAAGCGGCGAGGCCGATCGCCGAGCTCGGCAAGAATCCGTTCCACACATCCCTCGGTTTCATCGTGTAGTTGTGCCGGCGACAGCTGCGTCAGGTCACAGTGCGTACGCGTGTGAGCGCCGATCTCGAACCCTGCGTCGCGCACGCGCTGCAGGTCGCTCCAGCTCATCAACGGCAGCTGGGGAATTGAGGAGGCCTCGTGGCCACCCCAGGCATTCCTGGTTCCGACCGCGTCGGAGACCACGAAGACCGTGGCCGGAAACCCGAGGTGCGCCAGGACGGGCAGGACCGCGGACGTGAAGTTGAGAAATCCATCATCGAACGTGAGCGCAACCGCATCCATCTCGTCAGGCAGCGACGGCAACATGGAGAGTGGCACCACGCGCACGCGTCCCGAACCGAAAAAACGGACATGCTCCTTGAACGACTCTTCCGGCAGCGAGATCGGCGAGCCTGACGAGTCTATGGAGTGGTAGGTGAAGATCGCGCGCATGACCGCCGTTACCGGGCAGCGGATGCGGGGCGTGGGCGTCCCTGTTCCTGCATTCTGGTGCGCTGGTCCTCGACCACATCACGAATGATCTCCGAGAGCGGAGTGCCGGGGCGGAATCCGGTTGTGCGCTCCAGCTTTGCCACGTCAGGCACGCGCCGCTGCATGTCCTCGAAACCGGCCGCGTATGCCTCGGAATACGGCACCGTCACGATGTCGGAACTGCTCCCCGCGGCGTCGCGAACCAGTTCGGCGAGTTTCAGGATCGTCGTTTCCTCCGTCGAGCCGACGTTGAACACCTCGTTGATCGCGGACGGTGTGTCGACGAGTCGCACGACGCTTTCGATGGCATCACGGACGTGCCCGAAGCAGCGGGACTGCTCGCCGCTGCCATATACGGTGATCGGCTCGCCGCGTAGTGCCTGACGAGCAAAGTTCGGAAGGACCATTCCGTAACGTCCCGTCTGGCGCGGCCCGACCGTGTTGAAGAGCCGCACCACGATGACTGGAACATGTTTTTCGTGCGCGTACGCCAGCGCGAGCCACTCGTCGAGCGCTTTCGAGCAGGCGTAGGCCCATCGGGAGTGCGACGTGGGACCGAGTTGGAGGTCGTGATCCTCGCGGAATGGGACCAGCGTCGACTTTCCGTAGACCTCGGACGTGGACGCCACGACCACCAGCTTCTGTTTCTTCGCCGCCGCGGCAAGGACTGCCTCCGTGGCGCCGACATTCGTCTCGATCGTATGGACCGGACGCTCGACGATGAGCCGGACGCCCACTGCGGCCGCCAGGTGCACGGTCACATCAGCGCGATCAACCAGCTCGGAGACGAGCGGACGATCGAGTGCTGATCCGATCCGGTGCTGAAAGCCGGGTCGCCCGACCAGGTGCGCAATGTTGTCCATGCTGCCGGTCGACAAATCGTCGAGCACCATGACCGAATCACCACGCTCGAGCAGCCGCTCAGCGAGGTGAGATCCGATGAAGCCGCACCCTCCAGTGATGAAGACGTTCACGCGACGTCAGCCTCCGGCAATGCATCCAGTACCGTGCGTTTTCCGCTTCGCGCGGCCGCACGCCGCACAATGCCGAGGTATTGGGGAATGACCGCGCTTTCGCTCCATCGCTCCACGTAGCCGCGGTATCCGGCGCGAGCAAGCGCGGCACGATGCGAGGCATTGTCCTGTAGCCGGTGCATGGACTGCACGAGTTCCTCGGTTGTTTCAAAGAGTTCGCCGCCGCCCGATCGCTCGACGATCTCGGGAAATGGCCCGAGCCGCCGCGCGATGACTGGAGAGCCCTGGCGAAACGCCTCTATCAAGACGATTCCGAACGTCTCGTAGCACACCGAAGGCACGATGGTGGCGATGGCATGACGGTAGTAGCGCGACAGGTCATCGGGCGGCACCCGACCGATGAACCGCACATTTGGCATTCCCTCAGCGAGGGC
>Ga0209486_10000753_pt1 | contig 14193 bp, 11 predicted proteins | sample NCCompost_FD_187518 | JGI IMG/M metagenome (GOLD analysis project Ga0209486, IMG submission 187518) | Agricultural soil microbial communities from Utah to study Nitrogen management - NC Compost (SPAdes) (version 2) | ecosystem: Environmental > Terrestrial > Soil > Agricultural land | place...
ACCCTGGCCGACGATCTCGTACTTCGACTCCATCGCGAGCTTCAGCTCGCGGTTTTCCGAGCGCAGCTCCGACTGTCGCAGCGCGTTCTGCAGCGTGACGATGACGCGCTCGCTGCTCAGCGGCTTGTCGAGAAAGTCCAGCGCACCGGAACGGATCGCCTCGACGGCGGTGGCCGTCGTTCCGTGCCCGGAGATCATCACCACCGGCAGCGTTTCGTCGAGGGCGTGGAGCTTGCGCAGCACCTCGAGGCCGTCCATGCCCGGCATCTTGATGTCCAGCAGCACGAGATCGGGCCGCTCCCGCTGAACCGCCGCGATCCCTTCCTGCCCTGTGGCCGCGCCGACGAACTGGTAGTCCTCGTACTCGAGGATCATCCGCAGCGAGTCGCGGATCGCGCCCTCGTCGTCAATCACCAGAATGCGTGGCTTCATTCGTCGTGTCCGGCTTCAGCCGGACCTCGGGGTGCCGGCACGATCAGTCGATTTTGAGCGTGTGGAGCGCCCGTCCCGACCCTGGGTTATAGATGTAGAGGGTCAGCACGTCGCCCGATTTGGCGGCGCCGACGATACGCTGAAACTCGCCGACGGATCGCACAGGCTGACGGTTGATCTCGAGCAGGACGTGCCCGCGCTGGATGTCCGCCTCGAACGCGGCGCCGGCGGGATCGACGCGCGCGACCACCACGCCGTGCGTGCCCGACGGGAGGTCGAGATGCCTGAGCAGCTCGTCGTCCAGTTCACGGACGGCCATGCCGAGGGGCAGCTCGCGGCGCCGCGGCGACGGCGGTTCGTCGGCCGCCGCATCGACGTTCTCCGCGCGGAGCGGGCGTTCCGCCAGCTTCACCGGCACATTCATCGTCCGGCCGCCGCGGACGATCTGGAGCGTCGCGACGGTTCCCGGCTTGCTGCCGGCGATGATCTGGATCAGGCCGTCGTTCTCCGTCACCTGGCGACCATCAACCGCCACGATCACGTCGTAGGGTTTCAAACCGGCGCGCCAGGCCGGCGTTCCCTCCGGCACGTCCTGCACCAGCGCGCCGGCGGACGTCCTGAGCGAAAGCGAGCGCTGCAGGTCGGGATCGACCTTTTTCAGTGCCACGCCGATATAGCCGCGCGACACCTGACCATGTTCGCGAAGCTGCGGCAGGATAGCGGTCGCCTGGTTGATGGGGACCGCAAAGCCGATATTCGCGGCACGCGAGCTGATCGCCGCGTTGATGCCGATGACTTCGCCGCGCGAGTTGATGAGCGGGCCGCCGCTGTTGCCGAAGTTGATGGCCGCGTCCGTCTGGATGTACCGGTCCAGCGCCGAGTCGAACAGCTTGCGTCCAATGTAGCTGACGACGCCGACCGTGACCGTGTGCTCATAGGCCAGCGGATTGCCGATCGCCAGGACCCACTCCCCGACGCGCAGCTCATCCGAATCACCGAGTACAGCGTGCGGCAGCGGCCGCGGCGACTCGACCTTGATGAGGGCGATGTCGGTGTCCGGATCCGAGCCGATGCGCCGGGCGCGCAGCGTGCGCCCGTCGGTCAGCCGGACGGAGATGCGGCTCGAGTCGGCGATGACGTGATGGTTGGTGAGGATGTAACCGGACGGGTCGATGATGAATCCGGTCCCCGCGCCGCGTCGCGGCGTATCTCGATCCGGCGCCGGCTGGCGGCGCTCGTACTCGGGTGTGCCGGGTAATGAAGAATCAGAGCGCCGCCGCGAGGTCGCCGCTCCGGTCATCGTCGCGTCGATGTTGACGACAGCCGGATTCAATCGTTCGGCAATGTCCGCGAACGACGTCACGGCGGCGCCGGGAGCTGGCGTGCTGACGGTACGAGTCCTGGCCAGCCGCGGCTCCGGCGCGGACGTCGCCGGCGTGGGCGTCATCGTGCCGGCGACGATCAGGCCGATGAGAAACGAGACCGTGGCGGCGAGGCCGATCGTGACCGCAATGAGCCGCCGCGTCATATCCTGATCATAAATTGGTTCACGCCTTATCGGCGCCGGAACCGATGAGGTGCAGAAAGGCGGCCTCGTCGAGCATCGGCACGCCCAGTTCACGCGCCTTTTCGGCCTTGCTCCCTGGCTCGGCCCCGACGATGACCCCGCTCGTTTTCTTGCTGACCGAACCGGCCACCTTTGCCCCCAGGCGCTTCAATGCGGCTTCCGCCTGATCGCGCGTCATCGCCGTCAGCGTCCCGGTGATGACATACGTGCGGCCCGACAGGGCACCGGTTGCCGGCGCCGCGGTCCGTTCAGATTCCGGCACTTCCATGCGGACACCGGCAGCCCGCAGCCGATCCAGCAGCTCCCGGTTTCGTGGCTCGTCCATCCACGATCGGATTGACTCCGCCAGGACCGGACCGATTTCCGGCGTCTGCTGCAGCTGCTCGATCGATGCCGCGACGAGCGCGTCGACGGACCAGAAGGCGCGCGACAGCACCTGGGCGCCCCGTTCGCCGACATGACGGATTCCCAGCCCGTAGACGAGCCGCCACAGCTCATTGGTCTTGCTTCGTTCAATCTGGTCGACAACCTTGGCGGCGTTCTTCTCGCCAAACCGGCGCTGGATCTCCCGGCCGTCCGAGCGGGTCGATGTGCTCGTCAGGTTCGCGAGCTGCCCTGCGCTCAGCGCATACACGTCGGCATAATCGCGAACGAGGCCGCTGGCGATGAGCTGCGCGATGAGCGACTCGCCGAGACCGTCGATGTTCATTGCGCCGCGCGCCGCGAAATGCTCGAGGCCGCGCTGCAGTTTGGCCGGACACGATGTGTTCTCGCAGCGCCAGACCGCTTCGCCCTCCTCGCGCACCAGCTGGCTGCGGCAGCGCGGACAGGCCGTCGGCATGACCCATGGCTGGCTGTCGGGAGGCCGCCGGCTCAGAATCGGCGCGACGACGCGCGGAATGACGTCGCCCGCCTTCTCGATGATCACCCAGTCGCCTTCGCGGATGTCCTTGCGTGCCAGATCGTCGGCGTTGTGCAGCGTCGCCATCGAGATCGTCGACCCGGCGACGAACACGGGTTCGAGCATCGCGAACGGGGTGACCGCGCCTGTTCGCCCGACGTTCACCTCGATCCTGCGCAGCAGCGTCGTCTTCTGTTCGGCGGGGAACTTGAAGGCGGTTGCCCAGCGCGGGAATTTGCTCGTGGCTCCCAGGGCGCGGCGCTGGTTGTACGAGTCGACCTTGATCACGATGCCGTCGGTATCGAACGGCAGCGAGCGACGGCGCTCCGCCCATTCCGCGACGAACGCAACCAAGGCGTCGACGCCAATGCAGTGCTGCCAGTGGGCTTCGACCGGCAGTCCCCATTCACGCAGCCGTTTCAGAATCTCGGAATGGCGGGTTCCCGCCTCAGCCGCTGTCACGAGCTGGTAGGTCAGCGCGCTCAATCCGCGTTTGGCAACCAGCCCCGGATCGAGATTCCGCAGCGTACCGGCCGCGGCGTTGCGCGGGTTGGCAAACAACGGTTCTTCCAACTGCTCACGCTCGGCGTTGATGCGCTCGAACGCCTTCCGTGGCAGATACACTTCCCCGCGCACCTCGATCCGGCCGGACGGCGCGCCCGCGCCGAGCCGCAGCGGAATCGCGCGCACGGTGCGGACGTTCGCCGTCACGTCCTCGCCGCGGACGCCGTCGCCCCGCGTCGCCGCCCGCGTGAGCATCCCGTCGATGTAGGTCAGCGCGATGCTGACGCCGTCGATCTTCAGCTCCGCAACGTAGTCCACCGCGTCGGCTGGCGTCCCTGCCGCGTCGAGGCCACGGCGTACACGATCGTCGAACGCCCGCAACTCTTCTTCGTTGTAGGCATTGTCGAGACTGAGCATCGGTTCGAGATGCTCGACGGTCTCGAAGCCGGCATCCACGCGTCCGCCGACGCGCCGCGTCGGCGAATCGACGGTGACCAGATCGGGGTTCTCTGCCTCCAGCCGCTCGAGCTCGTGCATCAGCGCATCGAACTCCGCGTCGGACACCTCCGGCGAGGCGAGGATGTAGTAGCGCTCTTCGTGGTAGCGAATCAGGCGGCGAAGTTCGGCGACGCGATCGGCAGCGTTCATGGGGGCTGACGCAGTAATTCAGAATGCAGAATGCAGAATGCAAAATGCAGAATGCAAAATGCAAAGAGTGTTTGCATTCTGCATTCTGAATTCTGAATTATCGGTCTCTTGAAACGACGTAATCAGGCAGGTACAGCAGCGCGTCGCGCGCCTCGGACGGCGGAAACACGTGCAGCGCCTTCTTGGCGCGCTCGACAAAGGCGGCGGCGGTCCGCTGTGCATACTCGAGCGATCGAGTCTGCGTGAGGAGGGCGCGAATCTCCCGCCATTCGTCGGCCGACACCGAACGCGCATCCACCACGCGGCGCAGCAGTGCCTGTGCACGCTCCTCGCCGCCGGCGTAGAGGTGAATGACGGGCAGCGTCATCTTGCCTTCGCGCAGGTCGCCGCCAACGGGCTTGCCGAGCGCCCCCTGCTCGCCGGTGAAATCAAGCAGATCGTCGACGACCTGGAACGCCATGCCGATGTTGAGGCCGTAGTCCCACAACGCCTCCTGCTGCTCGCGCGTCGTCTGCCCGAGCATGCCGCCGATCCTGGCCGAGCCGGCAAACAGCAGCGCCGTCTTCCGACGCACGATGTCGAAGTGCTCCTCCTCGCTCAGATCGACAGCGCCGGTCTTGGTCAGCTGGTAGATTTCGCCCTCGACGATGCGCAGCGTCACGTCGCACAGCAGCCTGACGATATCGAGCGTGTCGTGGGTCAGCGCCAGCGACATCGACTTCAGGTACAGGAAGTCGCCGAACAGCACCGTGATGTGGTTGCCGTAGCGCGTATGCACCGCGTCGCGGCCGCGGCGCATGTCGGATTCGTCGATGATGTCGTCGTGGACGAGCGTCGCCGTGTGGATGAATTCGATGACCGACGCGTAGAGAACCGCCCGCTCGCCGGTGTACCCCGCCATCCGCGCGGCCATCAGCAGCACCGCCGGGCGGATCCGCTTGCCGCCGCCATCCTGAATGTAGCTGCCGATCGCGGGGATGACACTGACCTGCGACTGGACGTGCCGCGTGAACTCGCGCTCGACTTCGCGAAGGTCGTCGCGAATCGGCTCGAACAGCTGGGCAAGCGTCGCTGCGGAAGGGTTCGGCGCTGCTGGATTCAAGATGTTTGTCGAACCTAAATATATCGCGACGGAGAGCGTCGCGGCGCGGGCGCCGTCAACCCGGCCCGTCTGCCGCCGTCAGGGCGCGAATATCCGTACAAAGTTGGCCGACGTGGCGGCGGCGACCGCCTCACGCGTCGTGCCCTTGAGCCCGGCAATCGTTTCGGCCACCTGGACGACGTTGGCCGGTTCGTTGCGCGTGCCGCGATGCGGCACGGGCGCCAGAAAGGGGCTGTCGGTCTCGATGAGCAACCGGTCGAGTGGAACCAGGCGCGCCACTTCCTGCAGTTCCGTCGCGCGTGGAAACGTGACGATGCCGGCCAGCGACAGGTCGTATCCGGCCTCGAGCGCGCGGCGTGCCATCGCCCGATCGCCGGTAAAGCAGTGCAGCACGACGGGCACCTCAGCCGCCTGCTCCTCTGCGAGAATGCGGAACGTGTCGTCCTCCGCCTCGCGCGTGTGAATGACGATCGGAAGGCGGCGATCGCGCGCCAGCGCAATCTGGCTGCGGAACACCGTCTGCTGGATGTCCCGCGGCGAGAAATCGTAGTGGTAGTCGAGTCCGATCTCGCCCAGGCCGCGGGTCAGCGGCTGCCCGTCGATCGCCGCCGCCACGGCGCGTGCCGCCTCTTCGGGGTTGGCCGCAAACTTCCCCGCCGCATGCGGATGCACGCCGATCGAAAACCGGACGCCGCTCCACAATCCGGCGACGGCCTGCGCCTGTTCAATCTCCGGCTGGTCGTCTGCGGCAAGGATGACCAGCGCGTGGGTCAGCCCGGCGGCGGTCGCACGCGCAACCACGGCATCGAGATCGCCGGCGAATTCCGGCCCGGCGATGTGGCAATGGGAATCGATCAAGTGCTTAGCGCACTCTCGTTCCCGGCGGCATCGAGGGATCCACGGACAGCAGCGTCGGCGCACCTCCCTCGACGCTTGCCGCGAGAACCATCCCGTTCGATTCGATCCCCATCAACTTCGCCGGCTTCAGGTTCGCGACGATCACGATCGTGCGTCCGATCAGCTGATCGGGCTGATACACCTCGGCAATGCCGGCGACGATCGTCCGCTGCTCGGTGCCGACGTCAACGCGCATCTTGATCAGCTTCTTCGACTTCGGAACCGACTCCGCCTCGAGCACCTTCGCCACCCGAAGTTCGACCTTCATGAATTCGTCGATCGACAGCCGTACATCCCCTTCGTCGTGCCCGCCTTTCTTGTCCGCCGTAGCGCCCGGCGCGGAGGCGGAAGGCGGACCCGGCGGCGGAAGCGCCGCCGCGCCGGCGACGACGGGCGGCGCAACAGGGGACGCCAGGGCACCTGGTTGGGCCGCAGGGGTCTGATCGGGGGGCGGAGTCTCCGTATCTGCCATCGCGCGCAGCTCCTCGAGCGTCTTTTCAATGCGTGGAAACAACGGTTCGATCGTACCAAGCCGGGTCCCGGGGGCGAGCGTGCCGGCCTTCAAGGCGATCCACGGCTCCTGCTGGATCCCCAGCATGCGGCGAATCCGTTCGGCCGCACCGGGCATCACCGGATCGATCAGGGCCGCGGTCACGCGCAGCGCATCGGCCGCGTGATAGAGGGTGGCCTCCAACGTTGCCCGCTGTTCGGGCTTCTTGGCGAGCGCCCACGGTTCGCGCTTCACGATGTACTGGTTGACGGCGCGGATCAGCTCCCAGGCGTCCTGCAGGGCACCCGTGATCTGGATCGCGTCGAACTGGCGGACGACCGCGCCGATGGCTTGATCGATGCGCGCCACCAGGCCGGCATCCAGATCGTCGCGCCGCGCCGGGTTCGATTCCGGCACCACGCCGCCGCAGTAGCGCTGCACCATCGTGGTCGCCCGGCTCACCAGGTTGCCGAGGTCGTTGGCCAGATCGGCGTTGAACCGCGTGAGGATCCCTTCGTCGGAGAAGTTGGCGTCCCCGCCGAGCGGCATCTCGCGCATCACGAAGTAGCGCAGCGCATCGACGCCGAAGACGCTCACGTAGTCCTGATACCGGGCCACGTTGCCCGCCGACTTCGACATCTTGGCGCCGCCCATCAGCCACCATCCGTGGGCGACGATGCGGTGCGGCGGCGGCAACCCGGCCGACATCAGGAACGCCGGCCAGTACAGCGCATGCTGACGAACGATCTCCTTGCCGACCAGATGCGTGACCGTCGGCCAGAATCGCTGCACGCGGCTGTCGTCGCCGCTGCCGAAACCGAGCACCGTCAGGTAGTTGGTCAACGCGTCGAACCACACGTACATCACGTGCTTCGGGTCGTCGGGAACGGGGACGCCCCACGAAAACGACGTCCGGCTGATGCTCAGGTCCTGCAATCCTGCCTCGACGAACGTTCGCACCTCGTTCAGCCGGAACGCGGGCTGCAGGAAGTCGGGGTTGGCGGCGTAGAAGTCGAGCAGCGGCTGCTGATACTTGGAGAGCCGGAAGTAGTAGCTCTCCTCCTTCAGCCGCTCGACCTTCCCGCCGCAGGTCGGACATTTCCCGTCCAGCAGCTGTGTCTCGGGCACGAAGACTTCATCGACGGTGCAGTACCAACCTTCGTATTCACCCTTGTAGATGTCGCCGTTCGCGGCGACGCGCCGCCAGATTTCCTGCGCCGCCCGGTGATGCCTCGGCTCCGTTGTCCGGATGAAGTCGTCGTTCGAGATATTGAGGTCGCGGCTCATCTGCCGGAAATGCGCGGCGGTCTGTTCCGCGAACATCTCGGTCTTCATGCCCGCTTTCTGAGCGGCCCGCTCGACTTTCTGTCCGTGCTCGTCGGTGCCGGTCATGAAGAACACGTCGTCGCCCAGCAGCCGGCGCGACCGCGCGACTGCGTCGGCGAGCATCGTCGTATAGGCGTGGCCGATGTGTGGACGGGCGTTGATGTAGTAGATGGGAGTCGTGACGAAAGACGGCTTCATGAGAGAAACGCCTTGGTGGCCAGGGCCTGGACCTCCTTCACGGGTACGTTGTGTTCGCGGGCGATCCGCACGCAGTCCTCGAATTCCGGGGAGGCGTTCAGCACGCGGCCGTCCCGCCGCGCCACCTTGACGCGGACGGCGCCCAGCGCCGTCTGGACGGTGACGTCCTCGCGGTCGAGACATTCACGCGCCATCTCGCGGTACCGCACGCCAATCGTCGTCGTCTCGCGGAAGATCGTCGCGGTCAGACGCTCCCGCGCGTCGGGCGCAGCAATCACCGTGAGGAGGATTCCAGGACGATTCTTCTTCATCTGAATCGGCGTATAGAACACATCCAGCGCGCCCTCGGCCAGCAAGGTGTCCATGACCACGCCGAAGATCTGCGGGTTCATGTCGTCGATATCGGCTTCGATGACCACGACGGACGCCGAAGGCGCCGTTCGATCCGCCTCACCAATCAGCACGCGAAGGACGTTCGGCGTCTCGGGAAAGTCGCGGCTGCCGGCGCCGTACCCCACCGCGCTGACCTTCATCGCCGGGATCGTGCCGAACTCGGAGGCGTAGGATTTCACGAGCAGCGCCCCGGTGGGCGTGACCATCTCCGCCTTCTGCGGACCGGAATAGATCGGCGCGCCCTGGAGCAGACGAAGCGTCGCCGGCGCGGGCACCGGATAGACGCCGTGAGCCGACCTGATGCTGCCGCTGCCGACGTTCAAGGGCGACGCCACGATGCGATCGGCGCCGAGTGACTCGAGCGCGTACACGGCGCCGACGATGTCGATGATGGAATCGAGAGCGCCCACCTCGTGCAGGTGAACCTGCTCGAGGGTGGTGCCGTGAATCGCAGCCTCGGCGGCGCCGAGTTGCAGAAACAGATCCGTCGCGCGCGCCTTACCGGCCGGGCTCAGCGCGGATCCCTCGATCAGCGTGGTGATCTCGGCCAGCGTCCGATGCACGTGATGATGCGGCTGCGCATGGCTGTGGGCCTGCGCTGATTCGTGGCCGTGGTGATCGTGCGCGTGGTGTTCATGACGGCCGCGCGCGTGGGCGTGGGCGTGCGCATGCTCGTCGACGTACGCGGAGCCGGGATCTTCACCACGCACGCAGAACTTCGTGGCGCGCACCCCGGCACGCACCACCTGTTCCGTCCAGACCGAGTCCGGCGTTATCGCGAGAGAACCGAGGGCACGGCGGATGCCGTCGAGCGGTACGCCGGCGTCGATCAGCGCACCGAGGACCATGTCGCCCGAAGCGCCCGCGAAGCAATCGAAGTACAGAATCCGCAAATCCAACCCATCTTACCGAAGTCGGCGCGTCGTCAGCCATCTGCACGAGGCAGCTGTCCGGCTTCGGCGAACGAGTAGTAGCGCTGGTCCGCGAGTATCAGGTGGTCGAGCACGTCGATCCCGATGACCTGTCCCGCCTCAACCAGCCGCGCCGTCAGCGCCACGTCGTCGCCGCTCGGCCGCGGATCACCGGACGGATGGTTGTGGAACAGGACGATGGCCGCCGCGCGGCCGGCGATCGCGTCGCGGAACACCTCGCGCGGATGCGCGACCGTCGAGTCCAGCGAGCCGCTCGACACGAGCCTGATCTGGATCAGCCGGTGTTTGGTATCGAGCAGGACGATGCCGAACTGCTCCACGGGCCGGGAGCCGTGCTGCGGCAGCAGATGCGACGCCAGTTGACGCGGCGTGTTCAGCCGCGGCCGATCGCCGTGCGTACGCATCAGCGTCCGTCGCCCGAGCTCCACTGCCGCCAGTACCTGTGCGGCGCGGGCGGCGCCGACACCGGAAATCGCGCGCAGGTCGGCTGCCGTCGAGCGTGTGAGCCCATAGAGGCCGCCGCGTTGCTCGAGCACGGTGTTCGAGACGTCGAGTACGTCGCGGTCGCGCGATCCGCTGCCCAGCACCAGGGCGAGCAATTCGTTGTCGCCGAGTGCCGACGCACCGAGCCGTTCGAGCTTTTCGCGCGGGCGATCGTGTGGCGCCACGTCTTTCATCGTCTATACTCAGACTCTGATGCAGGTTCGTCCGCTGCGAGCATCGGCGCTCGCGCTGCTGCTGCTGCTCTTGACGGCATGCGGCACTCCCCCACACAAGGAAATGGATCAGGCGCAGGGCGCCATCGACGCGGCCCGCGCCGCCGGCGCCGAGCGCTATGCCGCGGAGGAATTCACCGCCGCGACCGCGTCGCTGACCGCCGCGACGCAGGCCGTCGATCAGCGCGACTACCGGCTGGCGCTCAACCACGCCCTCGAAAGCCGCGAACATGCGCAGAACGCCGCGCGCATCTCCGCCGAGACCCAGGGCAAACTCCGCGCCGAAGTCGATCGCGCGACGATGGAAGTCAGCGTCCTCCTGACACAGGCGAACGGACGGCTCGCCACGGCTGAAAAGACACGCCTGCCGCGCCGCCTCCTCACCGATACCCGCCGCGCCATTGCGACAGCCACAGCGGAAATGCAAAAAGCGGGCGTGGCCAGCGAGGCGGGTGACATCGTCGCGGCCCAGGCCGTGCTCACCAGCGCGAAACAGCGGCTTTCCGACGTCATCGCCCGGCTCGACACCGCCCTGCGTGCGCAAAACGCGCGACGCCGGGGGTAGGCCGAGTACGCAGAAACTTCGAACCCGCCAGCGCGGATTTCTGCCCCGTGGCGCGAACCCTTCGGGTTCGCGAGGCGAGCCTGAAAGGCTCGCCCCACGACATTCGCGCGACAGATCTGAAAGATGCGCTAGAAGACCAGCGGACCGAGGCCGAGCACCAGTCCGACGATGATGATGAAGCCGGCGACGTCGAGGAGGATGCCGTACTTCATCATCGAGGTGATCGGAATGAAGCCGGAGCTGTAGACGATCGCGTTCGGCGGCGTCGACACCGGCATCATGAACCCCATGCTCGCGCCCAGCGTCGCACCAAGCGCCGGCTGGAGCGGCGGCACGCCCGCCGCCTGCGAGACCGCAATCGCAATCGGCACGATCATATTTGCCGCGGCGGTGTTGGACGTCGCTTCCGACAGCACGATCGCGGCGCCCGTGAACAACATCGTCAACGCGACGGTGGTCTGCGACGGCAGCCAGGCCGTGATGCCTTTCCCCAGCGCTTCGGCGAGACCCGTCGAGAACGCCAGCTCGCCCATCGCCAGGCCGCCGCCGAAGAGCAGAATCACACCCCAGTCGATCTTCAGCGCCTGCTCCCACGTGAGGGTAAAGCTCCGTCCGGTCCAGTTGACTGGAAGCACGAACAGGAGCAGCGCGCCGAGCATGGCGGCCACGCTTTCAGGCACGGCCTGCGCGAAGCCTCGGGCAAATGCCGTATCGTCCACGCCGGCAATGGCAAACACGCCTGGCGCCACCCACAGCAGCACCGTGATGCCAAAGGCGACGAGGACGTTCCGTTGACCGCGTGAGACGCTCCCGAGCTTTTCGAGCTCGTCGCGAACGATCTGGGTGCTGGTGGCGTCCACGCGCGCGTGACGCGCTCCGGCAAAGTAGAACTGGAGCACAATCAAGCCGAACATCAGCATCATCGCGGGCACGCCGAGCAGCATCCACTGGAAGAATGTGATGTCCACGCCGGCAAGCTTTTCGAGCATCCCGACGCCAATCAGGTTCGGCGGCGTCCCGACCGGCGTCGCCATGCCGCCGATGGATGCGCCGAACGAGGTGATCAGCATCATGACGAGCGCGAACTGGCGCGCGCCCTCCATGCCGCTGCGCGCGAGGTGCGCCACGATCGACAGGCCGATCGGAAACATCATCGCCGTCGTGGCGGTATTGCTCATCCACATCGACAGAATGGTCGTGACGGCCCCGAAGGTGATCAGGATGCGCATGGCGCTCGTCCCGACGAACCGCCACGAGAGCGCGGTGTAGGCAATGCGGCGATCGACGCCGTGCACGAACATCGCCTCGGCGAGAATGAAGCTGCCGATGAAGACGAAGATGATCGGGTCGGCGAATGCGGCAAACGCCGCACGTACCGGGACGACACGAAACAGGACGGCGAGGACCGGCCCGAGCAGCGCCGTGACAGCAAGCGGCAGCGCCTCGGTGACCCAGAAGACGATCATCATCCCCAGGATGGCCGCCACTCGATGCGCCGGCGCGGCAAGCGGTAGCGGCGCGATCAGCAGCGCGATGCAGACGATGGGACCGAGGAACAGGCCAATGGTGCGGCGGCGGGTGTTGAACGCCTCCTCCGCAGGCGAATACGTCTCGACGGCCTGGATCGCGCTGTGAAACGTCCGCATCAGCCCGTCCGGCCGTCCTCGAGCCATCGCCCCTCGAGGACCAGATCTGCCCAACCGGTCAGATACGCTCCGGACTCCTGCCAGTCCACGTGCTGCAGCCCGCCGGGCGCCATCACGTCTATCGAACGCGAGGCGCCGCCATGGGCGGCAGCAGCCACGGCGGCGGCTGTCGATCCGGTTCCCGACGAGGAGGTCGGCCCGACACCGCGCTCCCAGATCAGGATCCGAACCCGGTCGGGAGCGTCCACCTGAGCGAATTCCACGTTGGTGCCCTCCGCAAACATCGAATGCGTGGACAGCGCCGGGCCCAGCATGTGGAAGCGTTCCGGCGCAGGCAGCGGTCCGAGGACCACGCATTGGGGGTTGCCTGTACGAAGAACTGTCGCCGTCAGCGTTTCACCGGCCGCCGCGATCGTGACCTGCCGGATGTCCACCGGGTGGCCCATCGCCGCGCGGAACTCGTAACGACAGCCGTCCTGTGCGAGGAAGTCGAGCGTCTTCAGGCCGGCGTCGCTGTCGATGCTGACCGTCACACCGGGCCGCAGATTCTGCACGTGCGCCACCAACGCCGCGAGACAGCGCAGGCCGTTGCCGGAGAGCTCCGACCAGCTGCCATCCGCGTTCAGCAGCTTCATCGTCGCACCGCGTTCACGCAGCGTGTAGAGGATCAGGCCGTCGGCGCCAATGCCTGTATGCCGATGACAGGCGGCACGGGCCAGCGCCGGCAGATCGCCCGGCGCGCCGTCAGCAGGTGCGAGCAGGAAGTCGTTTCCGTACGCGTGCGCCTTGACGATGTTCAAGGCACCGAAAACGCGTTGAAGACGTAGGTGAAACCGGCGCCGACGCCGACGGCCGGATCGTTGGACGTCAACCCGAACAAGAGCGACACGTCGCCGCGCCAGCCGCCGATGGTATAGCGGCTGCCGACTCTGAGAATGCCGCGCGAGTCGGTGCCAGGCGGCGGTTCGCCGTTGCGGACGTCGAGCCACCCGTTGATCTCGCCGACCAGCTCCGCGGCGTCGGTGATGGCGCGGGCGAGCGAGACGCCGTAGGTCACCACATCGTTCTGGCGATCCCCTCGCGTCGGGTCGCCGAGGATGCCCAGCCCGCCGTTACCCACGATGCGGATCGACCGTACGGTCTTGCCGACGAGCAGCGACGCGAAGAAGTCGGTCGTGTCGAGGCCGATGCCGCTTTCATTCGACGCGTTCGGCAGTTTCGTCGCGAATCGAAACCCGATTGCGGGGTTCGCCGCACCTTCAGGTACGAGACGAACCTTGGTGCCGATAACGATGTCCTCCACGCTGGAGGTCGAGTCGCCGGTTGCGGTGACCATCGACGCGAGCGGCGCATCGCGGCGATCCGAGATGCTCAACCGGTTATAGAAGCCGCCATCGATCTGAATCTCGGCGATCGAGCTGACGCCGATGCTGAAGCCGATGACCGGAAACCGGAACAGCTCTCCCTCGAGGCCGGAGGCCGGGTATTCCACATCGCGCGAATAATCGAAGCCCGCTTCGGCGAGCAGCCGTCCGGCCCCGATCGTCTCGGGATCCTCGGTCGTGAGCGGGCGCTGCTGCGCGCCAGCCCCGCTGGCCGCGAACAGGATGAAAACCGCACAGAGCAGACGTGTCATCGATACGGACGCCTCACTGTTTCCTGCTGTCGATGAGGAGGGTGACCGGTCCGTCGTTCACCAACTCGACCTGCATCATCGCCTGAAATTCGCCGGTGGCCACCGGTAGGCGCGTCGCGCGCAATTCTCTCACGAACTCCTCATACAGCCGGCGCGCATCATCGGGCGGCGCCGCGCCATCGAAGGATGGGCGGCGGCCTTTCCGCACGTCGCCATACAACGTGAACTGCGACACGACCA
>Ga0209486_10000754_pt1 | contig 14189 bp, 12 predicted proteins | sample NCCompost_FD_187518 | JGI IMG/M metagenome (GOLD analysis project Ga0209486, IMG submission 187518) | Agricultural soil microbial communities from Utah to study Nitrogen management - NC Compost (SPAdes) (version 2) | ecosystem: Environmental > Terrestrial > Soil > Agricultural land | place...
CAAGGCCGTCGTCGGCCTCGACATCGGCTCGAGCGCCGTCAAGGCGGTAGAGCTCAAGCCCAGTGGGAAGAGCTTCAAGGTGTCGGCGTTTGCGAGCGAGGCGGTTCCGGCCGACTCGATCGTGGACGGCGCCATCATCGACGCCGACGCCGTGGTTGGCACCATCAAGCGGCTGTTCGACAAGACCCCCGCCTTCAGGACCAAGAAGGTGTGCGCGTCGCTCTCGGGCAACACCGTCATCGTCAAGAAGATCACGCTGCCCGTGATGACCGAGGCGGAACTGCGGGACTCCATCTACTGGGAGGCCGAGCAGTACATCCCCTTCGACATCCAGGACGTGAACCTCGACTACCAGATTCTCGACGCCGGCACCGGCCCGGACTCGCGGGGCAGCATGGAAGTGCTGCTGGTGGCGGCCAAGAAGGAAAAGATCGGCGACTACACCAGCGTCATCACCCAGGCCGGCCGCCAGCCGGTGGTGATGGACGTGGATGCCTTCGCGCTGCAGAACGCCTTCGAGGTCAATTACGGGCTCGAGCCCGACAAGATCGTCGTCCTGCTCAACGCCGGCGCCAGCGCCATCAACATCAACGTTCTCCAGGGCGACCAGTCGGTCTTCACGCGCGACATCTCGATTGGCGGCAACGCCTACACCGAAGCCGTCCAGAAGGAGCTGGGCCTGCCGTTCGAGGCGGCCGAGCAGCTCAAGAAGGGCATTCCGGTGGACGGCGCCACGTTCGAGGACGCGCAGCCGGTGCTGCGCGCCGTCACCGAGAACGTGCTGCTCGAAGTCCAGAAGACGCTCGAGTTCTTCAAGGCCGCGGCGTCGGTGGATCACATCGACCGCGTGGTGCTGAGCGGCGGCGTGTCGCGCGTCGAGGGGCTGCGCGAACGGCTCCAGGAGCGGCTGCAGGCGCCGGTCGAGCACTTCGACCCGTTCAAGGTGGTGGCGTGGGACGCCAAGAAGCTGGGTGGCACCGACGCGGCTGACGTGTCGGCAACCGCCGCGGTGGCAGTGGGCCTCGCACTCAGGCAGGTAGGCGACAGATGATTCGAATCAACCTTCTCGGGGGCGAGCGTCAGAAAGCCAAGAGCGCCGCCCGTTTCGACGCGGGCCAGCAGCTCACGACGCTGTGCAGCCTGGTGGTCGTGGCCGCCGTCTGCGGCATCGGCCTCTGGTACTGGTCGTTGTCGAGCGAATCGTCGTCGCTCGACGCGCAGGTGGTGTCGCTCAAGCGCGAGGCCGCGCGGCTCGACACCGTGCTCGCCGAGGTCAAGGGGTTCGAGGATCGCAGGGCCACGCTGCAGCAGCGCGTCGCGCTCATCGAGCGCCTGCGCCAGGGGCAGACGGTGCCGGTGCAGCTGCTCGATCACGTCAGCCGCAGCCTGCCCGAGATGCTGTGGCTCACCGACCTCAAACAGGAAGGCCCCTTCCTCACCATTGAGGGCCGGACCACCACGCTCATCGGCTTGTCCGACTTCGTGGGCAACCTGGGCACCAATGCCGTCCTGCAGAAGCCGATCGAGATCATGGACAGCGCCGCCGAGACCGAGGCCGCCGCCAAGGGCGCCACCACCGGCCCCGAGCTGATCAGGTTCAAGGTCCGCGCCGCGCTGAACGGTCTGCCGCAGCCCGAGGAAGAGGAAAAGGGCGGCAAGAAGAAGGGGAAGAAGTGAGATGGCGCTGAAACTCGACTTCGGCAAGCTCCCCTGGCACGCGCAGCTCGGCGCCTTTGCCGCGATCGCCCTCGCGGGCGTCGGAGCCTTCTGGTACTTCTACGCGTCGCCGGCAGAGGCGCAGCTCGTCACCAAGCGCGCGGAGGTCCGCAAGTTGCAAGGTGAGATCAAGGACGGCCTCGCCATCGCGAAGCGGCTTCCCGAGTTCCGCCGCGAGGTCACCGTCCTCGAAGCGCAGCTCGATCGGCTGCGGACCGTGCTCCCCGAGGAGCAGGACGTCGCCGACCTGTTGCGCCGGGTTCAGGCCATGGCCACGCAATCGAACTTGAAGATCAGCGGCTTTACGCCGGCGGCCGTGACGCGGCGCGAACTGCACGCCGAGTGGCCCATCGGTCTCAAGCTCGAGGGCAACTACCACGACCTTGGCGCGTTCCTCGAGCGCGTCAGCAAGTTCCCCCGAATCATCAACGTCGGCGCGCTGCACATCGCCGCGCGGATCGACGGGCAGACGGCGCTGTCCACGGTGACCGCCGACTGCACCGCGATGACGTTCGTGCTCGTGAAGGACGACCCCAATGCCGCCGCCGAGGCGGGCAAGGGCAAGAAGAAGGGCAAGGCCGCCAAGGCCAAGGCGGCATGAGGCCAGCACAGGACATCGTTATGCGCGCATTCGTATTCGCCTTCGTTCTCGTCGCCGCCATGCCGCACACGTCCATGGCGCAGGGCGACGCCGCCATGGCCGCCGCACGGGCGGCCGGGAAGCCTGCGGCCAAGCCGGCGGCCAAGCCGGCCGCCAGCGCGGCCAAGCCCGCCGACACGCCGGCAGCGAGCGCGGCGAAGCCCGCGGCCGATGCCCCGGCGGCCGTCGTGGCGACGCCTGCCGACGCGTCGGCGTCGCCGGCGCTGCAGGCCCGCGGCTTCACCTACACCCCGGAAGGGCGCCGCGATCCGTTCGTGAACCTGCTGCGTCGCGGCACCGGCGTGGATCTCTCGGCCACCAGCGGCCAGCGGCCGGCCGGCCTCAAGGGGCTCGGCACCGGTGAGGTGACGCTCAAGGGCACGATGGCGAGCCAGGGCGCCTTCGTCGGCATCCTGCAGGGCTCCGATGCGCGCACCTACGTGGTGCGCCCAGGCGAGAAGCTCTTCGACGGCACGGTTCGATCGATCACCGCGGACTCGCTGGTCATTCTCCAGCAGGTCAACGATCCGCTTTCCAAGGAGACCCAGCGCGAGGTGCGCAAGGTGCTTCGGCAGACGGAAGAGGCCAAGTAATGGAGAGGTACCGGAAGTTCGTGTTGCTTGTGGTGTGCGCGTTCGTCGCGCTGAGCGCCAAGGTCCCCGTGGGGGCAGCTGGCGCCGGCGTGGACATCGCCACCCTCAAGAAGATCACCTCGCGCCTCGATGCGCGGACCGGTGTCCTGGCCATCGAGGCGTCCGACCCGGTCCCGTACGTGGCGTCGCAGCCCGATCCGAAGACGTTCGTCGTGGAGCTGCGGGACGTGGTGGCAGCGCCGGTTTCACATCCGGTGCAGGCCGATCCGCGCAACCCGTTTGCCAGCGTCGCGGTTGAGAACGCGGTGGCGGCCGACGGGGCGCGCGTCGCACGCGTGAGCCTGACGCTGTCCGCGGCGGTGCGCCCGCGCGTGCGGAGCTCGCGCAACGTCATCTACGTCGAAGCCGATCGTCTCGACACCGACGCGCCGTCCGCCGGTACCGTGGCGGCGCTCGGTCCGACGACGACCATCAAGGACATCCTCGTGCAGCCGCGCGAGGGAGCGACCGCCGTCACCCTCCGCGCCACCGGCCCGATCGTGCCGGCCGACGTGTTCGTGCCGAAGGACGGTCCGCGCCGCCTGGTCGTGAACCTCGCGAACGTCTCGTCGGCGGTCATCAGCCCGATCACCGGCGGACAGGACCCCGTGCAGCGGGTCCGCGTCGGCCTCAGCCCCACGTCGCCTCTGGTCACCGAGGTGTCGATGGACTTGACGCGCGCGGCCGCCCACCGCATCGAGAGCTCGGCCGACAAGCGCGAGCTGACCGTCGTGTTCGATGCCCCGGCAGCGCCCGCCGCTCCGGCGCGGACGCTGCAGCAGTCGGCCGTTCCGCCCGCCACCACGGCGCCGCGCGCCGCTGTGCCTGCTCAGGCGGTGCCTTCGCAAGCGACACCGGTTCCTCCGGTGGCGCAGCAGTCCGCAGCGGGCCAGTCGGCTTCGGCGCAGGGCGTGCCGCAGAACCCGCAGCGCTACACCGGCCACCCGGTGAGCCTCGACTTCTCGGGCGCCGATCTGCGCTCGGTGCTGCGGACCTTCGCCGAGATCAGCGGCCTGAACATCGTCATCGACCCCACCATTCAGGGCACCGTCGACGTCTCGCTGCGCGACGTGCCGTGGGATCAGGCGCTCGACATCATCCTGCGCGCCAACCGTCTCGGCTACTCGGTGGACGGCACCATCGTCCGCATCGCGCCGCTCACGGTGCTGGCCGACGAAGAGAGCCAGCGCCGCAAGCTGTCGGACGAGCAGGCGCTCGCCGGCGAGCTGCGGGTCATGACGCGGGCGCTGAGCTATGCGCGCGCCGAGGATCTGAAGGCGCTCATCACCGCCACGGCGCTGTCGCAGCGCGGCTCCATTCAGACCGACGCGCGGACGAACACCATCATCATCAACGATCTGTCCGAGCGCCTCGAGCGCGCGGCGGCGCTGCTGACGACGCTCGACGTGCCGCAGCCGCAGGTCGAGATCGAAGCCCGCATCGTCCAGACGAACCGCTCGTTTGCCCAAAACCTCGGCGTCAGCTGGAGCGTCGGCGCGGCGGCCACGTCGGCGCTCGGCAACACGCTGCCGCTGTCGTTCCCGAACACCGGCGCGGCCAACGCCGGCGTGAACCTGCCGGTGGCGGGGGCCCCGTCCACGGCGAGCCTGGCGCTCGGTTCGATCAACGGCGCGTTCAACCTCGACGTAGCGCTGTCGGCGCTGGAACGCAGCGGCCAGGGACGCATCCTGTCCACGCCGCGCGTCTCGACGCAGAACAACATCGAAGCCGAGATCACCCAGGGTATCCAGATTCCGATTCAGACGATCGCGAACAACACCGTGACGGTGTCGTTCCGCGACGCGGCGCTGACACTCAAGGTCACGCCCCAGATCACCGCGGCGGGCACCGTCATCATGCGGATCAACGTCGCCAACGAGTCGCCGGACTTCAGCCGCCAGATCAACGGCATCCCGCCGATCGACACCCAGCGCGCCGCGACGCAGGTGCTCGTGAGCGACGGCGAGACGACCGTCATCGGCGGCATCTACGTGAGCCGCGAACAGACCACCCAGGATCGGACACCGGGCCTTTACCGACTGCCGCTGTTTGGCTGGCTGTTCAAGAAGAACACGATCGAGGACGAGAGCCGCGAGCTGCTCATCTTCCTCACCCCGAAGATCGTCAGGCTGTAGGGAGCTAAGAACTGCGATGAAGCCAATTCGAGTTGGAATCTGTGCCCTCCTGGCGGCTGTCGCTGCGAGCGGCTGCGGCGACGTTGCCACCAGCAGTCGGGGGCCGTCGATCCTCGTCATCGAATCGCTGACTGCCGCGTCCGGCGCCGACCCGCAAGAGTTCGGCGGCACGCTCAATTCGGACGTGATCACCAACGTCACGGAACCGGCTCCGTGCTCGGACACGTCGCCCTGTCCCGTGGTGTTTCCCGATCTGGGTCAAGTCCGCTTGTCCCTCGCCGCGAAAAATCAGGCGTCGACAACCGGGCCGACCGATCTGAACACGGTCACGATTACGAGATACCGCGTCGAGTTCAGCCGGGCCGACGGGCACAACGTGCAGGGTGTCGATGTGCCTTATGCGTTCGACTCCGCCATGACCTTTACCGTGCCGGTCACGGGAGACGCCAGCATGGGGTTCGAGCTGGTGCGGCACGTCTCCAAGCAGGAGGCACCGCTGCTGGCCCTGAAAACCAGTCAGAACATCATCTCCACGATTGCCAAGATCACGTTCTACGGCACCGATCAGGCCGGGAACGTGGTTAACGCCGTAGGTTCGATTGGGATCTCGTTCGGCAACTTCGCCGATCCGGAATAAGGCCGTCATGAGGAATCAAATGCCCCGCTCGTTCGTCGCCCGCGCCGCGGTGCTCGCGACTGCGCTCGTCGCGTCGGCGTGCTCCACGGATCGCCAGTCGATCCCGTCCCCGACCGGTCCTTCCGAGTTCGGGTTGTCGATTCGGATGACCGCCTCGCCCCAGCTCCTCCCGCGGGACGGAGCCTCGGCGTCGGTCATCACCATCGAAGTCAGCGACGCGGAACGTAAGCCGGCCGCCGGTCAGCGCCTGCTCCTGTCGTCCACCGCGGGCTCGCTGTCGGCGAGTGAAGTGATGACCGGATCCGATGGGCGAGCCACGGTGCAGCTGACGGCGCCGCCGGTGAATCAGGGCGTTGACACCGCGCTCGTCGAGGCGACCCCTGTCGGGCTGAACGGCCAGAACAGTGCGTCGCGATCGCTGTCGATCGGTCTGGTCGGGCCGGCGTTTCCTGTGCCGTTGATTGACATGACGCCGTCCAGTCCGCGGCGATTCGAGATTACGAATTTCGACGCCAGCGGCACGACATTGGGGGGCTCTCCGTGCGGGTCCGACTGTTCCTATTCGTGGGACTTCGGTGGGGAGGGTACTGCGTCTGGTCAGATTGTCAGTTACCGGTTCCTGAACGAGGGCAATTACCTCGTGCGGCTGGTCGTGACGTCCAAGGATGGGGTCTCGCAGACCAAGAGCCGATCGGTGACCGTCGGCTCGGGCACGAATTATCTGACCGAGTTCACGTTCTCTCCGATCAACCCCAAAGTCGGCGACGTGGTTCGTTTCGATGCCCGCGGCATCGTGCCGCCTGATGGCGTCACCATCAAAGACTACCAGTGGGACTTTGGCGATGGTGCGAGCGGTTCGGGAGTCACGGCGTCGACAACATACGGCGCGATTCGTACCTACACCGTCCGGCTGACGACGGTGGATAGTAGTGGCCGGACGCTGCAGACGACGAAGAACATCACGATCGCGGCGCCGTAATCAACGCTCATGGAGGCCGGCGCTTGCCGCCGGCCTCCTGGCGTCTCTTCCTCCGGCCGCGCTAGTCTGCACATCCGGCCATGTCCTCTTTTCCCTCGGCCATGCTTTCAACCCGGCATAGCCGGCTCCGAGCCGCGTTTGCGGACCTCGGCATCGACGCGCTCGTCGTCAGCCACGGTCCGAACCTCCGCTACCTGACGAACCACACCGGCACCGCCGGCCTGGCCGTGGTGACCGACCGCGCTGTCGTGCTGCTCGCGGACTTCCGCTACCTGACCGCTGTGGAGATGCTGCAAGCCTCGCCGGCGGCGTGCCCGGACCTGAGTGTCTGGCGGGTCCCGGGGAGCTACGACCTGGCGCTGGCCGAGTGTCTCGAGTCGCTTGCGGTCCGGACCGTAGCGTTCGAAAGCGCCCACGTCACGGTGGCGCGCCACGCGGCGTGGGAGCGCGCCTGCCGCGGACGCGGGCTGCCGCTGACGTTCGTGGCCACCGACCGCGCGGTGGAACGCCTCCGGGTGATCAAGGACGACGAGGAGATCGGCCGGCTGCGTGCCGCCGCCGCTGGTCTGACGCCGATCGCGGAGGCCGCGATGCGGGCGGTACGCCCCGGCGCCGCAGAGAGAGAGGTGGCCGGCGTGATCGAAGCCGCGCTCCGCGCCGCGGGCTACGAGCGTCCGGCCTTCGACACAATCGTTGCGTCGGGGCCGAACGCCGCGCTGCCGCATCACCGCGCTTCCGAGCGAAGATTGGTCGAAGGTGAGCTCGTCGTGCTGGACTTCGGCGGCGTCTTGGACGGATACTGCTCCGACCTCACACGGACTGTTTCGGTGGGGACGCCGTCGAGTGACGCCCTCCGGGTGCACGCGGCGGTCCTCGCAGCCCAACGCGCCGCGATAGACGCGGTGAGACCCGGGGTGCTGGCGTCGCTGGTCGATGCCGCGGCCCGGCAGGTGCTCGACGCGAAGGGGCTGGGTGAGGCGTTCGGGCACGGCACCGGCCATGGGCTCGGGCTGGACGTGCACGAGGATCCCCGCGTGGCGCGTGCGACGGCCGACAGCCCGAGCGTGCTGCTGGAAGCGGGGATGGTGCTCACCGTAGAGCCCGGTGCCTACCTTGCGGGGTGGGGTGGCGTCCGAATCGAGGATGACGTGCTGGTGACGCCCACCGGAAGCGAGACGCTGACGTCGGTGCCCCGCGAGCTCCGGAACTGTGGTTCCAGCTAGCGGGCGTCGGCCCCACAACGCATGGATCTAGACGAAATCAAGCTGATTCTCGACCTCATGCGCGAGCATGATCTGGCCGAATTCGAGCTCGAACGCGAGTCAGGCAAGGTCAGGCTTCGCAAGCACTCCAACAACCCTCAGTTCGTGGCTGCCGCGCCGGCGGTGCCGCACATCGCCTATGGATCGGCGCCTGCGGCGCCAGCGCCGTCTGCCGCCTCCGGCGGCGAGCCGGTGCTGACGTCGGCCAGCGAGGACGTCGACCTGGCGATCATCAAGGCACCGATCGTCGGCACCTTCTACCGGTCGTCGGAGCCCGGCGCCAAGCCGTTCGCCGACGTGGGGGAGCAGGTGCGCAAGGGGCAGGTGCTCTGCATCATCGAGGCGATGAAGCTCATGAACGAGATCAACGCCGAGTGCGACGGGGAAGTGGTCAAGTGCTACGTGGAGAACGGGCAGGCCGTCCAGTACGGCGAGCGGCTGTTTGCCGTGAAGCCCGCCTAAATCGGCTGCGGAGACCAGGACCCTTATGTTCAAGAAGATCCTGATCGCGAACCGCGGGGAAATCGCCCTGCGCGTCATCCACGCCTGCCGCGAGCTGGGCATCAAGACGGTCGCCGTCTACTCGGAGGCCGACGAGAACTCGCTGCACGTCCGCTTCGCCGACGAGGACGTGTGCATCGGTCCGGCCAAGAGCGCGGACAGCTATCTGAACGTGCCGGCGATCATCAGCGCCGCCGAGATTACCGGCGCCGACGCCATCCACCCCGGCTACGGCTTCCTGTCCGAGAGCGCCTATCTGGCCGAGGTCTGCGGGGCGTGCCACATCCGCTTCATCGGGCCCGATCCGAGCGTGATCAAGCTGCTCGGCGACAAGGCGCGGGCGCGCAAGGCGATGAAGAAGGCGGGCCTGCCGATGCTGCCGGGTAGCGACGGGCCGGTGGACGGGGAAGAGTCCGCGCTGAAGGTCGCCAAGAGCATCGGTTACCCGGTGATCATCAAGGCCGTGGCCGGCGGCGGCGGGCGCGGCATGCGCGTGGTGCGCAACCCCAACGAACTGGGCGCGAACCTCCGGACCGCGCAGCGCGAAGCGGAGGCCGCCTTCGGCAACGGCGACGTCTACATCGAGAAGTACCTCGACAACCCGCGCCACATCGAGTTCCAGATCATGGGCGACCACCACGGCAACGTGGTGCACCTGGGCGAGCGCGAGTGCTCGATCCAGCGCCGGCACCAGAAGCTGCTCGAGGAGTCGCCCTCGCCGGTCATATCCGAAAAAGTACGCCGCAAGATGGGCGGCCTGGTCGTGGACGCAGCCAAGGCGGTGCAGTACACCAACGCCGGCACGTTCGAGTTCCTGATGGACGACGAAGGCAAGTTCTATTACATGGAGACCAACACGCGTCTCCAGGTGGAGCACCCGGTCACCGAGATGATCACCGGGATCGACATCGTCAAGGAACAGATCCGGATCGCCGCGGGGCTGAGGCTCGGGTTCAAGCAGAGCGATGTCACCTTCACCGGCCACTCGATCGAGTGCCGCGTCAACGCCGAAGACCCCGAGACGTTCGCGCCGTCGCCCGGCGTGATTCACGCGTTCAACCTGCCCGGCGGCCCCGGCGTCCGCGTCGATTCCTTCGCGCACGCCGAGTGCACCGTGTCGCCGTACTACGACTCGATGATCGCCAAGATCATCGTGCACGGCCGCGATCGCCGCGAGGCCATCGCGCGCATGCGCCGGACGCTCGAGATGACGGTCATCGAGGGCATCAAGACCTCGGTGCCGCTCCACCTCAAGATCGTCAACGACCCCGACTTCCAGGCCGGCCGCATGAACACCGGGTTCATGGATCGCTTCATGCCGAAGCCGGCGGCGCGATCGCTGGCCGAAACCGCCTGAGGCTGCACGCGATCCTCGACGTGGACGCGGCGGCGGCCGCGGGATGGGCGCCGCTGGCGCTCGCGGACTGCTTTTTCGACGGCGGCGCGACGGTCGTGCAGCTGCGCGCCAAGTCCCTGGCCTCGGGTCCACTCCTCGATCTCGCGGAAACGCTCGTGTCGCGCGCCCGGCCGTACGGCGCGCAGATCATCGTGAACGATCGCGTGGACGTGGCGATGCTGGCGCGGGCGGCGGGCGCCCACGTGGGGCAGGACGATCTGGCGCCGGCCGACGCACGCGCGCAGCTCGGGGCCGACGCGGTGATCGGCGTCTCGACGCACGACGAGCGGCAGTTCGCGCGCGCGTTGCGCGAGCCGGTCAGCTACATCGCGGTCGGTCCGATCTTCGGCACGCGCACGAAGGACACCGGCTATACGCCAGTCGGCCTGGATCTCGTGCGTGCCGCGCGGCGGCTCGATTCAGCGATCCCCATCGTGGCCATCGGCGGCATCACGCTCGACACCGCGCCCTCGGTGATCGAAGCCGGCGCCACCGCGGTCGCGGTGATCGGCGACCTCGTGGCCACCGGCGATCCGCGTGCGCGCGTCGAGCACTACGTGCAGAGACTCGCGAGGCTGTGCCTCTGATCACGCATCCAGGCTCCGCCTCGCGAGGGCAGCGTTCGATTGCCCGCCCTTCGGGGCGGGCGGTCACATCGCATATAGTCGCCAGGACGATGCTGACCAGCGTGCGCATAGCGCGGAGGGGGGGCGAGGGTGTCTGATTCGCTGTTCCGGACCAAATCGATCGAGCGGCTCGTGGCCGAGGCCGAGGCGACGGGCGAGCACACGCTCAAGCGCACGCTCGGCGGCTGGTCGCTGGTGGCGCTCGGTATCGGCGCCATCATCGGCGCCGGACTGTTCGTGCGGACCGCGGCCGCGATTGCCGAGCGCGCCGGTCCCTCGGTCACGCTCGCCTTCATCGTCGCCGCCGTCGGTTGCGCGTTCGCCGGTCTCTGCTACGCCGAGTTCGCGTCGATGATCCCGATCTCCGGATCGGCCTATACGTATTCCTACGCCACGATGGGCGAGCTGATGGCCTGGATCATCGGCTGGGACCTCGTGCTCGAGTACGCCGTCGGCGCCGCCACCGTGGCCATCGCGTGGAGCGAGTACTTCAACCGGGTCCTGGAGTACGTGGGGTTGAGCGTCCCGTGGGAGTGGCGGCATTCGCCGTTCGAGGTGTTGCGGGACGCCCAGGGCGCGGTCATCGACCAGGGCATCATGAACATCCCCGCGGTGTTCATTCTCATCGCGCTGACGCTGCTCCTCATTCGCGGTATCCGCGAGTCGGCCTTCGTCAACGGCATCATCGTGATCGTCAAGGTCGCGATCGTCCTCGCGGTGATCTTCGTGGGCTGGGGCTTCATCAACCCGGCCAATCACACGCCGCTCATCCCCGAGCCGGTGCCATTCACCACCGCGCAGGGCGTGACGCACACCTACGGCGGCATCATGGGCATTCTCGGCGCGGCCGGCGTGGTGTTCTTCGCCTTCATCGGTTTCGACGCAGTGTCCACCGCCGCCCAGGAATCCAAGAATCCCAAGAAGGACATGCCGTTCGGGATTCTCGGCTCGCTCATCGTTTGCACGGTGCTCTACGTGCTCTTCTCCTACGTGTTGAGCGGTGTCGCCACCGTGGAGGATTTCCGTACCGCCGGCCGCGAAGCGTCGGTCGCCTACGTCATCAACACGTACATGACGGGCTACGGTTGGCTTGCCGTCGCGGTGACGATTGCGATTCTGGCGGGCTTCTCGTCGGTCATCCTGGTGATGCTGCTGGGCCAGTCGCGCGTGTTCTTCGCGATGAGCCACGACGGCCTCGTGCCGTCCGTCTTCTCGGACGTGCATCCGCGCTACCAGACGCCGTGGAAGTCGAACCTGATTTTCCTGGTGCTCACGGGGCTCTTCGCCGCGTTCATTCCCGGCGACATCGTGGGCGAGATGACGAGCATCGGGACACTGTTCGCGTTCGTGCTGGTCTGCATCGGCGTCTGGCTCATGCGCCGCCGCCGTCCCGACGTGCCGCGCGGCTTCGTGGTGCCGATGCTGCCGGTGGTGTCGACGCTGGGCATCGTCACCTGCGGCGCGATGATTTACGGTCTTGGCTGGACGAACTGGCTGCGCCTGGCGGTGTGGCTCGCCATCGGGCTGGTGCTTTACTTCGGATACTCCCGGAGACACAGCCACCTGCGGGGCACGTAGGTCGCGCGATTCGAAAGGCGGGCATTCAGGCGCCCGGGGAAAGGGTGGCAGTGTGACGGCTCGGGTACTCGACGGACAGGCGCTCTCGGCGACGATGCGGGAGGAGATCAAACCGGACGTTCAGGCATTCGTGAAAGCGCACGGGCGGCCGCCGGGCCTCGGCATCGTACTGGTGGGCGAGGACGCGGCGTCGCACGTGTACGTCCGGAACAAGCTCAAGGCTGCCGAGGACGTCGGGTTCTACGCCGACTGCACGCGCATGGCCGCCACGTCCAGCCTCGACGACGTGCTTCGCGAGGTCGAACGGCTGAACCGCAGCGAGCGGCACGACGGCATTCTGGTGCAGTCGCCGCTGCCCAAGGCGATGGGTGCGGGCGCCGCGCAGAAGGTGTTCGACACGATTGCGGTCGGCAAGGACGTGGACGGCTTTGCCGCCGAGAGCGTGGGGCTGCTGGTGCAGAACCGGCCGCAGCTCGTGGCGTGCACGCCGGCCGGCGTGATGGAGATGCTCCTGCGCGAGAAGATCCAGATGGCCGGTGCGCGCGCCGTGGTGCTGGGACGCAGCGACATCGTCGGCAAGCCGATGGCGCTCCTGCTCCTGCACCAGGATGCCACCGTCACCATCTGCCACTCGCGGACGCCCGATCTGGCCGCCACGTGCCGCCAGGCCGACATCCTGGTAGCGGCCGTCGGCCGACCCGGGTTCGTGACGCCGGACTTCGTCAAGCCGGGCGCGACGGTGGTGGACGTCGGCATCAACGACGTGCGGGACGCCACGGTGGCGGCCGCGCTGTTCCCGGAAGGGCATCCGCGGCTGGCGGCGTTCGCGTCGAAGGGCTCATTGCTGGTGGGCGACGTGCATCCCAGCGTGGATCAAGTGGCCGGCGCGCTGACGCCGGTGCCGCGCGGCGTCGGTCCGCTCACGATTACCATGCTGATGAAGAACACCCTGAAAGCGGCGCAGATGTCCGCCGCTGGACGCCACCCGGTCTCGTAGGGCGGGGCTTCAGCCCCGCCGGGAGGGCCTGATGATTCGCCGGCTGCCGTTCGTCGCGCTACTCGTCGTCGCGGGCGTTGCTCTCCTCGCGCGGCCAACCGCCGCGCAGACGACCGGCGTGCCGTCGCCGTACATACCGCCGGTGCCGGCCATCTCGGCTTCGGTCAGCGGGCCGGCGACGATGTATCCCGATCCGGCCATCAGCGTCGTGCCGGGGGCGGCGCGGGTGGAGGACTTCCCGTACCTCACCGAGGAATACTTCGTCACCGGCACGGCCAACGATGCGCCGTACACGACGCGGATCATCGTGCGGCGGCCGAAGGATCCGGCGCAGTTCAGCGGCACCGTGGTGGCCGAGGCGCTCCACGCCGGCGGCCGATCGCTCATCTTCGAATGGTCGCGGGTGTCGATCCTGACGCGCCGGCACCTGTTCGTGGAGATCGTGCACAGCCCCGCCAACATCGGTTTGCTGAAGAAGTTCAACCCTGAGCGCTACGCGCCGCTGGCGATCGCGCAGGGGCAGACCAACGACATCCTGGCGCAGGTCGGCCAGTTGGTGAAGAGCGGGTCGGCACCGTTCGCGGGTTACGGCGTGCGGCACCTCACGCTGATGGGCACGTCGGCGTCGAGCGGCACCGTGCGCAACTACTTCACGGCGCATGCCGCGCGCCGGCTGCCCGGCGGCGGCCCCATCTACGACGGCTTCCTGCTGACGAGCACCAACGGCAACGAGCCGTTACCGATGGTGGACGTGCCGATCGTGCAGATGCCCACGCAGACCGAGGTGCACACGTGGGCCGAGGCGGGCATCAAGTACCGGCGTCCGGACAGCGACGCGCCCGGCAATCGCTACCGCCTCTACGAGGTGGCCGGGATGCCGCACAACAACTCCCGCGAGAGCCCCGGCTTCCTCAACGACCCGTGCACGCTGCCGGTCACGGATTTCCCGGCCGGCGCGTTCACCGCGCTCGGGCTCAACTACCTCGTGGACTGGATCGCCAGAGGCAGGACGCCGCCGCACGCCCCGCCGATCGAAGTCGATCAGAACACGGCCAACGACGGGTCGTTCCTCGCGCTCGACGAGTTCGGC
>Ga0209486_10000755_pt1 | contig 14183 bp, 11 predicted proteins | sample NCCompost_FD_187518 | JGI IMG/M metagenome (GOLD analysis project Ga0209486, IMG submission 187518) | Agricultural soil microbial communities from Utah to study Nitrogen management - NC Compost (SPAdes) (version 2) | ecosystem: Environmental > Terrestrial > Soil > Agricultural land | place...
TAAGGATCGTCGACGGGGACGTTTTTTCCGGGCTTGCCGGTCAGCGGATCGATCGGTGTGACGCTGCCGTCATGACGGCCCTCGGCGTTGTTGTTGACCCACAGAGTTTTCAGATCCCAGGACGGAACGACGTGCTGCGGATGAATGCCGACCTTGAATTTATCGATGACTTTGAGAGTGGCGGGATCGATGACCCAGACATCGTTGGAGCTGCGATTCGGAACGTAAACGCGCGACAGATGATTGGCGACGGCGGGGCTGAGTTTGTCGGAACGCGTTTCGCTGTAGAGGTTATTCGGATCGATCACCGGCGGCATGCCGGGGACAGTTTGTATGGCGCGCGCTGCAGGCTCGGCGGTGATTGCCGGAGATGAGGAAACTAAGAAGGATACGATGAGAGTTAGAAGCGCTAAGGCAGAAATTCGACAATCCCGCATTATCTCGACCTCCAATGACTGGGCGCCAACCGGAGGAGCTTGGATTTTGCTCATCCGGTTGGTGCATGTTAGACGAAAAATTACGGGAATTCGAGATTAATGAATTAGGCCGCGCTCTTTTTTTTGCTCTTCTGCAACGTCCAAAAAACGTTTTCGGGTTTGAGCGGCAAGTCGTAAACGCGCACTCCGATGGCATCGGCGACCGCGTTGCCGATGGCGGCGGGTGTCGGCGCGAGTCCGGGTTCGCCGAGACCTTTGGCCCCGTAAGGTCCTTCGGGCTCGGCGCACTCGACGATGATCGGGATCATCCTCGGCACGTCCAACGATGTGACCAGGTGATAATCAAGGAACGACGGGTTACGCACCTTGCCGGTGGCGTCGATGATCATTTCCTCGTGCAGCGCGGAGCCGATGCCCATGGCGACGCCGCCTTCGATTTGCGCAACGCAATTGAGCGGGTTGATCGCCTTGCCGACATCATGGGCCGCGGACATGCGCAGCAAGCGCACCCGGCCGCTTTCTTCGTCGACCATAACTTCGGCGGCTTGGGTGGCGTACATATAAAACGCCGAGGCGTGGTCGCTGTGGCCGGTCTCCAAATCCAAGTCCTTGCCGATCTCATAGGTGTAGGACGCGTCGCCGCGGACGATGCCGTTGATGCCGAGCTTTCGCTTCACGATTTCGCCGATGGGCAGCGCCTGTTGAGGCTGGTCTTTGAGAAATACTTTGCCTTCGCCGTAATCGAGGTCTTGCGCTTTGGCTTCGAGCATCGGGCTTGCCGCTTCCATGATCTGCTCGCGCGCATGAATCGCCGCGCGGCGCACGGCGTTGCCCATATGGTAGGTGCTGCGGCTCGAGGTGGTGGAAGCGTCGTAGGGTATGACGTCGGTGTCGAGCTGGTGCATGCGCACCTTGTCCATCGGCACCTTGAGCTCTTCCGCCGCAACTTGAGAGAGAATCGTGTTGCAGCCTTGGCCGATCTCCACGGTTCCGGCGAGCACGGTCACTTCTCCTTGCGCATTGACGGTGACGCCGGCGTTGGAAGTGGTCGGGGAGCGGGTCGGCTTCTGGATGCAGGCAAAGCCTTTGCCGATTTTTACCCCCGGCTTGGTTGGCTGCGCCGGCTTGCCCCAGTCGATCGCTTCCGTAGCCTTGACGAGTGTTTCTTTGAGCCCCACGGCGTGGAGCTGCTCGCCCCAGTAAGAAATATCGCCCTCGACGAAGATGTTCTTCATGCGAATGTCGAGCGCATCCATGCCGAGCTTTTTGGCGATCTCGTCCAATTGTTGTTCGCCTGCCCATGCGCCCTGCGGAATGCCGTAGCCGCGATAGGAACCCGCGACGGGTTTATTGGTGTAAACGGCATAGCCGTCGACTTTGACATGCGGAATCCGATACGGTCCAGGCGCCGGCAGGCTGCCGCGGATGCAAACCGTCGGGCTTTTTTCGGCGTAGGCGCCGGCGCCCCAGTAGATCGTCATCTCGCGGGCCACCAAGGTGCCGTCTTTTTTCACGCCGGTTTTCGAGTAGACCACCGCTTCGTGGCGGGTCAAGGTCGAGATGAAAGTTTCTTCGCGGTTGAACTTCACGCGCACAGGCCTACCCTTGGTATGAAAAGCTAGCGCGACGGCGATCGGTTCAACTTTCAAGCCGCCTTTGGAGCCGAAGCCGCCACCCTGAGCCGGATTGATGAAGCGAATCTTGTCCTTGGGCATGTTCAAAGCTTCGGTAATCTCGTGCAGGGCGCGAAACGGCGCGTCGTTGGCGACCCAAAGCGTCAAGCGGCCGCTCTCTTTATCCCACTGAGCATGCGCCGAATGCGGCTCCATGGCGGCATGCTGAATCATCGGCACGAAATATTTTTCTTCGAGAACGAGGTCAGATTCTTTGAAGCCTTTAGAGACATCGCCGGTGCGCAGCTTGAAATGCTCCGCGATGTTGGCCTGCGGTCCCGGCACGATGAAATCGACTTTGCGGTATTTGGGAAAATCTTCGTGGATGGCGATCGCCCCCGGTTTAGCGGCTTCCTCCGGGTCGGTATAGACCGGCAGATCTTCGTACTCGACTTCGATGAGCTTTACCGCGGCTTGCGCGATATCTTCATCTTCCGCCGCCACCGCCGCCACGGGTTCGCCGATATAGCGCACTTTGCCTTGCGCGAGAAAAGGTTTGTCTTTGATCGATTCGCCATGGGTCCACGGCGCGTCTTCGCCGGTCACTACCGCGACGACGCCGGGAAGTTGCTTGGCTTTTTCCGTGTTGATCTTTTTGATCCTGGCGTGGGCTTTGGGGCTGAATAGGGTCTTGCCGTAAAGCATGCTGGGCAGTACGAGGTCGTAGCCGTAGACAATTTGCCCGGTAACCTTCTCGTTGGCATCGACGCGGGTGACTGGTTTTCCGACGACTGTAAGTTCGGACATTCCTAACTCCTTAAGGGTTGTTCAAGCGGTTCAAGCTGTTCAAGTCCCCTCCATACTCCTCCCTGCGACGCGCCGGAGGAAAAAGGTGAGGGATTAGACCCTTCGGCTGCGCTCAGGGCAGGCTCCGCGAAGCGATGGAACGACTTGAACGCGTTCATGTTCGACTTCGAAGCATCGCCGCTGCGTCCTGAACCGCTTCGATGATCTTCGCGTAGCCGGTGCAGCGGCATAGGTTGCCGGATAGGGCGTAGCGAATCTCGTCCTCGCTGGGGTTTTGATTTTCATCGAGAAGCGCCTTCGACATCATCAACATTCCCGGCGTGCAGTAGCCGCACTGGGCGCCGCCGTCCTGGATGAAAGCTTTTTGAATCGGGTGCAGCTCCGGGCCGATCTTGAGCCCTTCGATAGTGACGATCTCAGCGCCTTCCAGCTCAGCCGAGAGAACCAAGCAGGAGTTGACCGGCTTGCCGTTCAAGAAAACCGTGCAAGCGCCGCAATCGCCAGTGCCGCAGCCCTCCTTGGTCCCGGTGGCGCCGATCTCGTCTCGCAGCAGATCGAGCAGAAGACGATGGTTGGGAACTTCGCGGCTGACGCGAGCACCATTCAAGGTAAATTGAATCATTTTCTTCATGGCAACCTCGAATCGAATTGGAGAATTGGAGTAGTGGAGTGTTGGGTCCTGATTTCCGAAATCCAGTATTCCATCACTCCAATACTGTATTACTCCATACTTTCAATATCTTCTATCGCGGCGATCGACCCAGGACTTCGCCGGGCCGACCGCGGCGTTAAGAATCGCGCGTTTGGTCATGACGCCGACCATGGCGCGGCGATAATCCGCGGATGAGCGCACATCGCTGATCGGTTTGCTTTCTTTCGCCGCTTCATCGCCGACCTTTGTAGCAAGCTCTTCGGTCAAGGTTTTGCCTTCGAGCAGCTTTTCGGAGTTTTTCGCTCGGATCGGCGTCGGCGCCACCGCGCCGAGGACAATCCTGACTCCCTGACATTTCTTGTCGCTCCCGAGGTTGTAAGCGACCGCGACGCCGATGTAGGCGAGGTCCATCATATCGCGCGGCGAAAACTTGATGTATTCCCCGACCAATTGCGCCCCGGTCTTGGGAATCGTGATTTCAGTTAAGATCTCATCGGCGTTCATGATGTTTTGCCCAGGCCCACGAAAAAACTCCTCCAGGGCCACCGTTCGCTCGGCATCGGCGCTGGCAATCTTTGCCGTCGCGTTGAGCGCGATCAGGCCCGGCGCCACGTCGGCGGATGGCGTCGCGTTGGCCATGTTGCCGCCGATGGTGGCGCGGTTGCGAATCTGAATCGACCCGACTTCGGCGGCGCTTTGAGCGAGAAAAGGGTATTTCTTCGTGATCACCGGCGAAGTCTCGATGGCATACATGGTGGTGAGCGCGCCGATGGTGATTGTGCCGTCGTTGTTCTCGCGAATGCCGCTGAGACCGGGCACACGTTTGAGATCGACGACATATTTCGGCAGCAGTCCTTTTTCCTTCATGGCTATGACTAGGTCGGTGCCGCCGGCGAGAAAGCGGCCGCCGGGGCCGTTCTCTTTGAGTAGCCGGCTCGCTTCCGCAAGCGTCGCCGGCTGATAAAAATCGAATGGTTCTGTGCGTTTCATAAATAAAATAAGCGGTAGGGGCGACCGGCCGGTCGCCCCTACGATCGCACCCCTGTTGGTTCCGTCCTTTAGATCAGCGGTTTGAGGGCCTTGCCGACAGGCTTGCCGCAGGGCTCACCGTCTCTCATCTGAACGTTGCCGCGGACAACGGTCAGCACCGGCATGCCTTTGATTTTCCAGCCATGCCATGGGGAAGGTTTGTTTTTGCTGTGCAGCTTGTTGACGTCGATGGTGCCTTCCTTGTCCATGTCGACGACCGTGATGTCGCCGTCGGAGCCAAGGCGGATCGCGCCTTTTTTCGGATAGACCTGCCAAACTTTGGCAGGGTTCTCGGAAGCAACTTTCACATATTGATTGAGCGTCAAGCGGCCCTTGTTGACTTCGGTCAAGATCAGCGGCACGCCGGTTTCGACGCCGCAGAAGCCCGAGATGCAATCCCAGATCGCCGGTTTGGTGAGCTTGCCGTAAATATCGGAGCCCTTCTCGTCCAGAGTGTGCGGCGAATGGTCGGTGGCGAGCGTGTCGACAAAACCTTCACGGAGTCCCTGCCACAAGACTTCCGCGTGGTCCTGGGTGCGCACCGGCGGGTTCATCTTGAGCAGCGAGCCGACTTTGTCCATGTCGTTCGGTTCGCGCAAAAGGTAGTGCGGGCCGGTTTCCGCGGTGACTCTCAAGCCGCGCGCTTTGGCGTCGCGCACCATATAGGCCGCCTGCTTCGAGCTCATATGGAAGACGTGCAGCTTGGTGCCGAAAGTCTCGGCGAAGAAGAGCGCGTGATGGACGGATTCCGCCTCGCAGATATCCGGACGGGAGGCTTCCCAGTAGCGCGCTTCGTTTTTATTCTCTTGTTTAAGCTTGTTCGTGCAGTACGCCATGATCTGGCGGTTCTCGGCATGAATGCCCAACGGCAGTTTCGATTGTGCGATGTAGTCGAACGCTTCCACGCACATGCCGTCGTCGGGGAAGGGCAGGTTGCCGATGGTTTCACCGAAGAAGATCTTGTAGCCGATCGCGCCCGCGGCGGCCATGGGAAGGATATCTTTGGTGTTGGTTTGCACAACGACGCCGGTGATACCGAAATCGACCAATGACTTGGCTTCGCCGAGTTCTCTCTTGACTTTTACCTGCTCGGCGTCGGCGGTCGGCGGCACCGTATTCGGCATATCCACAACCGTCGTGATGCCGCCGCAAACGGCTGCCGTCGATCCCGTGGTGAAATCTTCCTTGTGAGTCATGCCCGGTTCTCTGAAGTGGACGTGGCCGTCGAAGAGCCCGGGCAGAATATGCTTGCCTTTGACGTCGATTTCTTCCTTGCCCTGGGGTAAAGCGTCATCCGCTCCGATAGCGACGATCTTTTCGCCGCTGATGGCGACGCCGCCTTTGAATGTCGCGTCAGGCGTGACCACCCAACCATTTTTGATTACTAAGTCTGCTGCCATTGTGCTTCCTTTCTGTTTTTCGGTTTTGGTTTGCTAGCGATCTATTGTTACTGCTCTGAGTCCACGAATTGCCTGTCGGTGTTCGAGATCGTTCATGACGTTTTTCTTGCCGGCTCGAACATGGCTTCGAAGAATCGCCACAGCTTGCGCCGCGTCGCGCCGCTCCATGGCCTCGAGCAGGCGCAAATGCTCCTGATGCGCGGCAATCCCGCGCGCTGGATCGTACAAGCCGTCGGTGCGACGCTTGAGAACGATGCGTTCGAACACGTGGCTCAACGTGTTTTTGAGAGTTTCGTTGCCGGTCAGATGGGCGATTTGTAAATGAACGTCCTGATCGTAGACGAGGCGTTCGCGGGTAAAGCGATTTTGCACGTCCCGGCCGTAAGCGTTCATCTTCTCTCGGAGCTGGCGAAGTGCCGCGTCGGTGACCGTTTCGATCGCCTTCTCCACGGCGAACGCTTCCAATGCTTCGCGCAGCTCGTAAAGCTCTTCCGCCTCTTGCATTCTAATTTCTTTGCAGGTAAAACCCCGATTCGGTAGAAAGGAAACGTATCCTTCTTGTACAAGTCGAGTCAATGCTTCGCGTATAGGAGTCCGACTCACGCCGAGACGTTCACTGAGCTGTTGGTGATGTAATTTTTGTCCCGGCATGATCTCATTGCACAAAATCAAGTTTTTAATTTGGTTGTAAACGCGGGCGGAGAGGTTTTCCACGGCGCGTGTCTTGGATTTGGATCTCTTCAGCTGGTAAGTCATGTACGATTTTTTTGCATGCAAAAGTTTATGCAATGTCGCGAAAACTATCTGATCCGATCGGTGTTGTCAACGAACGCCATTTTGCGCTTGAAAATTCAGTTTAAAATGATAAGTAGCTTGCGACCTGATCGTCCAAAGACCTGCTGCGGCTGATGCGCTGAGGAACTTTTCGGCGTCAAGCGTCAGAATATACTTTTCGAAAACATGTTAAGGAGGCATTGTGGCACAGACTAAACTACAGGCGATTGGATTACGGCACGAGTACTACCAGCCGCGAACGGGCGGCAGGCTATTGGCCTTGGATAACATCAACCTGCAGGTCGAAGACGGCGAGTTCGTGACCATCGTCGGACCCAGCGGTTGCGGCAAGACCACCTTTATTAATCTCTGCGACGGTTTGCTCAAGCCGACCGCTGGACACATCGCCATTGACGGGGTGCCCGTGACCGGCCCTGGCACGGATCGCGGCATGGTGTTTCAGGATTCCTGTCTCATGCCCTGGCGCACCGTGGCGAAGAACGTGATCTTCGGTCTCGAGTGCCAAGGCCTCGACAACGGAGAGGGCCAGAATCGCGCCCAAAAATTCATCAAACTGGTCGGCTTGCAGGGATTCGAAGACCACTACCCGCACGAGCTCTCCGGCGGTATGCAACAGCGCTGCAATCTGGCGCGCGCGCTCACCGTTGATCCAAAGATCCTGATTATGGACGAGCCGTTCGCCGCTCTGGACGCGCAAACGCGCGAAATCATGCAATCAGAATTGCTGCGCATCTGGCGCGAGTCCGGCAAGACGGTGCTTTTCATCACACATCAAATCAACGAGGCGATTTATCTCGCCGATCGCGTGATCGTCTTCGGCGCCCGGCCGGGAAAGGTAAAAGAGATGATCAAAATCGACCTGCCGCGCCCGCGCGACCTGTCGATCAAACGCGATCCTAAATTCTTGCACTACGAAGATCGGCTTTGGACTCTGATTGAAGAAGAAGTCAAAAAAACCATGATCCAAGACCAGGTGGTCCACAACATCAACAACTAGAAGTGTTGGACAGGATTAGATACAGGATTAGATATAGATATGGGGAGTCGTTTCAATTCCCAATCCCTGATTCTAATCGGCTGTACAGCTTTCGTCTTATATCTTGCCGGGATTCCACTTCTAATGCTGCTCTACGGCAGCATCAGGAGTGCTCCCATCGGCGAACCGGGCGCGACCTACACGATTCAGAACTACGTCAAGGCGTATTTCGATAAGGAGTTCTATCTCCTTCTTCTCAATTCCGTCTACTACGCTCTCGGTACTTGCGGCCTGACCTTCCTGATCGGGACGTTTCTCGCTTGGGTGAGTGAGCGAACGAACACGCCCTTGAAGAAACTGTTCGTCGTCATGTCGCTGATCCCGTTCATCATCCCCGGGATCTTGAGCACGATTTCGTGGATTCTTTTGCTCAGCCCGAAAATCGGTTTGATCAATATTGTCGTTAAGGAAATTCTCGGCCTCGAAGCGGCGCCGTTCAATGTCTACTCGATGTGGGGCATGATCTGGGCGGAATCGATCCATCTTTATCCGCTGGTCTTTCTCTTGATGTCGGCGGCTTTCCGTAACATGGATACGTCGTTGGAGGAAGCGGCGCTCACCGCCGGATCGAGCACCTTGCAAACTTTCTGGAAGGTGACCTTGCCGCTCATGCGGCCGGCCATGTTCAGCGTGTTGTTGATCAATTTTATTCGTGGCATCGAAGCTTTCGAAGTGCCGGCGCTGATTGGTGTGCCGGCAAAGATCTCGGTCTTTACCACTAAAATTTTCCTCGCCATCCATCAGTTCCCTTCCGATTTTGGCTTGGCCGGCGCCTATGCGGTGACGCTTTTGGTCATCAGCACTATCGGCGTGCTGATCTACGGCAAGATCACGCGGCGCGAAGAGCGCTATGCAACCGTGACCGGCAAAGGCTATCGGCCGCGGGTGATCGATCTCGGCGGCTGGAAATACGTTACGCTGGGAATTTCGTTCTTGATTTTTTTTCTGGCGGTTATCATGCCCGTCTTCGTTCTGCTCTGGTCATCGTTCATTCCTTATTACGGGGTGCCTTCCAAGGAATTGATGCAGAAGATGACTTTTGCCAATTATCACTACATTCTCAATTACCCTCTTGCATTAACTGCGTTTAAGAATAGCTTCTATCTGTCCGTTGGATCCGCGACGTTGGTGATGCTGCTGACATCGGTCATTGCGTGGATCACCGTTAAGACCAAATTGCCGGGAAGAGGTTTCCTGGACACGATGACTTTTATTCCGATCGCCATGCCCGGCATCGTCCTGGGCGTGAGCTTGATCTGGGTCTATCTCACGCTGCCGATCCCCATTTATGGAACGATCTGGGTCTTGCTCCTGGCGTACATGACAAAATACATTCCGTATGGCATTCGCGCAGCGTCCGCCTCGATGATTCAGATCAATAAAGAATTGGAAGAAGCATCGCTGACGGCCGGCGGGACGTGGTTCCAGACCTTTCGGAAGATTATTCTTCCATTGCTGATGCCCGGGTTTACCGCCGGTTGGATCTATATCAGCATCATCGCGTTACGCGAGTTGTCGACGTCGATTTTACTGTATTCTTACAACAGCACGGTTCTATCGATCATGGCTTTCGATCTTTGGGAAGGCGGCCAATACACTTACGTCTGCGCGCTTGGCGTGTTGATGGTGCTGTTGCTGGTCACCATGGCCGCCATTGCGCGAAAACTCGGTGCCAAAATCGGTATTGCGGAATAGATTATTGATTTTTGAGTCCCGATGGGTCGCCGCTCTCATGGCGGCGACGGGTCATTTGGAGGAGACATGGCGGAAAAGAGAGACATGGTCCAAATCGAATCGCTGGAGAAATATTTTGGCGAGGACAAGGAGCGCGTGCACGTGCTCAAAGGCGTGTCGCTGAATATTCCCGAGGGCTCGCTTTACACGTTTCTCGGCCCCAGCGGCTGCGGCAAGACCACCACTTTGCGTTGCGTTGCCGGTTTGGAGCGTCCCGACGGCGGTAAGATCAGCATCGGTGGGCAGGCCGTTTATGCTTCCGGCGAACGGGTCTACGTGCCGACGAATAAGCGTCCCATCGGCATGGTGTTCCAATCCTACGCCATCTGGCCGCATATGACGGTCGCGGAAAACGTCGCCTACCCGCTGACGATCCAGCGGAAATCCAAGGACGTGATCAAACGCAGAGTCGGGGATGTTTTGAAGATCGTCGGGCTAGACGGTTTGGAAGATCGTCCGGCGCCCAAACTTTCCGGCGGGCAGCAGCAACGAGTTGCTTTTGCGCGCGCCCTGATCAATGAGCCGAAAGTCATGCTGCTCGATGAGCCACTGAGTAATCTTGACGCTAAGTTGCGCGTGCAGATGAGATCCGAGATCAAGGCGCTACAGCGCAGAACCAATATTACGACCATCTTCGTCACCCACGACCAGGCGGAGGCATTGGCCATCTCGGACCAGATTGCCGTCATGCACGGCGGGGTGTTGATCGAAGTCGGCGCGCCGCATCAGCTTTATTCCCGGCCGACGCGCCGCTTTACCGCGACGTTTCTGGGTCTCACCAATTTGATCGACGGCAAGATCGTCGAACTCGACGGCGATGGCAAGCCGGGAAAGATCCAAACCAAAAAAGGCCTGCTCACGTTCATCCCGGCGCCCGGACTGAAGAAAGATCAAGCAGCTGTGATATCGATCCGACCCGAGAACATTCCGCTATACAAGGAGAAACCGGTGATTTCGGAAAATGTTCTGGAAGGCACGGTCAAGGAAGCGGTGTTTATGGGCGATTCTTATCAGTGCAAAGTCGCGGTGGGAGATGATGTCCTGGCGGTACACACTCATCCGTTCAACTCCGTCAGCCCCGGAGACAAGGTTTATTTGCAATTGGATCCTGCAAGTTGCAACGGCTTGCCGGCGGACGACAAAGAGGGTGTTGATGAATCAATGTTAGGGGACTAGAATGCGCCCAAGCCGAGATTGAAAGGAGACTGATTGAAATGACCGCACTAGAGGCTAGGAAACTAGCCGAAGACGAAATGAAAGCCGGGAAAACCCCGAAGTACACCGACCTGCGTGAATGGTTGGAGATTGTCGACAGCGTCGGTGAACTGAAAAAGATCGATGGCGCCGATTGGAACCTCGAAATGGGTACCCTGGCCGAGCTGTTATCACGCGAGACCAAAAGCGGCTCCGTGCCGGCAGTTCTGTTCGACAACGTCCCCGGTTATCCAAAAGGTTTTCGCACCCTTTTCGCCCAAAATGCTTCATTCAAACGCATGGCTTTAAATTTGGGCCTGGATATGAACCTTTCCAGTCTCGATTTGGTTCGCGCCTTCCGTCAAAAGCTCGTGACCCACGAGCCGATCAAGCACAAGGTCGTCACCAAAGGACCGATTCTCGAGAACGTCGATTCAGGCGACAAGGTCGACCTGCTCAAGTTTCCGGTTCCTTTCATGCACGAACTAGACGGCGGGCGTTTCATTGGCACAGCTTGCCTGGTGACGACGCGCGATCCGGATGAAGGCTGGGTCAATTTCGGCGCTTACCGCGGCATGGTGCATGATAAAAATAGCATGGGCCTTTACATCTCGCCCGGCAAGCACGGCAGCATTCAGCGCAACAAGTACTTCGAGCGTGGCAAACCTTGCCCGGTTATCGTTTCCGTCGGCCAAGACCCGGTGCTGTTCATGGTCTCCGGCAACGAGATCGACTACGGCGTGTCTGAGTTCGATTATGCCGGCGGTCTCAAGGGCGCGCCCATCGAAGTCATCGAAGGCAAATCCACCGGCCTGCCGTTCGCGGCCCAAGCGGAAATCGTCATCGAAGGTTGGATGGACCCGACCGACAGAAAGACCGAAGGTCCGTTCGGCGAATGGACCGGTTACTATGCCAGCTCCAGCCGCCCGGAACCCGTGATTCGCGTCGAAAACGTTTACTATAGAAACGATCCGATTCTCTGCTGCGCCCGTCCGGGCCGTCCGCCGTCGGATTATTCCATCGCCAAATGCATGGTGAAGGCGGCGTTGATTTGGGAGCAAGTTGAAAAAGCCGGTGTTCCCGATGTGAGAGGTGTGTGGTGTCATGAGGCCGGCGGTGGCCGCCTGTTCAACATCATTTCCATCAAACAGCGCTATCCAGGTCATGCCCGCCAAGCCATGTTGGTCGCTTCTCAAGTGCATGCCGGTGCGTACCTCGGGCGCTATGTGATCGTGGTTGACGAGGACATCGATCCGACCAATACCTTCGACGTGATTTGGGCGTTGGCCAGCCGTTCCGATCCGGTGGAGTCGATCGAAATTCTCCGCCGCTGCTGGAGCGGCCCGCTCGATCCGCGCATTCAACCGGGCAAGAAGGGCTTCAACTCCCGCGCCGTGATCGACGCCTGCCGTCCGTTCGAGTGGATGAAAGATTTTCCGCCCGTCGCCGAGTCTTCGCCTGAGCTAAAGGAGAAGATCTACAACAAGTGGAAGAAGATTATCGAAGGATAATCGAGACTTCGAGCTATGTAAAAAAGGGCGACCGTTCATCACGGCGCCCTTTTTTTACGTAATGGAGAGGCTGTAGTGCCGATCGACGCCCGTGTTTTGTATTTCCATCGTGTGTCACAAGATGGAGTGATCTCGCGCGTATCAGGTGATTTCGAATTTGACCTCCGCGTTGAACGGCGCGAGTAGATGAACGTCCCGTTTCCAACTCGCGCTTAGATGCTTATCGATACACATCTCTTCGATGTCTTATCTTGAAGATCGTTACTTCGCGACGTTCGTCATCAATAAGATAGATGATCCGATACCTCCCCTGTCTTATCCGGTAATGGTCGGCGTACCCGGCGAGATTTTTCGGAGCCTTGAGGCCGGGGGTTTCCGGTGAGGGCTTGAATCCGCTGAACGATACGCAGGCGATCGGCATCGATACCGGTGTGTTGCCTTTCGACAGCATTTTTGATGGCGAAAATGATTTGTAAACCTTTAATACGGATCTTTGAGAGATTGCACCTTACTCCTCACACCTTACTGCTCACTAGTTCCACCTTGTCATTCCCACTGAACTGACATATGTGTCCGGCCATGCGGTATGGGCTTTTCTATTTGCCGTCGTCGCTTCCGGCTACGCGGGCGGAAGGAGCGGAGCGGTTTCGCACCATCATTGATCAGGTAGCGTACGGTGAGGAGATCGGCTTCGACTCGGTTTGGCTCGCCGAGCATCATTTCCATGCGTTCGCGGGGATTTTTTCGGCGCCGACTGTCATCGGCGCGGCGATCGCGCAGAGGACGAAAAAAATGCGCATCGGCACGGCTGTGCTGCTCTTGCCATATCACAATCCGCTGCGCGTTGCCGAAGACTATGCGACGCTCGATTGCTTAAGTAATGGAAGATTGGAATTCGGCATCGGTCATGGATTCGTGAAATGGGAAGCGCTGACGTTTGGGATTCCACTCGACGATTTGCGCGACCGTTTCAAAGAGAATCTCGACGTAGTGCTCAAAGCCTGGAGCGACCCGAAGGTCAATTACAAAGGTCGATTCTACGATTACAATGGCGTCGAGGTTTGGCCGCGTCCGCTGCAGGAGCCGTATCCCACTGTATGGATGGCAGCGACCACGTCGGTGGAGTCTTTCGAACTATCAGGCCGGCGTGGGTTTCATATGATGCTCATACCGTTTTTGAATGAAGTCGAAGAGCTGCGCGGCAAGATGCAGGCCTATTTCATTGCGCGAAAGGCAGCGGGACACGATCCGGCAACGGCGCGCGTCCTCGGCGTGTATCATACTTACGTGGGTGAAAGTTCCGCCCAGGCGCGCGCGGCCGCGGCCCAGGGACTTGCCGAGTACAACTCGGCGGCGAAAGAGGCGCATAGCCTAACACCGGGGATGGCCGATCCCGAGTCCTATCGTAGCCACGAACGGCATCGCGAGCAGATGAAAGTGCTGACGTTTGACGAATTGGTCGATCAAAGTCGCGTGCTGGTTGGTACTGTGGAGGAAGTTCGCGAAAAGCTCGAATACGTTCGCGAGCGGCTTTATTTAACTGACGTGGCTGGAAACTTCGCATTGGGCGGTTTGACCGACGCGCAAGCGCGCACGTCGATGCGGCGATTCATGGAGCAGGTTGGGCCAAAGATTCGGTGATCGGTATTGCCAGGGAAGTGCGTCAAAGAAGAACTGTCATTCTGAGCGTCGCGAAGAATCTGTTTTTCCAGGTGCGTGGTGCGTTGAGAGCGAGATCCTTCACTATCGTTCAGGATGACAGCCGCTTTTATCCAAGGTTCTAAGACAGGACAGCTGATCTACGTTGACAGGCGATTGGGACCGCGCCTATAAGCAATCTAACATACGCGGAGGTAACCATGGGTAAGCTAAGACACATCGCATTTATCTCGAAGGAACCCAAGAAGCTCAGCGACTTTTATCAGAAGTATTTCGGCTTCGAGGAGTGCAAAGTGTTTCCGAGCGGCTCGCGCAT
>Ga0209486_10000756_pt1 | contig 14178 bp, 12 predicted proteins | sample NCCompost_FD_187518 | JGI IMG/M metagenome (GOLD analysis project Ga0209486, IMG submission 187518) | Agricultural soil microbial communities from Utah to study Nitrogen management - NC Compost (SPAdes) (version 2) | ecosystem: Environmental > Terrestrial > Soil > Agricultural land | place...
GCGGTGGCGGTGTCGAACGCGGCGCCGATGAAGATCTGCTCGAAGACCGGCTGCGTCGCTCTGGCGCTGTCGCCGACCAGACTGTTGTCGCTCGGCACATCGCGCCACCCGAGCAGCCGCTGCCCCTCGTCGGTAGCGATGCGCGCGATCAGCTCCTTGATGCGATCGCGATCGGACTCCTCATGCGGCAGGAACACCAGTCCGGCGCCGTAGCTGCCTTCGGCCGGCAGCGTGAACGACACTGACTTGCGCAGGAACGCGTCCGGCATCTGGATGAGAATGCCGGCGCCGTCCCCGGTGTTGGCTTCGCAGCCGCACGCGCCGCGATGTTCGAGATTGATGAGCACTTGCAGCGCGTGACGGACGATGTGGTGCGAGCGCTGGCCCTTGATGTGTACGACGAAGCCGACGCCGCAGGCATCGTGCTCGGTGTGTGGGTCGTACAGACCTTGGGCAGGAGGTGTGAAGCGAGGCCCCGACGTCAACATGGTCGCCACATTGTGCCGATCTGACGACTATGAGGGAAATACAATGATCTGAAGGATTCAATCTGTTCCGCTGATGGAACAGGGACCAACACCCGGCGGCGATGGGACTTACCTCGCCCGCTGCCCCCCGGCCACCGCGCCCGCCCACGTGCCCGCCCGACGCCCGGATTTGCCAATTCACTGGAAATCGCCTGATTTTTCACGGTTTGGCGGCTAGGATGGTCGAGATTAGGAGCCCGAGCCTGACGTCCATGGGGGCGAATGCTCGGGTTTTGACTGTCTAGCACCAGGAGAACGACTGCATGCATGCGCCGATGAAGTACGTCGAGAAGGGACTGGCCATCACCGCGAATGGCATCTGGCAGGTGTTTTCCACCGCCAACAGGATCAAGCAGAACCCCTCGTTCATTCCGCGCTGGTCGGACAAACCCCTCCTGAAGTCGTATGAGAAGACCAAGCCGCAGCTGGGTTGGCCCCGCGAGACCGACTCGCTGTGCCCGGACTGCACGCGCGAAGCCCGCCAGGCGATCCTCGACGGCAAGAAAGACGTCAGCGTTCTTCTCAATGAGAAGGTCGGCGAGATCAAGGCGACCATCACCGAGAAGGACGGCAAGATCGTCATGGTGAAGGACTGCCCGATCCACGGCCACTACGAAGACGTGATGGCCATCGACCCGGCGTTCTTCAAGCACCTCGAAGAAGTGTTCCCCGGTCGCGACATTCGCGCCCACAACGACGAGAAGCTTCATAATCACGGCAGCTCGACTGTTCTGCACGGCCGCGGGTCGGTCCTGACCGTGGACCTCACCAACCGCTGCAACATGATGTGCGATCCATGTTTCATGGATGCAAACCAGGTTGGATTCGTACATGAGCTGACCTGGGACGACATCAAGCAGATTCTCGACAACGCGATCACCATCAAGCCGCGCCGCCAGATGTCGGTGCAGTTCTCGGGCGGCGAGCCGACGATGTCGCCGTACTTCCTGGACGCGATCCGCTATTCGCGCAAAGTCGGTTACAACAGCGTGCAGGCGGCGACCAACGGCATCGAGTTCGCCAAGAGCCCTGAGTTCGCCAAGGCCGCGGCCGAAGCCGGTCTCCGTTACGCATATCTGCAGTTCGACGGCATCGGCAACGCCGCCAACTCACATCGCCGCGTCGGCAATCTGTTCGACGTCAAGCTGCGCGCGATCGAGAACCTCTATCAGGCCGGCGTGGACATCGTGCCGGTCATCACGATCGTGAACGGCGTCAACAACGAGCAGGTCGGCCGCGTCATCGAGTTCGCGCTCGACAACCCGAAGCGGATCAACTTCCTGTCCTTCCAGCCGGTCTCGTTCACCGGCCGCGACGAGGAAGTCACGCCGGAGCGCCGCGCCGCGCAGCGCTACACGCTGTCGCACCTCGCGCACGATGTGAAAAACCAGGTCGGCATCGGCGAGCCGACGCGTGACTGGTTCCCGATCTCCTTCATGTCCACCTTCACCGACTGGGCCGACGTCGTCCACGGGCCCGACCGGGAGTTCGGTCAGCTCACGTGCGGATGCCATCCGAACTGCGGCATCGGCATGGCGGTGATGATCGACAAGGAAACCAAGGAAGCGGTCCCCGTCACGGCCTTCCTCAAGGCCGATCAGCTCGCCAAGGACGTCGCACAGGTCAACGATGCGGCGCGCGGCAGGTTCCTGTCAGTGGCCGGCATGGCCCTGGCGCTGATGCGCAACTACGACCCGTTCAAGGCGCCGACGCACTTCCGCATCATGGACCTGATGAAAAAGTTCGACAAAACCTTCGGCGCGACCGGCAAGGACTACGGCAAGGTGACCGGCGACCGGACGATGGACGACATCGCCAAGCGCCGATCCGATCGCTGGAACTTCCTGTTCATCGCCGGCATGTGGTTCCAGGATCTCTTCAACTACGACTTCCGCCGCACGGAGATGTGCATCATCCCCTACGGCACCCAGCAGGGTGAGATCTCGTTCTGCGCCTACAACACCGGCATCGGCTGGCGGAACATCCTCGAGAAGATGCACATGACGGCCACGCTCACCAAGTGGTACGAGGAGCACGGCCGCCACGAGATCTTCGCTGGCAACAAAGCGGTGCCGCTCGCGAGCACCGACCACTCGCTGGTGCTGAACGCCGAGGCCGTCGCCGCGGGTAAGCAGACCGACCTCGACGATCTCGGCATCGCCAAGAACGCCCGCGAAGAAAAGCTCGCCGCGCGCAAGAAGGCGAACATGACTCCCGAAGAGATCACCAAGCACATGGAGATGGAGCGTCTCTATCGCGAGCAGGTGCTGAAGGAGCAGCCGACGATTCAGATTCAGGGTCTCGGCGGCACGAAGAAAAAGAAGCAGGACGTCCAGGAAGTCACGCACAAGGACGTCCAGTAGCTCGTGTAGCGTCCGGCTTCAGCCGGACGGACCTGCAGGGCCGGTCCTTTCGGACCGGCCTTTTCCTTTTTGCATCGATCTGCACGCCGCAGGAAAGAGACTGAGCAGATAAACTACGTCCACGCGCCTTCCGACGCGAATGGACAAGAAGCAACTCAGCGAACGAGACATCTGCACCAAGTTCATCACGCCCGCCCTCCGTCAGGCTGGCTGGGACGAACTGACGCAGCTTCGGGAGGAAGTCGGCTTCACCAAAGGACGCATCATCGTCCGCGGCAAGATCGTGAAGCGCGGCAAAGCCAAACGCGCTGACTACATCCTCTACTTCAAGCCGAACATTCCGCTCGCGGTCATCGAAGCCAAGGACAATCACTGCAGCGTGGGCGACGGCCTTCAGGCAGGCGCTCGAATACGCCGACACGCTCCAACTCCCCTTCGTGTTTTCCTCGAATGGTGACGGCTTTGTCTTTCACGATCGCACAGAGACCGGCGGGCCGTTCGAGAAGAACCTGACGCTCAGCGAATTTCCATCACCGTCGACGCTCTGGGCGCGTTACCGCGCCTGGAAGGGACTGCCAGCCGATGCCGACGCTCTCGTGCTGCAGGACTACTACAGCGAGGGCACAGAAAAAGGTCCGCGTTACTACCAGGCGACAGCGGTCAATGCCGCCATCGAAGCTATTGCCAAAGGACAGAACCGCCTGTTGCTGGTGATGGCGACGGGTACCGGCAAGACTTACACCGCCTTCCAGATCATCTGGCGGCTGTGGAAGGCCGGCTGCAAGAAGCGGATCCTGTTCCTCGTCGACCGCAACATCCTCGCCAACCAGACGATGGTGAACGACTTCCGGCCGTTTGGCAGCAACATGGCCAAGCTGAGTACCAGCAGCAAGGTCATCGAGCGTGACGATGGGACCGAAGTGACGCTGCCGATCGCCGTGGACAAGAAGCGGCGAATCGACACGTCGTACGAGATCTACCTCGCGCTCTACCAGGCCATCACCGGACCGGAAGACCGCGACAAGCTATATCGCGAGCTGTCCCGCAATTTCTTCGACCTGATCGTCGTGGATGAGTGCCACCGTGGCAGCGCTGCCGAGGATTCGGCCTGGCGCGAGATCCTGGACTACTTCTCAGGCGCGACGCAGATCGGCATGACCGCGACGCCGAAGGAGACCAAGTACATCGTCGCCAGAGTCGACGAACTGATGGCGCTGTGTGACCAACTCGAAGCGAGTCTGTCCATCGCCGAGACCACCCGCAGCCGCCTGCTCGAGGCGTTGCTCGCCGACGCATTGGCACCAGTCGCACGCGAATTTCAAGTCGCCAACTGACACTTTTCTCTTGACAGCGTTTCGAGTGGCGCCGCGAGCCGCGTCGAGACTCGCCTGCAAACGCCGTCTATCGGCGCGCTAACGACCGGCGCAGCAGCGATCTCTCGCGTCGAACCATCGTCCTCATCACACGTGACAGTCGCCCGCTGTGTCGCATCCAGAGCGGTCGCGAAACGCGGGGTTACGATGCGATATGTCTGCAGCGCCATCGCTCGTCACCACTGAGTCCACTCACAATGCCCTGATCGAGTCCGCCTCCGAGCGTGAGCGTCACATCGCTCAACTCGGCGACGCCATCGCCACGCTCGCCGCGCGGTTGCACGCGGCGACCTATGAGCTGCTGGTCATGCTCCGCGAGTTCGATGCGTGCGCCGGCTGGAACAACGGGTGGCTCTCCTGCGCACACTGGCTGCACTGGCGAACTGGTATCGATCTCGGCGCAGCCCGTGAGAAGGTGCGTGTCGCCCGCGCGCTGGCCACACTTCCGCACATCAGCGCGGCGATGCAAAGCGGCCAACTGTCATACGCCAAAGTGCGTGCGCTCACGCGGATCGCGACACCCGGGAACGACGCGCGGCTCGTCGATCTCGCACTCGCCGGCACGGCAGCGCACGTGGAACGCCTTGTCCGCGCCTGGCGGCGGGTCGATCGCATCGAGGCGGCGCAACAGACGGCACGGCGCCATCTGCACCGGTCGGTGACGATGCATGTCGACGAGGATGGGATGGTGGTGTTGCGAGGCCGGTTGACGCCCGAGATCGGTGCGGTCGTTCAGCGCGCGCTCGAAGCGGCCGCCGACCGCTTGTTCCAAGGAGCCGCGAAAAGCTTGACGGGCAGCGGGATCGCCGATGAAGTGACGCCGGCCCAACGCCGTGCGGATGCGCTCGGGCTCCTGGCCGAGTGCGCGCTGAGTGCAGACCGATCGCGGGACCGCCGGTGACCGCTACCAAGTGGTCCTGCACGTAGATGCGGCTGCCCTGAAGTGGACTGGACACGGAGAGCGCGCATCGGACGCGGGCCAGGCCGTCGTGGAACTCAACGACGGCGCGACGGACGTTTCCGCGGAAACGTCCCGGCGCATCGCCTGCGACGCCTCGCTCGTCGTCATGCGTCACGCACCGGATGGCGCCGTGCTCGACGTCGGACGCAGGACACGTACGATCCCGCCCGCAATCCGGCGCGCGCTGCTGGCGCGCGACAGACACTGCCAGTTTCCCGGCTGCACCGCCCGCCGCTGCGACGGCCATCACCTTCGGCACTGGGCCGATGGTGGACCGACCTGCCTCGACAATCTCACGCTGCTGTGCCGGCGGCATCATCGCGCCGTGCACGAAGGGGGATTCACGATCGTCCAGCAGGACGAGGGAATGCCCGTGTTCTATCGGCCCGACGGTACCTGTGTCGAGACCGCCCCAGCCGCGCATCGAGGGAACCGTGGTGCCGATCCCGGGAGCCCCGAAGCTGCGCGCCTGATCGCGCCCAGCGTCGTCTTGGATCCGTACGCGACGATACCGCGTGACGATGGTGCACCGTTCGATGTGGCCTGGGCGATCGACATCCTGCGTGACAACGCCTTCACGAATCCAGCCGACCGAGACGGCCAGCGAGTGTGAGCACATTGGCTTTGGCCTTGGGCTTCGGCTCGCTGCTTTGACTTCGGCGAGACCTCGCCGGGGCGCGAAGCGCAGAGGCAGGCAGGCAGCCGGACCTTCTCCATCGCAAGAAACATCAAGACGCGCTCGCCCACGCTGACTAGACTCACTTCATGACTCGAATTCGACGCATTCTCGCGGTCTGCATTCTGCTCGTTCCGGCGACCGCGTTGGCTCAAACGCCAACCGTGGCTGGCATGCCGGTGGTCTTCTTCAGCATCTTTGGCCCGAACGGCTCGGAGCTCCAGCGCTTCTACGCAGACGTGTTCGAGTGGAAGGCCACCACAGCGGGCGATGTCGTCGTGCCCGTCACGGCGCCCCTGATGGGCAGCATCGGGCAAGGCATGGCGGAGACGTTGATCTATATCGGCGTTGCCGACGTGACCGCCACGCTGCAACAGGTGGTGGTCAGAGGCGGCACGATTCGATTCCCGCGCATTGAGGTGCCTGGGCGCGTGGTCCTCGGCATGTTCAAAGACCCGGCTGGCAACAGCGTCGGATTGGTGGAAATGGAGAACGGCAAGGCCAAGGTGCCCCCACCACCACCGTCCAACCGCTAAGCCACTAACCACCACCCACCACCCACCAACCACTAACCACTAACCAGCTAACGCACACGATCCAGCCGGAACGTCACGAACCGCTCCTTCTCCTCCCACGCCGTCAGGTCGGCGTTGAAGCCCGGCAGGGCTTCGATGGTAGTCGAACAACCGCTGCGGAAATCGACATCAGCACCGGCGTAAAATCACGACGTGAATCTCCAGGAACGAACAGTACTGGTCACCGGCGGCGCGTCCGGACTGGGCGGAGCGGTTGTCGACATGGTGGTTGCCGCCGGCGGGCACGCGGTGATGCTCGACCTGAACGACGAGAAGGGGCGCGCCAAAGCCGTGCAACTGGGCAGCGCGGTGCGCTTCGTGAAGGGCGACGTGACCCAGGAGGCCGACGTCCAGCGGGCGGTGGATATCGCCACGCAGGACTTCGGTCAGCTCGATGGCGTCGTGAATGCCGCCGGAATCCCTGCCGCCGAACGCGTGCTCGGGCGCGAGGGCGTCCAGCCCCTCGACCACTTCACGCGCGTGATTCACGTCAACCTGATTGGCACGTTCAACGTCATTCGGCTGGGCGCCGTGGCCATGGACCGCAACACACCGGCTGCCGGCGGCGAACGCGGCGTCATCGTCAATACCGCGTCGGTCGCCGCCTTCGACGGACAGGTCGGACAGGCTGCCTACTCGGCGTCCAAAGGCGGTATCGTCGGCATGACGCTGCCGATTGCGCGCGAGTTTGCGAGGATCGGCATACGGGTCATGACGATCGCGCCGGGCACGTTCGACACACCGCTGCTCGCCGCGCTGCCCGAAGCCGCTCGCGTCTCCCTCGCGCAGCAGGTGCCCTTTCCATCACGGCTTGGGCGCCCGGACGAGTACGCGGCACTTGTCCGTCACATCTTCGAAAACGAAATGCTGAACGGTGAAGTCATCCGCCTCGACGGCGCGATCCGGATGGCGCCGAAATAGTTGGTGGTGAGTGGATGAATGCCCAATGCTCAAAGCGGAATGCCCAAGGATTACGCTTCATTGAGCATTCGGCATTGAGCATTGAGCATTCGGCATTGAGCATTGAGCATTGAGCATTGTTAAGATTGGCTGAATGCTCACGGTACTAACCGGCGCGGCCGCCGGGCTCTTTCACGTCCTCTCGGGTCCAGACCACCTGGCCGCCGTCGCACCGCTCGCGGTTGACGATCGCAAGCGTGGATGGCTCGCCGGCTTCACGTGGGGCGTGGGTCACGCCTCCGGCGTCGTCGTCGTTGCGGTGATCGCGGTTCTGCTCCGCGAGATGCTGCCGTCGATCGACATCATCTCTGCGTGGGGCGAGCGCGTCGTCGGCGCCGCGTTGATTGGTATCGGCCTGTGGGCGCTCAGACGACGCGCCCGCATCGAGGCTTCGCCGCATCGCCACGGGCGCGTCTCGCATAACCACCTGCACGTGCAGGCCGGCCCGGCGTGGGTGCGCCGTCTCGGACACGCGCACGCCTCGTTCTGCATGGGCGTGCTGCACGGGGTCGCCGGCAGCTCGCACTTCTTCGGTGTGCTACCTGCCCTGGCGCTTCCATCGGGCAGCGCAGCGCTGGTGTATATCGGTGCCTTTGGCGTGGGGACCGTCGCGGCAATGACGGCCTTCGCGGCGGCCGTCGGGCTGCTCGGGGTGCACACCAACCGCAACCCGCAGCTCCATCGAGCGATGATGAGCGTTGCGGCGGCGCTGGCGATGCTGGTCGGCGGTGTGTGGCTTATCGCGCCGTTCACGTCCGGCTGAAGCCGGACACTACGGTTTGATGAGGCTGCCGGCGTTCAGCGCCGCATCGTAGAGGACGAACGCCTCGCGCGCCTGCGCACTCCGATCGCCTGAGAACAAGACGTCGGTCGCCTTCCGGGCGGTGCTGATCGCGGACAGGAACATCTGATGCTGGTCGAGCGATGCGGCCGGAGCGCGCATACCGCGCAGCGATGTTTCGAGCGTCGACAGCGTATCGTCGAGCGCACGGAGCACGTCAGGCGATCCCGCCTTCGCAGCCGACGTCAGAAACGGTTTGACTGCGCCCAGACGTTCGACCACACCACGCAACTCCTCCGCATACGCCTCGGGTGACGGCGCGTCCTGGCGGGCATCCACCACCGGGACGACACGGCTCACCGGTGGCTGCGTCGAACCCGGGGCGTCAGCAGCCGCGGCGGCAGATCGGGGCGCGACCGCATCCGGCGCGATCATCGGCCACGTCAGATCGACGTAGACACGACGGCCCTCGGCGCGCACGTTGGCGCGCGCGAACTCTGGCAGCGTGAGGTGAGCGCGCAGGAAATCACCTGTCTCGGACGCCTGTACACCCTCGATCGAGACTCGCTCGATCAGGTGCACGCCTTCAGGAGCACTCCACTGCTGCTCGGCAACTTTGGCGGACATGGGCCCGACGTCGATGTCCAGCACGTTCTCGACGCGGCGCGATCGCACCTGACGCGGCTCGAGCGGCAGCTCGAACACCACCGACAGCCGATCGGGGGCAGCCAGCAGCAACACCGTGGGATTGCCCTCGGCCACGTCGTTCTGCAATTCGTTGCGCGGCGCGTTGCGCAGCGACTCGTCCACAAAGATGCGAGCGGTCGGGAATCCGGAACGCGTCAGGCGACGCTGCACTTTCTCGGCTTCGTCGAGCGATGCATACGGACCAACCATCGCCTGATGCAGCTGGCGGCGGCCAGGCGACACTCGCGTGAACGACGGGAACCCGAGCGTACGCACGCGATTCGCGGCGAAGCCTGCGCCGTCGCTGCTGCCGCTCGACTGAATGGTGACACTGAAGCTCGCGCCGGTCCCGAGCGTCGGCGCTTCAGGCAGTGCCTTCCACGCGAACATCGACGCCATCGCCGGCTGAGGCGCCATGAAATACAGGAAGCTGCCGGCGCCGAGGACGAGCAACAGGGCCGCAGCCGCTGCCGTCCGCCGCTTCAGTCGCAGATACCGCATGTGCACGTCGGGCACCGAGTATCCGCGGTTCACCTGGCGCATGCCGGGCTTGCGCATGAACTGATTGAGCTGCTCTTCGTTGAGCAGCACGACGGCGTACTGCTGATCCGGCTCGAGCACCGGCTCGGGCTGCGGACTGCGGTTCAGCACAACTGCTCCCGCAAATCGTCCACGGACAATCCCACACGCTTGCCGCCCGGTTCGAGCAGATACAGGCGATCGCCGATGTTGACCTCCCGATCGCGGAGGCTGCCCGCCGGCAGCTCGACGACGGCGTGCGCCGTCGCATTGACGGCGATGCGCCACGGCGTCATGTCATGCACCACTTTGACCGCGCGGCCGTCGTCGTCCACGAAGACGGCGTCGATGTCGAAGCGCATGAACATCGTGTGAATCGAGAAGCACGGCGCGATGATCAACGCGCTCGACGGCTCGAGGCCGGTTCGGCCAAGCAGCCCCTTGCGGCGATCGCGTCTCGTCACGGCCACCTCGACGCGCTCGGCAAGCGCCTCGTCGGTGCGCTGATTGACGAGCGCCAGCGTCATCGCCGTCATCAGAGAACCTCGATGCCTGGGTGGATTTGGCGCGGCGACGACTTCTGCGGCAGGCTCTGCGCCTTGTCATCGTCCAGGAAGTAGGCCGCGCAGGCCGCGTCGAGATTCTCCCTGTTGAGCGTCGGCTCCTCGCCGCGATAACGGCACAGTGCGGTGACCTGGTCGAGCAGGTCGCGCGGATGACACGCGCGCAGCGGGCGATCAGTCGGCAGATAGTGCCGCCGATGCAGGTAGGCGGCCATCACCGGATGGAACACCATGTCGCGGCGTCGGCAGTTCATCTCGAGGATGCGTGTGAACTGCTCGAGCGAGGGGTCTTCGACGTGAATCTTGTAGGGAATCCGGCGCAGGAACGCTTCATCCGCCAGCGACGCGGGATCCAGATTCGTGGCGAACACCGTCAACACGTCGAACGGCACCTGGAACTTCTTGCCCGTGTGCAGGGTCAGGTAGTCCACGCGGCTCTCGAGCGGCACGATCCACCGGTTCAGCAGGTCCTCTGGACGCATCCGCTGGCGGCCGAAGTCGTCCACCAGGAAGATGCCGCCGTTGGCCTTCAGCTGCAGCGGCGCTTCGTAGAAGCGCGCCAGCGGGTTGAACGTGAGGTCGAGCATGTCGAGCGTCAGCTCGCCGCCGACTTGGACGACCGGACGGCGAATGCGCACCCACCGCCGGTCTTTCGGCTCCGCGGCAATGATGCTCGTGGGATTGACCTCGAGATCCTCCAGCGGCTCGTGGCTGATCGGGTCGAACATCGTGACGATGTGGCCCTCGACGTCGATCGCGTAGGGCATGTACATGTCGCCGCCCAGCGTGCGGCCCAGTCCCTCAGCGAGCACGGTCTTGCCGTTGCCGGGAGGTCCGTAGAGGAAGATGGCCTTGTTCGCATTCGATGCGGGGCCGAGCTGCTCGAGGATGTGATCGCCCACGATGAGGTGTCCGAAGCCGCTGTGCAGGCGCTCGCGATCGATGTAGCCGCGCGAGGCGGCGAGCGCGCGCATCTGCTTGACGTAGCTGGCCAGCGGCACCGGTGCGGGGCCCACGTACTTGTTGATCTCCAGATACTGCACGGCGCGGCTGCGCCCGAGGTCGGTCATCGCGTAACGGTAACTGGCCGCCGACGTCCCGGTGGTGCCTCTCACTTCGATCAGCCGCTCGAACCGGATGCGTTCGATGATGGGCTCGAGGATCGCAAACGGCAGACGCAGGCGCTCGACGAGTATCAGGCCGGTCGCCTCGCCGCTGTAGAGCGTCTTGACGAGCAGCTGTTCGATCTGGTCGGCGCCGAGGCCGGTGTCTTCCAGACGGGCGGGAACCGGCGGCGCGGTCGTGCGCGCCCCCTCGAATGTCGGTGCGGCGGTGGCGGTGGCCGGCGTCACTTGTTCACCATCGGTCCAAGGACTTGCACGAACTTGATCGCCGCCGGTCCGATGGTGACGATCCAGATTGCCGGAAAGATACAGAAGACCAGCGGAAACACCATCTTGACGCCGGTCTTGGCCGCGGCTTCTTCGGCGCGCTGCCGGCGCTTGGTGCGCAGGGTATCCGAGTGGACGCGTAGCGACTGCGCGACGCTGGTGCCGAACTTGTCAGTCTGAATCAGCATCGCCATCAGCGATGACAGATCGTCGACGCCCGTGCGCTCGGCAAGGTTGCGCAGCGCGTCGGAGCGTGCCTTGCCGGCGCGCAGCTCGAGGTTCACGAGGCGCAGCTCGTCGGAGAGATCCTTGTACGCAAAGGCGAGCTCGTCGCCGACCCGCTGCAGCGCCTGGTCGAGACCGAGGCCGGCTTCGACGCTGACGACGAGCAGGTCGAGCGCATCGGGCAGCGACAGCCGGATCCGGTGCTGCCGTTTCTTCGCCATCCGCGCCAGCATGAAACCGGGCAGGAAGTAACCGAGTGCCGCGCCGCCGAGCGCCATGAGAAGGTTCGGCCGCATGAGGAGCGGCGTCGACATCAGACCAAACGCGAACAGCGCGCAGCCAAGACGGGCGCCGATGAACACCGGCAGCGCTTCGGGACCGCGATAACCCGCAGCGACCAGGCGGCTCTTCAGCTTGCCCATCTCCGCCGGTGACGTCGGCGCGTACTTGCTGAGGCGCTTGAACGATTTCTTCATGCTCTCGCTGTAGGGCGAGGGCTCGTCGGCGGCGACGACGCCGCTGAAGCCGCGCAGCTCACCGAGTCGCTGCTCGATGACACCGCCGCGGGCCGGCGCCAGCGCCATCGCGAAGCCCGCGACGAGGAGCACGACAAAGAAAAAGCCGAGGAGAGGCAACAGGAGTAACACGACTACACCTCGATCTTGATGACTTTGCGGATCCAGACGTAGCCGATCGTCTGCATCACGATGGCACCGAGGATCATCATCTGGCCCATGCGCTCCTGGAAGAGCAGGTTCATGTGCTCGGGGTTGATGAACATGAGCGCGACCGCGAGCGCCACCGGCAGTGCCAGCAGCACGTAGCTGGTGAAGCGTCCGTGCGCGGTGTGGACCCGCACCTGCCGCAGGATCTTGAAGCGCTCGCGCACGACGTGCGCGAGGTTGTCGAGAATCTCGGCCAGGTTGCCGCCCGTCTCGCGCTGAATCGTGACCGCGGTCACGAAGAACTTCACGTCGAGATGCGGCACCCGCTCAGCCATCTGGTCGAGCACCTCACGCAGCGGCAGACCGAAGTTCTGCTGCTCGAAGGCCTTCTTGAACTCGACACCGACCGGCGACGGCAGTTCGTCGGCGACCATGCCCATCGCCGTCTGGAACGCGTGACCGGCGCGAATCGCGCGCGACAGCAGGTCGAGCGCTTCCGGGAACTGCTCCTCGAACTTCTTCATCCGCTGCGTACGCTTGTAGCGCAGCCAGATGTACGGCACGAAGCTGCCGCCGAGTGCCGCGATGATCCAGAAGATCGGCACGTTGACCAACAGCATGCAGACCATGCCGGAGAGCACGGCCGCGAGCACCATCGCGAGCATGATGGCGCTCGGCGTCGTCTTCACGCCCGACTGCTCGATCAACGTCGCCAGCGACGAATTCGCGCCGCCAAGCGCGCGGTCGATGGCCGGCAGCGGACCCTTCTTCACTTCGGTGACGAAGCTGGGTGTGTCAGGCAGATCGTCGCCGGCCGGCCGCGACACCTCGCGCAGACGGCGATCCAGCCGCCGCGCCGCCAGCCAGCCGGGCAGCTCCTGGAGGCCGTAGAAGGCTCCCATCACCAGCCCGGTCACGAGTACGAAGACGACAATGGCGGCCAACATCACTTGACCTCCCACACCCCGTCGAACATGTCGGTGGGCAGATGGATGCCGTGGCCCTTCAGACGTTCGGCGACCTTGGGCCGCACGCCGGTGGCGCGGAACCGTCCGGCGACCCTGCCTTCCTTGGTCAGGCCCACCTTCTCGAACACGAAGATGTCCTGCATGGTGATGATGTCGCCTTCCATGCCGGTGATCTCGGAGACCGTCGTCACCTTGCGCGTGCCGTCGGCCAGACGCGTCTGCTGCACGACGATCTGGATCGCCGACGCAATCTGCTGGCGCATGGCTTTCTCGGGCAGGTTCGTCGCGCCCATCGCGATCATCGTCTCGACGCGGGTCAGTGCATCGCGTGGCGTGTTGGCGTGCACGGTGGTCAGCGATCCGTCGTGACCGGTGTTCATCGCCTGCAGCATGTCGAGGGCTTCCTCGCCGCGGACCTCACCGACCACGATGCGATCCGGACGCATGCGCAGCGCATTGACCACCAGCTGGCGCTGCTTGATCGCGCCCTTGCCTTCGACGTTGGCCGGACGCGTTTCCAGCCGCGCGACGTGATCCTGATGGAGCTGCAATTCGGCCGCGTCTTCGATGGTGACGATGCGGTCCTTCGACGAGATGAAGCTGGAGAGCACGTTGAGCAGCGTCGTCTTGCCGGCGCCGGTGCCGCCGCTGATCAGGCAATTCAACCGCCCCTTGACGCAGCTGGCCAGGAAGTCGAGCATCGGCTGCGTCAACGCGCCGAGCGCCACCAGGTCGTCGGCCCTGAGCCGTTCGGCCGGGAAGCGGCGAATCGAGAGCAGCGGACCGTCCACCGCGAGCGGCGGAATGATCGCGTTGACGCGCGAGCCGTCGGCCAGGCGGGCATCGACCATCGGCGAGCTGTCGTCCACGCGCCGCCCGATGCGGCTGACGATGCGATCGATGACGCGCAGGAGATGCGCATCGTCCTGGAACGTGGCGGTGAC
>Ga0209486_10000758_pt1 | contig 14164 bp, 14 predicted proteins | sample NCCompost_FD_187518 | JGI IMG/M metagenome (GOLD analysis project Ga0209486, IMG submission 187518) | Agricultural soil microbial communities from Utah to study Nitrogen management - NC Compost (SPAdes) (version 2) | ecosystem: Environmental > Terrestrial > Soil > Agricultural land | place...
ACCAGGATGCCTACGCCGAGCATGCTGATCGCACCCTTATCGGGCACATTGCGGTAGGGTGACCCGGCTGCCCGGGTTTTAGGAGGAGTCTCAGCCTGGGATTTACGGCGGGGTAAATCCTCGCCGGGTGGGGTCGTATACATAGCCGCGAGAGAGGATGGTAAGAATTTTGCTCTTTGCTGAGAGGTTGCAATACCCATGCGAGGTAACCGGATGAGTGAATCTGGTAAGACTATACTGCTCGTCGAAGACAATGAGGACAATCGAATCGTCTATTCCACCATTCTGAGGCACTTCGGCTACAACGTCACTGAAGCCTGGAACGGCGAGGAAGGCATCTCGAAAGCGAGGTCCGGGAAGCCGGATCTCATCCTGATGGACATTTCCATTCCGATCATCGACGGATGGGAAGCAACTCAGGTGCTGAAGCACGATCCGGCGACCAAGCACATTCCGATAATCGCCTTGACGGCGCACGCGCTGGCTTCGGATCGCGAGAAAGCCTTCGAAGTCGGGTGTGACGGATATCTCGCGAAGCCGTGCGAGCCGAGAGCGGTCGTCGCGGAGGTTCAGCGATTCCTGGGCCGCAATAATGGGCACTGAAGGACCAAAACCGTACGATTCGAAGAAACGGCTACTCGTTGTTGACGACCACGAGGACAATGTCGAGGTGCTGCGGGCGCGCCTCGAGGCGCGCGGCTACGAGGTAAAGGGCGCCAACGACGGTCAGGCCGCGCTCGACGTGGTCGACCACTGGATCCCCGATCTGATCCTGCTCGACGTTATGATGCCGAAGGTCGACGGGCTCGAGGTCGTCCGCCGAATAAAGGCGAACGAATCGCTGCCGTTCATTCCCGTCATCATGCAGACTGCACTCGACTCGACAGAGCGGATGGTTGCGGGGTTCGAGGCCGGCGCCGACGACTATGTCACGAAGCCGATCAATTTTGCCGAGCTCGAAGCGCGCGTTAAATCGCTGCTCCGAATCAAGGCTTTGCAGGAGGCGCTGGCGGAGCGAGAGCGCGAGCTCTCCGAGATGAACGACAAGCTTCTGCACATCTCGCTCACCGATGGGCTCACCGGAATCGACAACCGCCGCTCCCTCGAGCAACGGCTGCACGAGATGTTCGAGCATTCCTACAGGCTGCACGAGCCGATCTCGTGCGTGATGTGCGACATCGACCATTTCAAGAAGGTCAACGACACCTACGGCCACCAGGTGGGCGACGACGTTCTGAAGGAGTTCGCCGCGATCCTCAAGACAGAAGCGCGCGAGATCGACCGGGTCGGGCGTTACGGAGGGGAGGAATTTTTGCTTCTTCTTCCGGGAACCGTTCTCGATTCGGCGGTGACTTTCGCCGAGCGGCTGCGCCAGTGTGTGGAGGAGCATACATTTTCGTACGACGGCGGAACGCTCAAGCGAACGATGAGCTGCGGGGTGGCATCGTGGCCGCATCCGCGCGTCGCCGATGCCGAAGCCATGCTCCGCGCGGCGGACGATGCCCTCTACGTTGCCAAGGAGCTGGGACGCAACCGGGTAGTTCGCTTCGACAGCGCAGAGTTCAACGCGCACACCCAACCAGACGCCGAACGGGATGCCACAGAAGCGAGCGGAAACCATCACTTCACCCCACACGAAGCCGGATCCGGCGTCGCGAGCGGCGCACCTGAGGGAAGCGCTTAACCGGGCATCGCACGAGTACTACGTCCTCGACCGCCCCGTCCTGAGCGACAGGGAATACGACGAGCTCTTCCGCGAGCTCCAGGCAATTGAGGCGTCACACCCGGATCTGAAAACCCCCGACTCTCCCACCGTCCGGGTCGGCGCCGCACCACAGAGTCAGCTCGCCAAGCACACCCACATTCAACCGATGCTGTCGCTCGGGAACGCGTTCGACGACTCGGAGCTCCAGGCGTGGGAGGAGAGGCTCGTCCGGCTCGCCGGCGAGGACGTGACCCGGTGTGGGTACACTGTGGAGCTGAAGATCGACGGCACCGCGGTGAGCTTGACCTATGAAGACGGCATCTTCGTAACGGGTGCGACGCGCGGGAATGGACTCATCGGCGAGATCGTTACCCCGAATCTTCGAACCGTCCGCGACGTCCCCCTTCGCCTTGCGGGGAATGCGCCGAAAGGACGCGTCGAGATTCGCGGAGAAGTCTACATGCCATTCGACGCCTTCGAGCGAATGAACGAGGAGCGTGTTCGCGCCGGCGAGCCTGTGTTTGCGAACCCGCGAAACTCGGCGGCGGGGAGCTTGAGACAGCTCGATCCGGCAGTGTCCGCGAAGCGACCCTTGAGGTTTTTCGGTTACTCTGCCGTGACGAGCGACGGGTCTTCACTTCCCTTCCGCACCCAGTGGGAGCTGCTCGAGGCTCTGGCCGCGTGGGGAATTCCCGTCGCGCCACATCGCAAGCGCTGCGCGCAGCTCAGTCACGTTTTCGACTGGGCCCGCGAGGTCGAGCAAAACCTGCGCGGAAGTCTCAACTTCGGGATCGATGGCGGAGTGGTGAAGGTCGACGCACTCGCGCTCCAGGATGAGCTGGGCGTAGTTGGCGGTCGCGAGCCCCGGTGGGCAATCGCGCGGAAGTTCGCGCCCGACATAGGCGAAACCCGTTTGCTCGACATCCGAGTGAACGTCGGCCGGACCGGCGCGTTGAATCCTTACGCGGTTCTCGAGCCCGTCGAGATCGGCGGTGTGATTGTGAGGCAGGCGACGCTTCACAACGAGGATCTCGTGCACCGGAAGGATCTGCGAATCGGAGACATCGTGCAGGTGAAGCGCGCGGGCGAAGTGATTCCGCAGCTTATCGGTCCCGTTCCGGAGAAGAGCGAGCCGCGCGGGCCGCAATGGCGAATGCCCCGGAGGTGTCCGTCGTGCGGCACGCCGGTCGAGCGAGACGAGGAGGAAGTGGCGATCTACTGTCCGAACGTCGCCTGTCCCGGCCGGCAGCTGGAGGGACTCGTCCATTTCGCTTCTCGGGGCGCAATGGATATACGAGGACTCTCGTATTCGCGCATAGAGCAGCTGATCAGCGAAGGCCTGGTGCAGGATCCGGCTGACCTGTATCTGCTCCAGCCGGACCAGCTGCTTGCACTCGAGGGATATGCCGAAAAAGGGACCGACGCGCTTCTGTCGGCCATCGACGCTTCGAGGCAGCAGCCCCTGTCCCGCCTTCTGCACGCGCTTGGAATCCGGCATGTCGGCTCCATGGCTGCACAGGTGCTCGCCCGACATTTCGGAAATCTCGACCGTCTTGCCGCGGCGTCCCAGGAGGAAATCATGGCCGTGCGAGGGATGGGCGAGATAATAGCCGTTGGAGTCGAATCCTACTTTCGGGATCCGACCGCGCGCCGGCTCATCGAAAAGCTCAGGATGGCCGGCGTCAACCTCACCGAGCCTCGCCCGGTGGCATCCGGCGGTGCCCTCAGTGGCCAGACCGTCGTCATTACCGGCGTCCTGCCGACGCTCTCGCGAACACGCGCAACCGAAATCGTGGAGCAGGCGGGGGGGCGAGTGACGAATTCCGTCTCAAAAGCCACGAGCTTCCTGGTTGCCGGAGCGGAGGCAGGCAGCAAGCTCGCGAAGGCACAGTCTCTTCAAGTCGATGTCATAGACGAGGCGGAATTGCTCAGACGCATCGGAAGCTCGCAGTGACAGCCGACGGGGTTAAACTTCGAGACGCTCATGGCTGAAACCGGCACAGCTCGACTCATTGGAATTGCGATACCGACACTGCGTGAACTACGTGGGGCGACGCTCGCATCCCTGTCGGCACGGCCGTCGGGCGAAGCGGATGCCGTGGACGCTCTGCGCGAGGCGGGATACGCCGGAGGGGAGACAGTCTACGAGGCATTCGAGCAATGGCTGCTGGAGCTGGAAAGCTCAGCGGCGCCGGATCTCACACTGGAGGAATTCGGCGCTCGTGCCGCGGAGTACTTTCGCGCCGCGGGCTGGGGACTGGTGGATTTCGATTCGCGTGTAAATGATGGAATCGCGACGCTGACCATCGCCGAATGCTGGGAGGTTGACACCTCGTCTACCGCTGCCGGCCCCTCCTGCCACGTGACCACGGGAATGCTGGCCGCATTTTTTGGACGGCTGGCCGGCTATCCGGTCTCAGTAATGGAGACCGAGTGCTCCTCGGCGGGTGCACACCGGTGCTCGTTCCTGCTCGGCAATTCGGAGGTGATGACCTTCAAGTGGGCGGAGCTGAGCTAGCCGTCTCTGAGGGCGTCGGCGTAGTCGGGGTTGAGCACGAGCTCGCCGTCGACGATCACCTCGCGGTCCCACGGCAGCACGATCGTGCTCGTGGTAGCGAGAGCATGAAAATCCGGCTCGTACGATCCGGTCTTGAACTCGACGGCCGTTCTTACCTCGCTGGCTCCCGCGTTCACGATCGAGCCGACCGCAAGGCGCATCGTATCGCCTGAATCGCAGGTCTCGTCGACGATCAAGACCCGCCGGTCCCGAACTTCGGCCGGCGCCGCTCCGAATATCGCCGGCGTGTCCCGGACCGTCTCTGCCCGGAATTTCCTACTCACCATTATGGAATGGAACTCGCATCCAAGCATTGCGGCGATCACGGCGCCGGGAATGACGCCTGCATTCGCCACCCCAACCACAACCTCGGGATCGTAGGCGCGTGAGACTTTCAGGGCCAAAGCACGGGAGAGTTCACCGAACAACGGCCACTCTACATGGAGCACTCCCTGGGAGGGATCGACGGCCTTTTTTCGCGGTGACATGAGGGGTAAGTCAAGGTAGCCCCACTACATACTCGATGGTAGATTCGGATCGATGTCATTCTGGAGCCGGCTCGGCGGCGGGAAGTCAAAGAGCGAGCAGAAGCGCCTCGACTACCTGAGCGAGGGGCTGGCGCTCGAGCGTCAGGGCGACTACGACGCCGCGCTGACGTCGTATCAGCTGGCGCTCCGCGACCAGCCCACGAACCATCGGGTGCTTCAGAACATGGCGATCGCGTATTCTCGGACTGGAAGGCTGACCGAAGCCATCCGCTGTTACCGGCGCGCGCTCGACATCCAGCCGAAGCTCGCGGGCGCACACTATGGTCTGGCGTTCCTCCTCCTCCGCCGCGGCGACATCGACGACGCCGCGTTCCATCTGGAGGCTTTTTTGATGGATCCCCCGCCGCCGAGCGCCGAGGCGGAGCGGTGGGTCCGGCATGCAAGAGACACTCTGGAGCGGATTCGCAGCACTCCCGCCGCCGCAGGTGAAGGCGGACCACTGGCGAGTGGCGAATACCCAGAGGTTTCCGAGTAGATGGGCGATGTCCTCGCGATCGTCAGCCAGAAAGGCGGAGTAGGAAAGACAACCACGGCGGTGAACCTCGCTGCGGCCTTCGCGAGGAGTGGTCTCAAGACTCTCGTTGTGGACGTCGACCCCCAGGGCTCGGTGAGGTACGGCGTTGGCCTTCGGCGGGATCAGCAGAACGCGGGGTTCGCGGATTATCTCAACGGGCAGAAGTCGCTCCGCGAAGTCATCCTGCCGACCGCCCTGCCATGGCTGCGCGTGATTCTGGCCGGCTCGGTCACGGACGAAGCGGACCAGACTACCTACCAGCAGCTCATATCGGAGACTTCGATTCTTCCCGACCTGCTGGAAACAGCGCGCGCGCGCTGTCACATCGTTGTGGTCGATTCGCCACCGGGGCTAGGTCCCATTACGCGCGCCGTGCTCGGTGCGAGCCAGCACGTGATAGTGCCGCTCCAGTGCGAGCCGCTCGCGCTTCAGACGACGCCCCAGATATTGCGCGGAATTCAGGATGTGGTGTCGACCAATGAGCAGCTCACGCTCGACGGCATCCTCATGACGATGTACGAGGAGGGCAATCCGGCGAGCGCACGGGTTGTGGATTACGTGCGGCGCCACCTTCCCGCGAACATCGTGTTCGACACGGTGATTCCGAGAACTGTTGCGACCGCGGATGCGTTCGCCGCGGGCCAGCCAGTCGTGTTGCGGTCACCCGCCGATGCTGCTTCACAGGCCTACGTTCATCTCGCGCACCAGCTGATCGAACGATTCGTATGAGCATCGGGCGAAATTCGCTGGCGATCGCGATGGCCACGCTGGCCGGGCTCGCCGCGTTCTCTTCGTGCTCGGAGATTCCAACGTCGGACTCCGCCGTGCTCTCGCTGACTTTCGATTCCCTGCCGGCGCCCGCTGTGGTTCTGGGCGACACGCTGCGCGACACGACCGGGACCGCTGCCCCGATCACGGCGACGGTCTACAATTTTCAGGGGAATGTGATTGTCAATCCACCGCTTCGCTTTCAGGCGCTCGATCGTGGAATCCGGATCGACAGCGTGACGGGCTTTGTGATCGGGGACAGTCTTCGCGCAACCCCAGTGCGAGTCGCCGTTACCGTTGACGGTCTGCAGGCCACGAGCCTCCTCGATGTTACGCTTCGGCCCGATACGATCATTCCGGTACGGGAGCGCGATAGCCTGCTCTATTCGCTCGTCGACACCACCAAGAACATCTCTTCCCCCCTTGCGGTGCGGGCATACCATTCGCTGACGAGTCTCGACAGCACCGTAAAGTCGTACATAGTGAGCTTCGCCATCTCATCGCCGGCGGACACTCAGCTCGCGATGCTTGTCAACGAAGCGGGCAAGGAGTCGCGCGTGGACACCACTGACGCAAACGGCGAGGCGTCGCGTAGAATCAGACTCACACCAGCGCGGCTCACTGCGCTTACCGACTCAGTGATCGTGCTTGCAACGGTGAAGTATCGAGGCGCTCACGTGCGGGGAAGCCCGGCGCGGATCGTACTGAAGGTCCAACCGTCAGCGCAGTGACGCTGCCACTGGAGGTGAAGAGCTCGTGAGCATCAACGGGGGGCCGGCACCAGAGCCCGGGACACTCAACCGCCTCTTTTTCGACGCGGTCGAGCGCCACGACAAGCCCGATGCATTGCAGTTCAAGCCGGGTGAATCGTACCAGCCGATTTCTCACCGTCAGGTACTCGAGCGCGTGCGTCGTGTTGCACGGGGGTTGCGCCTTGCCGGCGTGCAGCGCGGGGACCGCGTAGCGATTCTCTCGGAGAATCGGCCGGAATGGGCAATCGCGGACTATGCGTGCCTCACCGCCGGTCTTACCGACGTGCCGCTGTATCCAACGCTTCCGGCTGACCAGATCTCGTACATCCTTCAGGATTCGGGAGCGGTGGCGATCTTTGTGTCGAACGAAGAGCAGGCCGCGAAGATCGCCTCGATTCGAAGCGAGGTGCCCACGCTGCGGATTGTCATCACGTTCGACGACACCGCCACCGCGGGCGGACTACGAATGGATGCGCTCGAAGCCTCCGGTGCTGAGGGCGAAAGCGCCGAGACCATCGCTGCTTACCGGAGAGAGGCGGACCAGGTAGAGCCCGACGATCTTGCGACGCTGATCTACACATCCGGTACGACGGGCCCTCCCAAAGGAGTGATGCTCACGCACGACAACATCCACTCGAATGTTGCGGGAACCCGCGAGAAGATTCCGCTGAGTGGGACGGATGTATCGCTGAGCTTTCTTCCACTGTCCCACATTTTTCAGCGTATGGGCGATTACATGATGTTCCACACCGGAACATCGATCGCCTACGCGGAGAACATCGATCGGGTTCCGGTGAACATGCAGGAAGTCCGGCCGACCATCGTGCTCTCTGTGCCGCGCTTGTACGAGAAGATCTACGCGCGCGTGCTTCAGAATGCGGTGTCGAGCGGCGGTCTCAAGTCGAAGATCTTCTTCTGGGCCCGGGGCGTGGCGGACCGGTGGGCGGGCGTAGTGCTCGCCGGCGGGCAGCCGGGCTGGTGGCTGTCGAAGCAGTATGGGCTGGCGGAGAAGCTCGTGTTCTCGAAGATCAAAGAGCGGACCGGCGGGCGCATGAGATACTTCGTTTCCGGGGGCGCCCCTCTCGCGCCCGAGATCAACAAATTCTTCTACTCGGTCGGCCTGACGATACTCGAAGGGTACGGGCTTACCGAGACTTCGCCTGTAATCACCGTCAATACACCCAATGCATTTCGAATCGGCACGGTGGGGCCGCCGATTGCCGGAGTGGAGGTAGAGATCGCCGCGGATGGTGAGATTCTGTCCCGCGGGCCGGGGATCATGAAAGGGTATTACAACAACCCGGTGGCGACGGCGGAAGCAATCGATTCAGCCGGTTGGTTCCACACGGGAGACATCGGCGAGATACGCGACGGATTTCTGGCTATTACGGACCGGAAGAAGGACATCATTGTGACAGCCGGAGGGAAGAACATCGCGCCGCAGCCCATCGAGAACCGTGTAAAGTCGAACAAGTTCGTGACGCAGGCGGTAATGATCGGCGACAAGAGGAAGTTTGCTTCGATTCTCGTTGTTCCGAATTTCGAGCAGCTCGAGGACTGGGCGAAGAAGCGCAACATTGTCTGGACCGACCGTGCACAGCTGATCGCGCTCCCTGACGTCCACAAAAAGATGGAAGAGGAAGTGATGTCGCAGCTCGAGGGATTGGCGCACTTCGAGATGCCCAAAAAAGTGGGGCTTCTCGAGAATGATTTCTCGCTCGAGCGGGGTGAGCTGACGCCGACTCAGAAGGTGAAGCGGCGCGTCGTCGATCAGCACTACAAGGAGCTGATTGATACCTTGTACGCCGAGGGGAATGGTCGCTGAGTATTTGCAGACTTTGACGCGCGAAAGATCGCCCTCGGTCCTTAATACTTTAGACCACGCACAAATGGCCGGTCACTGCGGACAAGCGCCTCGAAGGGAGCATAGCCGTGCAGTGTGGGGAAATTCGGGCGCTGCGTGTGGTCGAAATCCATTTGAAGAGCCCCTTCGGCGAATGCAGCCCGAAGCAGGTTGACGGCCTCTTCTTTTCGGGTTAGCTGAGCGGCGATTCTCGCTCGGAAGTAGTTATTCGTTCCACTCCAGTAATCGGGCAGCCTGGAGATGGAGTCTGAGATTGCCGTAGCTGAAGCGATGTCGCCTCGCTTTGCCGCGAGCACTCCCAGCATACCCGCGTATACAACCGTAAACGTCGAGTCGTGCGGGCCGGCCCTGAGTGAGGCAAACTGTCGGCGCGCCGGCTCGTCGTGGCCGAGGTCGCTCAGCATGTACCCCATGTGCCGGCGTGAATGCTCGTCAGGCTTTGGACCAAGGGATCGATACCACGCAATCACGCGCGGAAGAAGGCTCTCTGCCTCCCTGTGCATACCATGTCGCTCCAGATCCAAAATGACGGCACGGATTCGTTCACCTGTCCTCCGTTCTCCAGATGACAGCAATTCGTCGACTAGGGCTGGCACCTCGCGGAATCGGCCATTTAGGGCAAAAACGCGAGCATAGTATTGTCGGATCCTGTTGTCCCTGGTCGAGCCATGTGACAGCTGGTCGACGGCTTCGGCCTCACCCCGAAAATCCCCGAGAACGTGCCTCGTTCTGATCGTTCTCACCCAGTACTGGACTCGTCCCCACGCTCCGCGTTTGTCTGGATTTACCTGTTTCAGGATTTGGAGAGACAGCGAGGGGCGATTGAGTGTGCCGGTTTCGTTGGCCGCCAGCCAGGTCCATTCCGACCCTGGCGCCAATTCGCTCGCGGCTTTCAAAGCCTGAAACCATGCGCCAAGATCGCGGTCCATCCCTGCCTGGAGCGCCTCGAGCACATACCCATTGAGCGGAGTGAGTCGATCCCGTGACGGCGAGATTTTTTCAATCAGCATTCTGGCGGTGTCTTGCTTGCTCTTGTCCAGAACGTTGTTCCCTGAGCCCAGCCAGTTGTACAGCAAAGCCGCGTGGAACAGTGGCGTCACAAAGGTCGTGTCGAGCGCATGTGCCTGCTTGAAATGTTGAAGTGCCCCCGTCCACTCCTCCCGCAGCCACAGGTCATATCCAATGACGTACTCCCGATATGCAGTGTAGGTCGGCGGTGGCGACGCTGAATCGACGAATTGGGCGAGGCGTTTATCGAACTCCTTTGCAAGCACCCCCAGCAATCTCTGACGGACGCTCTCTACTCCTCTCATCACATCGGAGCTCATCACCGAAACGGTAGAGATCGACCCTATTACGCGATCGTCTTTCGAATCAATCACGCGTGCGACAAACCGAAGTGAATCGCCATTCTTGTAGTACGCGCCGCTGACCACGACATCCGCCCCGGTCGCCGCCGCGAGTTCCCGGCTGATGTTCGCCGGTTCAGAAGTCGATTTGTTCGTGGCGCCGGAGGAACGAACTGCGCGTAGCGCTGTTGCCGGGTCAATAACACTTACGAATCCGCTGCGCGACAGCTCATCCGTGATCCAATCGGCGGCTAGTGCACCAATCGGATCGAGAGTCGAGTCACCTGTCTGGTTCGAGAATCTGGCGACCACAATTTGCCGTTCGGCCATTGACGGCTTGTTGTTGGTCCGGATTGCACCAATCAGAGCTGCAGCCAACAGCGCTACAACGCCCCCTGCGAACAGCACTGCACGACCCCCGTGCCACCCGTCTCTGCCCTTCCCGGCACGGACTGACGTCTGTGGGGTGAGCAGCGTCGGCACTCTTTCGTTGTTGCGCACCGGCGCGGGGGAGCTCCCAGCTTCTTTTGCAACCGCGGCAATCGATGCTGGTTGATCGTGATGCACGGTTGGTGCGTGAACGAGCGCAAGCGCATCGAGCACTGTTTTCTCTGGCGCTTTGCCAAGCTCGTCGCGGAGTAGGGCCTGGTACGCTCGAAATTGCTCGCGAGCAGCCGTGGGCTGGTCGCTTTGCGCCAGGGCAGAGATAGCGCCGGCTGCGGCCGTGGCACTGAGTGGGTCCATCCCGAGGAGCCACTGCCACCATTTCGCTGCAACGGAGTGATCGCCCGCCTTGGTTGCGCTCTCGGCCAATTGCTTCGACATCTGTGCGGCAAGACCGGCGAGGCGCGTTCGCTGCTCCGCCGCCCACCGCTCGAACTCCGGCGCGTTCTTCAGATAGACGCCATCGAGAAACGGGCCCGTGTACATCTCCAATGCCCGTTCGTAGTCCGAGCGGCGAAATAGATCCTGAAACTCCGTTACATCCGCCGCGATTATCTCGCGGTTCAGGTGCAGATCAGTCGTACCAACGATCAGATCATCGGCGCCGAGCTCGCTGCGAAGAACGTACACGGACTGCTTGAGAGCTCCTCTGGCATGCTCAGTGTCGGAGTCCGGCCACAGATACCCCATCACCTTGTCGCGACTCACGCCTCTGTCGTTCGAGGCAGCCAGGAAAGCAAGCAGTGCGAGCCGAGTCCGCTGCGATGCCGGGCCGGTGAGTGGAACTCTGGCGCGCGTGAGCGTAAGGCCACCGAATGTCAGGAGGCGCAGCTCAGGCATCATCAAGTCTGCGGCTATCTCTGATCTGTACGCTCACAGCACTCCAGGGCAAAGCTCGGGAAAGGACTCACAACTATAGGGGGCGCACTTTACCCGGGCCAATAGCGATGACTCTCGAGTGACCAGGGGTGACTTCAAAGTGACGGGAGACTGACCTGAATGGCTCAGTTTGGCTGCGTTGACGCCGGGATTGAAGATCCGGGACACGCCAGACGCGCGAGGAGCCAAGCCGTGAAAAAAAGGCTGAGTACTGTCGCCGGACTATCGCTTGCCGCAGCGCTCGGTTGCGCCACAACACCTGGCAACCATCAAAAGGGTCCGCCGTTGACGGTGCGGGTAAGCAATGAGAGCTGGGCGGTCTCAGCCGTGTATCTCGTCTCCGGCGGGGTAATGAGGCGGATTTCGACAACTCCGGCGCTTTCGACCGAGCTTGTGCGCCTGTCATTCGGTGCTCTGGACGACTCCAGGGTTACGCTCCTGGTAAGACAGATTGGCGAGAAAGAGGAGTTTAGGAGTCAACCTCTACTTGTACCGCCAGGAGGGAGAGTCGATCTGACAATCGGGACTCTCCTCCGAGCAAGCCGAGCCGCCGTCTTCTGATCCCAGACCGGTTCAATGGATTGATCCGCGCTTTCGCAGAAGCGTCACAACATTCCCACAATCCTGGAGCCGGACAATGACACGCTACCGAATCGTGTTTCTGCTACCGGCAGCTCTGCTGACGATCGCCTGCAGTGACGAGACGACCAGTCCAGACATGGGAGCGCCTCACACGGTCTCCGCAGCCCGAGCCCCGACCCTGCCGACCGTTTCACTTGTTGTAACCGTTTCAAGTGCTGACCAGGCGGGCAATCCGTACGGTATCCAGCCCGACGGGCAGGGCGTGTACACGAACGGCAGCCAGAACGTGCAGGCGGTGCTGGACCAGTCCGGAACATTCGCCTTCAACACAAATACGTTCGCGAAGAAGACCGCAATCCGCTGGGTCAGCTACAACTTCAACACTCCGGTCGACTCGACAAACACGTACCGTCCCAGCCCGAGTAACACCAGGAACTTTCATTTCTCCACGGGCCCATCGGCTTACAGCCCATTCACGCCTATTCAGAATCTTGGCGTGAACGGCAACCCGACCTCGGAGTGCATTTACATGGGCAACGGGATCTCGAACCGCATCACTTCCTGGCGGGTCAGCTTCCACAAGGGCCAGGAGGATCTAAGCGACGGCCCGACCGCCTATGCGGTCGTTACCCGGACCAGCGTCAGCCCGGCGGTCTGGACGATCACTCCGGCGGGTTCGTGCTCACCAGCGTCCAACGTCGCGTCTCTCCGTTCCGGGGACGGAGCGGTTCTACATGGCTATTACTACATCCCGTTCTTTCTCACCCTGACGGCAAAGTGAGAAACTGGTTCCGAATGCGAGGCATTGATGTCTGCGGTCGCCGAGGTGACGTTTAGAAATGCGGTGATCGCCAAGGGAGTGCCTGATGCCGGTAACCGCCAGATTGTCGGGAAAGTTTTACGACCGTTTCGGAGACGATATCGCCAACGAGCTGGTGGAGTGGTTCAACGCCGTGGACTCGACTTACCAGACCCAGCTGAAGGAAATCAACAACCAGAACTGGGCAAGAATGGAAGCCCGGTTTGATGTATTCGAGTCACGCATGAAGGCGTTTGAATCCCGCATGGACGCCTTCGAGGCTCGCATCGAGGCTCGGCTCCAGAAGTTTCGTTCCGAAATGCTCCTCTGGATGTTTGCATTCTGGTCCGCGACGGTTATCCCCTTGATCGGCGTGATGCTGGCTCTCTCAGGGACCTTCCGCCAATAGATAGCGCGGAGTCAGCGGCTGGCGTCTCCCCTGTTGCTGCTGCGCCCGCTCGGTTACCGCCGAAGCGACACCAGCTCTCCGATATACTCAGCTACGACCTGCTCGCTGTCTCGAGCCAGCTCGTGGAACGCCTCCGAGAGCCGAGCCTGGCCGCGCACCAGCAACCGCCCTCGAGGGCGGAGCAGCCGCGCCGCGTCGGCAAGCAGCGCTGGTGTCGCGTGCGTCGCGTCCAGCGCAACTCCGTCGAGGGAATGTGCCGCGAGAGGAACAGGCGAGCCGGCGTGGATCTCCGCGACAGCGTCCGAATCGCGCGCCCGTGAAGGCGAATTGATCGCGATCATCCGCGCGCCGGTCAGCTGGGACACCGCGTCCGCGTCGCGCGCCCATTCGCCGGCGAGCAGCGCGAGCATCCCCGGCCGCGCCAGATTGAGCAACGCGGCGATCACAGTGGCGTCGGTTTCAGCTCCAACTGTGGATCCCTTAGACGGGTCATGCGTCTCATGAAACTCAGCGACGCCGTCCCGAATAAAGAATTCCGCGCCGCACACCGGACATCCGAGCTTTCCCTCGACAACCACCCGACTGTCCATCCGGTAGAAAGCGGCAACGAGCCAGCTGTCTTCATGCGCATTTGGGCAACGCAGCAAATCGATGAACTCGATGTGCATCGAGCGGCGCGTGTAAGACGGGCGCTATGCGCGAGAAATACGGAGCTCGTCCACGTTCATGGGCTCGGGCTGCGTCAGCGCAAACATCACCGCACGGGCAACGTCGCCGGGGCTCAGCATCTCGCTCCGCGAGGGGAACTCCGAATCGGCGCTCTCGGTGTCCAAATGGTCCCACAGCGCCGTATCGACTGACGACGGCGATATCAGCGACGCTCGGACGCCGGTTCCGCGAAGGTCGGTGCGAAGGACGTAATGCATCGCCCTGATGCCGAATTTTCCCGCCGAATACGCGGCATTTCCGGGAAAGATCATCCGGTCACCCATTG
>Ga0209486_10000759_pt1 | contig 14159 bp, 7 predicted proteins | sample NCCompost_FD_187518 | JGI IMG/M metagenome (GOLD analysis project Ga0209486, IMG submission 187518) | Agricultural soil microbial communities from Utah to study Nitrogen management - NC Compost (SPAdes) (version 2) | ecosystem: Environmental > Terrestrial > Soil > Agricultural land | place: USA...
TGGTTTTGTATATGCATTGGCGCATATACGTGGCGGACAGGAGATGGGTCGCGAATGGTATGATGATGGAAAAATGATGAATAAGAAAAATACATTCAATGATTTTATTGATTGTGCTAAATTTCTGATCAAGGAAAAATATACTTCCATAGGGCATGTATATGCAATGGGCGGTAGTGCTGGTGGCTTGTTAATGGGTGCCATTACAAATATGCGTCCTGATCTATGGAATGGTATCGTTGCACAGGTCCCTTATGTGGATGTGATCACGACTATGAGTGACGCAAGTATTCCATTAACTACTGGTGAATATCTTGAATGGGGTAACCCTGCTAACAAGGAAGAATATTTTTACATGAAGTCTTATTCACCATATGATAATGTAGAAGCAAAAGCTTATCCGAATATGTTGATCACAACTGGACTTCATGATAGCCAGGTCCAATATTTCGAACCGGCAAAATGGGTTGCTAAGATGCGTGAAATGAAAACAGATAAGAACATTATCCTCTTTAAAACAAATATGGAAGCTGGTCATGGAGGTGCTTCGGGACGCTTTAGAGCACTGGAAGACGTTGCCTTAATTTATGCCTTCTTGTTTTCACTAGAGGGGATTACTGAATAAAAGCATTAAAAACATGATTTTCAGTCCCGCATGGCGGGACTTTTTTATTATTATGCAGAGGATGGCTGCCATAAATTGCTCAATTTTGCGTTTAAATAGGAAAAACCACGGCTTTTGAGTCAAAAACGGCTGATACTGATCTTCGTTACCCTTTTGTTTGCTGTACTGGAAAGCTTTGCTCAGATTCCTGCACAGGATAATAAACCTCTTTCTAATCTCCGAAGGAAAAAAATTGCTGTGGTTGCCGACACGATCCGCATCGATACATTCAGTGTTATTCCCAATACTTTTTTAATAGAAAATTTTAGTGATTCAGCTTACTTTTTTGATAATATAAATGCCTTGTTGAAATGGAGATCTATACCATCAGTTGATAGTGTTACGATCGTTTACAGAGTTTTTCCTTATAAATTTAATTCGGTTGTACAACGACTGAGTTTCGACAGTGTAGCATATAAATTTTATGCAAAGCCATTTGAGTTTGGCCAGAATGAGCAACAACTTGCAAGAGGACTTTTTGATTTTGGTAATCTTCAATACAATGGAAGTTTTGGCCGTGGCGTTTCTTTTGGCAATAGCCAGGATGCAGTTGTTAATTCAAATTTCAATCTTACTTTAAATGGATTGTTGGGTGATAGTATTGAGATCAATGCTGCCATTACTGATAATAATTTACCGATACAACCGGATGGAACTACCCAACAACTAAATGAATTCGACCAGGTTTTTTTGCAGTTTAAAAAAAGAACCTGGAATTTGAATCTCGGAGATATAGACATTCGGGAGAATAGAAGTTATTTCCTGAATTTTTATAAACGATTACAGGGAATTTCATTTGAAACAAATAATAACATTTCAAAAACTACTGCTTCAAGGACTTTCTTAAGCGGATCAATTGCTAAGGGAAAATTTACACGCAACATTTTCCAGGGATTGGAAGGTAACCAGGGGCCTTACCGGCTTACAGGTGCTAACAATGAATTTTTCTTTATCGTTCTTGCCGGAACAGAAAGAGTTTTTATTGATGGTGAATTATTACAGCGTGGAGAAGACCAGGATTATGTGATCAATTATAACTCGGCCGAGATCACTTTCACACCACAAAGAATGATCACCAAGGACAGCCGGATACAAGTGGAGTTTGAATATGCTGACCGGAATTATTTGAATGCGAATCTTTATGTATCACAGGAATTCGTAATGAATAACAAATTAAAATTATTTGTCGGCTTTTTTAATAACAGTGATTCAAAGAATTCACAGATCAACCAAACATTGGATGACAAGCAAAAAACATTTTTGACAAATCTCGGCGATAGTGTGCAAAATGCGTTTTATCCCTCTGCTATTATTGACACGGTATTTGATGCGGGGAAAATCTTGTATGAAAAGCTTTATTACAATCCAGGCACAGGCGTAGATTCTTTTTACCAATATTCTGTTGACCCGTTTGCAGCAAAATATAGCCTTGCTTTTAGTGATGTGGGAGAGGGAAAAGGTAATTATGTTCCCGATTTAAATGGAGCCAATGGCAAGGTATATAAATTCATTATGCCTATTGCCGGCGTGAAACAAGGAAGATATGAACCTGTGATCTTGCTTGTTACACCAAAGAAGCAACAATTAATGACTTTAGGAACTGATTATAAGATCAGCAATAGGACATCTTTAAAAACAGAACTTGCTGTGAGCAATTACGATGTAAACACATTTTCAGGTAAAGACAATGGAGATGATGCTGGCATTGCTGCTAAAGTTCAGTTTGCCAATACTTCATTAATGAAATCTTCTGGAGCAAAGAAATCTGAATTGGTCACAAGTCTAGATTACGAATTCGTGCAAGGGAAATTCAAGCCATTGGAGAGAATACGAAATGTAGAATTTACAAGGGACTGGGGACTTGGTTTGCAAACGTTGCCAGCCGATGAACATATCATTAAAGGATCTGTAAGATTACAAAATGCCAAAAATAATTCTCTTAGTTACCAGTTGATGAATTATTACCGGGGTGATGATTACAACGGGTTTCAAAATAATATCCAGCAATTCCAAAAGGTGGGAGGATGGCAATTGAATAATCAGCTTGCCTTTACAAATTTTAAAACACAATTCACAGAAGGAAGTTTTATAAAACCTGTTCTGGATATTAGTAAAGAATTAAAACGGTTAAAAGATTTCAGACTTGGGTTTAGATATGCATTGGAAGAAAATAAAACAAAGGATAAAACTACAGATACCTTAACGAGCCAGAGTTTTTCTTTTGATACATATTCAGCCTACCTGAGATCTTCAGAACAAAAGAAGAATAAATATGGCATTACTTTTTTTACACGCTCTGATAAATATCCTGTCGGTAAAAATCTTAGTCGTGGTGACAGAAGCATGAATCTGAATCTGCAAACAGAGTTGTTATCCAACGAGCATCATCAATTCTTAGTGAATACTACTTTTAGAAAATTGAAGGTTCTGAATAGTGTTTCCAAGCAACAAGAGGATGAAACAATTCTTGGAAGAGCTGAATATATCGTTAATGAATGGAAAGGATTGTTGATGGGAAATGTCTTATATGAATTAGGAACAGGACAGGAGCAACAAAGAGATTTCTCTTACCTGGAAGTGCCGGCAGGTACTGGTCAGTTTGCATGGAACGATTATAATAGCGACCATATTCAGCAATTAAATGAATTTGAAGAAGCCTTGTTTCCAGACCAGGCCAAATTCATTCGCATATTTACTCCCACCAATCGATTTGTAAAAGCGAATTACACCACTTTCAATTATAGTTTCCAGTTAAATCCAAGATCAGTATTAAATAAGAGTGATATAAAAGGGTTTCAAAAACTTATTTCACGTACCAATCTTAAATCTTCATTGCAAGTATCTAAAAAATCAGTGGCCAAAGGGAATACGGAATTCAATCCTTTTAAATATGAACTGGCAGATACCGCATTGCTGACATTGAATACGGTTTTTCTAAATACATTTTCATTCAATCGCTTTAGCAGCAAATGGGGTTTTGATATTAGTAACCTGCGAAACAAGGGTAAGATCCTGCTTACCTATGGATATGAAAGCCGTAGGATAAATGACTGGACAATAAAGTTCAGGTTGAACCTAAGCCGTTCTATAACATTTGATATTAGTGGTAAAAAAGGATTAACTGGTTTGTACACACCAAGCTTTGCGAATCGTAATTATGAATTGGATATTTATAATATTGAACCACGTGTTGTATTTATCCAGGGAACAAAATTCCGACTGGCGACGGGTTATAAATTTGATAACAAAAAGAACAATGCATTGTATGGTGGCGAGATATCGACTTCAAATTCTATCAACATAGAAACAAAATACAATGTGCTTTCAAACGGTTCGATTACAGGGAAGTTCACCTTTAGTAATATTGATTATGCAGCCCCTGCCAATACAACAGTAAGTTATATTATGCTTGATGGTTTATTACCCGGAAGTAATTATCTCTGGACTATTGATCTTACAAAACGCTTACTCAATAGTCTTGAATTGAATTTTGCGTATGAAGGAAGAAAGCCGGGCGATGCAAGAACCGTACATATTGGAAGAGCATCGATCAGGGCACTGTTTTAGGCCAACCCCCTGTCCCCCTAAAGGGGAGACTTAGATCAATCTTATTCTTTTTTTTCTGAACTTTGGAATTGATGAAAAAGGGAATGTTTTATAAAGCACATCCTTTGATCTTTTCAAATGCAAGAGAACTTAGAAATAAATTAACTCCTGCAGAAGAAGTTTTTTGGCTAAGATTGAAGGAGCAATTTCCAAAATATATATTCAGAAGACAACACCCCATTTCAATTTATATAGCTGATTTCTATTGTCACAAGCTCAGATGGATAATAGAGATTGATGGATCGATTCATGATTCGGAAGAAGCAAAATTGAATGATAAAAGAAGACATCAGGATTTAGAAAATTTAAATCTGATAGTAATCGTTTTACAAACGATCAAGTCAAAAATGAAATTGAAAGTGTAATCGAAATGATTTCTTCGGTTATAAAGAAGTTAACTACGAGTTAGGAATCAAGTTCCTAAGTCTCCCCTTTAGGGGGACAGGGGCTTATACATTAAACCTGAAATGCATCACGTCCCCATCTTTCACCAGGTATTCTTTTCCTTCAATTCTTAATTTACCAACTTCACGACAAGCAGCTTCTGATTCATACTTTATAAAATCATCATAGCCGATCACTTCTGCTTTTATAAATCCTTTTTCAAAGTCAGTATGAATAACACCTGCAGCTTGTGGCGCCTTCCATCCTTCATGTATTGTCCATGCTCTTACCTCCTGTACACCGGCTGTGAAGTAAGTATATAAGCCAAGCAATTTATAAGTAGCATGTATCAACCTGTCGAGTGCAGGTTCGGTCATTTTATATTCTTCCATGAATAACAAGCGATCTTCGGGATTTTCCATCTCCTGTATCTGTGCTTCAATGGAGTTATTCATGATGATCATTTCAGCACCCTCAGCTTTCGCGGCTACTTTTAATGCATCAGAAAACTTATTACCTGTATGCATGGACGGCTCATCTACATTGGCAACATATAACACAGGCTTATCAGTCAATAAAAAAAGATCAGCAATCGCAACTTTTTCTTCTTTGCTCAATTTCAATTCGCGGATACTTTTTCCTTTTTCAAGATGTTCTTTGCAGCGGATCAATACTTCCAATTCGGATTTCAGTTTCGGATCTACACGAGCCAGCTTTTCAGTTTTCTGGATCTTCCTTTCAACACCATCAAGGTCTTTCAACTGAAGTTCGGTATCAATAATTTCTTTATCACTCACAGGATTAATTGCGCCTTCATCACGCAGTACATTTTCATCTTCAAAGCAACGTATCACATGAATGATCGCATCTACCTCACGAATGTTTCCTAAAAATTTATTGCCAAGTCCTTCGCCTTTACTTGCCCCACGTACCAATCCTGCAATGTCAACTATTTCCAACTGCGTTGGCACGATCTTGTTCGGTTTTACCAGTTCAGCTAACTTATTCAATCGTGGATCAGGCACATCAACCAAGCCCACATTCGGATCAATTGTACAAAACCGGTAATTACTTGCCTGTGCTTTGGCACTATTACTTACTGCATTAAACAAAGTTGATTTTCCCACATTTGGCAATCCAACAATTCCTGCTTGTAAACCCATGATCGATTTTAGATTTTAGATTGCAGATTTGGGATTTGAGCCCGGCATTAGAATTACTATTAAACTTCTCTTGCGTCGCACTCTTGTACTTTCTGTTCGTTATTCACCAAGTACACACTCTTATCTGCATTTTTTTAAGTCGGCAAAGATAAGGCCTCAATGCTTAGTAACGAAATGTGAAAAGACACATTTGGTTATTCACTAAAAATCTGCAATCTTCAATCTTAAATCTTAAATAAAGCATGGCTCTCAGCAGGATATGGTCGGCATTTATCATAATTGCCATTTTAGTAGCAACTATTAAATATGCATTTCAGCCAGGTCAGCAGAAAATATTCAGCCAGTTAGTAACAGGAAAAAATACAGATACCGTTTCTACCCGTCTTGTAGATTCTGCAAGTTTACCGGTAAATGTGATCCAGCAGCTTCAATATGAAAAAACTGCCGTATGGGATAAGGAAAGAGTAGTGAAACAAGGTACAACTTACAAAGCTTTTCGATTGCTGCCAGCAAATGGGATCATTGATACATGTAAAGGCGCTGTTGAAATTTGTATAGGACTTATTGGCATCATGGCTTTGTTCATGGGTTTTATGACCATTGCGGAGAGGGCAGGAGGTATTCGATTTTTATCAAGGATCATTGGACCATTTTTTTCAAAAATATTTCCGGATATACCAAAAGGCCATCCATCAATGGGACACATGATGATGAATTTTTCAGCCAACATGCTCGGCCTTGATAATGCAGCAACGCCTTTTGGAATAAAAGCAATGGAAAGCTTACAGGAATTAAATCCTGATAAAAGCAGGGCCACTAATGCGCAAGTAATGTTTATGTGCCTTCATGCAGCAGGCTTAACATTGATCCCGGTAGCAATTATTGCAGCAAGAGCTGCTGTTAAACCTCCATCTGCAAATCCCACGGATATTTTTGTGCCTTGTATGATCGCCACATTTGTTGCTACGATGGCAGCAATGCTTATGGTTTCATTCAAACAAAAGATAAATATTTTTCAGCCGGTTATTCTTGCATGGGTTGGCGGTATCTCAGCTATTATTGCTGCATTGGTTTGGTACCTTACTTCGCTGAGTTCAGATCGTTTGCAATTGGTTTCAGGTATTTTGGGTAATGGAATATTATTACTAATTCTTTTTCTAATTATACTTGGAGCCATATATAAAAAGATAAACATCTTTGATGCTTTTATTGAAGGAGCAAAAGGTGGATTTGAAACTGCTATTCGCATCATCCCATATCTCGTCGGATTACTTGTAGCAATAAGCCTATTGCGCAACAGCGGCACATTTGAGATCATCATTGATGGTATAAAAAATATTTTTGCAGCATTGGGTACGGATACAAGATTTGTTGATGGCCTGCCTACAGCATTAATAAAACCATTAACAGGAAGCGGTGCAAGAGGAATGATGATCGATACGATGAATGCTTATGGTGCAGATTCATTTGCTGGTAGGCTTGCCTGCGTTTTACAAGGCTCTTCTGATACTACATTTTATGTAATAGCTGTTTACTTTGGAGCAGTATCTGTAAAGAACACAAGATATTCAGTAGGCGTCATGTTACTTGCCGACCTGGTCGGAATCATTACTTCGATCTTTCTTGCTTATATGTTTTTTGGATAAATAAAAAACCGCCCCGATTCTATCAGGACGGTTTCACCTTTTTGATCATTTCAGATTGTTTATTACCAACACTCTTGACTATAACCCCAATAAATCACCATGTAACTATTTGAGGTATCCATAATATTCATCATCTGTTGCACAATCCCACCAAATAGGCATACACCAGATATTTACATCAGTGGCATGGGGATTTAAGGCAAGTGTATTTATCGAGTTGTATTGTATCTCATAAACTGGAGGTAAAGCCCAGCGGCGCATCCAGTATTTTGGATCTGTTTTAGAAGCACCTGTTAATTGAGCTGTGCCTGTAAATAATGGTCCTCTGTCATACCCCGGATAAACAACGCCGTAGCCGCCAATATTACCGGCGCTAAAATTAAACCGGCGCATATCGTTCCAGTTTTCTATGCTGCAACCCATGGCAACATATTTTTGCATCATAATATCTGACATTGTTAATGCGCCTGCACTCTGGGCAACTGCATTACTTGAAAGATAGGCAGTAATGTCACTTTGATTCATAGGCTTCATATCTGGATTTGTTGTACCATAGCTGCCTTGCCATTCGGTTAATTTAGCTTGCATCATATCCAAATGTGCCTGGATACCTGCCCTATATGCTGTGTAGGCATTAACATTATCGGATTTTCTCATATACACTTCTGCCTTGATAAAACACATTTCATGGTATGTCAAAATCTCATAGTCGGAAACAGGACGAATCTGGAAAGATCCTGTGGACCCTACAACGCCGGCAGAATATGCGGCTGCATTAACATACCAGTTAACATCCGTTGCAGGCTGAGCAGCATTGCCTGATGTAGCAAGTGAGTTACTACGCATATTTACATAAATAGTATCACCGGCTAATACGTAATTAGTACTGTTTATGTACATGGATCCTGCGGGGTACGTTACGGTTACATCATTTCCACTAGTTGTGAAAGTCTTCCCTGCTGCAGTTATAGCAGCAATAAAGGCGGCTCGGTCTGTTGCATTGGCAATAGTATATTTAATATTCGCATTCGCAGTAGCATAGGTTGGCGTTGTAATGGAAGTAGGGCTTCCTGCTTTTAACAAACGGGTTGCGGGACCATAAGAATCAACGCCTATGGAACGTGTCCAGGTATAAGAGTTTACTTTACCGCTGGCATCAAGTTTAACATTCGACATGTAGGCAGGTACAATTTTAGTCATTCGGGGATCTGTTACTCCGGCATTTTTCATATTCGTCAACAAATTGTAATAAAACTGGGAAATACGTTGATTGCTGCCATAACCCGCATAATTCCAGTTTCCATTTGTTACAACAGGGTCACCTATTAAATAGTCGGTTACGGTGCTGTTATTAAAACTTGGTTCTACTATATTGTCTGCGATAGACTGTGGACCCTGGGACAAGCAGTATAGAATAGAATCCGCATTATATAGATCTGATTTTTTTGACAGTTTAAGCATATATCGTGCTTTTAATCCCCAGCATAATTTTATCCATTTGTTGATATTGCCTTTGTTGATCAGATCACCAGCAGAAAGTGCAGGTGCTCCCGTTTCCTGTGTTTTACTGAATAAGCTGATAGCTTCATTCAATTTTGCCATACATCCATTGAAAATGGTCTTACCGTCATCAGGCTTAGGACTTGGATTCCCTGTTGCTGCCTCTGTGTAAGGCATTTCACCATAAACATCCAGCATTTGCATAAAACCTAATGCGTGGAATACATTAGCTGCAGCCATATAATGATAGGCACCTTGCTTCTGAGCGGTATTATACATATCAACCACGTTTGAAGATGTTGCTACAAACCATGTTTGATAGGGGGTTGTAGAATTAGCGTTAGAACATTGCCATGATGTGCTAAACGTATTTTGAGCAGCAGCGATAGCATAAAAAATTCCCGCCTGGCATGAAGTACGAAAATTCGTAACTCCTGACGAGTACATATAATAGTGTTCGATCCACGGTAAACGGTTTTGAACCAATACGCTTTGATTGTTCGGATTATTAGGATCTGTATTAATATCTAAATACTTTTTACACGAAGCTGAACCCAATATGAGTAGGCAACCCAATGTTATATATTTTAAACTCTTCATAATTTATTTTTTTGTAAAAGTTAAAAAGTAATATTTATCCCGAATGTGAAACTTGTTACTGCAGGTACTCCTAAATAATCAATACCTGTAGAACCAGAACCTCCGGTTCCTCCCGCTGCGCTCACTTCAGGATCCATTCCTTTGTAGTTGGTCCATGTAAACAAATTCGTTCCTACTGCCATTGCAGAGATTCCTTTGATAACATTTTGATTCTTGAAGAAACCGGTAAAATCATATGTTAATGATAAAGAACGCAACTTTAGCCAATTTACCGACGTAATAAAATAATAGGAATTGGCTGCGTAGTTTGCCCAATATCGCTGAATCATATTCGTGCCCGCAACCGTTGTACTACCAATGGTATAGGACTGGTTTGCATTATATGTTTGTGTGAACTCAGCCCCTGTCACGCTGTTGACACCACTTACAGTCACTGTTTGGCGATCATCTTGCAATGTCAGTTTACTTAAACCGTTTACGACCATTGCATACTCCGTACCGTTATACACATCTCCGCCTTTGCGAATATCAAGAAGAAATGATAATACAAATTTTTTGTACCGGAAAGTATTATTAAAACCACCGATGAAATCGGGTTCACGGTTACCTACAACCGGGTTGTTGGCGTTAACCTTATACAATCCTGTTGTAGGATCTACCTGGTAACGTCCGTTTGGTATTTCAACACCTTTGGAATCTAGTTCACGCAAATAAGGACTACCAGTCATACCAAGGAAAAAGCCGCCGTTGGGAATCGATGCTGCTTTTACTGTTCCGAATTGAGCATCCGTTGGATAAAAATAAGCTACACCCGGAAGAAAAGTTCCCAATCTACCTTTATTATATGAGTAATTCAGCGTCGCATCCCATCCAAAATCTTTTTTTGATATTACTTTACCTGAAAGAGCGATTTCCATACCTTTGTTAATAACTGAGCCGGTATTGAGGGAACTGAAAATAAACCCGCCGGATTGGGCTAAACGTGGTTGCGCAATTTGATTCTTAGTCTGGCTATTATAGTAAGTATAATCCAAATTGATACGACCGTTCAGGAACCTGAATTCACCGCCAACCTCCCAGGAAGATTGAATTTCAGGTTTTATAATAGGATTACCTGCCGCCCACTGATTACCCACTGCGGTAAAACCTCCAATGATGTAAGGAGGATTTACATAAGTATTCGTTGCATAAACATTTGCGTCTTTACCAACTTGCGCCCAACTTGCCCTGACCTTACCAAAAGAAAGAATGGTACTTCTGGGTAATAATTCTGTAAAGACTAAAGAGCCGCTCACAGAAGGATAAAAATAAGACCAGTTCTCAATGGGTAAAGTGGACGACCAGTCATTGCGTCCTGTTGCAGTAATGAATGCAATATTCTTATAAGATATGCCAACTTCTCCATAAGCACCTACTAATCGTTTTTGAGAGGTTCCATCCGTAAAAAACTTATTCGAAGTATTGATATTATTGAAACTGATAGTGCCTGCTGTAATAAAGTTGTATCCCCAATGATTTTGAACACTCGTTTTTGTGTCTTCAGAAGTAGTACCCAACATCAGGTGTGTATCAAAGTCTTTGAATTTTTTATGAAAGTTACTCAATACAGTGGTAGTAAGGAAGGTATAGTCTAATAGGTCTTTGCTCAAGCGTCCGTTTTGATATAATGGAGGCACGGCTGAACCCGGAGCTATATAGGTATAATCACTTGTAGTGTACTGGTCATAACCCAAACGTGCCGTAACATCCCACCAGCTGGTTATTTTATAATTGGCGCTTATACCCCCGGTTATACGCTTGGTCTTTGATGTTAATTCATCCTGGTTGATGATCCAATATGGATTATCCTTATCGTTTTCCAAAGGCAATGTTCCAGCAAATGGACGATATTGTGTTCCATCCGGGTTTATATAATTTTTCATATCGAGAGTTTGTGGCCAGCTGTATGTAGCTCCCATTGCTCCATTACCGCCGCCGCCGTACAAGCCAGCAGTAGTTAACGTTCTCTCGATATCGGCAATAGAATAGGCAAGATTTGCAGTCAAGGTAAGGCGCCCATATTTTTGTTCGCCGTTTAAACGAAAAGTAGTCTTCTCATAACCTGTTTTTGGAACAATACCTGTTTGCTTAAAGTTTGATCCTGATAAATAAAAAGAGCCGTTGTTGGTACCGCCGGATACGTTTATGTTATTATCATATATAACACCGTTTTGAAAAAACTCGCCGATATTGTCATATGTGGGATCCGAACCTGTAAGCTTTTGTCCCCATGAATCATACGAATTCAAATCGCTAAAAACACCGTTAGTCGCATAAGAACCTCTGCCAAACCCCGTTTGGGCCTCTGGCAACTTATTAGCCCAGGATGTGCTCATTTTACTATTGAAATTTACTGTTACTGCACCTGCTGCGCCTTTCTTAGTGGTAATAATAACAACACCGTCAGCAGCCCGCGATCCATACAAGGCTGCAGCTGCAGCACCCTTCAACACTGATAAAGACTCTACATCTTCGGGGTTAACATCCATGATACGATTTGAGTAAGTTGTATTGCTGCGAGACAAACCATCAGTACCTGTATTACCGGGAACACTTGTTGAATTGTCGTATATAATTCCATCAATAACAAATAACGGTTGGTTTTGTCTGCTCTCCGATGTCGAGTTACCGCCACGAATAGTTATAGATGCTCCTGCACCCGCTGAACCGCTGAATTGCGTAATGTTTACACCCGGAACTTTACCTGCTAAAGAATTAATGACATTAGTATTCTTATTTTTCATCAATTCCTGAGCACTCAAGTCAGTAACCGAGTACCCTAATGCTTTTCGTTCCTTTTTAATACCCAATGCAGTTACAACGACCTCTCCTAACTGTGTTTGTAGACTTGTAAGCGTAATTTCCAAACTATTGGAACTACCAATTGTTGTTTCATTAATCGTGTAACCAACATAACTGAACTGTAAAATCTGTCCTGTGGATGCTATAATAGAAAAATTTCCATTAGCATTTGTTTGCGTCGCAACGTCCTTACCTTTTACAGTAACAGAAACCCCAGTCATTGGCTTATTGTCCACATTTGACATTACACGTCCTGTAATTGTTCTTTCCTGAGCAAGACAAGCGAAGGATAGAAGCAGGCCGATGCTTAGACATGTTAAGTAAAGCAATTTTCTCATAGCTGTTCTTTTTTATTAAGTAAATATTCAATTTCAAATTCAATTATAATATTTCAACTCCAGTGTCGCATCAGGGTTTAAGCGATGGATCTTTGCTGGTAATCGATGGTAACTCAACTCAAGCCCAAATTTTTTTAAGCCATAAGTAGCAACAATAACTCCGCATATTGGCTTGTTGTCATTTTTAGATACTAATTGTTCTGAATTTTTTTTTTCCTGTACTACTAAGAAAGTGGGAGTGATTAATAGCACGATTGATAGACATCGTTTAGTTAATTCCATAGCAGAAATTTGGAAAATTGAAGTTAGGAAAAAAAGCGAATTACAAAAGAAATTTCCTGCATTTTACCGCAAAATAAAAACGCAATTCAAGCATAAGACAAAATAAAACCCGGAAATGCTGCAAGCAATCTGATTAACATTAATACCTGTAATTATCATTTCAGCAAGAGCAGCGGTAAAACATCAATGATCAATATTCAAGAAACGTAACCTTGCCATCCATTGAAGTAACTATCACTTTATTTTTAGTAACAGGAATAATATTTGTTATAAGTGCATTCGAAATTTTATGCTTCCACAAGATGGAACCATCGTTGCGATTTACTGCAACAACAACACCGGAATTGGATGGCACATAAATAATGTTTTGAAATTCTACAATTGCAGTTGGCGCTATTTCATAATTTAATGCGGTGTTTGATCTCCAGGTAATTTTCATACCCGTGTCTAAGGTTGAGATGCCAATTAATTCTCCCTCCATAGTTTTTGAATAGATCAATGTGCTGTCTTTAGATAAGCCCATTGATTCTCTCACTCTGTTTGCAGGGTCATTTTTTCTCCAGACCACATTCCCGGTTTCAGCATCAAGAACTGTCATGTAGCGATCGGGTGCAACGATAAAAATTTTTCCACCAGTTGCTTCAGGGTAGCAGGCGGCGGGAGAATACATACGATTAGAAGAACCATTATTCCATTTCCATGCTAACAATCCAGTCTCTGCATCCAATGCATAAAATTCTGTTCCCCAGCTTCCGAAATAAATTTTATTATTATAAAACAGGGGAGTGGTTACTACAAATCCTTTAACACCATCAAAATCCCATTTAAAATTTCCATTGTATAGGTCCAATGCTCTGAAATGACCTTCCGAAGAACCGATATAAACCGTTTTATTTTTTATGATCGCATTAGCAACGATCGGTTTTTTTGTTTCAAATTTCCATTTTAATTTACCTGTCAGCGCTTCCAGGCAATAAATATTATTATCAGTAGAAGCTGCTACAACTAAATTATCTTCTGTTACAGGTGTTGAATAAATTTTCCCTTTGGTGGTATATGACCATATCTTTTTTCCGTTCTTTAAATTCAAAGCATAAATTGATCCATTTGAATTACTGGCAATGACTAGATCTTT
>Ga0209486_10000761_pt1 | contig 14144 bp, 12 predicted proteins | sample NCCompost_FD_187518 | JGI IMG/M metagenome (GOLD analysis project Ga0209486, IMG submission 187518) | Agricultural soil microbial communities from Utah to study Nitrogen management - NC Compost (SPAdes) (version 2) | ecosystem: Environmental > Terrestrial > Soil > Agricultural land | place...
TATTTAACGCCGGGATAGATAACCTCGCCGAGTTTCGGGAAACCCAATACCACAGTCATTTCCGCTTGTATGGCGACGCCGAGCGGGTCGCCTTTATCGGTGTCAAGTCCGGAGGGAATATCGACTGCGATGACAGGTAAGCCGGCAGCATTGATCAAGGTAATCACGTCGGCGAAAACCCCGCGCACCTCGCTCTTGATCCCCGTCCCCAAGATAGCGTCGACGATCAGCGCGTTCTTGCCGATGCGCGCGCTTAAGAGGTCCAAGCGCTCCGCGGATATCTCACTTACCTTGCCTTTAAGCTTCAAGTACGCGCGAAGGTTGTGCGTTGCGTCGGTGGATAGCTCTTCGGGCCGCGCCAATAACGCAACCTCGCAGGGGATTCTTTTCTTCTTGAGCAAGCGCGCGACAACCAACCCGTCGCCGCCGTTATTGCCTTTGCCGGCGACGATCAACACGCCTTTCTTGGCATTGCGCGCGAACCGCTCCAGGATCGACTGCGCGACCGCCTCGCCGGCGCGCTCCATGAGAGTCAGGCTCGGCACGCCATATCTTTCGATGGTCAGCCGGTCGATCTCGCGCATCTGCTCGGCGGTGACTACAAGCATGGAAGGGATGAAACGTGTTCGTGTATTGTGGTCGTGGAAAACCTACCCCGTGAACGCATCAGCGACAAGGACGTTCACGATCACGGTTCACGAACACGATCAAGAAGTTTTTTCATTTCCCGGACCGCTTGCTCGATACCAACCATGACGGCGCGGGCGATGATGCTGTGGCCGATATTGAGCTCGACTATCGCGGCGATTTTGGCGATGGGCGACACATTTTGGTAGTCGAGGCCGTGGCCGCCGTGAACTTCGAGCCCCAAGCGTTGCGCGAGAGACGCGGCGCTGACGATCGCTTGCAGCTCCTTCTCCCTCTTCACGCCAGTGGCGCTGCAGTATGTGCCGGTGTGAAGCTCGATGGCGTGAGCGCCTGCTTCCCGCGCCGCCTCGATCTGCGCTGCATCGGGATCGATGAACAGGCTTACATGGATGCGCCGATCCTGCAGTTTTGCGACCGCATCTTTGATCTTCACCCGCTGCGCGACAACATCGAGACCGCCTTCGGTCGTCAGCTCCTCGCGTTTTTCCGGCACGAAGCAGGCATCGTCGGGGCCGAGCTTCTCTGCGAGTGCCACCATCGCTGGTGTGACGGCCATTTCTAAATTGAGTTTCGTCGCGATTCGCTGGCGCAGCCGCTCGACGTCGTGTTCTTGAATATGCCGGCGGTCTTCGCGCAAGTGCACGGTGATCCCGTCCGCGCCGGCCTTTTGCGCCAGCAGCGCGGCTTCGAGCGGATCGGGCACGCCGGCTCGGCGCGCCTGGCGCACGGTCGCAACGTGATCGATGTTGACACCGAGTCGCATGCTGTCCTACTTGCCGATGTCCGCGCGGATTTCATCGGCGATGTCCTGCGCCATGGCTTGGATCTTTTTCTCCTCTTCGCCTTCCAACATGACCCGCGCGAGCAATTCGGTCCCGGAGTAGCGGACGAGCACCCGACCATGCTCGCCGAGCGCGCGTGTGACGTCGGCGATCTTGCGCGACACATTAGCCATCTGCGAGAAATCTTTTCTTTCCTTAACTTTAACGTTCAGTAGCACCTGCGGCAGCCGTTTCATCACGTTCTTGAGTTCGCTCAGCCGCTTACGCGTTTCGACCATTAAGCTGAGCATCTGCAGGCAGGTGATCGCGCCATCGCCGGTAGTGTTGTGGTCGAGAAATAGGATATGACCCGATTGCTCGCCGCCGAGGTTGTAATTATCCGCGAGCATCTTCTCGACCACATAGCGATCACCGACTTGGGTGCGCACGACTTCGAGACCGGCCTTCTGCATCGCCAACTCCAGCCCCAGATTGCTCATCACCGTGGCGACGACGCCGGCCCCTTTTAGGGTTCCCTTGCGATGCATGTCCAGGGCGCAGATCGCGAGGATTTGATCGCCATCGAGAATCTCACCGGTCTCATCGATAAAAACGGCTCGATCCGCGTCGCCGTCCAACGCAACGGCGACGTCGGCCGCTTCGTGGAGCAACACCTCGCGCGCGGTCTCCGGATAAAGCGCGCCGCAGCGCCGGTTGATATTCTCACCGTCGGGTTGCACGCCGATAGGCAAAACTTCTGCGCCCAATTCGGACAAGACTTCGGGAACAACTTTGTACGCCGCCCCGTGGCCGCAATCGACCACGATCTTCAAACCCTCCAACGTCAGGTGGCGCGGAAAGCTATTTTTGAGAAAGACGTTGTACCTACCGACGGCATCGGAAAGGCGAAAGGCCTTGCCGATCTCGCCAGCGGTCGGCCGCGACTCCTCGGTTTCGCCGGTGAAGATCATCCGCTCCATGCGCGCTTCGACCTCGTCGGGAAGCTTGAAGCCGTCCCATGAGAAAAATTTGATGCCGTTATCCTGATAAGGATTATGCGATGCGGAAATAACCACGCCCGCGTCCGCGCGCATGCTACGGGTCAAAAATGCCACGCCGGGCGTCGGCATCGGTCCGACCAGCAACACGTCGGCGCCCATCGAGACGATGCCGGAGGCCAACGCGGTCTCCAGCATGTAACCGGAAAGTCGCGTGTCCTTGCCGATTAATATCTTGTAGCGATGTTTGCCGTTCTCGTCGTTCTTGCGGGAAAATTTGGGCGCCTGGGCGTGGCCCGGCGTCTCCACGGGCTTGCTATCGTGCAATACCTTGGCAATAGCACGGCCAAGTTTCAACGCCATTTCCGAAGTCATCGGCTCCTGATTGGCGACACCGCGCACGCCGTCGGTGCCGAATAAATGGCGCATAGGCGGCTTCTTTTTCGTTTGCGGCTGAGTCATTGCGGGAACTCCTTTGAAAAAACTATTCGGCCGGCTTGATGATCCGGACGCGAAATCGCTGCGGCTTTTGCTCCACAACTTGAACATCCAGCGGCAAACTCAACTCAAGGGGCACTTGATGTTCTCCCGCCGGCAGCCCTCTTAGGTTCAGATAGACTTCGTCGGAAGTCAACTTCAATTTCTCGATAGCGCTTTTTGGCCCGCTTACGCGTATATAAACCGACTGCGGTGCGACATTATAGACGCCATTGAAGTCTTTGGCGTGAACCTCGATTCGCTCGAACGCGCGGTTTGCTTGCTCTTCTTCGATGGTAACCACGACCTCCACTTGATCGGGCACGATCGACAGCGGTTTACCGTCGTTCGACAACCGGACTCTGCGCTTTATTCCGCCACGCCCCTCTTCCACGTCGACCGGCACGGTCTCGACGGCGGTCATGCGCCGCACTTCTTCCGCCGGCCCTTGCACCGCAACGCTCTCCGGGCGCACCGAGGTACGGGCAATGCGATATCCCGCCATGGGTTTGCCCGAGAGGCGCACGGAAACCGGCAACGTACGTTTGGCCACCGGCTCGAGCCTGAGATGAACCACGGGAGGGGTGATGCGCGCGACAGTGACACCGCGCGGGACATTAAAATCATTGGCCGTCAGCGGATAACTCAATAGCCCGGATTTTGCGCCATCGAGATCCAACGAGAGCTTCAAGTTGTCGGCGTCGAGCGTCGAAACCGACGTGCGCGGCCCCATAACACGTAAAACCACATAATCGACGCGGTTATCCAAAACCATCAGGTCCGCCGGGATGTTGCGGAATTCGAGAGGAACTTCGAGGGCGCGCTCGGTGTCACGATGGCCGGCCACCCACAGCCCGACCGCGATGATCAGCGCCAAGGCCTTGAGACCCAAGTTGCTGCCCGCGAGCGAAACTATTTTTTCCCAGAGATCTTTCATGGCTTTAGCAAATCTCGCAGCGCCGAACGCAGTCTCGTGCCGTCGATGTTCTCGGTCACGTTGCCGCCGACGACGAGCGCGGCGGTGCCTTCCTGCTCCGAGACCACGATAGCCACGGCATCGGTTTCTTCGGTGACGCCCAGAGCGGCGCGGTGCCGTGTACCCCACGTTTTGCGCAAGTTAGGATTGGTGCTGAGCGGCAAGAGACAGCGCACGGCAGTGACCCGCCCTTTCTGGATCACGAGCGCCCCGTCATGGATCGGAGAATGCGGCAAAAAGACGCTCTCCACCAGCTCCCGGCTGACACGTGCGTCGAGCCGCGTGCCGATTTCCATATATTCGTTAAGACCGACTTCGCGCTCGAGCACGATCAGCGCGCCGACATGTCTTTCCGTAAGCGCCATGGACGCCTGCGCGACTTCATCGATGATATCTTCGCTGCGCTGCACGACGCGTTCGGCCGCGCCGAACAGCGGCGCGCTGCCCACCTGCGTGAGAGCGCGACGGATATCGCTTTGAAAGATCACGATGATCACCAAGATAATCGACGCCAGAAAGTTATCGAGAATCCAGTTAAGTGTCAGCAAACCGAGGGCGCGCGACGATACGTAAGCGACCAAAATAACCGCCAAGCCGATGATCATTTGCATCGCCCGGCTGCCGCGCACGATTTGCAGCGATCGATAGACGAGAAAGGTGATGATCCCGATATCGAGCAAGTCCTGCCACCGGAGGGGCTGGATCAATTCCCACATAGGCGCCTGATCATCATTGGCGAAGGCCGAACCGGATGGCGTCGGCGACTCGAACGGCCTTGCAAGTTTCGGCGACGTCATGAACGCGCACGATGTTGGCGCCCGATAAATCGGCCGCTACCGCGGCCGCGAGGCTTCCTTCGAGCCGGTCGGCCGGCTCCTGCCCCAATATCTTGCCGATGAACGCCTTGCGCGAAACGCCGACTAGAAGCGGTTGTCCCAAGGCGGCGAGCACTGGAAGCCCGCGCAAGAGTTGTAGATTGTGCTCGATGGTTTTACCGAAGCCGATTCCGGGATCGAGGATAATCGCTTCCGGCGCCACGCCGGCATCCATCGCTTCGTACATTTGACCGGCTAGAAAGTCGCGCACTTCCCGCGTCACATCGTCGTAATGGGGTTCGACTTGCATGGTTCGGGGCGTGCCCTGCATGTGCATCAAGACCAGCGGCACTTGCTCCGTGGCGACCAGTGAAACCATCGCCGGATCGAACCGTAGCGCGCTGATGTCATTGATGATATCGGCGCCGTCATCCAAAGCGGCCCGGGCGATATTCGATTTGTAAGTATCGATGGAAATCGGCACGGCAACTTCGCGGCGCAAGCCGCGCACCACCGGCAGAACTCTTGCCAACTCTTCTTCTTGGGTCACCGGCTGAGCGCCCGGGCGGGTCGATTCGCCGCCGATATCGATGATATCCGCGCCGCTCGCGGCCATCGCCACTCCATCCGCGACCGCTGTAGCCGGATCGGGACGCCGGCTGCCGCCGTAGAAGGAATCCGGCGTAACGTTGAGAATACCCATGACCAAGGTGCGGCGGGTGAAATCGAGTTGGCCGTGGCGGGTCGACAAAGATCTGCGCTCACCCGTCGAATCCGGCGACAGCGGCGCAAATCGGTTAAAAGGGACGCTTAATTCCTGGGGCTTGCGATCAGCCATCGGCTAGCATTCGTGCATGACTCACTTGAGCGGCTAAAACTGATTGGCCCAGTCGCGATGCACTCTGTCCGAATCGCAGCGAGCGGCTCGGACAGAGATGATCGTTGGTTTAACGGAGAGATTCGGGAGCCAATGCTCCCAGCGAGAATAACTTAGGCGACAGCCGCGGCGGCCGACGGCGTAAGCGGCGCTCCACCGTTCCCGCCAAATTCTCTCACGATGGCGTCGATCTCGGATCCGTCCAAAACTTCTTTTTCCAGCAGCGACTCGGCAACTTTATGGAGGAGCCTGAGATTGGTCTTCAAGAGATCCTTCGCCTTGTAATAGCTATCTTGGATGATGCGCCTGACCTCGGCATCGATCTCGATGGCGGTGCTTTCGGAATAATCTACTTTCTGCGTAAAATCTCTGCCGAGAAAAATCTCTTCCTCCTTCTTGCCGAAAGTCATCGGACCGAGTTTCTCGCTCATGCCCCACTCGCATACCATGCGGCGCGCCAGGTCGGTCGCTTTTTCGATGTCGTTCCCGGCGCCAGTGGTCATGTGATTGAGCACCAGTTCTTCGGCCACGCGCCCGCCGAAGAGAATGACCAAATTATTCAGCAGGTATTCCTTGTTGTATGTGTGCTTTTCATCGATCGGCAGTTGTTGGGTCAGACCCAACGCCATGCCGCGCGGAATAATAGTCACTTTGTGAATCGGATCGGCGCCCGGCAAGAGCTTGGCAACCAAAGCATGACCCGCCTCATGGTAGGCGGTATTGCGCTTTTCCTCTTCGCTAATGATCATGCTGCGCCGCTCCGCGCCCATCATGACTTTGTCCTTGGCGAGCTCGAAGTCGTGCATGTCGACTTTTTCTTTGTTATTGCGAGCTGCGAGCAGCGCCGCCTCATTGACCAAGTTTTCCAGATCTGCGCCGGCGAATCCCGGCGTGGCGCGCGCCAACACGGCGATGTCGACATCCTGTCCAACCGGCACCTTGCGTGTATGCACTTGCAGAATTCCTTCGCGTCCCTTCACGTCCGGTCGCGGCACCACCACACGACGGTCGAAACGACCCGGCCGGAGCAACGCAGGATCCAAAACATCGGGACGGTTGGTCGCGGCGATCAGAATAACGCCCTCGTTCGCTTCGAAGCCGTCCATTTCGACCAGCAATTGGTTCAGCGTTTGCTCGCGCTCGTCATGGCCGCCGCCAAGACCGGCACCGCGGTGCCGTCCCACGGCGTCGATTTCGTCGATAAAGATGATGCAGGGAGCATTCTTCTTCCCCTGAACGAAAAGGTCACGCACACGGGAGGCGCCGACACCGACGAACATTTCGACGAAATCGGAACCGCTGATGCTGAAGAAAGGCACACCCGCCTCGCCGGCGATGGCCCGCGCTAGAAGCGTCTTTCCCGTCCCTGGAGGTCCGACCAGCAAACAGCCTTTGGGAATACGCCCGCCAAGCTTGGTGAACTTCTTTGGATCTTTTAGAAATGCAATGATTTCCTGAAGATCATCTTTCGCTTCTTCCACGCCGGCCACGTCGGAAAAGGTGATACGATGCTGGTTTTCAGTCAACAGTTTGGCCCGGCTCTTACCGAATGACATCGCTTTACCGCCGCCGACCTGCATCTGGCGCATGAAAAAGATCCACACGCCAATCAGCAAAAGCATCGGGAACCAATTGAGCAAGAGAACCATGTACCAAGGCGAGTCCTCTTCCGGTTTGGCCGCGATCTTAACCTTCTTCTCGCGCAGCGTTTTCACCAAGTCCGGATCATTAGGCGCAAAAGTTCTGAAGCGCTCGCCGTTTTTGTATTCACCTTGGATGTTATGGCCTTGAATTGTGACCTTTTGAACATCGCCGCGATCCACCGCGGTTGTGAACTCGCTAAAGACAATCTCCGGTTCACGGCCATGCTGCTTATTGAACACGCTGAAGACGGCGAGGATAATCAACGCCAAGACCAACCAAAGGGCGATATGTTTAGATGATTGACTCAACCGATCCTCCAAAAGTTATGAACGCAAAAAGTGTAACATACGCAATCACTTGTATCAATAATGAAGTGTAATTCGCTAGCCTGGAATCGGCCCCGCTTTTAAGTGTAACACGGCGGTGGTTTTTGTCGATACACAAGCGGCCGCGCTGCGGCCGTAGCCGGGAATCCAGAGAACCTCTTGACCTAAAACCAGTAGCGGCCAGTTTGCTCGAATCGAAATTGGCAGCCGCTTTTCGATAAATAGATCCTTGATCTTCTTATGCCCAGTCATGCCGAGGGGTTGAAACCGGTCGCCGTGGCGAAAATTGCGCACTGATAGGGCCCCGCGGACGCAGTCTAAATCGAAAACGGCCTCCATGAGATCTGCCGGCAACTCCTTCGGTGGCGGCGAAGTTCGATCGCTCAGTAATTCGAGCCCAGCTTCGGGAATCCGTAGTATCGTACCGGCTTCTAAGGGATAATCATAACAGACGCCGCGCCGGCTTCGAGTTCGCCTTTCGAGCTTGAGTGTTTCGTACTGGCGCACCATTTCCCAGCCGCCGGGAATCGACACGCTGGCCTGCGATGGACCTCGTTCTATTAGACGCAGCATGTCCTCGATGTGAATGAACTCAAGCCCGCGCAAGTGACCGCGGGTTTGCGCGATCCAAAGACGCAAGATTCTTCGCTGCACGGCTTTCACTGTATTGAGCAACGCCGGACGGCTAAGACAGCCTGCCCGCAACATTGCCCTGTAACTTGATCGAGCCAAGTCATCCAAAAACGCGTCCTCATGGCGAAAGATTTCCGCCTGCTGAGCCAAGCGCACAGGCACTCGCCGGCCAAATCGCTGTTGGATTCTCGGCAGTAAATCAAGCCGAAGCCAATTGCGCAGCAAAGCGGAATCCTGATTCGTTCGATCAAACCGATAATCGAGATCCCTTTCCTCCAAGTATTGGAGAATCTCCGCTTTGGACACTTCCAACAATGGCCGGATCACCGTGACCGAATCTTCGTTCGTAACAATTTGATGCAACGGCGACATTCCGCCTAAGCCCTTCAAGCCTGCGCCCCGGAAAAACCACATCGCGACGGTCTCGGCCTGATCGTCCAGCGTATGCGCCGTAGCGATTTTCTGGATTTTTCTCTCGCGCGCCACGTCGGCGAAGAATCGATATCGTTCGGCGCGGCCGAGGGCCTCGATATTTCCTTTGCCGGCGTCGGCCTTCATCTGCGGTAATTTGATTTCTTTCAGGTGAAACGGAACTTTCAACATTTCTGCGAATTTCGCCGCAAACCTCGCGTCGTCTCTCGCTTCTTCACCGCGCATGCCGTGCTGCAGATGAGCGACTTCGAGTTCCAGCCCAAACTCGCCGCCTAGCTCGCGCAAAATATGCAACAAGGCCACCGAGTCAGATCCGCCGGATAAAGCGACGAGAACGCGGTCGCCGTGCGCTAGCAAGCCGCAGCGCCGGATTGTCGCTGTCACCTTTTGCTCAATAATCATCCTCGATGCTGAGAGTTTAAGGTTTATTGACTGTAAAACCAATGCAGTCGCAATAAGCGCTGATGATGATTGACCGCGCCAAACTTCAACGGACCGGCTGGAACGGCAAACAAACTGAACTAGAGATTGAGCTTCCCGGCGTATCCGGTCATTTCGACATAACCCCTGCCGGCGATGGCTTTACTTTGAATGGTTCCTTGAATCTTTACCGCCCCCTCCCAATACGTCACGCGCGTGCTGCGGTTGGTGATCAGCTCCTGATCGGGAAACGCCGGCGTGATCTCCAGTTCAATCTCTTCTGAGGGAATGGATGCCCGCCATTTCATCGGATAATTGGCGCCACTCTTTGGGCTCTTCCAACGCTCCAAGACCTCGACACGATAATCGTTAAGCTTAAGATGCTTAGTTGTTCCGTCCCCTCTCACGAGCGTGCCGCTGGAATATGGATCGACCGTTCCGTCTTTTCGGCGCATCAGATAGAGCATCAGCTCAGTTTCATTATCGAGCTGAATGCTGAACCAATCCCAACCGACCTGATTGTCGGCGAGCTGGTTGCTGCCGAACTCGTGATCCATCCAGGAACGGCCGCGGACTTTTTCTTTTCTGCCGTCGATCGTCAGCTCGCCTTCGGCTTGCATTCGAGTCAGCGAATAGTAATACGATGCGCGTCCCTCTCCTTCTGCTTTTTGGCTGAGACCGTTCTGGCCGTGGAGAACGGGCGGCTTGAGCGACGTGAGCGCAAGCCGCAGAGTGGTGCCGCGATCGTTGGCGTAGATTCGATGCTCCTTGCTATCGCCTTCGACCTTCCAATCTTCGTTCCAAACGAGATAGCGGTCAGTAGCGGCGCCGGCTCTGTCGCCGTAACCGCGATTTATGCGCTCGCGGAAAATAAATTTCTTGGCGGCAATATCCGAGAGCGCAAAGTGGGCCATGTAGAGTTCCGTGAACAACGGTTTCTCCTTCATGTCCTTTTGCCGATCCCGCACTCCGAAACGGAAAAACGTGACTTGATAGCCGTAACGTTTGCCGCTCTCTGTTTCCAAGTGGCCGGTGTAGTACCACCATTCGGTTTTGAAATTGGGATGAGAATAGTGATCTGCCGGAAAAGAGAGTTTACGGCCTGGCAGTGCGAGCTGATAAGTGAAATTGGAAGTGAGCGGCTGGCCCTCACCCTTCCCTCTCCCAGGACGGGAGAGGGTAAGAATTAGAGGAAGAAAAGCAAGTGCGCAAAACGAAATGAACTTGAGTTTAAAGTTCGATCGCATGATTGCAGTATCTTTTCGACTAGTGCTATAGGGACGCTATGGAATCAAAATACACGCGTGAAACTCTCCTCACAACAGCCGCTGAATTACAAAGCAAACTCGGATCGGCGAATCTTTGCCTCATCGACGTCAGACCCGCGGAAGACTACGCGCGCGGCCATATTCCGGGCACCGCTCACTTCGATCTCTTCGGCTTGAGCCTGGTCGACACCGGCGAGGCGCCGCTCAAAGCGTTCATGTTCATGATTCATCACGTCTTCGAGCTCCGCGGCGTGAGCGAGAGCAAAGAGGTTGTCTTCTATGAGAACAATTCAGGAATGCGGGCGGCGCGCGGCCTGTGGTTCCTGGAATATTTCGGACATCCGAACGTCAAAATGCTCGACGGCGGCTTTCAAGCGTGGAAAGCCGCAGGAGCGCCGGTCACCACTGAAGCGGCCGCGCCAAAGGCTGCCGCCTGCAAAGTGAACGAACGTCGGGAAGTTCTGGCGACAGCAGGCGACACGCTGCGCTCGCTCAACAAAGAAGATATCGCCATACTGGACACGCGCAGCGCCGGCGAATACTTCGGCACCCACGTGCGGGCGGCGCGCGGCGGCGCGATTCCAGGCGCGATTCATATCGAGTGGACCGACAATCTCGACGCCGAGGGCAAGTTCAAAAGCAATGCCGAGTTGAAGGCGATGTATGACAAAGCCGGCATCACGCCGGACAAGGAAGTCGTTTCCTACTGCCAGGGCGGCTACCGCGCCGCCCATAGTTATGTAGCGCTGCGCCTGCTCGGTTTTCCCAAAGTGCGCAACTACATCGGCTCGTGGAAGGAATGGGGCGACCGAACGGATTTGCCGATTGAAACTCCAAAGGCTGCCAAATGATTTTTGTTGGCCGGCAATTTTTTCTGCAACTCTCATTCCTTTTCTTGGCTTCCCTGGCTGCGCAGGCCGCCGCCGGTCCCGAACTTAGAAAAGTTACATTGTCCTATTCCGCGGTGAGCATGACCTGGCTTCCCGTCAAAGTTGCGGTGGAGAAAGGCTTCTTCCGCAGCGAAGGCTTGGAGCCGCAGCTCATTCAGATGAACGGTAACGTCGCCACCGTGGCGCTAGCGAATGGTCATATCGATTTTTCGCTCAATATTTCACCGGTGCTGAACGGCGCCATGCAGGGCCTCGGCACCAAACTCGTGGCAGCGCTCAATTCCCGCCCCCTGTTCGCCCTCGTCGTGCGCCCGGAAATTTCATCGCCGGCCGAGCTGAAAGGCAAGGTGTTCGCCGTTGCCTCTTTCGGCAATACCCAAGCGATTCTCACGGAAAAACATTTGCAGCATCTCGGTCTTAAGAAAAGCGACTATCAATTATTGGCGCTGGGCGCCACGCCGGCGCGCATCGCCGCTCTGGACAAAAACATCGCCCAGGGGAGTCTGATGCCGCTGCCGACCAACGTTCAACTGGAGAACAAGGGCTATCGTCTGCTCGGCAACACGGCGGAGATCGTCGTCAACCCCATCGCCGGCCTCGGAGTCCACGAAGAGAGGATCAAGAAAGATCCCGATCTGATCAAACGCGCGCTCCGCGCGACACTGCGCAGCCTGCAACTTTTGCAGACAAATCCTAAAGACACAGTCAAAATTCTCATGGACTGGACGCGGGCCTCGGAAAAGGACGCGCTCCGGTCGTTGGAACTGGCGAAACCCGGTTTCAGCAAGAATGGCATTCTCACCGACGACGATCTCAGTATCGAATGGGGATTCATCCAACAGCAGACCAAGAAAACCAACATTCCAGTAGCGATCGCCCACGACATGAGCCTGCTGCGCGAAGCGCAGCGCGAATTGGGAATGTGACGGCGACTTGGCCCGTCAAAATGTATCCGCCGCTTTTGTTTTTAACCGTTTGAACAGAGCGAAGCGGTTGAACGACTTGAACGTCTTGAACCACTAGCAGCAAAAGGAGGACAATCATGCGTACACTCGATCTACTCGCCAGCGATTCTTCGCATCTGCCGTTTCTCTACGTCTTCAAAGACTCCAACGTCATGGAGAAATATGGCTATGAAATCGATTTGCACATCGTCGGCGGAGCCAAAGCGCCGACCATGGCGCATCGTGCCAAGCTCGCGCTCGCCGGCGAGATCGATTTTCTCAGCGGGCTGCATCATGAAACCTATCGCGAGCGCGCCAAGGGCGAAAAGCGTCTCACCTATCTTGCCCAGGCCCAGAATAACTGGGACGACCGGCTGGTTGCGTCAGCCGAAATTAGAACCGTCGAGGACCTTAAGGGGAAAAAAATCGTCTGTCACTCCAAGGCGCCGTGCGTATCCGGGAATCTGCGCGCGGTGCTGGAGACTTGCGGGCTCAAACCGAGCGAGATCAATATGGACGTGATTGCCGACACGTCGGGCAACTTTTTGGACTTCGTCGATGAAATTACTTCCGGCAAAGCCGTCGCAGCGCTGGTCGACATGCCGTTCGATCTGTACGGCATCAAGAAAGGCTTGCACGTCGTCGATCTTCCCGATCGTCCGGTGATTCATAACACCACGCTGCTCGCAACCAGCGACTACATCAAAGCGAACGAAGAGACCGTCTATGCGTTTATCAAGGGTTTTATCGAGGCGCTGCACTTTTTTAAAACCCAGCCCGAAAAAGTAGTGCCGATTCTAAAAACGAATTTAGCCAAACGCTATGGTTTGGAAGATAACGAGTATTACGTTCACCTGCAGCGCGAGTGGGCCAAGCTCCTTTCGAAAAAGCCCTATCCTCTCCCAGCCGCGATCCAGAACGTCTACGACCTCGACGTCGGCAAAGATCCCAAGATGCGCCACATCGGACCGATGGAACCCTGGGATCTGCACTATCTACGAAAGATCGACGATACCGGGTTCATCGATCAGCTCTACAACGTGTAGGGGTCCTTCGTTGCCGAACTGAGTCGTCAAAAGCTTATTGGACATCAATAATGAGCGGGCCGTTGCGGGTCGGGTGCGGCTCGAGCATTGGCTCGGAATTTCTACTTGCCAGCGACGGCGCCGTGATTTCCCAAAGGTACAACGAATGGACATCGCCGGCCGCATCGCGATAGCTTTCCGCGATCTTCGGCGGCCAATCGCCCATATCGAACGTGTAAGAGACCACGCGCGCGCCGGGCTTGAGTTGGCGCTGCAACTGCTCGCGCACGGCAAGGTTGCCGTCGAAAGATAAGTAAAGCGTCACGACAGATGCCGGCGATAGATCCGCCGAAAGAAAATCTTGTTGGCGGATTTCGACCAGCTTTTCCACGCCGGCTCGCCGCGCGTTTTCGCGCGCCAGTTTGACCAACCCCGGCTCGATCTCAAAACCGACGCTGCGGACGCCATATTTTTTGGCGGCAGCTATGAGCAGGCGTCCGTCGCCCGAACCGAGATCATAAATGACGTCATTCCTCCTGACATCGGCAAGCCCAAGCATCCGCTCCACGACTTCTCGCGGAGTCGGATCGAAGGGCGCCAACTGACCCGGCTCGCGCACGCGAGTGTCCGCCGGCGAGTCCTCGACATAGCGGCGTTCTTGACGAACTATTCCGGGGGCGACTTGCGTGATCACGGTCGTCGTGTCCACATAGGCAGGCCAACCGACAAAGAATGCGCTCCCGTGCCGATGCTTAAAAAAACGATCGCGCCGCCAGTGAAAAGGTACTGACCGGCCGAACGGCCCAGCCCATCTGCTGCCCAAAACCGGAGGACCGACAGACCTCGGCGCGGCCGGTCTGTGAACTAACCCCGGCCGGCTGGGAACGACCCGGATCTGGGGTTGAACGGCGGGTTGATTCCACCGAGGCTGTTGCGGGTTCACCACCGGCTGGCGCGCTTGATTAGCTTGGTTGGGACTAGATGGACCGGCGGGCGCTGCCCACCGCATT